>Ga0213872_10000187_pt1 | contig 55101 bp, 43 predicted proteins | sample VelepicomBERX_R2_FD_160071 | JGI IMG/M metagenome (GOLD analysis project Ga0213872, IMG submission 160071) | Rhizosphere microbial communities from Vellozia epidendroides in rupestrian grasslands, the National Park of Serra do Cipo, Brazil - RX_R2 | ecosystem: Host-associated > Plants > Roots >... | reverse complement strand
AGGCGCTGCGCGTGGTCCTTGCGGTCGGCCGGGCTTTGCTGGAGCAGGTCCTGGACGTTGACGGTCAAGAGCACGCCGTTGATCGGCTGGCGCGGCCGCGACTTGCGCAGCAGCTGCAGAAAGGTCTGCCAGGCCTTCGCGTCGGTGCTCTCGTCGGACTGCTGCAGGGTGTAGCGGCCCGCGGTGTCGATCAGCACGGCCTCGTCGGTGAACCACCAGTCGCAGTTGCGCGTGCCGCCGACGCCCTTGATCGGGCTCTGGCCCATCTTGCCCGCGAGCGGGAAGGTCAGGCCCGCGTTCATCAGCGCCGTGGTCTTGCCCGAGCCCGGCGCGCCGATGAACATATACCAGGGCAGTTCGTAGAGCAGCGCGCTGCGCCGGAAGAAGCCGCCACGGCCGCTCTTTTTGGCGCTGTCCTGCAGTGTCGCGAGCGCCTCGGCGAAGCGCTGGTCGAGCAGCTGGGCCTCGCGGTCGGACGCCGAGGCGCTCTTCATGCCCTGGACGAGCGCCGCGTTCGTGCGGCGGCGGCGCCACGCGCGCAGCGCGGCGATCAGCACGACGAGCACGAGCAGGCCGACGATCGTCATCGCGCGCGAGAGGATCGAATCGAACGGGTGGTGCTCGCCGAACGCGAGCAGCGGCCCGACCCACCAGATCAGCGCGGCGAGCAGCAGCAGGCCGTAGATCGTCAGCGCGAGCGGCGCGAACAGGATGGCAAAGACTTTCTTCATTTGGCGCTTTCCTTGCCGGCTTGCAGCAGCAGCGTCAGCTCGACGCGCCGGTTCCTGGCGCGGCCCGCGGGCGTGTCGTTGGCGGTGACCGGCTCGGCGTCGGCGCGGCCCTCGGCCTTGAGGACCTTGGGGTCGAGCAGCTTCGCGAGCTCGTCCCGGACGGCGTCGGCGCGCGCCTGCGACAGGTGCCAGTTGCTCGGGTACTGGAGCGTGCGGATCGGCTGGTTGTCGGTGTGGCCGGTGATCAGCACCGTGCCGCCCGGGTTCGCGATCAGCGGCTTCATCGCCTCGCCGATATGCGGCAGCAGCGTGCGCACTGCCGGCGCGATCACGGCGCTGCCGGGCTCGAAGAAGCCGTCGCCCTTGATGATCACGATCGAGCGGTCGGCGAGGTCGCTGACCTGCACGAGGCCCGCGGCGATCTCGGGCTGGAGCAGCTGCGCGAGGCGCGGCTGCGGCGCCGGCGGCGTCGGCGCGGCCATCTGCGCCTTCTTCGCGTCGAACGCGGCGAGCTGGCCGAACACCGGCGCGGCCGTGCCCGCGAGCGAGAGGCGCAGCACCATGAACACGATCGCGAGCAGCACGGCGGCGAGCGTCGCGATGACCCAGACGGGAATGCCGTCGCGCAGGCGCGGGCCTTGCGCGGCCTCGCCCTGCCAGCGCGGCGACAGCGCCTTGTCGGGCGTGTCGCGCTGCTGCTTGAGCAGCTGGGCGAGGCGCGTGCGCACGCTGTCGAGCTGGGCGCGGCCGTTGTCGATCACGCGGTAGCGCCCCTCGAAGCCGAACGCGAGCACGACGTAGAGCAGCTCGAGCAGGTTGCGGTTCGCCGCGACGTTCTCGGCGAGCTTGCTCATCAGCTGGAAGACCTTCTCGCCGCCCCAGGTCTCGTTGTGGAACATCACGAGCAGGCTTTGCGCGCTCCACGCGCCCGAGCCGCCCCAGGGCGTGCTCGCGGCCGACTCGTCGATGAAGGTGCACAGGATGTAGCGCGCCGCGACGACCTGCTCGTTCGGCAGGCTCTGGTGGCGCGCCTGCGCCTCGAACTTGCGCACGCCGTCGGCGAGCGCGTCCTTGAGGCCGGCCGGGTTCGCGTGCCGCGCGGTCGCGCGCAGGCGCACGGCCGCCGCGAGCAGCGGCTGCGCGGCGGCGACGAGCGGGTTGATGCTAGCGCCCATCAGCGCGTCGAGCGCGAGCGGCGCGGTGCCGCCGGCGAGCTGGGCGGGGTTGGCCGGCGGCGGCTGCTGCGGCTGGCCCTGCGGGCCACCGGGCGGCGGCGCGTCGGGCCGCGGCTGGCCACGGCCGGCGCTCGGCTTGATCACGGTGCGATCGTTGCCGAAGGCGGCGAACGGGTCGCGGGTGGAATCGTCACTCATGTCGATGTTCCATGTCAGAGGACTGATCGCGCGCGGGCCTTAGCGCACGGCCCAGAACTCGAGCTCGAGCCCGGGGAAATCGCCGGCGATATGCATGGCCAGGCCGCCCGAGCTCTCGAGCTGCTTCCACATCTCGTTGCCGCGCGTCTCGAGCTCGAAATAGTTGTAGCCCGCGTGGTAGGGGATCTGGCGCGGCGCGACCGGCAGCGGCCGCAGCGGCACGCCGGGCAGCTGCAGGTTGACGAGGTCGCGGATCTTCTCGACCGTGCCGATCTTGACCTGGGTCGGGAAGCGCGCGCGCAGCGCGTCGCCGGGCAGCTGGGCCGCGACGGCGAGCACGAACTGCGCGCTGCGCTGCAGCTCGATGTCGGGGATGATCGCGACGCGCACGCCGTATTTGCGGTCCTGCAGCTCGATCGGGATCGCGGTCTGCTCCATGACCATCGACAGCGACTGGCGCAGGTCGTCCATCAGCGGCGCGTAGCAGCGCGACAGCTTGTCGTGGTCGTAGGCGGGCAGGTCGGCCGGGCGGCGGCGGTCGCGGAAGGTCGAGAGCTCGCCGGCCAGCGAGACGGCGCCGAAGTACAGGTCCCTGGGGTGCAGCAGCGAGGTCTGGCGCCATTGCGCGACGAGCGGCTCCCAGCGATTGATGGTCTCGAGCAGCAGGAAGTCGGCGATCTCGCCGACCCCCGAGCGGCCCGGCTGCGCGAGGCGCGCGGCGAGCGCCTCGCCGCGCTGGTGCAGCAGGCCGTGCAGCTCGCGCATGTGCGAGGCGAGCAGCTCGTTGCCCGCGGTGTCCAGCATCGGCGGGATGTAGGTGGTGTCGAGCACGAGCTTGTTGTCGGCGCGGCGCTCGACGATCTTGCACAGGCCCAGCGTCGCGTAGCCCTCGACCGCGTCGCGCGCGAGCATGATGCGCAGGTTCATGCGCCCGACCTGCAGCGGCGCGACGCGCTGGCCCGTCACGTTGGAGTCGATCACGTCGACTTCGGCGGCCTTGTAGCGCGGCGGCATGCTGTTCGCGTCGCCCTCGGCGTCGGTCTCGGCGACGCCGGCGCGCGGCAGTGCGAGCGCGAGCACGACGAGCTCGTCGCGCGTGTCGGGCGGCACGTCGAGCGCGGCCGGCGCCGCGTCGACGCCGGGCAGGTCGAACGCGAGCCCGTCGGGCAGCACCCCGCTGCCCTGCGTGAGCGCGAGCTTGCCGAGGTTCAGCGCGGCGCTGTCGAGGGCCAGCGTGAGCCAGCCCCAGCCGTAGCCGGCCGTCGCGGCGAAGCGCGCGGCGGCCTGCGCGGCGACGAAGCGGTCGTGCTGCTGGAAGTGCTGGGGCTGGAGGAACATGCCCTCCGTCCAGATGACTTTGTTGGTCCAGGTCATGGGATCTCGTGGGTGAATTGGCCCGGGGTGGTGAAGCTGATCTGGCCCGCCCAGGCGCACAGCAGCTTGCAGGTGTTGTCGAGCGCGGGGAAGTTCGTGATCAGCACGGTCGGCGCGCCGGGTATCCAGGGCGCGGGCAGCACCGGCACGCAAGGCATCGGCGTGAGCACGCCGAGCGCGGCGGCCGTCGCGGCGGCGACCTGCGGGTTCGCCGGCGACTTGCACATGCCGAACGGCGGCACGTTCATGATCGGCGCGTGGTCCATGATCGTGCCGGCCTGCATATTGCTGGTCATCACGGGCCGCGGCGTCGCGACGAAGCTCGACGGCGCCAGGCCCATCGTGCATTGCATCATCGCGCCGGTGCAGACTTGCTGGGGCATCTCAGTTTCCCCTCATGGCTTGCCGAACCAGACGCTGATCGCGCTGAAGTTGTCGTGGTTGGGCTTGTGCTGGGCGGCCGCGTTCCTGAGCACGAGCGCCTCGAGCGCGGAGAGCCAGGACTGCGGGTCGGGCGCGCGCACGAGGCTCGTGCACATCTCGACCTCGTTCACGTATTCCCAGAGCCCGTCGGTGCACAGCAGGAACACGTCGCCGGCCTGGAGCCGCCACGGCTTCGCGGCGGCGGTGATGTGGAGATGTTCGGGGGCGCTGCCGAGCGCCGACAGCAGCTCGCTGCGGCGCGGGTGCGTGCGCAGCTGGTCGTCGCCGAGCAGGCCCGCATCGACGAGGCTTTGCACGAGGCTGTGGTCGCGCGTGTGCGCGAGCATCTGGCCGTCGCGGAACAGGTACAGGCGCGAGTCGCCGGCGTGGCCCCAGAGCGCCTGGCCGGCGGCGAGGTCGATGAACAGCGCGACGGCCGTCGTGTGCATGTTCGCCTGGCCGGGCGCGTCGGCGCGGTGGCGGATCACGCTCGCGTTGGTGTCGAGCAGCAGGTCCTGGACCTCGTCGGGGCGCGTGAGCGGCGCCGCGCTGAACTGCTCGATCAGGTGCTGCACGGCGAGCTTGGACGCGACGTCGCCGCCGCCGTGGCCGCCCGCGCCGTCGGCCACCACGCAGCACAGGTGGCTGTCGGAGTGCCAGTGGCCGCAGGCGTCCTCGTTGTAGTCGCGCCCGCCGGGCCGCGACAGGATCGCCAGTTCGACTGCCAGTTGCGTCTCCATCAGTGCTGGCCTTTTTCGAGTTGCTCGATGTGCTCTTCGTAGGCCCTCAGGAAGGCCTTGCCGAACAGGCTGTGGAAGTCGTCCTCGGCTTCCTGGCTGATCAGCGCGTAATGCTCGATGAACACGTCCCACATCGCCGCCTTGCGGCTGCCGGGCAGCAGCGACTTGATGCCCGAGGTCCTGGTCAGGCGGCTTTCGAGCTGGGCCGGGTCGAAGCGATCGAGCACGCCGGCGAGCGCGGCCTTCATGCCGGCGATGAAGCCGAACTGGTGGGCACGCAGGTCGTTGTAGGCGTCGCGCATCGCCGGCGCCGCGGGCATGAAGCCGCGCAGCGGTGGCGCGAGCAGATGCTGCAGCGCGGCCTCGGCGCTCGGCGAGAACTTCAGCGGGTTGTTCTCGCGCGCGACGATCATCGTCGCCTCGGCGCGCACCTCGCGCTTGAGCGCCGCGCGCGCGACGAGCAGGTCGACGGTGCCGGCCGCGGCCTCGCGCACGATCTGGCCGAGCAGCTTCATGAGCTCGGGCGTCAGCGCGTCGACGGCGACCTCGGGCGTCGCGAGGCCCTCGCGCAGCGCGGCGAGCAGGGCCGCGACCTCGGCCGGCTGGGCCGCCGCGGCGCGGCTGGCCGAGGGGGGCGCGACCGGGCCTGCGGGCGCGGCAGCGGGGGCCACGAAGGGGCCGGCGGTCGCGAACGCGATGTCGACCGGCGCCGCCGCCGCCGGCGCGGCCGGGCTCATGGCCGCGAGGACGGTCTGCGACGGCGGCGCGGCGGCCGGCTCGGGCGCGCGCGCGCCGCCCGGCCGGATCACGGTGCGGCCCTCGGCCTGCGCGTCCCAGGACATCACGGCGCCGCCAACGGCTGGCGGCACGGCGGGCGCCGCGAACGGCGCGGCCGGCGGGATCGACGGTGCGGCGGGCAGCTGGAACGGCCGGTGCAGGTCCAAGAAGTCGTCGGGCGCGGTCTGGCTCGTCGCCTGCGGCGCGGCCTGCAGCGCGCGCAGCGGGTCGGCGTGGCCGGCCATGTTCGGCTGCGCGGCGGCCTCGCCGAGCAAGGAGCCGCCGAGCGGATCGCCGCCCGCGTTGCCGGGCTTGAGGCCGAACAGCGCGTCGAGCGAGTCGCCGCTGCTGCCGGCGCCGCCGCCCATGCCCGGGATCAGCGGCGCCGGCGCGGCCGCGCCGATGTCGAGGCCGAGGTCGAGCGGATCGCGCGGCCGCGCGCCGCCCGGCGCGGCGGGCTTAGGCGCGTCCGGCGCGAACGGGTTCCAGTCGTCGGGAATGCCGCCATGCGCGGGCGCCGCGGCGGCCGGCGGCGGCGGCGCCGAGCGCAGGTAGGCGCCCGGGCTGGTGCCGGGCACCGGGTCCGGCTTGTACGAGGGCGCGAGCGGGTCCCAGTTCGCGGCCGGCGCGCCGGCCCTGGGCTTGCCGCCCGAGGCCGGGCCGAGCAGGTCGGCGAAGGGGTCGGTGCTGCTCGCCGCGGGCGCGCCGGCCGGCGCGAGCGCCGCGCGCAGCACGTAGCCGCCGATCTGGACCTGGTCGCCTTCGCCCAGCAGCTGCTCGGCGCCGCTGCCCAGGGCGCGGCCGTTGACCGCGATCGGATTCGAGCCGCGGTCGACGATGGCGTAGCGACCGCTGCGGTAGACGACCTGCGCGTGCACGCGCGAGATCGAGCGCTCGGGGTCGGGCAGCACGAGCTGGTTGGTGTCGGCGCGGCCGATGGTGCCGCCGAGCTCGTCGAAGCTGGCGCTCGGGGCCTCGCCGCTCGGCGCGCCGTTGAAGGAGATGACGGTCAGCGTGATCACGAAAGTTCTTCCTCGTCAGCGGAGCACGTACAAGCGCCCCTCCACGGCGGCCACGCGCAGCGGCTGCGCCTGCACATGGCCTTGTTCATCGGGTTCGGTCCGCAGCGCCGGCTCGCCGTCGGCGCCGAGCAGCTCGTGCAGCCGGCCGCCGGCGAGCGGGCGCAGCACGAGCGCCTCGGCGTCGACGGCCTGCCAGGCGCGGCCCGCCGCGTGCAATCCCTCGAACAGCCCGCGCAGTCGCGCCGTGGCCTCTTCGGCCGGGCGCTGGTAGGCCAGGGCGAGCTCTTCGGTACGAAAGCGCGTGGCGGTCAGGTAAGTCGATATTTCACCGGAAGAAAGCGCTCCGTGGAACTGTTCCAGCAGCGCCGCGGCCTGCGCGCGCAACGCCGCCGTCGCGCCGGCGGGCAGCGGCGGCGCGTCGAGCCAGCGCCAGCGCGGGAAGCTGACCGGTATCTGCACGTCTTCGTGCAGCGTCACCGGCGCCGTGTAGCCCTGGCCGGCCGGGGGTGCCCAGTGGAGCTCGGCGAGCGTGCGCGCGCTCGCCTCGTCGACGCCGTTGCCGAGGCGCGGCAGCAGGATGCGCAGGCTCGCGCTCGTGTGACCGTCGGCGACGAGGCGCAGCGGCGGCAGCGGCTCCTCGGGCCTGGCGGTGCGCGGATGCGGCCAGACGACGAGCTCGAGGCGGTTGGCGCCGGCCAGCGTGTACTCGTGGATCGGCACGAGCGCGCGCGGGCGCGCGGCGTCGGCGCGCGCGAGCGGCACGCCGTTGAGCCAGGCTTCGGCTTCGCAGCCGATGGCGTCGAGCTTGAGGGTCAGCAGCCGGTCCATCAGCTTAGCTTCCAGCTGACGAGCTTCATGGCCGGCAGCAGGGGCCGGATCATCGTCGTCACGCCCATCAGCGGGTCGTTGACGACGAAGCGCGCCGAGACCGCCTCGACGGCGAGCTCGCAGAACCATTCGAGTCCTGGCGCGTCGGCGCGCGGGCGCAGGCCGCAGGCGCCGACGACGGCGCCGCTGACCGGGCCGGCGAGGTCGAGCAGCGCGGGCCGGTCGGCCGGCGCCAGCGATTCGACCCGCAGCACGAAGGGCTGGCGGATCGCGCATTGCGCGGGCTTGATCGTCGCCGGCACGTCGAGCGCGGCGTCGCGGCGCTCGAACGTCGCCTGCAGCTTCTCGCTCGCGCTGCAGTCCAGGGTCAGGCGGCTTTGCGAGCCGGCGAACGCGAAGTCGCCGCTCAGGCGCAGGCGCAGCTCGCAGGCGACGAGGTCGAGCTGCCCGGCGACGCGGTAGAACGGCGCGGCGGCCAGGCCGTCGGGGTGCGGCGCCCAGCCCCAGGTCAGCGCCGCGGTGCCGCCCATCAGAGCCGGCTCGGCCTGCAGCTGGCCGTTGACGACGCCGGACTCGCGCTCCCACGCGAGCAGCAGCAGGGGCAGCTTGTCGGCGAGCTGGCGGTCGAGCTCGGCCAGGCCGTCGTTCCAGCGCTGGGCGTCGAGCGCGAGCCCGTCGCGCTCGACGCGGCACAGCGCGCGCGGCGGCGGCGCCAGCGGTTCGGCCGGCAGCCTGACGGGCGGCGCCGTCTCGCGCCGCCAGGCGAGCATCGACTGCTCGCTCGGGTAGACGGCCAGCCGCACCGCCTGCTCGCCCAGCGGCGTGCCGTTGTCGCGCAGGCCGCAGCCGGTCATCGACACGCGGCTGTAGCCGGGCACGCCCGCGACGGCCATGGCGTCGGCCTGGGCCGGCGCCGCGTCGTCCTGCGGCAGGGTCAGGAGCAGGTCCTGGGTCAGCGGGCCGCGGCGGTCGAACTGGCCGTGGATGCCGTTGAAGCTCACGAGCGGATGGACGGCCGGGTCGCAGACATGCTGGGCCAGGCAGCGCAGGCGCAGGCGGTTGCGCGCGCCTCGCGACGGGCTCAGCAGGTTCAGCTGGCCGGGCAGGCCGTGCTGGCCCTGCGCCGCCAGGACCCGCAGCTTCTCGGCGTCCAGGCGCGTCGGCACGCGGCGCCACAGGCCCTGCTCGAGCGCGTAGTGCTGCAGCGGCGCCGACTCGACGAGGGTCAGGTCCGCGGCGTCGATGTCGCAGGCGCTGCCCAGGCGCAGCAGCGTGCGCGGCAGCAGGCTGCCAAGGCGGCCATGGCCCGCCAGCTCGGCGTCGAGCAGGTCCAGCGCGGCGTCGAACGCGACCGGCGTCGGCAGGCCGCTGTTCGGCTGCGCGGCGCGGCGCTGCAGCTCCTCGCGGCTGCGCCGGCCGAGCTGGAAGACGCGCTGGCCTTCGGGCCGGGCCGTGTCGGCGAGCAGCTGCCGGGCCCATTCGAAGCCGGGGCGGTTCTCGAACTCGGCGCCGAACACGCACCAGGCCGCGAGGTAGCGCGCGAGCGCGAGCGCGTGCCGCAGGCCCAGCGCGCGCGCGCGCTGCCAGGCCAGGTCGAGCAGGGCGCCCTTGCGCTCGCCGAGGCGCGCGTCGACCTCGGGGAACGCGCGCGCGAGCACCGCGCCGACGCGCTGCAGGTCGCGTCCGAGCGTCAGCGCTTCGAGCGCGCCCTGCTGCTCCGGCGTGAGGCTCAGCATCGCCGCGTCCTCATGCCGCCGCGGCGAGCAGCGGCTGCTCGTGCAGTTCCAGGCGCCCGGCGTGCTGGGCGATCAGGGTCCAGCCCGTCGTGCCGGGGATCAGCACGCGCTCGAACGGCGCGAGCAGGGTCTCGACCTGCTCGCCCGGGGCCAGCGGCAGCAATGCGCGCAGCACGGCGGGGTCCATCCATTCGAGCGCGATCTCCTGGCCGTCGGGCAGGCGGGCCCGGCTGTTCGCGCGGCAGTGGCTGCGCAACGCGAGGAAGTCGCGCCGGGCCTGGATCAGCAGGCCCCAGTCGCCGAAGTCGGCGGCGGCCTCGTGGAGCAGCCAGCTCGTGAACGCGCTCTTTTGCTCGAGCTGCAGCAGGTAGGGGGCCTGGCGGCGCTGCGCCGGCGTGAGCGCGCCGGGCCACAGGCAGTCCCAGCTGCGCAGCTGCCCGCTCGCGTCGGCCGCGGCCAGGCGCTCGGGCAGCTCGCCGACGACGCGACCGAGCACCAGCGCGTAGACCTGCGCCGACGCGTCGGCCCAGACCATGGACTCGAATTGCGGGGCCGAGAGCGGCGGCCGGTTGTCGGGCGTGCCCATCCGCGCTCAGCTCCCCGCGCCGGAGCCGCCGCTGTCGGAGGCCAGCGGATCCTTGTTCTTGGTCGGCGCGTCCGGCGCCTGCGGCGAGGGCGGCGAGGCCGCCGCCGCCGCGGTCGCCGAGCCGCCCCCACCGCCGCAGTTGATCTTGACCATCGGACCGTCGATGGTCACGCCGGCCGGCCCCAGCGTGATCGTGGCGGCGCCCGCCTTGATCGTGATCTGGGTGTCGGCCTCGATCGTCACGTTCATGCCCTTGACGCTGAGCGCCGAGGTGGCCGTCATCTGCAGGGTCTGGCCGGACTTCAGGTCCATGCTCTGCGCCGACGTCACCGCGACGCTGTTGCTGCCCTTGACGGCGATCGCGTCGGACACCGACAGGCCCAGCGCCGCGCCGGTGCTCACGTACAGGTCGGCGCCGAGCGTCAGGTGCACGTCCTTGCTCGCCTGGAGCTTGACGACGTCGGACAGCGCGATCGAGCTCGTGCCGCCGACCGTCAGCGAATAGTTCTTCGTGACGTCGCCCCAGTAGTTGTTCAGGACCGAGGCGAACTGGTCGTTCTTGACCCAGCTGTGCATGTCCTTCTGGGCCTGGAACCACACGTACTCGCTGCCGTTCTTGTCGTCGAAGCGCAGCTCGTTGGCCGTGCTCAGCGAGCCGCCCTTGCTCGACTGGGTCTTGATGCCGCTGACGGTCGCCTGGGCGGGCAGGGTGTACGGCGGCTTGTTGTCGCCGTTGTAGACGCGGCCGGTGATCAGCGGGCGGTCCGGGTTGCCTTCGAGGAACTCGACGACGACTTCGTCGCCGACGCGCGGCAGCGCGATCATGCCGAACTGCTTGCCGGCCCAGGGCTGGCTGACGCGCAGCCAGCAGGAGCTGTTCTGGTCGCGCTTGCCGACGCGGTCCCAGTGGAACTGCACCTTCGCCCGGCCGTACTGGTCGGTCATGATCTCGTCGCCGGATTCGCCCGTGACGGTGGCGGTCTGGGGGCCGTGGACCAGCGCGCGCTGCGCGACGGCCGGCGGGCGGTACGCCGTGGCCTTCGGAACGAGCTCGAGGCGGCAGAGGAAGTTGTCCTCCATCTCGGAGTCGCGCGCCTCGTAATGGGAGAAGCTGACCTCCATGTCGAGCGCGGTGACCAGGTAGCCGCCGGCATCCGGATGGTCGGACAGCGAGAAGGTCACGCCGGCGCTGCAGTGGCGGTAGGGGCTCAAGGCCACCGCGACGACGCGGCCGGACTCGTAGCGGTCCACCTCGTGCTGCGCCCAGGCGTCGCCGACGGTCTTGCGCGAGTTGGGCGAGCCGTCCATCGACACGTCGCCGAAGTCGCCCGGGTAGTCGAAGACCTTGAGACCGCTCGGGCCCTTGCCGTAGGGGACGGTGCGCGAGGCCCGGGTCGCGAGGCTCAGGGTCGGCTGCTCGGCCGCGTAGTCGGTGCTCGCGAACTCGAGCGAGCCGAGCTGGTGGGTCAGCGTCCACTCGGTGACGACGTCTTCGCTGAGCTGTTCGCCGAGCTGCGCGGGGGCCCAGCGCAGGGTGCTGCCGCTGATGGTCGGGTGGGTGCTGGCCTGGTCGGTCAGCACCAGCGTATGCGCGCCCTTCTCGTGCGTGAAATAGAAGTGGATGCCTTCCTCTTCCATGAGGCGCAGCACGAAGTTGAAGTCGGTCTCGCGGTACTGGACCGTGTAGGGGCGCTTGTTCTTCGCGCCGCTGACGTCGCTGGTCTTGACCGTTCCCGCCTGCGCATAGCCGGCGAACACGGCCTTGATGACGTCCAGGGCCGACTCGTTCTGGAAGATCTTGCAATCGGCGCCGAGCGTGAGCTGCCACAGCCAGGGCTGCACGACGACGTGGTAGACGTCGTAGCGGCCCACCACGCCGCCGCGCTCGAAGCGCGTGACGTAGCCGTTGATGTAGCGCCTGCTGCTCGCGTCGACGCGGATCTTGACGTCGACCTTGGCGCCGAGCAGGTCCGTGGCCTTGACCGCCGTGAGCCTGGTCTCGCGCAGCAGCTCGAGCCGGTACACCGGCAGCCGGCCCAGTGCCTCGCGCGCGACCATGCGCCGGAACAGCAGCGCGGGCGTCTCGCCGTCGAGCGGCGTCAGGAATTCATAGTCGAGGTCGGAGGCCATGGTGGGTCTTCAAGGCGGGCGGCGTCGGGTCACTCGAACGCGTAGGTGAAGTCGCCGTCGGCGGCGCCGAGCGTGATGCCCTTGAGCGCCTCGCCGCGGCTCATGCGGCCCAGGTACTCGATCGAGACCTTGGGCAGCACGGTGTTGGTCAGGATCGCGTCGATGATGCGGCCGCCCGCCTCGGGGTTGTCGCAGCGCCTGACGATCAGGCTCACCGCGTCGTCGCTGTAGTGGAACGGGATGCGGTGGTTCTCCTCGACGCGCTTCTTGATCCGGTTCAGCTGCAGGCGCACGATCTTGGCCAGCATGTCCGGCGACAGCGGGTAGTAGGGGATCGTGACGAGCCGGCCCAGCAGCGCGGGCGGGAAGATCTTCATCAGCGGTTCCTGCAGCGCCGTCGCGAGCGACTCGGGGTCGGGCAGCAGCTCGGGGTCCTTGCACATGTTCATCACGAGCTCGGAGCCGGCGTTGCTGGTCAGCAGGATGATCGTGTTCTTGAAGTCGATCATGCGGCCCTCGCCGTCTTCCATGCGGCCCTTGTCGAAGACCTGGAAGAACAGTTCGTGCACGTCGGTGTGGGCCTTCTCGACTTCGTCGAGCAGCACCACGCTGTACGGCCGGCGGCGCACCGCCTCGGTCAGGATGCCGCCCTCGCCGTAGCCGATGTAGCCCGGGGGCGAGCCCTTGAGCGTCGAGACCGTGTGGGCCTCCTGGAACTCGCTCATGTTGATCGTGATGACGTTCTGCTCGCCGCCGTACAGCGCCTCGGCCAGGGCCAGCGCCGTCTCGGTCTTGCCGACGCCCGAGGTGCCGCAGAGCATGAACACGCCGATCGGCTTGTTCGGGTTGTCGAGGCGCGCGCGCGAGGTCTGGATGCGCTTGGCGATCATGTCGAGGCCATGCTGCTGGCCGATCACGCGCTGGCCGAGCGTCTCGCCGAGCCTGAGCACGTTCTCGAGCTCGTTCTTGACCATGCGGCCGACCGGGATGCCGGTCCAGTCGGAGACGACGCTGGCGACGGCCTGCGCGTCGACGCTGGGCATGATCAGCGGCGTGTCGCCCTGCAGCGCGCTGAGCTTGTCCTGCTCGGCGTGGAGCTCGGCCATCAGCGCGTCGCGGTCGACGCTGGGCGCGGCCTCGGCGTCGACGGGCTGGTCGTCGCCGCGCAGCTGCGCGCGCAGCGCGAGGATCTTGTCGACGAGGGCCTTTTCCTCCTTCCAGCGCGCCTCGAGGGCGCCAAGCTGCGCGCGGTTCGCGGCGAGCTTCTCGGCGACGCCCGTCGCGCGCTCGCCGACGTTCACGCCGACGGCGGCTTCGCGCGCGATGATGCCTTGCTCGATCTCGAGCGCCTCGATGCGGCGCAGCGTGTCCTCGACCTCGGCCGGCGTCGCGTGCTGGCTCACGGCGACGCGCGCGCAGGCGGTGTCGAGCAGGCTCACGGCCTTGTCGGGCAGCTGGCGCGCCGGGATGTAGCGGTGGCTGAGCTTGACGGCGGCCTCGATCGCCTCGTCGAGCAGCTGGGCGCGGTGGTGCTTCTCGAGCACCGTCGCGACGCCGCGCAGCATCAGGATCGCCTTGTGCTCGTCGGGCTCGGGCACCTGCACGACCTGGAAGCGGCGCGTCAGGGCCGGGTCCTTCTCGATGTACTTCTTGTACTCGGCCCAGGTCGTCGCGCCGATCGTGCGCAGGTTGCCGCGCGCGAGCGCGGGCTTGAGCAGGTTGGCCGCGTCGCCGGTGCCGGCGGCGCCGCCCGCGCCGACGAGGGTGTGGACCTCGTCGATGAACAGGATGATCGGCTTCGGCGAGGCCTGGACCTCGTCGATGACCTGGCGCAGGCGCTGCTCGAACTCGCCCTTCATGCTCGCGCCGGCCTGCAGCAGGCCGAGGTCGAGCGAGAGCAGCGAGCATTCGGCCAGCGAGGGCGGCACGTCGCCGCGCGCGAGGCGCTGGGCGAAGCCCTCGACGACGGCGGTCTTGCCGACGCCGGCCTCGCCGGTCAGGATCGGGTTGTTCTGGCGCCGCCGCATCAGGATGTCGACGATCTGGCGGATCTCCTCGTCGCGGCCCGTGACCGGGTCCATCTTGCCCTCGCGCGCGCGCTCGGTCAGGTCGACGCAGAACTTCTTGAGCGCCTCGCCCTTGCCCATCGCGGCCGGGGCCATCGAGCCGCTCTCGGCGCCCGGCTCGCCCGAGCCGATGCCCGTGCCGTCCTGGGCGCCGAGCCTGGCCTCGGCCGTGCCGCCGCAGATCTTCTGGAAGTTCTCGGCGAGGTCGTCGGCCTTGATGCGCTCGAACTGCTTGGAGATCGCGAACAGCGCGATGCTCAGGTTGCGGCTCTTGAGCATGCCGAGCAGCAGCGTGCCGGTGCGCACATGGGCCTCGCCGAACTGCAGCGTCGCGTAGACCCAGGCGCGCTCGATCGCGTTCTCGATGTGCTCGGAGAAGTCGCTGATCGAGGTCGAGCCGCGCGGCAGGCGGTCGAGCGCCGCCGTCATGTCCTTGGCCAGCACGCTGGCGTCGAGCTGGTAGTGTCTTAGAACGGCGTCCAGGTCCGTTTCGTTGTTCTGCACGAGCTGGGCGAGCCAGTGGACGAGCTCGACGTAGGGATTGCCGCGCATCTTGCAGAACACGGTGGCGCCTTCGATGGCCTTGTAGGCCAGCGGATTGAGTTTGCCGAACAGGGCAACACGGCTGATTTCGCTCATGACACTTGCATCCTTTGTCGATGGGATTTCTTGAGAGTGCGCTCGACGTCGATGACGAGGTCATCGGCGTCCCCGGGTTTCCTGAACGCGCCGAGCCAGCCGCTGCGGCCGAGCTCGCCGCTGCGGCCGAGGCGCAGCCGCGGCACGTCGCGGCGCGCGAGGATCAGCTGGACGTCCCACTCGTACTCGAGGCCGACCCACTGGCGCACCATCGCCTGCAGCCGCGCCAGGTCGGCGCCGCCGGGCAGGAAGGCGTGGTAGCGCGCCTCGGAGACGGGGCCGACGACGATGCGGAACTTGCTCTGCACGTCCCAGACGCTCGCCCCGAGCACCGCGCCGCGGCCGAGCTGCTGGCCGACGCCGGGCCGCCCGACCGAGTGGATCCGCGAGCGCTCCTCGCGCGCGAGCGCCATCCAGTGGCCGCACCATTGCTCGACGCGCGCGGGCACGTCGAATTCGCTGCGCACCCAGTTCAGCAGCCCGTCGGCGTCGCGCGCGTGGCGCGCCAGGCGGCCCGTGAAGTGCAGCTTGGGCGCGTCGCCGGCCGCGTCGCGCTCCTGCAGCGGCTCGCTGCCGATGCCGGCGAGCGAGCCCAGGCGCCGCGCGAACGCGCGGTCGTCGGGCCGGTCCCGGGACAGCGTCGGCTGGGCCTGCGCCCAGGCGCGGTAGAACAGCAGCGTGAAGCGGTGGTTCAGCAGGTCGAGGAAGCGCAGCAGCGCGGCGTCGCCGGCATGGCTGCTGCGCTCACGGGCGAGCTCGGTCAGGTGCAGGGGCAGCGGCCCGTTCGGCCCGAGCAGGCCGAAGAAGCGCTGGGTCAGGCGCGGCGGGCCGGCCTCGCGGAACTGCAGCGCGTGCAGCGGCGCCGGTGCGAAGGTGAGCTCGGCCGGCTGGCCCAGGCGGATCGGCTCGTCCGCCGGACGCTGGGCCTCGCCCAGGCGCGGCAGCCCGGGGTGCGCGCTCTCGATGCGGCGCAGCGTCTGGTAGAAGTCGAAGCGCCAGGGCGCGTCGGCCACGCGCTGGATCCAGGCCTGGTGTTCGGCGTTCACAGCACGGGCCTCGTGCCGCGCGACGGGCGCCAGCGCGCGACCTCGCCGCGCGTCAGCGAGACCAGCACGGTCTCGACGAAGCTGTTCAGCGAGGCGTGGCGCGACAGGTAATGGTGCATGGCCGCGCCGAACAGGAAGGCGCTGCCGCCGGCGTGGCCGAGCTCGTCGACGGTCAGCGCGACCTCGATGCCGCGGCCGAACGCGATCGGCCCGGGGATCGGGTGGCGGCGCACGACCGCGCGCGTCGCGACGTGCTGCAGCGCCTCGATCTGGCGGCGCACGGTCGGGTCGGTACCCTGCGGGAAGCGCGCGAGCAGGTCGCGCAGCGCCGCCGCGGCTTCGCCGCCCTCGGTGTCGAGCAGCGACAGGTAGTTCAGCGACAGCAGGTTCAGCAGGCGCCAGGCCACGCCGCCCTCGCGCAGCGCCGTGTGCGGGCGGCTCGGCCCGGCCACGGCGCGCACCGAGCGCATCGCGATGCCGGCGTCGAGCCGGAACTCGCCCTGCTCGCCGCCGGGCATGAAGATCGAGAGATCCCGGTTCGTGCAGCGGACCTGCAGGGCCAGCTGCTGCAGCGTCTCGGCGTAGGGCGCGTCGTTCGGGTCGACGAGCGAGACGAACACCTCGGAGCCGGTGTAGCCCGAACGCGGGCCGTCGCGGCGCGCGGTCTCGCTCATCAGGCGCGGCTCGCGCCAGATCGTGTAGAAGGCCGACTGCTGCGCGCCGCGCTGGCGCTCCGGCGCGTACAGCGGCAGGAAGCGGCGCTCGCTGCCGTCGGCGCCGTAGCCCTGCATGCCGACGACGTCGTAGACCTCGTAGTCGAGCGGCGCCGTGCGGTCGGGCACGACCTGGAACTCGTAGTGGTTGCCGTCGAGGTGGATGCGGTCGGCGCGCTTCGGGAACAGGTTGATCGCCGGCACGCAGTTGAGCTGGAAGTTCGCGGCGGAGACGGCCCCGTCCATGCCGTGGCCCGGCTGGGCGAGCAGCACGACGAGCTCGACCGTCTGCCCCGCGATCGACTGCAGCGCGGGGCGCAGGCCCTCGACGTCGACGAACAGGAAGCGCTCGGGGAACGCGAAGTACTCCTGCAGCAGCCGCGTGCCCGCGAAGCCGCGCAGCGTCGCCGGCAGCATCGCCTCGTCGTCGGCGTAGCCGACCGGCTGCAGCGCGTCGGCCGGCAGCAGCACGCGCCGGCCGTCGCCGGCGCGGCCCGGCGGGCCGACGAGCACGCCGACCGCGTTGGCCAGCAGCAGCTCGAGCAGCTGCATCGCGGTGTCGGTCTGGCCGCCGAGGTAGAAGCGCAGGCGGTCGACCTCGAGCTGCGCGACGCTCATGCCCGCCGGCACCTGCAGCTGGATGCGTACGGCGGCGCGCGGGCGCTGCGCGAGCGCGAGGCTCGAGACGCCGAACTCGGAAAGGTTCAGCAGGTATTCGGCCGACTGCGTGCTCAGGGGCGTGAGCTGCAGCGGCTGGCCGGTGCGGAACTCGCAGCGCGTGCCCGACACGGCGCTGGCCGGGCCGACCAGCGTCGTGTCGCGCGGCAGCACCGGCCCCTTGAGCAGATTCGCGTCGGGCACCGGGCTGACCTGGGCCACGAGCATGGCCGGGATCGGGGCGAGGAAGTTCGGGTAGACGAGCTCGAGCAGCCGGTGCGAGAAGCGCGGGAACTCGGCGTCCTGCTTGAGCTGGACGCGCGCGGCGAGGAACGCGCAGCCCTCGAGCAGGCGCTCGACATAGGGGTCGCTGACCTCGAGCCCTTCCATGCCGAGCCGCGAGGCGATCTTCGGGAACTCCTGGGCGAACTCGCCCCCGAGCTCGCGCAGGTACTTGAGTTCCTGGTTGTAATACCTGAGCAGCCGTGCATCCATGGTCGTGGGCCTTTAGCTGCGGAGTTCGCGCAAGCGCGTGCCGCCGGTCTCGACGTCGACGTCGGCCGCGAGCAGCAGCTCGAGCGGCACGGGCTGGGCCCACATCTGGCCGCGGATCACGAGCTGCATCGTGTTGTGGTGGTGCGCGTAGTCGAAGTTGACGTCGACCTCGAGCGTGCGCGGATCGATGCGGGGCTCGAACGCGCAGATGGTCTCGCGGACCTCGCGCGCGATCGCGCGCGTGTCCATACTCGACAGCGTGACGCCGGCGAACGCCGGCATGCCGTAGTTGAGCACCGAGCGGCGCGCCTCGGGCGCGCTCTTCCACAGCGCGAGTTCGTCCTTGCGGGTCGAGTTGGGCTCGGGTTCGGCGCGGGTCGCGTTGAACAGCCACGAGAGGTCGCGCAGCACGGCGGCGCGCAGCTGCTGACGCGTCAGCACGCGCGCTTCCAGCGCCTCCTGGCGCTGCTGGGGTTCGTGGTCGAGCAGGCGGTCCAGCAGCGAGGGTTGGAGGCGGTCGCGTGAGTTCAGCTCAGCCATCGACGTCCATTTCGATCAGGCGCACGCCGAGCATGTCGTGCTCCCCCTCGTCGGTGACGAGCACGCGCTGGCCGAGGCCGGCGAAGCGCGCCTGGCCCAGGTCGATCCAGTCGGTCCGGGCCGCCATCTGGATCGCGCCGTCCGCGCTGGCCTCGGAGCCCGGGTAGCGGGTCGGGATCATCGCGATGGCCTCGCCGCCGTTCGCGAACGAGAGCTTGGCCGGCAGCCAGACGCGGTCGCGCAGGTCGCTCGGCGCGTCGATCGAGACGCTCGCAAGGCGGCTGAACGGAATCCAGTAGTAGCGGCCGTTGATCATCGCCTCGAGCACCGGGCCGAGGCGCGAGTCGGCGTCGGCGATCCACTCGAACGGCGCGCCGTTGATCCTGCCGCGCGTGGCCGGCGCGGCCTCGAACGCGCGCTCGGCGAGCTCGACCGACAGCGCCGCCTCGCCCTGGCTGGCCTGCAGCAGCGACTCGATCAGCACGGCCATCCATTCGTCGGGCTGGCCGAACACCATCGGACTGCGGCGGCCCGCGAAGACGGCGGCGCGCAGCAGCTCGCAGCGCAGCGCGTAGCCGACCATCTCGCGCATCGGGCCGGCCTCGGCGTCCATGTCGGCGACGACGTTGAGCTGGGTGTGCGCGCGCTCCCACTGGCCGAGCACGCACAGCAGCTGGGCCATGAAGATGCGCAGCTTCGGGTTCGCGGGCTTGGCCTTGACGGCCGCGGTCAGCGCGGCGAGCGCGGCCTTCGGGTCGTTGGCGCGGATCCGTTCTTCGGCCTGGGCGAGGGGATCGGTCGTCATCGGTGGTCCTGTGTCAGAAGCTGTGGCCGCAATCCGTGCAGAAGCGCGCGCCGCGCAGCGCCATCGCGCCGCAGCCGGGGCAGCTCTTGTGGGTGCTGGCCATGTCGAAGCCGCACTCGCCGCAGAAGCGGCCGCCGGCGTGCGGGGCGTGGCAGTTCGGGCAGGTCGCGGCGGCGGCCTCGGCCTGGCGGACCTGGTTCTGCTGCTGCTCCTTGGCCAGGCAGGCCGGGCAGGCGCCCTGGCGCTCGTCGAAGCAGTCGGTGCAGACGCCCTGGTGGCAATGCGGGCACTCGACGTACATGGTCTGCGCGCGCGCCTGCGCCTCGTTCAGGGCGTCCTCCTTGGCGCCGCGCGAGCCCATGTCCGAGAGGTTGGTGCTGACCCGGCTGGCCTGCGCCCCGCCGTTGAACATGAAGTAGAAGCGCGCGAGCAGGGCCGAGAACTGGCCGCGCCGGTAGGGCTGGAACGGGCTCTTCCACTTGCGGTCGCAGTTCGTGCAGAAGAACTCGAACTGGAAGCCGGCGTTGACGTCGGACCCGCCGCTGCTCAGGTCCCGGTAGTTATCGAGTGACATGGTGGGCTCGGGTAAAAGAGGCGCGGCCGCTCACAGCCGGTCCCTGGTGAAAGCGCTCTTGAGCTTGTCGGCCGCGAGCTTTTTCTCCTCCAGGCTGCCGAGCTCGGAGTAGGCGCTCAGGACCTTGTCCGCGCCGCTCGCGGATTTTTCGGTCGAGGCCGTGGGGTGGCGCTGGTGGCTGCTGCTCAGCGTCTTGGCGGTGCCGCCGGGCGGCGCCTCGGTCTTGTAGGCGAAGGCGATGCTGTCGTAGTTGAGGGTCCAGTCCTCCTCGACCTCGCCGCCCTTCTCGCCGTCCTTGACGCTGAGCTTGTATTCGATGATGCGGGCGTTGGTCAGCGTGATCGTCAGCAGAAAGGACGACTCGGTGGCGCTGGCCAGCGAAACGATCGCCTTGAGCTTGTTGCCGGCGTTCAGCTGGGTCAGCATCTGCGTGCTGGCCTTGTCCATCGGCTTGCTGATCTCGAGCACCTCGGGCTCGGCGCGCGCGAGGCTGCGTGCGGCCGTGCGGGTCTTCTCGTCGGCGCGCTTGATCGTCCAGTTCACGCTGCTCAGCACGATCTTGCGCATGAAGTCGATGTCGGCCGCTTCCCCGGCGATCGGCGCGCCCGTGCCCGCGACCTCCAGGTGCATGTACAGGCGGGTGAAGGCGGTCATGACGAATCGCCCGAGCCGTCGTTGGTCGGCGTATAGACGCTCGCCGACATGGCCTTGGAACGCATGCGGGAGCTCGCGTCGTACATGCGGTAGCTGAGCATGGCCGATTCCTCGAACGACAGCACGAGCGTCTCGCTCGCGCTGACGGTCTTGCCGCCGTCGTCGATGTTGAGGCCGATGCTTTCGATGTGGCAGCCTTTGAGTTCGACCTCGAGCACGGAGTCCACCTGCGAGCTGCTGCCCGACGCGCTCCGGCTCGAGGTCGACGGGTCGATGAAGCGCAGTGTCGCCGTGAAAGGCTTGTCGCCCTCCATCATCGTGTACAGGACCGTGCTGGCGCGGTCGAACTGCTTCTTCACCGTCAGCGTCTGCGGCTTGACGATGGGCGCGAGATTGCCGTTGCCCGAGCCCTTGCGCGGCTCGGACTTGACGCCCCAGTTGAAGGACTCGACGGCGATATGCCCGGGATAGCTCGCCACGGTGCTGTCGCCCGTGACCGCGGGGCCCGTGGCCGGGAGGATCTCGAGCAGGATCAGCGAGACGGTCATGGTGCTGGGCGGCAGGCGTGGCGCGGCCGAGCGACGGCCGCGGCGGAATGTCCCGTCGCGGCCGCGGGTCCCGGTGCCGCGGCGGCTGCGGTCAGGTGAAGGAGACGGTGGCGTTGGCGACCGACAGGTTCATCTGGGCGATGTTCCAGTTGAACTGCAGCGGCGCCTTGTCCAGCGTGCCGTCCGGGTTCTGGGCCTTGTAGCCCACCGAGACTTCCTTGAACACCATGTCCACGTCCTGCGTCACGGCGCCGTCCTCGCCGCCCTTGGTCGAGACCTTGGTGATGAAGACGTTGCCCATGACGATCTGGAAGAACTGCTGGGGCTGGTCGGCGCCGGTCTGCTTGAGCATGTCGATCTTGACCGTCGCGAAGAACGTGCCCTGCACGATCTTGTTCATGATGATCGGCGAGGACAGGTCGAACGAGTGCGTGAAGTTCAGCGTGCCCGGGTTGGGCTTGCCGACGGCGGCGCCGGTGCCCTTGAGGTTGCTGTGGTCGGCCTCGATGTCCCAGCTCCAGTCGTCGAGCTCGATCCAGCCGGCGGATCCCAGACGGGCCGCCTGGACCGACTCGCCCGTCGTCAGGTCGGTGCCGAAATTGATGAAGCTATTGGCAGGCATGATGGATTCCTTTGAATAGGGTCAGGCGTGATGCAGGCCGGCAGACGCCGCGCACACTAAGGGATGGTGATGTCCTTGGCCGGGTCCAGCGTCACGGCCGCGATGCCCGTGGTCGTGCTCTTGGCCGCGATGTTCCAGCCGAACGGCGTGATCGCGGTGGCGAGCGCGCCGCCCTTGTTGTTGAGCTGCTGCTTGTAGCCGATCGAGATGGTCTTGAAGACGCACTCGATGTCCTGGCTGATGGCGCCGTCCTCGCCGGCCTTGCTCGAGACCTTGGTGATGAAGACGTCCGTCATCAGCATCGCGAAGTACACCTGCGGCGCGCCCGAGGCGTCGCCGGTCGACTTCAGCATGTGGATCACGGCCGATTTGAACGACGTGCCCAGCACGATGTTCTGCATGATCACCGGCGAAGACTTGTCGAAGTTGTGCGAGAAGCTCAGCGTGCCCGGCGTGGCCACGCCGACCGAGGCCCCTGTGCCCTTGAGGAAGTTGGTCTCGGACTCGATGTCCCAGCTCCAGTCGGTGATGGCCAGCCAGCCCTTGCTCGCCGGGTGCGACGACTGCATCGACTCGCCGCCGGTCGCGACCCCCTTTTGGGTCCTCAACAGGATGAATGCATTTCCAGGCATGTTGTTGCTCCGCTATGTTGTCCGTCAGTAGACGTGTGTGACCGAATGGAACGAGGGCGTTGACCCTTTTGCCGGCGGACCTGCGGTCCTTGGCGAAAGGGCTGAGCCCCCCGGGCTCAGCCCTTTTCGGAAGGCAGCTTCGAGACCAGCCGCAGCGATACCGACAGCCCCTCGAGCTGGTAGTGCGGCTTCAGGAAGAACTTCGACTGGTAGTAGCCCGGCGCGCCCTCGACCTCCTCGACGACGACCTCGGCGGCGGCCAGCGGCCGCTGCGCCTTGATCTCCTCGCTGGAGTTGGCCGGGTCGCCGTCCACGTAGTTGCCGATCCACTGGTTCAGCCAGCGCTCCATCGCGTCGCGCGTCTTGAACGAGCCGACCTTGTCGCGCACCATGCACTTCAGGTAGTGGGCGAAGCGGTTGCAGGCGAACAGGTAGGGCAGGCGCGCCGCGAGCGCGGCGTTGGCCGTCGCGTCGGGGTCGTCGTACTCGGTCGGCTTTTGCAGCGATTGCGCGCCGATGAACGAGGCGAAGTCGCTGTTCTTGCGGTGGATCATCGCGAGGAAGCCGTTCTTGGACAGCTCGGCCTCGCGGCGGTCCGAGATCGCGATCTCGGTCGGGCACTTCATGTCCACGCCGCCGTCGTCGGTCGGGAAGGTGTGCGTGGGCAGGTTCTCGACCGCGCCGCCGGACTCGATCCCGCGGATGCGCGAGCACCAGCCGTAGATCTTGAACGAGCGGTTGATGTTGGTGGCCATCGCGTAGGCCGCGTTGCACCACGAATACTTGTCGTGCTCGGCGCCGGTCGTGTCTTCCTCGAAGTTGAACGCGTCGACCGGGCTGGTCTTGGGGCCGTACGGGATGCGGCCGAGGAAGCGCGGCATGCACATCGCCAGGTAGCGCGCGTCGTCGCTCTCGCGCAGCGAGCGCCAGGCCGCGTATTCGGGCGTCGTGAAGATCTTGGTCAGGTCGCGCGGGTTCGCGAGTTCCCCCCACGAGTCCATCTGCATCACGGTCGGCGCCGCGCCGGTGATGAACGGCGCGTGCGCGGCCGCCGCGATCTTGCTCATCTCGCCGAGCAGCTCGACGTCCGGCGGCGAATGGTCGAAGTGATAGTCGCCGACGATCGCGCCGAAGGGCTCGCCGCCGAACTGGCCGTATTCCTCTTCGTAGAGCTTCTTGAACAGCGGCGACTGGTCCCAGGCCGTGCCCTTGTAGCGCTTGAGCGTCTTGCCAAGGTCCTGCTTGGAGATGGACATGACGCGGATCTTCAGGTGTTCGTCGGTCTCCGTGTTGCTGACCATGTAGTGCAGGCCGCGCCACGCCGACTCGAGCTTCTGGAAGTCCTCGTGGTGCAGGATCAGGTTGATCTGCTCGGAGAGCTTCTTGTCCAGCGCGGCGACCATGGCTTCGATCGAGGCCACGGTGTCCGAGCTGATCAGCTTGACGTTGGCGAGGGCCTGGCTGGCCAGCGTGGCCACGGCGGCCTCGACCTGGCCGCGCGCCTCGTCGGACTTGGGCTTGAATTCCTTGCTCAGCAGCGAGGCGAAGTCGCTGCCTTCCATCGTGACGCCGGCGAAGTGCTGGCCGGCGGCTTGGGTCTCTGCCATTGCTCGTTCTCCTTTATTCGGGCTTCGCGTTCGCGGTCAGCGACTGCAGCAGCGCGGGGTCGTTCAGCACCTTGGCGATGAGCTCTTCGGCGCCGCCCTTGCCGTCCATGTACGTCACGAGGTTGGAGAGCTGCTGGCGCGCCTCGAGCAGCTTGTTCAGGCCTTCGACCTTCTGCGCGATCGCGGCCGGGCTGAAGTCGTCCATGCTCTCGAAGGTCAGGTCCACCGAGAGATTGCCCTCGCCGGTCAGCGTATTGGGCACGGTGAAGGCCACGCGTGGCTTCATGGCCTTCATGCGCTGGTCGAAGTTGTCGACGTCGAATTCGAGGAACTTGCGGTCGGCGACGGCCGGCAGCGGCTCTTCGGGCTTGCCGGCCAGATCGGCCATGACGCCCATCACGAACGGCAGTTGCACCTTCTTCTGCGCTCCGTAGAGCTCGACGTCGTATTCGATCTGTACGCGCGGCGCGCGGTTGCGGCCGATGAATTTCTGGCTGCTGCCCATGGGATTCCTCCGCTCGGTCTGGAAAAGAAACTAAAAAAGAGGGCGCCCCTAGTAGGGGCTCCCGTCGACAAACGAATCGGGATCGACGCCCAGGATGCGCGCCACTTCGTTGACGGCATCGGGGGCGAGATCGCGGACCAGCTGTATGAAGTTCTTGTCGATCATGCGTTCGGCGCGGCGCAGCATCAGCTGGGCCGGATTCGCCGGTTCGGTGCGCTCGAGGAACGCGCAGATCGCGTTGATCGCGCGCACCGCGTCCTGGCGGGTCTCGATCGCGCCGGGTGCGCCGCGGCGCGGCGCGGCCTCGGGCGCCGCGCCGTCGGCCTGCTCGGTCTGCTCTGCCGGCGGCTCGCCCGGGATCAGCGACTTCAGGCCCGCGAGCATGGCCTGCAGGGCCTTGAGCTCGACGGCCTCCATGCCGAAGCGCTCGTCCATCAGGCGGCGCAGTTCGCCCAGCGATCCCAGCGCGGCGTTCGTCGCGGTCTTGATCCGCTCGGCCAGCTCGGGCGCCTCGGCGATCATGCCCTCGACCTGGGCGGTGTTGTAGGCGTTGTCCTCGGGGCGCGCCTCGAGCTTGTCGAGCGCGACCTCGACGTCGCGCATGCGCAGGCCGCCGAGGCGGCGGTCGAACAGCAGGGGCGCTTGACGCACATCGCCGAGCAGGCCGTCGAGCGAGTTCAGGGCGCCGAGCACGCTGACGCGCGCGAAGGTGTCGCCGTCGTCGGGGTCGGGGCGCGGGTGGACTTCGTCCCAGAAGTTCGCGAGCAGGCCATGGAGCAGGTGCAGCGCGGCGGCGAGGCCTTCGAGGCCTTCGGTGTTGACGGCCGCGCGCGACCAGTACATCGCGACGCGCAGGTCACGCGTCTGGCCGAACAGCGCTTCGGCCTGCTCGCGCACGAGCGGCCAGACCGGCGGTTCGGCCGGGCCGAACTGCGTTTCGGGTTTGCCCGCCGCCGATTGGGCGAGCTCCATGAAACCCGGGTCGTACTCGAGGTCGGTCCCACAGGCATCGCCGGACAAGGGTTCCAACCACGCCGAAACCACCTGCATATCCATTGAATCCCTTGAGTTAAATCAACCAAGAACAAGGAAGAATAGCGCGGCAATGTATCACCGGCGTGTGTCCTTGACAGCCGGGATAGCGATAGATGTACGAATGAAGTAGTGCACATCCCGTTTTGCGCCGCAGACATCAAAAAAGACCGGGCGCCGACGACCATTCCGCGACCGCGTGTCGAGCCGAGGACCATGAAGAAGCAATTCCGACTTCCGCCGCTGCTCGCGGCCCTGGCCGCGCCGCTCGCGCTGGCCGCCGCGCAGGCCGCGCCCGAGGCGTCGGCCGCCGCCCCCGCTGCGGCCGCCAGCGCGTCCGACGCACGCGTCCAGGTCGACGCGTTCGTCGTCACCGGCAATACCCTGCTGCCGCCGGCCGTGCTCGACGCCGCGCTCGCACCCTACAAGGGCCAGCGCACGCTCGACGAGCTCAAGGCCGCGGCCGCCGCGGTCCAGGCGCGCTACGTCGCGGCCGGCTGGGGCGGCGTCGTCGCCTATGTGCCGGTGCAGCACGAGGCGCCCGGCGTCGTCGCGATCGCGGTCGTCGAGGGCCGCATCAGCCGCGTCGTCGTGCTCGGCAAGCAGCGCGACGGCGAGGCCCAGGTGCGGCGCAGCGTGTCGCGCCTCGAGGTCGGTGCGACGCCCGAGCCGCGCCGCATCGACGCGCAGATCGCGCTCGCGAACCAGAACCCCGCGCGCCAGACCGCCGTGACGCTCGAGCCCGGCGCCCAGCCCGGCGAGATTGAGGCCCATGTGACGGTCACCGAGCAGCCCGAGCGGCACTGGAGCTTCGGCGTCGACAACACCGGCACGAGCCAGACCGGCCGGCTGCGCGCCAACCTCGGCCTCGAGCAGGCCGGCCTGAACGGCTTCGGCGGCCAGGACAACACGCTCGAGCTGCAGGCCCAGATCGCGCCCGAGAAGCCGGGCTCGGTCGCCGTGGTCAGCGCCGACTGGCGCGCGCCGCTGTACCGCGCCGGCCTGATGGCCGATTTCATCGCCGCCTACTCGGACGTCGACGGCGGCACGACGAGCACGGCCGCCGGGCCGCTGCAGTTCAGTGGCAAGGGTCATGTGTTCGGCGTCCACCTCGGCGGCGCGCTGCCGCGCGTCGGCGAGCTGTCGCAGCGCCTGACCGGCGCGATCGACTACCGCGCCTACCTGAACAGCTGCGCGATCGTCGGCCTGCCGGCCGGCGCCTGCGGCAGCGCGGGCGCGAGCGTGTCGGTCAGCCCCTGGTCGATCGAGTACGCCTTGCAGCTCGGCGGCGCGAACCCGCTGGCCCTGCAGATCAGCTTCGCGTCGAACGCCGGCGTGTTCGGGCCGCACGGCAACGCGGCCGACTTCGGCGCGGTGCGCCCGGGCGCGCCGGTCGCGTACACGGTCGTGCGCGCGAACGGCCTGGCCCAGATCGCGCTGCCCGCGCATTGGCAGATCCAGCTGCGCGGCGCGGCCCAGAGCAGCGCCGACGCGCTCGTGCCCGGCGAGCAGTTCGGCCTCGGCGGCGCGAACGCGGTGCGCGGCTACGAGGAGCGCGAGGTCACCGGCGACCAGGCCCTGCTCGGCTCGGGCGAGCTGCGCGGGCCCGACCTCGGACCGCTCGGGGCGGGGGTCTGGTTCGGGGCGCGCGGCCTCGAGCACCTGCAGCTGCTCGCCTTCGGCGACGCGGGCCGGGTCTGGAACCACCTCGGCGCGGCCTGCCTCGGCAGCGAGGTCCAGTGCACGCTCGCGTCGGCGGGTCTCGGCGCGCGCCTGGCCGGCCGCGCGGGCGCCGGCGGCTGGCAGCTGCGCCTCGACCTCGCCGAAGCGCTCAAGGCCGGCACGCTGACCGCGCGCCACAGCCGTTTCCTGCATGCGCAGGCCGTCTACGAATTCAACTGAGGAGGGCGTGGTCATGACGCGCATTCCCCGCCACCTGAAGCCGCGGCCGCTCGCCGCCCTGCTGTTCGCCGGCCTCGTCCAGGCCGCGACGGCGCAGCAGCTGCCCAGCGGCATGACCGTCGTCGCCGGCCAGGCCGCCGCCCAGCAGCTCGGCTCGCAGCTGACGATCACGAACGCGAACAACACGATCCTGAACTGGCAGAGCTTCTCGATCGGCGCCGGCGCGAGCGTGCGCTTCAACCAGCCGAGCGGCACGAGCCGGGTCCTGAACCGCGTGACCGGCAACGACCCGAGCAGCCTCCTCGGCGGCCTGTCGAGCAACGGCGCGGTCTGGCTGCTGAACCCGAACGGCGTGTTGTTCGGCGCGAACGCGCGCGTCGACGTCGCGAGCCTCGTGACCTCGACGCTCGGCGTCGCCGACGCCGACTGGCGCGCCGGCCGCGCGCTGTTCACGGCGGCCGGCAGCGGGCCGGCCGCGAGCATCGACAACCAGGGCCAGATCCGCACGGCGCTCGGCGGGCGCGTCGCGCTCGTCGGCGGTTCGGTCAGCAACGAGGGCTCGATCACGGCCGACGGCGGCCAGATCGTGCTCGCCGCGGGGCAGACCGTCGAGCTCGTCGACACCGGCGCGCCGAACCTCGCCGTCAAGGTCACGGCGCCGAGCGGCCAGGCCGTGAACCTCGGGTCCTTGAGCGCCGGGCGCATCGACGTGATGGCCGCGGCCGTCAACCAGCAGGGCATCGTCGAGGCGGACAGCCTGAGCGCCGGCCCGGCCGGCGAGATCGTGCTGCAGGCCGCCGACCGCCTGACGCTCGCGGCCGGCAGCAGCACCCACGCCGACGGCACGGGCGCCGCGTCGAGTGGCGGCCAGGTCCAGCTGCTCGGCAAGCAGGTCGAGCTCGACAACTTTGCTGCCGTCAGCGCGAGCGGCCAGGCCGGCGGCGGCACGGTGCTCGTCGGCGGCGGCGCGCAGGGCAAGGACCCGAGCGTGCCCAACGCCGACGCGGTCTACTTCGCGCCCGGCGCGAGCATCGCGGCGAACGCGGTCCAGAGCGGCGACGGCGGCCATATCGTGCTGTGGAGCAATCGCGCGACGCGCGCGTTCGGCGCGCTCGGCGCGACCGGCGGCGCGACGGGCGGCGACGGCGGCCTGATCGAGACCTCGGGCGGCTGGCTCGCGGCGGACCCGAGCGCGCTGCACCTCGCGGCGCCGCTGGGCCGCGCCGGCACCTGGCTGCTCGACCCCTACAACATCACGATCAGCAACGGCGCCGACAGCAACTACGACACGAGCTTCACGGCGACCGGCAACGACGCCGTGATCAACGCGACGACGCTGGCCAACGCGCTGACGGCCGGCAACAACGTGACGGTCTCGACGAGCGGCGCGACGCCCGCGGGCACCCAGGCCGGCACGATCACGATGAACAGCGTCGCGCTCAACGTGTTCGCGACGACGCCGGTCACGCTGACGCTGAACGCCGACAGCTCGATCTATGCGAACGGCCTCGACGTCTCGCAGTCGAGCAGCGCCGGCGGCAAGCTGAACCTGGTGTTCCAGGCCGGCGGCGGCATCTCGGTGCTCGACTCGAGCCTCGTGACCAACGGCGGCAACGTGACGCTGCACGGCACGGGCAACGGCGCCTACCCCGACGGCATCCTGCTGTCGCAGGCGACGATCACGGCGGGCGCCGGCGCGATCAACCTGAACGGCAGCGCGGGCGCGTCGGCCGCACGCGGCGTCGCGCTCGACGCGGGCCTGACCGGCAGCAACCTGAGCGGCAGCACGATCACGATCGCCGGCCAATCGACGGCCGGCACCGGCGTGCAGATCAGCGACGGCATCGTGACCGCGACGGGCGCGATCAGCGTCAGCGGCACCGGCGGGCAGAACGGCGTGTCCGTCGTGGTCGGCAACCCCAACACCAACCCGATCGCGCTGTCCGGCGCTGGCATCGCGCTGACCGGCACGACCACCGGCACCGGCTACGGCGTGCAGGTCGACGCGAGCGCCGGCCAGCCGGCCAGCAACGCCCAGCCCGTGCTGAACGCGAACGCCGGGACCCTGTCGCTCAGCGGCACCGGCTCCCTGGCCGGCAGCCCCGCGCTGGGCGTGTACGGCGCCAACAATCTGTCCGACCAATGGGATACGACCGGCCCGCTGTCGCTCGCGGCGTCCGGCGGCACCATGGTGGTCAGCGGCCTGAGCATGGTCAACAACCCGGCCACGATCACGGCCACGAGCCAGTACGGCCTGACCTGGCAGAACCTCGGCTTCAGCCCGACCGGCGCGGTCTCGCTGAGCGGCTCGACGGTCGTGCTCAGCAACGTCAACGTCTCGGCGCTGCTGACGTCGAACATCGCGATCGCGTCGGCCGGCGACACCGACATCACCAGCTCCAGCCTGGTCGCGACGGACGCGAGCGTGCCGATGACGGTCACGGTGAACGCCGGCACCAGCGGCGCCGGCTCGCTGAACCTGAGCGGCAGCACGATCTACAGCGCCGGCGGCAACATCACGCTGAGCAACGCCGGCACGCCGCCCGGCGGCAGCGGCGCCGGCGTGAGCCTCGTCGAGACGGCGGTCAACGCGGTCGCCGGCACGCTCCACATCACCGGCGTGGCGAACGGCAGCGGTGCGGGCGTGCTGCTCGGCACGACGTCGCCGCAGACCAACCACAACGCCCTGACGGCCGGCACGATCAACGTGACCGGGACCTCGAGCACCGGCAACGGCGTGCAGATCAACGACGGCCAGCTCACGAGCAACAGCGGCGCCCTGACCCTGAGCGGCACCGGCGGCGCCGACGGGCTCGACGTCGTCTACACCAGCGGGAATTCGACGCTCGCGCTGAGCGGCAGCAGTGGCCTGACGCTGACCGGCGCGTCCACCGGGACCGGCTACGGCGTGCTCGTCTCGGACCTCGGGGCCAACGCCGGCACGATCCTGTCCACCTACTCGGTCCTCGACGTCTCGGGCACGAACACCGCGGGCGGCTCGCCGGCCGTCGCGATCAACGCCTACCTGGGCAGCACGCCGATCATCTCGGGCGGCGGCGACCTCAATATCCAGGCCAGCGGCGGCGGGCTGCAGCTCGGCAACGTCATCGACGGCGGCGAGATCGGCAACTTCACGGCGTCGAGCTCGTCCTCGCTGACCATCGGCAACAGCGGGCTGACGGCGATGCAGGCCGTCTCCCTCTACGGCCAGAGCGTGACCCTGAACGGCAACACCACGGTCAACGCCGGCACGGGCCTGCTCGTCGCGGGCCCGGGCGGCTCGGTGCCGGCCCAGTCGTTCACGAACGGCACGCCGAGCACGGCGCCGTTCTCGGTGCAGACGGGCAACTGGATCATCTGGCTCGCCGACGCGACGGCCGCGGGCGCGCTGAACCTCGGCGGCGCCTCGAACACGATGACCTACACGTACCAGCTCTACGGGGCGCAGAACCCGAGCGCGTGGACGCAGTACGCTGGCAACGGCATCGTGAGCGAGGCCGCGAAGACGGCGACCGTGACCGGCACGGTGGCCACGCGCGCCTACGACGGCACGACCCCGGCGAGCGTCAGCAACCTCGCGGTCACGCCGGGCGTCGCCGGCGACCAGGACGGCTCGATCGCGACCTACACGGCCGCGTTCGCCGACCCGAACGCCGGTACCGGCAAGGCCGTGAGCGTGAACTTCGCGGCGCCGCCCGAGTTCATGGACGCGACCGGCCATCCGGTCTACGGCTACACGGTCGTCGACAACCTCAGCGGCACGATCACGCCGGCGACCCTCAGCGGCACGGTCACGGCGAGCAACAAGGTCTACGACGCGACGACGGCCGCGAGCGTCGCGGTCAGCGGCATCACCGGCTTCGTCGGCAGCGAGACCGTCGGCGTCAGCGCGACCGGCAACTTCGCCGACAAGAACGTCGGCAACGGCAAGGCCGTCGGCGTCAGCTACCAGTTGAGCAACGGCAGCGGCGGCGGCCTCGCGTCGAACTACCAGTTCCAGGGGCCCGCGAACGCGCCGACCGCGAACATCACGCCGGCGTCGATCACGTTCACGGCGGGCGCGCAGGACAAGGTCTACGACACGACGACGGCGGCGACGCTGACGGGCATCGCGATCACGCCGCTCGGCAGCGACCGACTGACCGTCGTGCCGGGCACGGCGAGCTTCGCGACGCCGGGCGCCGGCACCGGCATCGCCGTGACGGCGAGCGGCTACACGCTCGGCGGCGCCGACGCGGGCAACTACACGCTGACGCTGCCGACCGGCCTGAGCGCGAACATCACGCCCGCGCCGATCACGTTCGCGGCGACGGTCGCGGGCAAGGTCTACGACGCGACGACGGCCGCGACCCTGCTCGGCGCGAGCGTCACGCCGCTCGGCAGCGACCGGCTCACGCTGAACGAGGGCATGGCGAGCTTCGTCGACAAGAACGCCGGCGCGGCCAAGGCCGTGACCTTCAGCGGCTTCTCGCTCGGCGGCGCGGCGGCGGCCGACTACACGCTCGTCGCGCCGACCGGCGTGACGGCGGCGATCACGCCCGCCGCGATCACGTTCACGGCGAGCGCGCAGAACAAGGTCTACGACGCGACGACGGCGGCGACGCTGACGGGCATCGCGATCGCGCCGCTCGGCAGCGACCAGCTCACGGTCGTGCCAGGCACGGCGAGCTTCGCCGACAAGAACGTCGGCGCGGCCAAGGCCGTGACGTTCAGCGGCTTCTCGCTCGGCGGCGCGGCCGCGGCCGACTACACGCTCGTGGCGCCGACCGGCGTGACGGCGGCGATCGCGCCCGCGACACTGACCTATGTCGCGAACCCGGCGACCGTGCAGACCGGCGCGCCGCTGCCGGGCTTGAGCGGCACGGTCAGCGGCTTTGTCGGCGGCGACACGCTGCAGACCGCGACGACCGGCCGCCTCGCGTTCGCGCCGGTCAACGCGAACCTGATCGTGCCGGGCAGCTACGCGATCGACGGCCAGGGACTGAGCGCCGCGAACTACCAGTTCGTCCAGGCCGCCGGCAACGCGACGGCGCTCAGCGTCGTCGGCGGCGGCCCGGCCGCGCAGCAGGCGCAGGCGAGCGCGGTGCCGGTCAACGGCGTGCAGCCCGTCCCGGCACCGCCGACGAGCCCGACGACGAGCGGCGTCGTCGACCTCACCCCGCCGCCGGCCGTGACCGCGCAGGCGGCGGCCGCGGCGACCAACCCGGCGGCGGGCGACTTCGGCAGCGTGCCGGTCGCGAGCCTGTCGGCGGGCCAGCTCGTCGACCTGCTCGGCGCGCGCGCCGGCTTCATGCAGAACCTGCTCGGCAAGGCCACCGGCGAGCTCAAGCAGGACCCCGGCATGGCCGACGTGAAGCCGTGCAAGAGCCTCAAGGAGGCGGCGATCGGCACCTGCCTCGTGACCGACGCGCTCAAGCTCGAGGCCCAGCACGCGCTCGCGCAGGCGCCGCTGCCGGCGCCTGCACCGGCAACACCGGCCGCGCCCGCCAAGCCCGGCGCGCCGCAGCCGCCCGCGCCGCCGGTCGTCGCGGCCGCGCCGGTCGAGGTCGTGCCGCTGTTCGGCATGCCGCAGGTGCGCTCGGCCGCGCTGCCGGCGATCCGCCGCAAGATCGCCGTGCTGATCGGCGAGGGCCGGTACGCGGACACGAGCGTGCCCGCGCTCGCGAACTCGGTCGGCGACGCCCACGCGGTCGCGGCCGCCTTGAGCCAGCTCGGCTACCAGACGGTCGTGCTCGACAGCCCCGACAAGGCGAGCGTGATCGGCACGCTGAACCGGCTCGCGCTCGAGGCCGGCCCGCAGGACTCGGTCGTCATCTACTACGCGGGCCACGGGGCCTACGTCGACGCGACCGGCCAGGGCTACTGGCTCGCCGCCGACAGCCGCGCCCAGGACCCGCGCGGCTGGGTCTCGAACGCCGACATCGGCCGCCTGATCGGCCAGATCGGCGCGCGCCAGGTCGCGCTGATCTCGGACAGCTGCTACTCGGGCTCGCTGGTCGGCGCCGAGCGCATCCGCGGCACGCCGGGCGAGGTCGACCCGGGCGCGCTGCTCGCCAAGCGCGCGGCCGTCGTGATGTCCTCGGGCGGCAACGAGCCGGTGTTCGACGCGGGCCGCGACGGCCATTCGCTGTTCGCCTGGTCGCTGATCGACAACCTCGGTCGGGTCAAGGCCTGGCAGCTCGGCGGCAACCTGTTCGAGCGGGTGCGCTTCGCCGTCGCGCGCGAGCTGCCGCAGCGCCCGCAGTACGGCGCCGCGCCCGGCTACCAGGACGGCAGCGACTACCTGTTCGAGCTGCGCGAGCTCGACGCGAAGCCGCCGCAAAAGCTCGCCGGCCTGTGACTAAACTCCGATTGATTGGAACGTTACGAACCTGCGTGAGGTGATGCGATGAAGATGCTGATCAAGGCCGTCCTGGCGACCCTGCTGTACAGCGCCGCGTTCGCGGCCCAGGCCGACGGCGACGCCGCGAATCCGGTGCTCAAGGGCAGCCAGGTGACCGAGTCCAACCTCGTCGACGCGCTCGCGATCGCGCCGCCCGAGGCGGCGAGCGGCGCGACGCGCGGCTTCCGCGCGGCCCACCCGGGCGCGCCCGAGCACAAGGCCGGCCCCGGCAGGGCGAGCCTGCTGATCACGTTCGCGACGAACTCCACCGAACTGAGCACCGAAGCCCAGGGCCTGCTCGACACGCTCGGTCGCGCGCTGCAGTCCGACACCCTGGCCGGCTTCAGCTTCAAGGTCGAGGGCCACGCCGACGCGCGCGGCGACGCGGCCGACAACCAGCGCCTGTCGCAGGAGCGCGCCGAGGCCGTCGTCGCCTACCTGAGCGCGCACGGCGGCATCCTGCCCGAGCGGCTCTCGGCCGTCGGCAAGGGGTCGAGCGAGCCGATGAACAAGGCCCGTGTCGACGCGCCGGAGAACCGGCGCGTGACCATCGTCACCATGCGCAACTGACGCGGGTTCCGAGCTTGGCCGCGCGCCCGCCGCCGCCCGCGCGACCGCGCCGCGCGCCGCGCGCCGCGCCCGAGCCGCCGGGCCTGTCGCGCCGCTGGGCACTGCTGCTCGGCATGCTGATCGGCGGCGCCCTGCTGGCCGCGGGGCTGCTGATCGGGCGCTGGCAGCGCGCGCCGGCGCCCGCCGCATCCGCAGCGGCGGCCGCGCCGGCCGTCGCGCCGCTCGCCGGGCCCGCGCCGCAGGGCATCCTGCCGGCCGCGGCGCCCGACGACTTCCCGACCTTCACGCCCGCCCAGCTGCGCGCCGAGCAGGCTGCGCCCGACGACTGGCTCGTGCACCGGCTCGCCGGCGCGCCGCAGGTGCTCGTCGTCGAGTTTGCAAGCCTGAGCACGCAGGGCCGCGCGCTGAACCGCGTCGCCGCGCTCGTCGAGAAGCGCGGCGGCGCGCGCGACCGCGTGCTCGGCGACGCCGAGCTGCAGGCGCTGATCGCGCATGGCGGCGATACCGAGGCGAGCTACTTCCTCGGCCACGACTACCGCGCGCGCGACCTCGCGCGCTTCTACACGCTCGCCGCGGCGCAGGGCGTGGCGTTGAACGCCGACGAGCTGCGCCTGCGCACGCTGCTCGAACGCGCGCGCCTGATCAACGCCACGGCGCCGGGCCGGTACGCGGGCGCCGACCCGGGCGCGTTCGTGAGCTTCGGCGCCGCGACCCCGGCCGCCGCGCGCGCCGTGGCGCGCGTCGACGCGGCGCGCCGCGCGTCCATCATGGCGCACGAGCTCAGCCACGGCCGCTTCTTCACCGACGCGGTCTACCGCGAGCATTGCGCGTTCTTCTGGCACCAGCTGCTGACCGAGCCCGAGCGCGCGGCCTGGCGCCGCTACCTCGCCGAGCAGGGCTACGACCCCGCCAACGAGGAGCTGATGGTCAACGAGACCCAGGCGCTGCTGATGCACACGCCCGACGCGCGCGACTTCAGCGCGGCCGCGCTGCACTGGAGCGACGCCGAGCTCGAGGGCCTGCGCGAGCGCTTCCGGCTCGGCCTCGTCAATCCGCCGCCGGAAAACTGACGCGCACGCGCAGCCCCGGCGCGCCCGCGTCGCGGTCGAGCAGCTCGACGCGCGCGCCGAGCACGAGCGCGATCTCGCGCACGATAGCGAGGCCGAGGCCGCTGCCTTCCTCGTGCTGGGTCGCGGCGCAGCGGTAGAAGCGCTCGAACACATGGCCGCGCTCGGCCGGCGGGATGCCGGGGCCGTTGTCCTCGACGACGAGGGCCGCGACGGCGCCGGCGCGCTCGACCGACACCGTCACGGCGCTGCCGGCCGGGCAGTAGCGCAGCGCGTTGTCGACGAGGTTCTCGAGCATCGCGCGCAGCAGCACCGGCGCGCCGCTCACGCGCACGGCCGCGGCCTGCGGCGCGAGGCCGAGGTCGATGCGCCGCGTGTCGGCGAGCTCGGCGAGCTCGACGAGCACCTCCTGGGCGATCGCGCCGAGCTCGGTCGGCTCGGCCGCGAGCCGCTCGCCGACGCGGTGGTCGGCCGCCGACAGCGTGAGCAGCTGGTGGATCAGGCGGATGCAGTGCTGGAGCGTCGCGTGGCTCGCCTCGAGCGCGTCCTGCTTGTGGCGCGGCTCGGCGCTGCGCAGGCCGACGCTGACCTGGGTGTTGAGCACGGTGATCGGCGTTTTCAGCTGGTGCGCGGCGTTCGAGATGAAGCGGTTGTGCTCGGCCACGTAATGGGCGATGCGGCCGATGTAGTCGTTGATCGCGACGACGAGCGGCCCCAGCTCGCTCGGCGCGCCCGCGCCGTCGATCGGCTCGGGCGAGTCGGGCGCGTGGCCGCGCACGGCGGCGCCGATGCGCAGCACCGGCACGAGCGCGCGGCGCGCCCAGAGCCGGCCGAGCAGCGCGACGGCGAGCAGCATCAGCGCCTGCGGCCAGACCGCGCGCCACCAGATGTCGCGCGTGAGCAGCGTGCGTGCCTGCACGGTCGACGCGATCTGGATCCACACCGGGATCGTGCCGCCGTTCGCGTGGACGGGCTGGGCGAACACGACGACGCGCATCGGCGCGCCGTCGATCACGGTGTCGAAGCCGCGCCAGGACTCGTCGGGCAGATGGTGGCCGTGCAGCGCCGGCAGCACCGGGCTGCCCGCGATCAGGCCGCCGGGTCGGGCGTCGACGCGGTAGTAGACGCGGTCGCCGGGCGCGATCTGCAGGTTCTCGAGCGCGGCCGGCGGGATCTCGACGCGCAGGCCGTTCTCGTCGGTGTCGATGTCCTCGCCGATCATGCGCGCCGAGCCGGCCAGGCGCTCGTCGATCAGCGCCTGCGCCATGTCGATCGCGCTGCGGTAGTTGAGCCAGCTGTTCGCCAGGCCGAGCACGAGCAGCGGCGCGAGCAGGCCGATATAGAGCTGCGAGCGCAGGCTGCGCGCGGTCCAGCGGCGGCGGCGCGGCGGCGGCGCGGCGGGTGCCGGGGCGGCGCTCAAAGCATGTGCCCGTCGCTATGGGTCGCGCTCGCGCGCTTGAGCAGGTAGCCGAGGCCGCGCAGCGTGAAGATGCGCGCGTCGCTGGGCTCGAGCTTGCGGCGCAGCCGCGACATGCAGACCTCGATCTTGCCGGTGCCGGGCTCGTCGTCGAGCGTGTAGACGCTGTCGAGCAGCTGGGTCTTGGAGACCGTCTTGCCGACGCTGAACAGCAGCACCTCGAGCATCGCGTGCTCGCGCGGCGTCAGGTGCAGGCGCCCGGCGTCGACGAAGAACTCGCGCGTATTGGTGTTGTAGCGCAGGCTGCCGCAGGACAGTTCGGGATTTTTCTGGCCCGCGTTGCGCCGCGCGATCGCGCGCAGCCGCGCCTCGAGCTCGCCGAGGTCGAAGGGCTTGGCCAGGTAGTCGTCGGCGCCTGCATTGAGCCCGGCGATGCGCGACCGCAGGCCCGCGTCGGCCGTGAGGATCAGCACCGGCACGTCGTTGCCGCCGCTGCGCAGGCGCACGAGCAGGTCGCGGCCGCTCATGCGCGGCAGGCCGAGGTCTAGGACCACGGCGTCGAAATGCTGGCCCTGCAGGGCGATCGCGGCGGACTCGCCGTCGCGCGCCTGATCGACCGCGTAGCCCGAGCGCGTGAGCGCCTGGGCGAGCCAGGTCGCGAGCGAGACGTTGTCTTCGACGAGCAGGATATGCATGACGCGACAAGGATAGCGCCGCCGCCCCGCGAGCGGGGCGGCGGCGAGCCGGGGGGGCGTGCTTAGAACTTGTAGCGCAGGCCGACCGCGAACTCGGTCTCGTCCTTGTAGGTCTGGCCCGCGCCGTAGTGCAGGCCGTTGCCGAGCGCGTCGCCCACGACCCAGCCGCCGGTCATGTTGAAGCGGTCGGCGGCGAGGTAGAAGTCCGTCGCCTTGTCGAGGTGGTAGCGCACCGCGCCGTACAGCGAGCGCTTCGAGCCGTCGGCCGTGGCCGTCACGTGCGAGGTGTCGCCGAGGAAGGGGTTGAGCGTCGCGCCGCCTGCGCTGAAGCCCGCGTGGCGGCCCTTCATGACCTGGTAGCCGAGGTCGTATTCCCAGGCGTTCGGACGGAAGCTCAGCGACGTCGTCCACGAATTGTCGGTGCGCGTGCCGGCCGCGTTGTGCAGGCCCTGCTGGGCCGTGTAGTGCACGAGGCCCGCGTTGAAGCGCCAGGCGCCCGCGACGATATTGCCGCCGACGAGCGCGGCCTGGTGGATCAGGTCGTTCTTGTTCGCGCGGTCGTAGCTCGCGTTGAGGTTCATCTCGGCGCCGCCGAGCGCGAGCTTGTTGTAGGCGACCGAGACCGCCTGGCCCGTGCCGTTGCTCGTGTCGCCGGCGATCGGGCCGCCGTTGCCGACGTCGCCGCTGCCGCCCGCGCCGCCCGAGCCGAAAGCGTAGGCCGCGCCGAGCAGCCAGTGCCCGTCGAGGTTCTTCTTCCATTCGATCGCGCTGTTGTAGCGCGTGCCCGCGGCGCTCGCCGAGTAGAAGATGAACTGCTTGAAGTTGTTGACGTTGCTGTAGCCGCCTTCCTTGGTCGTGACCTCGGCGCCGCCGTAGGGGTCGCCCCAGTTCGCCGTGAAGTCGCGCGTCAGCGTGTTCTGGCGGCCGAAGGTCAGCTTGCCGAGCTTCTCGGAGTACAGGCCCAGCCACGCGTCGCGGTTGAAGAACACGTTGGCCGTGTCCATATTGCCGGTGGGCAGCTCGAACTCGCCCTCGAGCTTGGCGATGACCTTGAGGTCGGGCATGTCCCAGGCCTGGCCGACCGAGGGCAGGCCGTGCGAGACGTCGAAGCCGAGGCGGTTGCCGCTGAAGTAGGCCACCTGGAAGCCGTTCACGGTGCCGCCGGTATTGGTCTGGTGGTTCACGCTGCTCAGCGTGCCTTCGAGCAGGCCGTAGATGCCCAGGCTCGTGTTGCCGTTGTCGTAGAGCAGGATGGCGCCGTCTTCCTTGGCCGGCCTGCCGTCCTGGTCGGTCGCGAGCGCGGTCGAGCGCTGGGCCGGGGCGGCGGCCGGCGCCTTCGCGGCGGCCTGGGCGGCGGCCTGCTGCTTGGCTTCGATCTCGCCGAGGCGCTGGGTCAGGGCCTGGATCTGGGCCTTGAGGTCGCCGAGCTCGTCGGCGCGTGCGGGCAGGGCGGTCGCGAGCGCGCCGGCGCAGGTCAGGACCAGGGCGAGCGGGGTCAGGCGCAGGCGCGGCTGCGCGGCTGGGGCGGAATGCATGGATGTCTCCTGTAGCTTTGTTCGTTCGGCGGGCGGATCCGGCCGGGCTGGCCGGACCTCGCGGCGGGCCCTCGAGCACGCCGCCTGACAGGCTAGAAAGCCGTGCCTTTCCAAGCGCTTGCGAAGCCCGCGCGGGCGCGTTGCAAACATTGCCAGGCCCTTGCGGCCGCCCACGCAGGCGTCGTCGCCAACAGCGCCGACCGGCGCCGCGGCGGGCCATGCCCTCTGCCGCCCAGGCTCCTAGGGCCAACCCCAGGTCTAGAATGACTGCCCAGTCAGCGCGCAGTGCACAAGAACAGGAGTTGTCGATGGGCCTTCAAACCCGCCGGGCGGTGTCGCGGCGCGTGCCGCGCCGAGGGGCCGCATGATGTCCGTGATGCCTTCCAACAATATGCCGGGCATCCTGAGCCGCCTCGGCAAGATGACGGCGATCCGCAATGCCGAGCTGCTCGAGCAGAGCCTGCTCAAGACCCTGAGCCCGCTGCTCGGCGTGGTCGACTGCATCCTGTGCCGTTTCGAGTCCGAGACGGTCATGCGCGTGATCGACCACCACCGCTCGAAGACCATCACCGGCGACATCGAGCAGTACGAGGACCGCATCTCCGAGTCGATCAACCTGGGCCTGCCCGAGCCCGTCGAGGCGATCGTGCGCAGCGTGCGCCTGCTCGGCTCGGTCAGCGTGCAGCGCCTCGGCGAGGGCTTCCTGATGGCCTATCCGCTGCACGTCGGCCCCGAGCTCGTCGGCTGCTTCGTGTTCGAGCGGCCGCGCACGCCCAGCGACGTCGAGGACGGCATCATCCGCGGCGTGCTCGAGGTCTTCAGCAACTACTACCAGTTGCTCGACGCGAGCCGACGCGACCGCCTGACCGGCCTGCTCAACCGCCAGGCGCTCGAGGACAACTTCGACAAGATCGCGATGCTGCCCGTGCAGCGCGCGGGCGACGACGGCGCCGACGGCAAGCGCGACGCGCCGAAGTCCTGCTGGGTCGGCGTGATCGACATCGACCATTTCAAGAAGATCAACGACGCGCATGGCCACGTGATCGGCGACGAGGTGCTGCTGCTCGTCTCGCGCCTGATGGTCTCGGCGCTGCGCGGCGGCGACCAGATCTTCCGCTACGGCGGCGAGGAGTTCGTCTCGCTGATGGCGACCGCCGACGTCGACGGCGCGCGCCACGCGATGGAGCGCCTGCGCGAGACCGTCGAGCGCCATGTGTTCCCGCGCGTCGGCCAGGTCACGATCAGCGCCGGCTTCGCGCGCGTCGACCCGTTCGCGCTGCCCGGCGTCGTCATCGCGAACGCCGACCGCGCGCTGTACCACGCCAAGGAGCAGGGCCGCAACCGCACGTTCTGCTACGAGGAGCTCGTCGAGCAGGGCGTGTTTCAGCAGATCGAGAGCGGCGGGCTCGAGCTGTTCTGAGCGCTCAGGCGCAGGCGGCTTCTTCCTCCGCCGCGCGCGCGAGCCGCACGAAGCGCTCGATGTCGACGCGCACGGTCTCGACCGTCGTGCGTTGGCCGCGCAGGCGGTCGCGGAACCAGAAGGCCTCGGGCGTGACGATCAGGTCGGCCTCGCCCAGGCGCAGGCCGGCGTCGCGGCCCTCGTGCTGCCAGGCCTCGGGCGCGCCGTCGACGATCAGGTGGGCGAGCCCGCGGCTCGCGCAGATGCCGCGCAGCTCGGCCAGGTGGGCGAGCCAGTCGGGCGTCGCGCGCAGCAGCGCGCTCATCGGGTGCTCGACGAAGTCACCGCGCAGCCAGGCCGGCACGCGGATCAGGGCGGCCTCGTGGGCCGTCGCTGCGGACAACAGATTCATGGTCGGGGCCGAAGCAGACAACGAGCGCCATGCTGAGGCCCTTCGATGAAAGCCGCGTGAAGCAGCCCCCCGGCCTTACGGATCGATACGCAGCCAGGTCGTCTTGAGCTCGGTGTACTTGTCGAAGGCGTGCAGCGACTTGTCGCGGCCGTTGCCCGACTGCTTGTAGCCGCCGAAGGGCACGGTGATGTCGTCCTCGTCGTACTGGTTCACGTGGACCGTGCCCGCGCGCAAGCGGCGCGCGACGCGGTGCGCGCGGTCGACGTGGCTGGTCCAGACGCTCGCCTGCAGGCCGTAGTTCGAGTCGTTGGCCTGGGCGATCGCGTCGGCCTCGTCCTTGAAGCGCAGCACCGACAGCACCGGGCCGAAGATCTCCTCGCGCGCGATCTTCATCGCATTGCTCACGCCGTCGAACACCGTCGGCTCGACGTAGAAGCCGCCGCTCGCCTCGCGCGCGCGCCGCCCGCCCGCGACCGCGCAGGCGCCCTCGGCCGTGCCGGCCTCGATATAGCCGAGCACCGTGCGCAGCTGGCCCTCGTCGACGAGCGCGCCCATCACGGTCGCCGCATCGAGCGGGTCGCCGACCGCGTAGCGCGGCGCGGCCGCGGCGAGCCGCGCGGCGAAGGCGTCGGCGATGCCCTCGTGCACGAACACGCGCGACGGCGCGTTGCAGCTCTCGCCCTGGTTGAAGAACATGCTGCCCGCGATCGTCTCGGCCGCGCGGTCGAGGTCGTCGAAGTCGGGGAACACGAGCACGGCGGACTTGCCGCCGAGCTCGTTGTACACGCGCTTGAGGTTGGAGCGGCCCGCGTACTCGAGCATCGCGCGGCCCACCCGCGTCGAGCCCGTGAAGCCGATCGCGTCGACGTCCAGGTGCAGCGCCAGGGCCTCGCCGGCCTCGTGACCGAAGCCCGGCACGACGTTGAACACGCCCTCGGGCAGGCCGGCCTCGAGCGCGAGCTCGGCGAGGCGCAGCGCCGTCAGCGGCGACTTCTCGCTGGGCTTGAGCACGACCGAGTTGCCGGCCGCGAGCGCGGGGCCGAGCTTCCACGCGGCCATGATCATCGGGTAGTTCCAGGGCACGATCGCGCCGATCACGCCCATGGCCTCGCGCTGGATCAGCGCGAGCGCGTTCGCCGCGGTCGGCGCGATCTCGTCGTAGACCTTGTCGATCGCCTCGGCGTACCAGGCGATGCAGCGCGCCGTCGCGGCGACGTCGACGGCGAGCGAATACTGGATCGGCTTGCCCATGTCCAGCGTCTCGAGCAGCGCGAGTTCCTCCTGGGCGGCAAGGATCTTCTCGGCGAACTTCTGCAGCACGCGCTTGCGCTTGGCCGGCGACTGGCCGGCCCAGCGGCCGTCGTCGAACGCGGCGCGCGCGGCGTGCACGGCCGCGTCGACCTCGGGCGCGCGGCCGCGTGCGACGGCGCCGAGCAGGCGGCCGTCGATCGGCGAGTGCTTGGCGAAGGTCTCGGCCGCTTCGACGCGGCGGCCGTTGACGACGGCGCGGCCGTCGATCTTCAGCGCGGCGGCGCGCGCGTGCCAGTCGATGTTCTGTGTCATGGTCTTTGCTCCTTGTGCTGCCGCGCCAGCCACAGGCTCGCGGCGATCACGCCGAGCGAGACCACGACCACGATCAGGGTGGCGACGGCGTTGATGCTGGGCGACAGCCCGAGGCGCGCCCGCGAAAAGATCACCATCGGCAGCGTCGTCGCGCCGGGGCCCGAGAGGAACTCCGACAGCACGACGTCGTCGAGCGACAGCGTGAAGCTCAGCAGCCAGGCCGACGCGAGCGACTGCTTGATCAGCGGCAGCGTGACGAGCCAGAAGATCTGCCAGGGCTTCGCGCCGAGGTCGAGCGCGGCCTCCTCGAGCTGGGCGGGCAGCTCGCGCAGCCGCGCCTCGATCACGATCGCCGCGTACGACAGGCACAGCAGCACATGGCCGAGCCAGATCGTCGCGAAGCCGCGCCGCGGAAAGCCCAGCGCGTGCTGGACCGAGACGAGGAACAGCATCAGCGACAGGCCGACGATGACCTCGGGCATCAGCAACGGCGCGTTGATCATGCCGACGAACAGCGCGCGGCCGCGAAAAACGCGCAGCTTCACGAGCGCCCACGCGGCGAGCAGGCCCAGCACGACGGCCGCCGTCGCGCTCGCGAACGCGACGCGCATCGACAGGCCCAGCGCCGCGACGAGCTCGGTATCGGCGCCGAGCCGGCCGAACCACTTGAGCGTGAAGCCGGCCCAGACCTCGGGCAGCGGCGAGTCGTTGAAGGAGTAGACGACCAGGGCGACGATGGGCAGGTACAGGAACGCGTAGCCGCCGACGAGCCAGGCGCGGCCGACCCCGCGGGCGAGGCGCACGGCGTCGATCTTGGGCGTCATCGCTGCGCCTCCTGCTGCGCCTTGTTGTACAGCGCCATCGGCAGCAGCACGAGCAGGGTCAGCAGCACCGCGATCGCCGACGCGAGCGGCCAGTCGTTGTTGCCGAAGAACTCGTCCCACAGCACGCGGCCGATCATCAGCGTGCGCGGGCCGCCGAGCAGCTCGGGCGTCACGTACTCGCCGACGCAGGGGATGAACACGAGCATCGCGCCCGCGACGATGCCGCCGCGCGACAGCGGCACGGTGATGCGCCAGAACACGCCCCACGGCGTCGCGCCGAGGTCGGCCGCGGCCTCGAGCAGGCGCCAGTCGAGCTTGGACAGCGTCGCGTACAGCGGCAGCACCATGAAGGGCAGGTAGGTGTAGACCATGCCGATCAGCAGGGAGAACGGCGTGTTCATCAGCATGCCGGGCGCCTCGACCAGGCCCACGGCCGCGAGCGCGCGGTCGAGGCCCAGCCAGTGGATGGTCGCGGCGACCCAGCCGCCGGGGCTCAGCAGCACCTTCCACGCGTAGACGCGCAGCAGGAACGAGGTCCAGAACGGCAGCATCACGAGCATCATCAGCAGCGGCTGGCGCGCCGGCTTCGCGCGCGCCATGAAATAGGCGAACGGGTAGCCGATCGCGAGGCAGCCGACGGTCGTCAGCGCCGCATAGCGCAGGCTGCTCAGGTAGGCGCGCAGGTAGAGGTCGTCTTCGCCGAGGAACAAATAGTTCGCGAGGCGCAGCTTCAGGCTCAAGGTGCCGTCGACGTAGCTGACGATGTCGCCGACGCGCACCGCCTCCATCTCGGCGAGGCTGATGCGCAGCACGATCAGGAAGGGCAGCGCGAAGAACAGCAGCAGCCAGGCGTAGGGGATGCCGACGACGACGCGGCCGCCCCGGGGCAGCGGCGGCAGCTTGAACGGAGCCGGGCGGCGCAGCGTCATTGCGTCAGGACGATCTGCGCGAGATCGCTCCAATGCGCCCAGGCCGCGTCGCCGAGCTCGAGCGCCGCGTCGCCGTGGCGCTCGGTGTTGGCCTGCGAGACCTTGAGCCGCGCGCCGCTCGCGAGCTCGAGGTGGTAGACCGTGTACGCGCCGAAATAGCTGCGCTCGCGCACCGTCGCGCGCACCGCGTTGAAGGCCGTGTCGGGCGGCGCCGCGCGCGTGAGCGAAATCTTCTCGGGGCGCAGCGCGACGGCGAGGCCCTGGCCGAGGCTGCCGCTGATGCCGTGGCCGACGCGGTGCCTGACGTCGGCACAGGCGACGACGACATGGTCGGGCTCGTCGACCTCGAGCCGGCCGTCCATCAGGTTCACGTTGCCGATGAAGTCGGCGACGAAGCGGTTCGCGGGGGTCTCGTAGATCGCGCGCGGCGCGCCGACCTGGAGCAGCCGGCCCTCGCTCATCACGGCGATGCGCGAGGCGAGCGTCATCGCCTCCTCCTGGTCGTGGGTGACCATCACGCAGGTCACCCCGACCTCGCGGATGATGCGCGCGAGCTCGATCTGGGTCTCCTCGCGCAGCTTCTTGTCGAGCGCGCCGAGCGGCTCGTCGAGCAGCAGCAGGCGCGGCTTCTTCGCGAGGCTGCGCGCGAGCGCGACGCGCTGCTGCTGGCCGCCCGAAAGCTGGTGGGGCTTGCGCTTCGCAAACGACCCGAGCTGGACGAGCTCGAGCATCTGCCCGACGCGCGCGGCGACCTCCTTGCCGGGCCGGCCCTCGCGGCGCAGGCCGAACGCGATGTTGTCCCAGACGTTCAGGTGCGGGAACAGCGCGTAGCTCTGGAACATCATGTTGATCGGGCGCAGGTGCGGCGCGAGGCCCGCGAGGTCCTGGCCGTCGAGCACGATGCGGCCGGCGCTCGGCGTCTCGAAGCCCGCGAGCATGCGCAGCAGCGTCGTCTTGCCGCAGCCCGAGGAGCCGAGCAGCGCGAAGATCTCGCCGCGCTCGATGGCCAGCGACACGCCGGCCACGGCCACCGCGCCGCCGCCGAAGTCCTTGACCACCTGGTCGATCTGGAGGAATGACATGGGGGATGAGGGGGCTAGTAACCGGACTTGAAGGCGGTGAACAGATGGGTCATCTGGCGGCGCGTCTCGTTGGTCAGCGCGTCGGGCGGGACCATGCGGGCGAGCTCGGCGTCGCTCGGGTAGACGGTCGGGTTGTTCGCGATCTCGGGCCGGATCAGCGGCCGCGCGGCGCGGTTCGGGCTCGAGTAGAAGACCTTGTTCGAGATCGCCGCGGCGACCTCGGGGCGCAGGATGTAGTCGATGAACTTCAGCGCGTTGTCGGGGTGGGGCGCGTCGGCCGGGATCACCATGGTGTCCATGAACAGGATGCCGCCGGTGCTCGGCAGCAGCGCCTCGATGTGCTGGCCGGTCCGGCCCTCGATCGCGCGCTGGCGCGCGATATTGATGTCGCCCGACCAGCCGAGCACGACGCAGACCGAGCCGTTCGCGAGGTCGTTGATGTAGCCCGAGGAGCTGAACAGTGTCACATAGGGCCGGATGCTCTTGAGCAGCGGCGGCAGCAGGCGGTAGTCGGCCATCGAATGGCTGTAGGGCGGCCGGCCCAGGTAGTGCAGCGCGGACGGGATGACCTCGGTCGCCGAGTCCATGAAGCTCACGCCGCAGCGCTTGAGGCGGGCGAGGTAGCGCGGGTTGTAGAGCAGCTCCCAGCCGTTCGCGGGCAGCGGCAGCGGGGCGATCGCGGCCTTGACCTTGTCGACGTTGATGCCCACCGTGGTGAAGCCCCACAGCCAGGTCACCATGTACTGGTTGCCCGGGTCGAGCTGGGCGAGCTGGGCCTGCAGCACCGGGTCGAGGTTGCCGTAATGGGGCAGCCTGGACTTGTCGATCTTGCGCAGCAGGCCGCCGTCGGCCTGGATCTTGGCCCAGTACGAGGAGGGCACGACGATGTCGTAGCCGGTGTCGCCGGCGACCATCTTGGCGTGGACGATCTCGTTGTTGTCGAAGGTGTCGTAGCGGACCTGGATGCCGGTCTCGCGCTCGAAGCCGCGGATCGTGTCCTCGGCGATGTAGTCCGACCAGTTGTAGACGTTGAGCACCTTCTCCTCGTCGGCTCGGGCACCCGTGGCGGCGAGCAGCAGGGCGAGGCCGGCGAGGAGAAGTCTTATCGTCATGTCAGAACGTGTAGCTCGCGCCGACCATGTAGAAGCGGCCGATCGCGCCGTCCTGGTGCAGCGCCGGGTTGTAGGCCGCGCCGCCCGACTGCGCGCCGTTGCCGGTCGAGCCGAAGGTCTGCAGGTCGTAGGGCGCGTGGCGGTCGAACAGGTTCGTCACGCTCGCGTGGACCGAGAAGCCCTTGCTGATCTCGTAGCGCCCGGCGAGGTTGAAGGTCGTGAAAGAGGGCACGCGACAGAAGTTCTGCGCCTGCGGCGGCACGCCGTTCGGGAAGGTGCCCTTGAGCGCGAAGTCGCAGGTGTCGGGCTTGGCCGTGGGGTCGAGCACGCTGATGCCGCTCAGGTAGTTGAGCGTGCCCGTGAGCTCGAGCGGGCCCTGGTTCCAGGTGACCGTGGCCTGGACGCGGTCGCGCGGCGTGCCGGTGTCGCCCGACACGAAGCTCGGCCCGTGATTGCCCGCGAACGCGTACGTGACGCCGCCGAAGGTCATGTCGTACTTGAGCATGTGCGTCGCGTTGAACTCGGTGCGCAGCTCGCCGTAGGCGCCGAGCTTCCAATGCGTGCGCAGGTCGAGGTCGATGCCCGAGGTGTCGGTCTCGCTCGCGTTCAGGAACGGGTAGGTCTCATAGGTGATCGGGCCGACCGTCTCGCCCGGGATCGTCGGGTCCGGCGCGCCGCGGTAGATCAGCGCGCCGTAGGCGGCCGGGTTGTTCAGCTGGGTCTGGCCGAGCAGGCCGACCGCGATGATCTGGTCCTTGACCTTGATGTTGTAGTAGTCGGCCGAGACGTTGAACCAGTCGGTCGGCTCGAGGATCACGCCGAGCGTGTACGAGTCCGAGCGCTCGGGCTTGAGCTTGGGGTTCGACAGCTGCAGCTCGGTCACGAAGATGCCGCACTGGTTCGGGTCGACGGCGGTCGCCGCGTTGCCGTTCGCGCACAGCACCGGGTCGTAAAGCGGGTTGAGCACGCCCGAGGTCGAGCCCGACTTGCCGGTCTCGGCCGGGTTCGGCGCGCGGAAGCCCTGCGCGAAGGTACCGCGCAGCGTGAAGACCTTGCTCGGCGTGTACTTGAAGCCGAACTTCGGCGTCGCCGAGTTGCCGTAGGTGTCGTAATGGTCGGCGCGCGCGGCCGCGTCGAGTTCGAGCTGCTTGGTCACCGGCGCGACGAGCTCGCCGTAGGCCGCAAGAATCGTCTGCTTGCCACTCGCGAACGAGTAGATCGGGCTGTACTGGTCGCCGCTCGCGAAGCTCGCCGGGAAGCCCTCGTTGAGCTTGCGTGTCGTCAGGTCGGAGCCGATGCCCAGCGAGAGCGGGCCGCCCGGCAGCGCCATCAGGTCGCGGCTCGCGTGCACGCTGACGAAGTTGAGCTCGTTGGTCGAGGTCGCGTTGCCCGTGGGCGCGATCTGCTGGCGCAGCGCGGCGCTGATCACGGGCGTCGCGCCGGGCACGAACGCGCCGCTGTTGAGCGCGCCCTGGAAGCCCGTGATCGACAGGAAGTTGATGCTCTCGAGCTTGGTCTCGGTGCGCGTGAGGCCGGCCGCCGCGTCGATGGACCAGTCGCCGAGCTGGCCCGAGAGCTCGGCGACCAGGCGGTAGGCCGTCGTCGTGCTCGACTGGCGCTGCGGCCCGAGCTGGGCGAGCGAGTCGGTGAACGGCGTGACGCCGTCGGCCTCCAGATAGGAATACGGGTTGCCGGCCGGGTTGGGCACCGGGTTCTGCGCGTTGGCGGGGCCGAACGCGAAGCTCTGCTGGCCGGTGCTGGCGTCGTTGAACACGCCGACCTGCTCGCCCTTGCTCGTGAACACCGAGGCCTGCAGGTTCGCCGACCAGCTGTCGTCGAGCTGCTTGGTCGCGCGGCCGAGCACGTTGAGGTTGGACGTGCGCGGCTGCAGCTGGAGCTGGTCGTTGCCCTCGAGGTTGGTCTTGCCGTTGCTCGCGAAGATGTCCGAGGTGCCGCCGTACTTGGACCAGTCGGTGATCGCGAGGTAGGGGCGGTTCTTGAGCAGCACCGGGTTCTGCTCGCGCGCCTCGAGCGACAGGTAGGCGTTGTAGCCGTCGCGGTCGAGGTCGCCGACGCCGCCGGTGATCGAGGCGTGGTGGACCTGGCCGTCGCCGCGGCTCGACACCCCGGTCTCGCCGTTCAGCGTGACGCCCTGGAAGCTTTTCTTGAGGATCACGTTGACGACGCCGGCCATCGCGTCGGAGCCGTAGACGGCCGACGCGCCGTCCTTGAGCACCTCGATGCGCTCGACCGCGTCGAAGGGGATCGACGAGATGTCGACGAAGTCGCGCTCGCCGTCGTCGGGCATCGGGTACGAGGCCATGCGGTGGCCGTCGATCAGCACGAGCGTCGCGCCGACCGTCAGGCCGCGCAGCGCGATGCCCGAGCCGCCGGCCGCGAACGCGCTCGCGTTGCCCTGGCTCAGCGAGCCCATATTGTTCGCGGTCAGGCCCTGCAGCACGTCGGCGAGGTTGCTGTAGCCCGACTGCTTGAGGTCGTCGGCCTTGAGCGTCTGCACCGGGCTCGGCGTCTCGGCGCTGATGCGATGGATGTTCGAACCCGTGACGACGACGGTGCCGAGCTTCGCCTTGCCGTCGTCGGTCTTGGCCGCGTCCTGCTGCTGTCCGTCGTCGGGCGGCGTGGTCTGCGCGAAGGCGCCGAGCAGGGGCAGGGCCAGCAGGCAGGCCGAGGCGAGGGACTTCAAGGGGAATCGGTTCGCGTTCTTCATAGGGTTCCTGGCTCCAATGGGTAGAAGGTCCGACGGCGACGGGTCGATGACTTGTCAGTGAATCCAGCCGCGCTGCCTGAGATCGGCGAGCGTGAGGTCGAGGCAGCGCTTGATCAGGTCCATCATTTCGTCGATCTGCGCGCGGGTCATCACGAGCGGCGGGGCGACGATCATGCGGTCGCCGACCGCGCGCATGATCAGCCCGTTGCCGAAGCAATGGCCGCGGCACACCATGCCGACCTCGAGTTCGCTAGCAAATGCCGCGCCCGCGGCCTTGTCCTTGACGAGTTGCACGGCGCCCATCATTCCGCAGGTCTGGACCTCGCCGACCAGGGGGTGACCCTCGAGCTCCTGGAAGCGCTGCGCCAGGTAGGGACCGACGTCCTCGCGCACATGGCGCACGACGTCGAGCTGCTGGAGCAGGCCGATGTTCGCGATCGCGACCGCGCAGGCGACCGGGTGGCCCGAATACGTGAAGCCGTGGTTGAACTCGCCGCCGCCGTCGATCAGCGCGCGCGCGACGCGCTCGCCGACCATCACGCCGCCGAGCGGGACATAGCCCGAGGTCACGCCCTTCGCGAAGGTCATCAGGTCGGGGCGGGTGCCGAAGGTCTCGCAGCCGAACCACTGGCCGGTGCGGCCGAAGCCGCAGATCACCTCGTCGCTGACAAGCAGGATGCCGTACTTGTCGCAGATGCGCTGGATCTCGGGCCAGTAGGTCGACGGCGGCACGATCACGCCGCCCGCGCCCTGCACGGGTTCGCCGATGAACGCGGCGATGCGCTCGGGGCCGAGCTCGAGGATCTTGGCCTCGAGCCAGCCCGCGGCGATCAGGCCGAACGCCTCGCGGCTGTGCGCGCGCCCCAGTTCGTACCAATGCGGTTGCTCGATGTGCACGATATCGGGGATCGGCAGGCCGCCCTGCGCGTGCATGCCGCTCATGCCGCTCAGCGACGCGCCGGCCATGGTCGAGCCGTGGTAGCCGTTGTGGCGGCTGATGATGACCTTGCGCTCGGGCTGGCCGGCGATGTCCCAGTAGCGCCGCACCATGCGCACGACGGTGTCGTTGCCCTCGGAGCCCGAGCAGGTGAAGAACGCGTGCTGGAACTGCGGCGGCGTGACTTCGGCGAGCCGCTCGGCGAGCTCGATCGCGGGCACCGTCGCGGTCTGGAAGAAGGCGTTGTAGAAGGGCAGCTCCTTCATCTGGCGCGTCGCCGCGTCGACGAGGGCCTGCTGGCCGTAGCCGGTGTTCACGCACCACAGGCCGCTCATCGCGTCGAGGATCTTGTGGCCGTCGCTGTCCCAGAGGTAGATGTTCTCGGCGCGCGTGATCACGCGCGCGCCCTTGCGCGCGAGGCCCGCGTGGTCGGTGAACGGATGGAGGAAATGCTGCGCGTCGGCCTGTTGCAGGTCGCGCGTCGTGCGTGCGGTGCTCATCGAAGTCTCCTCAAACGTGCAAAAGCAGGTGCTCGCGTTCCCAGGGCGAGATCACCTTCATGAACTCTTCGTACTCGGTCTCCTTGACCTCGGTGTAGACGGTCACGAAGGTCTCGCCGAGGATCGCCGCGAGGTCGGTCTCGGCGCGCAGCAGGTTCAGCGCCTCGCCGAGGCTGCGCGGCAGCGCGAAGTCGCCGAGGTAGGCGTCGCCCTTGCATTCGGGCGAGGGCTCGATGCGGTTCTTGATGCCGAGGTAGCCGCAGGCGAGCGTCGCGGCGAGCGCGACGTAGGGGTTCGCGTCGGCGCCGATCACGCGGTTCTCGATGCGGCGCGCCGACGGCGGCGCGACCGGCGAGCGGATGCCCACCGTGCGGTTGTCGGTGCCCCACTGGATGTTGATCGGCGCGGCGGTGTTGCGCGCGAGCCGGCGGTAGCTGTTCACGTAGGGTGCGAACAGCGCCATCGCGGCCGGGATGTAGCGCTGCAGGCCGCCGATGTACCAGAAGAACTCCTGGCTCGGCGAGCCGTCCTCGTTCGAGAAGATGTTGCGGCCGGTCTTCTTGTCGACGACGCTCTGGTGCACGTGCATCGCGCTGCCGGGCTCGCCCGCGATCGGCTTGGCCATGAAGGTCGCGAACATGTCGTGGCGCATCGCCGCCTCGCGCACCGTGCGCTTGAAGAAGAACACTTCGTCGGCGAGGCCCAGCGGATGCGCGTGGAAGAAGTTGATCTCCATCTGACCCGCGCCGATCTCGTGGATCAGCGTGTCGACGTTGAGCTCCATCTTTTCGCAGTAGTCGTAGACGTCCTCGAACAGCGGGTCGAACTCGTTGACCGCGTCGATCGAGTAGGCCTGGCGCGAGGTCTCGGCGCGGCCGCTGCGGCCGACCGGGGGCTTCAAGGGCACGTCGGGGTCGGTGTTGCGCGCGACCAGGTAGAACTCGAGCTCGGGCGCGACGACCGGGTCCCAGCCCTCGGCGTCGAACAGCGCGCACACGCGGCGCAGCACCGAGCGCGGCGCGAAGGGCACGAGCTGGCCGTCGCGGTCGAAGCAGTCGTGGATGATCTGCGCGGTCGGGTCGACGGCCCAGGGCACGAGGCGCACCGTGGTCGGGTCGGCGCGCAGGTGCATGTCCATGTCGTTCGGGCTGATCACGTCGTAATACGGCCCTTCCTCGGGGAACTCGCCGGTCACGCCCATCGCGACGATCGCCTCGGGCAGGCGCATGCCGCGGTCCTCGGTGAACTTCTCGCGCGGCAGGATCTTGCCGCGCGCGACACCCGTGAGGTCGGGCACCAGGCATTCGACTTCGGTTACGCGGTGGTCGCGGAACCACTGCTCGAGTTCGCTGAAAGTGAATTCGTTTCTTTGCACCATAAAGCACCTATAGGTCTGCGTTCCGGGGCCGCGGGGGCGGCGGTGGAACCTCTCGGAATGGATCGACGCCTCGGGCGGGCGCCTTCTCGACGAGCGCGGACGCGCGGGAGGGCGCGGCGCTAGGTCTCCGGATCCGTCTTGAAGTCATGACGCGGCCGGCGCACCTGGTCGCGGTAGTCGCGACAGGCTTGGCCGAAGGCCTGCAGCAGGGCCATCGAGACGGGATTGCTCGCGGCCTGCCATTCGGGATGCCATTGCACGCACAGCGAGAAGCCGCGCGCGTCGGCGACGCTGAAGGCCTCGACGAGGCCGTCGGGCGCCACGGCCTCGACGCGCAGCCCCGGGGCCAGATGATTGACGCCCTGGCCGTGCAGGGAGTTGACCTGGATCGCGCCATGGCCGATCAGCGCCTCCATGCGCCCGCCCGGCAGGACCTGCACGGCGTGCTGGGCGGCGTAGGCGACGGCGGGCGGCTGGCCCTCGGGCGCGCGGTGGTCGTGCAGGCCCGGCTGCTCCTGCACGGCCTGGTGCAGGCTGCCGCCGAGCGCGACATTGGTTTCCTGGAAGCCGCGGCACACCGCGAACAGCGGCAGGCCCATGGCGACGGCGCGGCGCACGAGCGGCAGCGTCAGCGCGTCGCGCTCGGGGTCGAGCGGCAGCGCGGCGTCGTGCACGTCTTCCTCGAAATGGCTCGGGTGCACGTTCGACGGCGAGCCGGTCAGGAACACGCCGTCGGCGAGCGCGAGCCAGGCGTCGAGCTCGGCCTCGCTCGCCGCGTTCGGCACGACGACGGGCAGCGCGCCGGCGAGACGCACCGCGTCGATGTATTTCTTGCCGACGATGTGGAACGGGTGGTCGCCGATCTGGCGGTTGCAGACCGGTACGAGCACGCGGGGCGGGCGGACGGCGGCGCTCACAGCATGTCCTTCAGGCGGTAATAGGCCATGCCGAGCACGAGCGCGGGCGTGCGCATGAGCTTGCCGCCGGGGAAACGACGGTGGCGCAGGCGCGCGAAGGTGTCGAAGCGCGCGGCGTCGCCGTGCATGGCCTCGGCGACGACGCGGCCCGCGAGCCCCGTCAGCGCGAGACCGTGGCCCGAGAAGCCCTGCAGGAAATAGACGTTGCGCGCTTCGCCGAGGCGGCCGAAGTCGGGGGCGCGGTTCATCGAGATGTCGACGAAGCCGCCCCACGCGTACTCCATGCCGACGTCGCGCAGCTGCGGGAAGCTCTGCAGCAGGCGCGCGCGCATGCTGTTCATCAGCGCGCGCGGCGTGACGGTGCTGTAGCTGACGCGGCCGCCGTAGAGCAGGCGGTGGTCGGCCGTCGGGCGGAAATAGTCGAGCACGAAGTTGGTGTCGCACACGGCCGAGCGCGACGGGATCAACGCGCGCAGGCGCGCGGGGTCGATGGCCTCGGTGCACGCGATATAGGTGCCCACGGGCATGATGCGCGCGGCGAGCTCGGGCGCGAGCAGCGGCGCGAACTCGGGCAGGTAGACGTTGCCGGCGAGCAGCACCTGGCGCGCGCGCACCTGGCCGCGCGCGGTGCGCAGCGTGACGCGCTCGCCCGGGTCCATCGCGGTGACGGCGCTGTGCTCGAACAGGCGCACGCCGAGGCCGGCGGCCGCGCGCGCGAGGCCCAGGCAGTACTTGAGCGGGTGCAGGTGGCCCGAGCGCGAGTCGTAGACGCCGGCGTGGAAGCGCGGGCTCGCGATCCAGCGCGGCAGGTCGGCCGGCGCGATCCATTCGAGCGGGTAGCCGTAGACGTCCTGGATGCGCCGCGCCCATTGCTCGAGCTCGGCGGCCTTGGCCGCGCTCGTCGCGAGGCCGAGAAAGCCGTCCTGCCATTCGGCGGCGATGTCGAAGCGCGCGCAGCGTTCGCGGATCAGGTCGAGCGCCTCGATGCTCATCGCCCAGACGCGGCGCGCCTCGTCGAGGCCGAGCTGTTCCTCGATCGTCGCCTGGTCGCAGGCGAGGCCGTGGATCGCCTGGCCGCCGTTGCGGCCCGACGCGCCGCCGCCGAGCTCGGCGGCTTCGAGCACGACGACCTGGTGGCCGCGCTCGGCGAGCTCGATCGCGGCCGACAGGCCGGCGAGGCCGCCGCCGACGATCGCGACATCGGCCTCGACGGCGCCCTCGAGCGCCGCATGGCCGGCGCCGCGCGGCGCCGTGGCGGCGTAATACGAATCCTGGGTCAGTTCACGATCGACGGCGAGCAGACGCATAAGAGGGGGAAAACGCCCTTGCGGCGATGCAGCAGTCTAGGCCGGAGTCCGCGCAATGTGGCGGCGCGGGCGTGCAGGCTAAACCCGAGGTTTTGCAATCCAGTGCGATAGAATAGCCAAACTATTGAATCAAATTCTCTTTATGAGCTCTGAAGTGCAATTGGATGCGATCGACCGCGCGATCCTGACCGAGCTGCAGCGCGACGGCCGGCTGCCGAACCAGGAGCTCGCGCAGCGCGTCCACCTGTCGCCGTCGGCCTGCCTGCGGCGCGTGAAAAGGCTCGAGGACGGCGGCGTGATCGACCGCTACGTGGCGCTCCTGAACCCCAAGGCCGTGGGCAAGCAGGGCACGAGCTACACGATCATCAACCTCGAGCGCATGACGACGGCCGCGCTCGCCGCGTTCGAGGACGCCGTGATGGCGAGCCCCGACATCCTCGACTGCTTCTACGTCGCCGGCACCAACGACTACCTGATCCGCTTCGCCTACAAGGACGCCGAGGACCTCGAGCGCTTCCACACCCATGTGCTGATGCAGCTGCCCGAGGTCGCGCGGTCGAACTCGATGCTGGTGCTCAGGACGATCAAGCGGAGTACGGCGTTCGAGTTGTAGTACTTAATTTTGGTGACGAGCGCCGGCGGCGTTCGCGAGCTATACTTCCGCCCAGCGACTGAGCTGAGACGCGTATGCGCCTCCTGCGGAGCGAATGCTCCGCCTCAGACGCTTTTTTTTATGGTGCGGAATGTATATCTGCTACCTGGACGAGTCGGGGACTGTTGATGCCGACGGGAACACGGATCATTTCGTGCTTCTGGGGATGGCTATTCCGGCCGACACCTGGCGGCTCAAGGACGAGCAGGTGACTGCGGTAAAGGCCCGATACGGTCTGCAGGACGCCGAAATTCACACCGCTTGGATGCTGCGAGAGTATCCAGAACAGAAGTTCATTCCCGGGTTCGAGGCCATGGAATCGCAGACTCGACGGAAGGCCGTGCTTGCGGCGCGCGCGCTCAACGCGAGTCGCGGGACTCGCACCCAAGGCCGGAGCCTGCTCAAGAACTACCTGAAGACGCAGGCTTATGCTCACCTGACCAGGGCGGAGCGTACTTCCTGTGTCAAAGAGCTGGCGCGACTTGTGGGTGGCTGGGCGGACGTGAGGATCTTCGCGGACGCCCAGGCAAAGAAACATGCGCCGGGCACCGACCATTTCGCGTTTGCGTTTGAACAGGTCGTGACCCGTTTCAATACTTTTCTCCGCAAACGGAGTTCGTTAGGCCTGCTGGTGCAGGACAACAACGAGACTGAAAGCAGGCGCCTGACGGCGGCTATGCGGAAGTTTCACAAGAGCGGGACGATGTTTGCGCAGATTACGCAGGTCGTGGAGACGCCGTTGTTCGTGGACAGCAGCTTGACCTCGATGATCCAGCTTGCCGACATCTGCGCCTATGCAACTCGGCGCTACGAGCCTGTCAGGATTTTTGTGTGCGAGGCATAGCATGACTATCAGGAGCATCTATGCCAAGCAAGAAGAAGCCGGCGGGAGCCGGCATGACGGAATTGCCGTCGATCCCCAAGGAGCTCATTGAGCA
>Ga0213872_10000186_pt1 | contig 55142 bp, 48 predicted proteins | sample VelepicomBERX_R2_FD_160071 | JGI IMG/M metagenome (GOLD analysis project Ga0213872, IMG submission 160071) | Rhizosphere microbial communities from Vellozia epidendroides in rupestrian grasslands, the National Park of Serra do Cipo, Brazil - RX_R2 | ecosystem: Host-associated > Plants > Roots >... | reverse complement strand
GTCAACGTTCACGGCGGCGGCGAATCCGGCCAGGCAGGTGCTGTGCGTCACGGCATCACCCGCGCTCTGATCGACTACGATGCAGCTCTGAAGGGCGACCTGGCACGTGCCGGCTTCGTCACTCGCGATGCTCGTGAAGTTGAACGTAAAAAAGTTGGTCTGCGCAAAGCACGTCGCGCAAAGCAATTCTCGAAGCGTTAATTTTTACGCTGTGGTGCGCTGCTTGCGGCGCACCCTGGAAAAGCCGCCGGCCCTGGGCCTGGCGGCTTTTTTGCTATTGGGCCAGGGTCACACGCTGGTCGTACATGCCTGATAAAATGGCAGACATTTTCTCCACGCAGCACCTTTTATTTTCAAGGAAACAACAATGATCAAAGTTGGCATCGTCGGCGGCACCGGATACACCGGAGTGGAATTGCTGCGACTGTTGGCAGTCCACCCTAACGTGCAGCTGACGGCTATTACGTCGCGCAAGGAAGATGGTTTGCCGGTTGCCGATATGTTCCCTTCGCTGCGTGGCCGCGTGAACCTGGCGTTTTCCTCGCCGGACAAGGCCGACCTGAGCAAGTGCGACGTGGTGTTCTTCGCCACCCCGCACGGCGTGGCCATGGCCCAGGCGCCCGAGCTGCTGAAAGCCGACGTCAAGGTGATCGACCTGGCCGCCGACTTCCGCATCAAGGACAAGGCCGTTTTCGAAAAATGGTACCAAATTGACCACACTTGCCCGGAGTTGCTGGAAGAAGCCGCTTACGGCCTGCCGGAGCTGAACCGCGAAGACATCAAGAAAGCACGCCTGGTGGCCAATCCGGGTTGCTACCCGACCACCATGCAGCTGGGCTTCTATCCGCTGCTGAAGAGCGGCCTGGTCGATGCCACCTCGCTGATCGCCGACTGCAAGTCGGGCGTGTCCGGCGCGGGCCGCAAGGCGGAGATCGGCACCCTGTTCTCGGAAGCCAGCGACAACTTCAAGGCTTACGGCGTATCGGGCCACCGCCATACTCCGGAAACGCATGCTCAGCTGCAACGCTTCACCGACCAGAAAGTCGGCCTGATCTTCACGCCGCACCTGACGCCGATGATCCGTGGCATGCATTCGACCCTGTACGGCCGTCTGACTCGCGAGATCAGCAATGAAGAACTGCAAAGCCTGTTCGAAGAGCAATACAAAGATTCGCCGTTCGTGGACGTGATGCCGTTCGGCTCGCATCCGGAGACCCGCTCGACCCGCGGCTCGAACATGCTGCGCCTGGCGCTGCATCGTCCGGACAACGGCAATACCCTGATCGTGCTGGTGGTGCAGGACAACCTGGTCAAGGGCGCGTCCGGCCAGGCCGTGCAGTGCATGAACCTGATGTTTGGTCTGGAAGAGTCGACCGGTTTGAACCAGATCGCATTGCTGCCTTGATTTTGGGGCCGCAGAGCATAAATTAAGCCAAGGGACTATAATGTCCCTAACTGTTTCCTTGTAGGAGTCTGAAATGAATGCTGTTGCCGAAGCGCAAGACGTAATGCCGATGCCGATTAACTTTACGGATGCTGCCGCTGAAAAGGTTGCGCAACTGATCGAGGAAGAAGGTAATCCTGACCTGAAACTGCGCGTCTTCGTGCAGGGTGGCGGCTGCTCCGGCTTCCAATATGGTTTTACCTTCGATGAAATTACCAACGAAGACGACACCACCATGGAAAAGAATGGCGTCCAGTTGCTGATCGACGCCATGAGCTACCAATATCTGGTTGGCGCCGAGATTGATTATAAAGACGATCTCGAAGGCGCTCAGTTCGTGATTAAAAATCCGAACGCCCAATCCACCTGCGGTTGCGGTTCGTCGTTCTCGGTTTAATTACCGCGCGATTTAAATAAAAGCGGCGGCACAGCTTAGGCTGTGCCGCCGCTTTTTTATTAATCACCAGAATCACTCACGCTCCTGTTTGCGGCTTGCGGTAAAAGGCGTTCAGCGGCCATATCCGGAAGGCCCAAATCCTGTCATTCCCGCGTAGGCGGGAATCCAATTCTCCCGGCGTAATCACGGCAAATGGGATTCCCGCCTGCGCGGGAATGACGTGGTGTGGCCGAGAGGGGAGGTTGTGCTAAAAATTGGCGTGAATAAGCTGATTTTTGGTGCGTGGCAAGAGCGAACGCAAGCAGCCGCCGGGTTGGCGGCGGCTGCCTGGAAGGCGGGGAGTTTCAGGCGGGGTAGAGCGCGCCCAGTATGCGGTCGCCGGAGGCGCCAGTCACCGAGGGGAGGTTGCCTGCCAAGCGCTGATTGAAGCGATAGCCCAGCCAGGCGAATGCCAGCGATTCTACGTGATTCGGCGCAATACCAAGAGCGCTGGTGGATTCGACTTTGGTTTTATTATCCAGGGCAATTGTTATTTCACGCAGCAAGGTGCTGTTATATGCACCGCCGCCGCAAATATATAAGGCATCTGTTTGCGGGCAGGAGTTTGCCAATGTAATTGCAGTCAAACGAGTTAGGGTAATTTGAATATCTTCTGGCGCCGCATTTTTATATGCCAGCAGTTTATTATCCAGCCACTCTGAATGGAACAAATCGCGGCCCGTGCTTTTTGGCGCGGGCTGGGCGAAATAAGGCTCGGCCAGCATATCGTTTAATAAGGCTGGAATAACTTTTCCGCTTGCCGCCCAGGCGCCATTTTCGTCATATTCTTTGCCGAGATGACGTTTAATCCAGATGTCCATTAATGCATTGCCCGGCCCGGTATCGAATCCGGTAACGCGGCCATCGCCGTGCAATATGCTGATATTTGCAATGCCGCCAATATTCGCCACCACGCGCGTGCGGCTTGCCTGGCCGAATATGGCTTGATGGAACGCCGGGACCAGGGGCGCTCCCTGGCCGCCGGCGGCGATGTCGCGGCTGCGGAAATCGGCGATGACGTCGATGCCACACAGCTCGGCCAGCAAGGCCGGATTATTGGTCTGGCGGGTAAATCCGAGTTCCGGACGGTGACGGATGGTCTGGCCGTGCACGGCCACGGCCCGGATATCGCCGGGCTTGCGGCCTGATTCTTTCAGCAGGGCGGCAACGCACTCGGCGTAATGCTTTGCTAACTCGCTGGCGGCCAGCGCCTCGCGCTCAATTTCGTTGGGGCCGGAGGCTTGTAAGAGCATTAACTCTTCGCGCAGCCGGGGCGGGAAGGGAATGTAGGCCGAAGCGATGGTGGTGATGGCGCCATTGCCGAAGTCAGCCAGCGCGCCATCCACGCCGTCCAGGCTGGTGCCGGACATCAGGCCAATATAAAGAGTCGAAGTCATATGCACGCCGTAGGGAGTTGTCATTGGCGCTATTGTCGCTGAAATGGCGGGCAAAAAAAACGGCGCCGTGAAAGGCGCCGTCTTCAGGATGCTTGCGAGGCTTATTTGGCTGCCACGGTGCGCGTGCCCGAGCCGACCGGCTGCAGCAGCGCAAAACGGTGCGTCATGTCGGCGGCGTAGGCCTTGAAGCGCGACATCTCGGCCGCCGTCAGCGGGGCCTGTGCCTGCACATTCATCGAGTTCGGATCGCGCGCTTCGCCACCGACGCGGAATTCGTAGTGCAGGTGGGCGCCGGTGGACCAGCCCGTCGTGCCGACATAACCGATCACGTCGCCCTGCGCTACCTTCTGGCCTTTTTTCAGTCCCGAAGCGAAACGGCTCATGTGGCCATAGGCCGTGCTGTAGTTGGCCCAGTGCTTCAGAATCACAAAGTTGCCGTAGCCGTTTTGCTGGCCAACAAAGTCCACCACGCCATCGCCGGAGGCGCGGATCGGCGTGCCGGTCGGCGCAGGGAAGTCGATGCCCTTGTGCTGTTTCCACTGGCCGGAAATCGGATGCACGCGCATGGCGAAGCCGGAGGAGATACGGGAGAACTCAACCGGCGATTTCAGGAAGGCTTTCTTCAGCGCCTTGCCGTCGAAGCTATAGTAGCCGCCGCCCTGCTTGCTTTGCGGGTCCTCAAACCAGACCGACTGGTAAGTCGTGCCCTTGTTGGTGAACTCGCCGGCCAGGATACGGCCCACGCGCACCAGCTCGCCATCCTGATAGAAGGTTTCGTAGACCACGTTGAAATGGTCGCCGCGCTTCAGGTCGCCACGGAAGTCGATGTTGGTCGAGAACATCTCGATGATCTGCTTGACGATGGTGTCCGGCAGCTTGGCGCCGTCGTCGCTGGAGTCGGTCGCCGCGTACAGCGTCGAGCTGATGGTACGCGCGTGCATTTCGACGCGGCGTTCCAGCTTGGCCGCCTCTTCGGTCGCGACAAAGCCGTCAGCCTTGCGGGTAATCTTGATGTTTTTGACAGGATTGTCCTTGCCGTCGACCACCACGGCGCGCAGCCATTGCAGGTTGCCGTCGTCGTCGGTCTGCGCCTGAACGCGCTTGCCCGTCTTGAGCTGCATCACGCCGTGGGCGACCTTGTCCTTCTTGATGAAGTTCTCGGCCGCTTCGTCGTCGACGCCCAGGCGGGTCAGCAGTTCAGCCAGCGTATCGCCGGCACGAATCTTTTCTTCGTGAACGTAGGTGGCTTTGGAGTCCTGCTGTTCCAGCGCGGAAATCTGGGTGGAGATGTTCGGCAGTGCCAGTTCTTCAGTGACCGACTTCACCGGCAGATCCGCGGCGTCCGGCGCCAGCGGGGCAACGCCGGCAGCACCAAACGCGCACACTGCAAGAAACAGTGCCGATGCGCTGATGATGCGCGCTTTACGCGTCGATCCTAGCAGTGATAGCAAGCGTTTGCTTGTGAAATTGTGTATAGGGTTCATGCAATCAGTTAAAATTTGCCGCTTGAACTTCTCAGGAACACGTTATTTCTTCTAGTTATCGGTATTGTCGTTTTCGTACGGCAAGACGAGAACGATCGGGGATTATAACAAACTCCTGAAGCTGGCCACCATTTTTTGAAAAAATTTCGCTTAAAAAACATATGGATACCTCATCTGCATCGCCCAAGAAGGCGCCCGCTCCCGTACTGCCGCTGACCGACAAGGTCCAGGAAGCTCTTGCCATTACCAAGCGCGGTGTGGACGAGCTGCTCATCGAAAGCGAGTTCGCGCAAAAGCTGGCGCGCTCCGAGCAAAGCGGCGTTCCGCTGCGCATCAAACTGGGCCTGGACCCGACAGCGCCCGACCTGCACCTGGGCCATACCGTGGTGCTCAACAAGATGCGCCAGCTGCAAGACCTGGGGCACCAGGTGATCTTCCTCATCGGCGACTTCACCTCCATGATTGGCGACCCGTCCGGCCGCAACGCCACCCGCCCGCCGCTGACCCGCGAGCAGATCGAAATCAATGCCGCAACGTACTTCAAGCAGGCGTCGCTGGTGCTCGACCCATCCCGCACGGAAATCCGCTACAACTCCGAGTGGTGCGACGCCCTCGGCGCGCGCGGCATGATCCAGCTGGCCTCGCGCTACACCGTGGCGCGCATGATGGAGCGCGATGACTTCAGCAAACGCTTCAAGTCTGGGACACCGATTTCGGTCCATGAGTTCCTGTATCCGCTGATGCAGGGCTACGATTCCGTCGCGCTGAAGGCTGACCTGGAACTGGGCGGCACCGATCAGAAATTCAATTTGCTGGTCGGCCGCGAGCTGCAGAAGGACTGGGACCAGGAGCCGCAGTGCATCCTGACCATGCCGCTGCTGGAAGGCCTGGACGGCGTGGACAAGATGTCCAAATCCAAGAATAACTATATCGGCATCACCGAGCCGGCCAACACGATGTTCGCCAAAGTGATGAGCATCTCCGACGAAATGATGTGGAAATACTTCGATCTGCTGTCTTTCCGCTCGATCGCCGACGTTGCCGCGCTGAAGGCGGAAGTGGCCGGCGGCCGCAATCCGCGCGACGCCAAGGTGGCGATTGCGCAGGAAATCGTGGCACGCTTCCACTCGCAGCAGGCGGCGGAAGACGCGCTGGCCGACTTCGTCAACCGCTCCAAGGGCGGCATTCCGGACGACGTGCTGGAAGTGGCCCTGTCCGGCGCCCCGGTCGGCATCGCTCATTTGTTGAAGATGGCTGGCCTGTGCGCCTCCACTGGGGAAGCTATGCGCATGGTCGAGCAGGGCGGCGTACGTGTGGACAGCACCGTGATCAGCGACAAAGGCCTGCAAATCGAGGCCGGCACCTTCGTGCTGCAAGTGGGCAAGCGCAAGTTCGCGCGCGTGACCCTGAGCGCATGATAGGCCTGCTGCAACGCGTCAGCCACGCCAGCGTGGTGGTGGATGGGGCCGTCATCGGCGCCATCGACGGCGGGCTGATGGTGCTGGTGTGCGCCGAACGGAACGATACGGAAAAAGAGGCGGACGCGCTGCTGGCCAAGCTGCTCAGCTACCGCGTCTTCGCCGACGAAGCGGGCAAGATGAACCGCAGCGTGGCGGACGTGGCGGGCGGCCTGCTGCTGGTGCCCCAGTTCACCCTGGCGGCTGATACCCGCTCCGGCACGCGGCCTTCCTTCAGCCCGGCTGCTGCGCCGGAAGACGGTCGCCGCCTGTTCGAATACTTCGTGGCCCAGGCCCGCCTCAAGCATCCCGTGGTGCAGACGGGGCAGTTTGGCGCGGACATGAAGGTTTCGCTGACCAATGACGGTCCTGTCACGTTCTGGCTGCAAACTTCGCCAAAATAGTAAGATTGCTGAAAAGCCGGAGATAAGCATGCGACTGTGGAGCAAATCCTTTGCCGACGGCGGCAGCATTCCCGCCGAATTCGCGTTTGCCGCGCTGGGGCAGGGACAGCTGCAGCCCGCCTGGTCCGGCAACCGCAATCCCCATCTGGCATGGAGCGAAGTCCCGGCCGGCACGGAGTCGCTGGTTTTGCTGTGCATCGACGGCGATGCGCCCACCGACGGGCGCGACGTCAACCAGCCGGGCCGCACGCTACCGTTCGAGCTGCCGCGCGGCGATTTCTTCCACTGGAGCCTGATCGACATTCCCCTCGGCCTGAAAAGCATCGAGGAGGGCGCTTTTTCCCGCGCCGTCACGCCGCACGGCAAGCCAGGGCCCGACGTGGTCCTGAGCGAAGGCGGCCAGTCCATCCCCTTGCGCCAGGGCGTCAACGACTACACCGGCTGGTTTGCGGGCGACCCGGCCATGGCCGGCGACTATTACGGGTATGATGGCCCCTGTCCGCCGTGGAATGACTTACGCCTGCATCATTATATTTTCCGCATCTACGCCCTCGACCTGCCGCGTTTGCCGCTGGAAGGGCGCTTCAGTTGCGCCGATGTCTGCGCCGCCATCCATGGCCATATCATTGATGAAGCTCAAGTGATCGGCACCTATACGCTCAACCCGCCTTTGGCGCCGCGCTGAAATACCTGTAAATGAAGAACACTTCGATTTTGCTGATCCGCCACGGCGAGACGGCCTGGAACGCCATGCGCCGCCTGCAAGGCCATATTGACATCCCGCTCAACGAGGAAGGGCAGCGCCAGGCTGCCGCGTTAGGCCGTATGCTCGCCAAAGAGCGGATAACTGCCGTTATCTCCAGTGATCTTGGCCGCGCCATGCAGACGGCGCAAGCCGTGGCCGGCCACCACGGCCTGTCCGTGCAGACGGATGAAGGTCTGCGCGAACGCTGCTATGGGGCGTTTGAAGGCATGCTGTACACCGAAGTCATGCAACGTTATCCGCAAGACTACGCCTTGTGGCAGGCGCGCGATATCGACGCCGTGATGCCGCCCGGCGAGCGGGTGGCGGAAAGTTTCCGCCAGTTTTACCGCCGTTCCATTGACGGCATCGCCCGCTGGGCCGGGCGCCATGCGGGCCAGACCATCGTCATCGTGGCCCACGGCGGCGTGCTGGAGTGCGCCTACCGCGCCGCACGCGGCATGAGCCTGGACAGTCCGCGCGACTTCCAGGTGCAAAACGCCAGCGTCAACCGCTTCACTTTTGACAAGGGCCTGCTGACCCTCGACAGCTGGGGCGAAACTACTCATTTGCAAGCCGCGCTGGATGACATCACTTGACGGCAGTTGCCGGCAGCTTGAACGCTCGTGCTAATTTTTTCGGTGCGGCAACAAAATTCTCGATTAGTCAAGACTCCATGCCGCTGTTTTCATAAAAAATAGTGCTTATAAATTGAGCAGGCCTTCGGCTAAAATAGAGGGTTCCTTCTCCACCTTTAGGTATTGCAAGTGCAAATTGGTCCTCACCTGCTCCGAAACAACGTTTTCGTCGCTCCCATGGCGGGTGTGACGGACCGTCCGTTCCGCCAGTTGTGCAAACAGCTGGGCGCGGGCTATGCCGTTTCGGAAATGGCCGCCTCCAATCCGCGCTTGTGGGCGACGGAAAAGAGTTCGCGCCGCACCGACCATGCGGGTGAGATGGAGCCCAAGGCCGTGCAGATCGCCGGCGCCGACCCGCAGGATCTGGCCGATTGCGCCCGTTTCAACGTGGAGCGCGGGGCGCAGATCATCGACATCAATATGGGTTGCCCCGTGAAAAAGGTGTGCAACGCCTGGTGCGGCTCGGCCCTGCTGCAGGATGAAGCCCTGGTGCAGAAGATCGTGGAATCGGTGGTGGGCGCAGTGGACGTGCCCGTCACGCTGAAGTTCCGCACCGGCTGGGACCGCCAGAACAAGAATGCCCTCAAGATCGCCCGCATCGCGGAAGACGCCGGCATCGCCATGCTGACCCTGCACGGCCGCACCCGCGCCGACGGCTACAAGGGCGATGCCGAGTACGAAACCATTGCCGCCGTGAAGCAATCCGTGTCGATTCCCGTGGTCGCCAACGGCGACATCGACTCGCCGGAAAAAGCCCGCTATGTCCTGGACGTGACGGGCGCCGACGCCATCATGATCGGCCGCGCCGCGCAGGGCCGTCCGTGGATTTTCCGCGAGATCGACCATTACCTGCGCACGGGCGAATACCTGCCGTCGCCTTATATCGACGAGGTTCGCCACCTGATGGACGAGCATTTGCGCGCCCACTACGCTTTCTATGGCGAATACCTGGGCGTGCGCACGGCGCGCAAGCACATCGGCTGGTATGTCCAGGACTTACTGGGCGGCGAAGCATTCCGCCGGGAAATGAACAAGCTGGAATCGACGGAAGAGCAGTTGCGTGCCGTCGATCAATTCTTTGCATCACAAAGAAGTCTGGGCGAGCGGTTACAATACCGCCTCCCTGAATTGGAGCAGGCTGCCTGAGGGCGGTGGAGAGAGCACTAAAAAAGTTACATCAGAAGGGTAGGGACTGGGCCATAAGCCCGCGTGATCTGCCTCGCGTCAATTAATTAGCGAACGATATAAAAATGAGCAAAGAAAGTATCCAGGAAGTGGTCCAGAAAAGCCTAGAAGATTACTTCAACGACCTGGGCGAGCAGCAAGCATCGAATATTTACGACATGGTTGTGATGACCGTCGAGAAGCCCATCCTCGAAGTAGTGATGACGCGCGCCGACGGCAACCAGTCGCACGCGGCGCAGATGCTGGGCATCAACCGCAACACCTTGCGGAAAAAATTGCAAGAACACGGCCTGCTGTAATACGCACGCGACCATCCGGCGCTTCGAGCGGCTGAATGGCCGCTGGCGCGGGAGGGAAGGTTTTACCGAATTCCAACTACTCTAAGCCACAGCCATGATCAAACAAGCTCTCATCTCCGTCTCCGACAAGACCGGCGTGCTGGACTTTGCCCGCGCACTGTCCGCCATGGGCGTCAACATCCTGTCCACCGGCGGCACCGCCAAGTTGCTCGCCGATAACGGCGTGCCTGTCACCGAGGTGGCGGACTACACCGGTTTCCCGGAGATGCTGGACGGCCGCGTGAAGACGCTGCATCCGAAGGTCCACGGCGGCATCCTCGCCCGCCGCGACCTGCCGGAGCACATGGCCAAGCTGGAAGAGCACAACATGCCGACCATCGACATGGTGGTGGTCAACCTGTATCCCTTCCAGGCCACCGTGGCCAAGGACACCTGCACGCTGGAAGACGCGATCGAGAACATCGACATCGGCGGCCCGACCATGCTGCGCTCCGCCGCCAAGAACCACAAGGACGTGGTGGTGATCTGCGATCCGGCCGACTACGGCGCCGTGCTGGCGGAAATGAAGACCACCGACAACGCGCCTGGCTATGTCAGCTATGACACCCGCTTCCGCCTGGCGACTAAGGTCTACGCCCACACCGCGCAGTACGACGGCGCCATCACCAACTACCTGACCAGCCTGGACGCGACCCGCGCCCACGCCAGCCGTGGTGAATATCCACAGACCCTGAACGTGGCCTTCGAGAAGGTGCAGGACATGCGCTATGGCGAGAATCCGCACCAGAGCGCCGCGTTCTATCGCGACATCAACGCCGTGGAAGGCGCGCTGGCCAACTACCGCCAGCTGCAGGGCAAGGAACTGTCCTTCAACAATATTGCGGACGCGGACGCGGCCTGGGAATGCGTGAAGAGCATGGGCGGTTTCGACCAGCCTGCCGCCTGCGTGATCATCAAGCACGCCAATCCTTGCGGCGTGGCGCTGGGCGTCAACGCGGTGGAAGCGTACAAGCGCGCCCTGCAGACGGATCCGACCTCGGCCTTCGGCGGCATCATCGCCTTCAATGTGGAAGTGGACGCGGCCGCTGCGACCGAATTGGCCAAGCTGTTTGTGGAAGTGCTGATCGCACCGTCGTTCTCGGCGGAAGCGAAGCAGATCATGTCGGCCAAGCAGAACGTGCGTCTGCTGGAAATCCCATTGGGTAGCGGCGTCAACGGCATGGACTTCAAGCGCGTGGGCGGCGGCCTGCTGGTGCAGTCGGCCGATGCCAAGAACGTGCTGATCTCGGACCTGAAAGTAGTGACCAAGCTGCAGCCAACCCAGCAGCAGCTGCAGGATCTGATGTTCGCCTGGCGCGTGGCCAAGTATGTGAAGTCGAACGCCATCGTCTTCTGCGGTAACAACATGACCCTGGGCGTGGGCGCGGGCCAGATGAGCCGTATCGACTCGGCCCGCATCGCCTCTATCAAGGCGCAGAACGCGGGTCTGTCGCTGGCCGGTTCGGTGGTGGCGTCGGACGCCTTCTTCCCGTTCCGTGATGGTCTGGACGTGGTGGTGGATGCGGGCGCGACCTGCGTCATCCAGCCGGGCGGCTCCATGCGCGACCAGGAAGTGATTGACGCGGCCAACGAACGCGGCGTGGTGATGCTGTACACGGGCACCCGCCACTTCCGCCACTAATCGGTCGCTGCAAAACGGCCGCAGCTTCGTTGCGGCGCCTTGCCGTGCATTCGCACTGTCTTCGGCGCCGCGCCTCGCTGCGACCGCTTTGCAGCAACCTCATTACTGTTTTTATATACAGCATTCAATTTTCCCGGTTACAATCCGGGAATGATTATTCTCGGCATCGACCCCGGCTTGCGCACGACCGGCTTTGGCGTCATCCACAAGCAGGGCGCCAGGCTGCGCTACATCGCCTCCGGCACCATCAAGAGCGGCGAGGGCGACCTGCCCACGCGGCTGAAGGTGATCCTCGACGGCGTGGGCGAAGTGGCCCGCACCTATCAGCCTGACTACGCCGCCATCGAGCAGGTCTTCGTCAACGTCAATCCCCAATCGACCCTGCTGCTGGGACAGGCGCGCGGCGCGGCCATCTGCGCCCTGGTGTCGGCCGGGCTGAGCGTGGCCGAGTATTCTCCCACCCAGGTCAAGCAGGCCGTCGTCGGCACCGGACGCGCCGTCAAGGCGCAGGTGCAGGAAATGGTGGCGCGCCTGTTGTCGCTGCCCGGCCTGCCCGGCACCGACGCGGCCGACGCGCTGGGCGTGGCCATCTGCCACGGCCACAACCGCGAAACGCTGACGCTGATTGCCGGCGCTGGTATCGGCAAGCCCGGCGCCAAGTCCGATGCCGGTCCGCTGGCCGGCCTGCGCATGCGGCGCGGACGGCTGGTCGGATAACTTATTCTCCCTAAAGGTTGGAACACAATGATCGGACGTCTCTCCGGAATTCTGCTTGAAAAAAATCCGCCCCAACTGCTGGTTGATTGCGGCGGCGTTGGCTATGAGGTCGATGTGTCGATGACCACCTTCTACAATCTGCCTGGCGTGGGCGAGAAGGTGGTGCTATTCACCCATCAGGCGATCCGCGAAGATGCGCATCTGCTGTTTGGCTTTGGCAATGCGGAAGAGCGCGCCGTGTTCCGCCAGCTGATCAAGATCACGGGCGTGGGCGCGCGCACGGCGCTGTCGATTTTGTCCGGCATGTCGATCGCCGATCTGGCGCAGGCGGTGACGCTGCAGGAGTCCGGCCGCCTGATCAAGGTGCCCGGCATCGGCAAGAAGACGGCTGAGCGTCTGCTGCTGGAACTGAAGGGCAAGCTGGGCGCGGACATCGGCGCCAATGGTGCGCACGCCGTGCCGGATTCCCAATCTGATATCCTGAACGCCTTGCTGGCGCTGGGCTACTCCGACAAGGAAGCGCTCGCCGCATTGAAGACCGTCCCCGCCGGCAGCGGCGTCTCCGACGGCATCAAGCAAGCCCTGAAGGCCCTCTCCAAGGGCTGATCCGCCTCAAACGAATCGCCGCATTCGCCGCCTATGCTCGAACGACGGGCAAGGCGGAGGGCGCGGCGATGGAACAGCCAAAACGATTTCCTTGGAGCGATTTTCCGGATGTCCTGATTCATGCATCGGAGCAGCACGTTAAAAGGCATGCTCTCTATCAGCAAGCAAAATCTGGCGCTGTGATCGCGGCAGTGAATCTTGTGCTGGATTCGCTGTCTTACGAGCTTGTAGGCCGGATACACGAGGAATTGGGACCTTATATTCCAATACTGCTTCCAGTTTTTGCGGAAGAGGCTATAGGAATGAACGTAATTCCCCAAGCGCTGGCAGAAGCTCTGGCAGACTTGCTGAACTGGGATGTTGAAGAGCGTGTCTTCCAGACGAACGTGGTCGGCCACACTGGTGCTGGCGGATTTGTTCGTCTTGCCAATCAAGCGATTTTTGAAGGCAGTGTGGAATCTGGCCTAAACTATCTGTTAATTGATGATTTTATTGGGCAGGGAGGTACCCTTGCCAATCTGCGGGGCCATATCCTTTCGCAAGGTAGCCGAGTTCTCGGGGCTAGTGTCCTGACAGGGAAGGCGCACTCTGCGAAGCTGGCTCCGACGGATGAGCAATTGACTGAGTTGAGGAGGAAGCATGGAACAATCGAATCTTGGTGGAACCAGCGTTTTGGATTTGGATTCGACTGCCTCACCGCATCAGAGGCCCGATATCTTATCCAGACTCCAGCAAGCGAAAGAATCGTTGCGCGCTTGGAAGAAGCTGGTAGAGGAAGGTAAAGTTGAGCCTTTGGTGGTGAAACTCGATAGCTTTCCCGAGCTAAAGGGCAAAGTCAGAATGTTGACGCCAGCGGAGCAAGAGCAGTTGCTTGCTCAGAGCAAAATGGTAGGGGAGTACGTGCGCCGCATTTTAAGAACCGTGCCATCCGAGCCGAATGACAAGAAAATTGATGATTGAATGAGCATCCAGACCGACAATTTCACCGAACAGCGCATCATTGACGCGGCGCCCGCTTCGCCCAACGAGGAAGCCATCGAGCGCGCGCTGCGGCCCAAGCATCTCGATGAATATGTCGGGCAGGCGAAGATCCGCGACCAGCTGGAAATCTTCATCTCGGCCGCCCGCAAGCGCGGCGAGGCGCTCGACCACACGCTGCTGTTCGGCCCGCCCGGCCTCGGCAAGACGACGCTGGCCAACATCATCGCGCGCGAGATGGGCGTCAACCTGCGCCAGACTTCCGGCCCCGTGCTGGAGCGTCCCGGCGACCTGGCCGCCATCCTCACCAATCTGGAAGCGAACGACGTCCTCTTCATCGACGAGATCCACCGCCTGTCGCCCGTGGTGGAAGAGATCCTCTACCCCGCGCTGGAAGACTACCAGATCGACATCATGATCGGCGAAGGCCCCGCCGCGCGCTCCGTCAAGCTGGACCTGCAGCCCTTCACGCTGGTCGGCGCCACCACACGCGCCGGCATGCTGACCAATCCCCTGCGCGACCGCTTCGGCATCGTCGCCCGCCTGGAGTTCTACAACACGCAGGAGCTGACCCAGATCGTCACCCGCAGCGCCGCCCTGCTGAAGGCGAACATCGACCACGAGGGCGCGGTGGAAGTCGCCCGCCGCGCGCGCGGCACGCCCCGTATCGCCAACCGTCTGCTGCGTCGCGTGCGCGACTATGCGGAAGTGAAGGGCAATGGCGACATCACCAAAACCATGGCCGATTCGGCGCTGGTGATGCTGGATGTGGATACGGTCGGTTTCGACGTCATGGACCGCAAGCTGCTGGAAGCGGTGCTGTATAAATTCGGCGGCGGCCCCGTAGGTATCGGCAATCTGGCCGCCGCCATTGGGGAAGCGGCCGACACCATCGAAGACGTGCTGGAACCTTACCTGATCCAGCAAGGCTATCTGCAGCGCACGCCGCGCGGACGCGTCGCCACCGCCGCCGCCTACCAGCACTTCGGCGTCACGCCGCCGCGCAATAATCCGACGGGAGATCTGTGGGAGTCGCCCGGCTCCTGAATCAGGCCCGGTGCTGCAGCGGTTCCTGCTGCGCGTGCATGGTGTCCAGCATGGTTTCGATCAGCCAGCTGAGGCCCGCGTCGGTATCGCTGCGCTGGTGCCAGACGGCTTCCAGGCTGGCCGTCTGCGGCTGATAGGGCAGTTCCAGCATCAGCAGCTCGCCCCGTTCGGCGGCGGGACGCGCCAGGCTCGCTGGCAGCGTGGCCAGCATGTCGCTGGCCTGCACCACCGGGATCACGCTGGCGTAATGGGGCACGCAGACCGCCGCCCGCCCCGCATGGGGATGGCCCGCACCCACGTCTCCCGCCTCGCGCAGGGCGCGGCCGGCACGCACCCGTCGCGTGACGCCGCGGTCGTCGGTAAAACCCTCTCCGCCCGACGGTTCGCCGCCGCCCGGTTCCACCACCACCTGCGGATATTCCCGCAGCTGCTCGCGCGTCGGCTTGCCGCGTCCCAGTGGGTGGCCGATGCGCGCGACGATGCTTTCATTGTCGGTCCACACCACGCGGCGGCTCAGGGCGCCCGCCAGCTCGCCAAACCAGCCGATGGCCAGGTCGATACGGCCGTCCTCCAGCTGGCGCACTGTGTCGCGCCGCCCAATCGGCAGCACATGCAATCCCACGCCCGGCGCCAGCTGCTCCAGCTGCGCGGCCAGATGCGGCAGCACGGTGGCCGTGCCATAGTCGGAAGCGGCGATGCGGAAGGCGCGCCGGGTCGTGCCCGGATCGAAGGCGCGGGGATTGAGGGCGGCGTCGATCTGCTGCAGGCCGCCGCGCACATGCGGCGCCAGTTCCAGCGCGCGCGCAGTCGGTTCCATGCCGTTCTCGCTGGCGATAAACAGCTTGTCCGACAAGACGGTGCGCAGGCGTCCCAGCGCATGGCTGACGGCCGACGGCGTCAGATGCAGCTCGCGGCTGGCGCCGATGATGCTGCGATGCTGCAGCACCGCCTCGAAGACGCGGAACAGATTCAGATCGACTTGGCGTAGACTCAACGCTCGCTCCCAATTGCACAGTGTGGAAGGGCGCATGATTGCGCATGCGATGTGGCTTGTCTACGCTGCGGCCGTGAAGAATATGCAATGCCGCCATGTGCGGCGTGCACCTACGGGCGTCAGCCGTTTGCGGCGTCCGCGCCGGAGGTTTCGCCCATCTGCGCCACCAACCATTGCAGGCCGGGATCGCTGTCGTGGCGCTCGTGCCAGATGGCGTCCACGGTGGCCGTCATCGGTTCGTAAGGCAGGTCGAGCAGCACCACGGCGCCGCGGCGGGCGGCCGCCAGCGCCATACTGCGCGGCATGGTGGCCAGCATGTCGCTGCTCTCGACGATGGCGATGGCCGAGGCGTAGTGCGGCACGGAGACGGCCGCTCGTCCGATCAGCGTCTCGCCGCTGCTGCGCAGGTCGAGCAGCAGGCGGTCGACCCACACGCGGCGCGAGACCCCGCGCTCGGTCATGAAGGCCGAACCATCCGGCGCCTCGCCGTTGCCTGTCAGTTCCACCACCACATGGGGATAATCGAGCAGGCGGGCGCGCGTGATCTCGCCGCCCTCGAGCGGGTGTCCGCGGCGGGCGATGATGGCTTCCTCGTCGTACCATACCTGGCGGCGGCGCATGCGCTCCGGCAGTTCGCTGAACCAGCTGATGGCGATGTCGACCCGGCCTTCGTCCAGCTGGCGCACGGTGTCGGTGCGGTTGAAGGGGAACACGCGCAGGTCGATCTGCGGCGCGCTGGCCGCCAGGCGCGCCACCAGTGGCGGCATGATGGTGCTGGCGCCGTAGTCGGAGGTGGCGATGCGGAAGGTGCGCTGCGCCTGCGCCGGCTCGAAGGGCGCGCTGGAAAGGGCGCCGTCGATGCGTTCCAGTCCGGCGCGCACATGGGGCGCCAGCTCGTTGGCGCGGGCGGTCGGCTCCATGCCAGCGGGGCCGGAGACGAACAGGGCGTCATCCAGCACGCTGCGCAGGCGTCCCAGCGCATGGCTGACGGCGGACGGCGACAGATGCAGCTCGGATGCGGCGACGCTGACGCTGCGGTGCTTCATCACTGCCTCAAACACGCGGAACAGATTCAGGTCGATTTTTTGGATGTTCACGGCGGTCCCCGGTGCGCTGCGAGGCTTCAGTGTGCCATGAAAAAAGCCGGCATGGGAGCCGGCTTGATGGGAGGGCGGGGCCGCCTTATTCCTGGCGTACCCACACCTGCGAACGGCCCAGCATCGGCACGCCGATGTAGCCGCGCACGCTCAGCTTCTTGCCGCCTTCGGTCAGGTGGATCTTGCTGCGATAGACCTTGCCGTTGTCCGGGTCGAGGATTTCGCCGCCGTTGTATTCGTCGCCGTCTTTTTTCAGGCCGGTCATGATCACCAGGCCGATCACCGGCTGGTCATGGCGCGCGCCTTCGCACTTCTCGCACTTGGGGTTCTGGTCTTCGTTCGGCGCGCGGAACAGCTTTTCGATCTGGCCCTGCATGCTGCCGTTGACTTCCGTGATGCGGATCAGCGCTTTGGGCTTGCCCGACACGTCGTCGATGTTCTTCCACAGGCCGACCGGCGAGCTATCGTCTGCAAATACCGGTGCGGCCACCAGCGCTGCCGCCAGTGCCAGGGCCAGGCCGCCAGCCAATTTCAAAGTACGCATTGTGTTTGTCTCCGTTAAAAATAATAATAATTTTGCACATTGAGTGTAGCAAGAAAATGACCGCTCGTGCTATTTTCTGATCCGAATCCAACAGATTGGCGGATTTCCGTTAACATTTACGATTCAGCTATAGGAACACAGCATATGAGCGACATACTCCCCACCTACCAAGACGTCGTCGCGGCATCGCAGCGCATCGCCGGACACGCCCACCGCACGCCGGTGCTGACTTCGCGCACGGCGGACGAGGATCTGGGCGCACAGGTCTTCTTCAAGTGCGAGAACCTGCAGCGCATGGGCGCTTTCAAATTCCGCGGCGGCTATAACGCGCTGTCCAGGTTCACGCCTGAGCAGCGCAAGGCGGGCGTGGTGGCTTTCTCGTCGGGGAACCATGCGCAGGCAATTGCGCTGTCGGCGCGGCTGCTGGGTATTCCGGCCACCATCGTGATGCCGCTTGACGCGCCGGCCGCCAAGGTCGCCGCCACCAAGGGCTATGGCGCGACGGTGGTGAGCTACGACCGCTACACGGAAGACCGCGAGCAGATCGGCCGCGACCTGGCGCAGAAGCATGGCCTGACCCTGATTCCGCCTTACGACCACGTGGACGTGATCGCGGGCCAAGGCACGGCGGCCAAGGAATTGTTCGAAGAAGTGGGCGAGCTGGATTACTTCTTCGTCCCGCTGGGCGGCGGAGGCCTGCTGGGCGGTTCCGCGCTGTCCACGCGCGCACTGTCGCCGAACTGCAAGCTGTATGGCGTGGAGCCGGAAGCGGGCAATGATGGCCAGCAGTCCTTCCAGGGCGGGAAGATCGTCCACATCGACACGCCCCAGACCATCGCCGATGGCGCCCAGACCCAGCACCTGGGCAATCTGACCTTCCCCATCATTCGCCGCGATGTGAACGATATCCTCACGGCCAGCGATGCCCAGCTGGTGGAGGCGATGCGCTTCTACGCCGAGCGCATGAAGATCGTGGTCGAGCCGACGGGCTGCCTGGGCCTGGCCGCCGCCCGCGCGATGAAGGCTGAGCTGAAGGGCAAGCGCGTCGGCATTCTGATCAGCGGCGGCAACGTCGACATGAAGCGCTTCGCAGAACTGCTGGGCTGAACCTGTCATTCCCGCCTGCGCGGGAATGACGTAAAAAAAGCCGCGGGGCTTTAGGCCGCGCGGCTTTTTTATTGGTGCGGTTGATTACGCCGCTGGCAGCTTCGCGAACTGCTCGCGGATCTTGTCCAGGGTGGCGGAGAAGTTGGCCACGCGTTCCTTTTCCTGCGCGACCACTTCCGCCGGCGCGCGCGCCACGAAGCTTTCGTTCGACAGCTTGCCGGAGGCCTTGGCGATCTCGCCTTCCAGGCGGGTGATCTCCTTGCTCAGACGCTCACGCTCGGCCTTGACGTCGATCTCCACCTTCAGCATCAGCTTCGTCGTGCCGACGATGGATACGGCGGCCGGAGATTCAGGCAGCACGTCCACAATCTGCACCTCGGACAGCTTGCCCAGCGACTGCACGTAAGGTGCGAAGCCTTCCATCGCGGCCTTGTCGGCGGCGTTGCCCGGCTCGACGATCAGCGGCACGCGCAGCGACGGCGCCAGTTGCATTTCGCCGCGCAGGTTGCGGGTGGCGTCGGTCAGGGACTTTAGCTGCTGCATCCAGGCTTCGGCGTTTTCGTCGATGGCGGCCGGGTTGGCGATCGGGTAGGGCTGGGTCATGATCGAGTCACCGGTCTTGCCGGCCAGCGGAGCAATCGCTTGCCACAGCGCTTCGGTCACGAACGGGATCACCGGATGCGCCAGGCGCAGCACCACTTCCAGCACGCGCAGCAGGGTGTGGCGGGTGGCGCGCTGCTGGCCTTCGGTGCCGTTCTGCACCTGCACCTTGGCCACTTCCAGATACCAGTCGCAGTACTCGTCCCACACGAACTTGTAGATGGCGGCGGCGATGTTATCGAAGCGGTAGTCTTCGAAGCCTTTGGCCACTTCCATCTCCGCCTTCTGCAGCAGGGAGATGATCCACTTGTCGGCATTCGACAGATCCGCATCATTTTGCGAGCAGTCCTTGCCTTCGGTGTTCATCATCACGAAGCGGGTCGCGTTCCACATCTTGTTGCAGAAGTTGCGGTAGCCTTCAGCGCGGCCCAGGTCGAAGTTGATGTTGCGGCCCAGCGAAGCGTAGGACGCCATGGTGAAGCGCACCGCGTCCGTGCCGTAGGCGGCGATCCCCTCGGGGAATTCCTTGCGCGTGGCCTTGGCAATCTTCTCCGCGGCTTTTGGATTCATCAGGCCCGTGGTGCGTTTTTCCACCAGCGCCTCGACGCCGATACCGTCGATCAGGTCGATCGGATCGAGCGTATTGCCCTTGGACTTGGACATCTTCTGGCCCTGCGAGTCGCGCACCAGGCCGTGCACATACACGGTCTCGAACGGCACCTTGCCGGTGAAGTGCGCCGTCATCATCACCATGCGGGCGACCCAGAAGAAGATGATATCGAAGCCCGTCACCAGCACGGACGATGGCAGGAAGGCCTTCAGATCAGGCGTTTCTTGCGGCCAGCCCAGGGTAGAGAAGGGCACCAGCGCGGACGAGAACCAGGTATCCAGGACGTCGCTGTCGCGGTGCAGGGGACCGGTGACGCCCTTGGCTGCGGCTTGCGCCTTGGCTTCTTCCTCGCTGCGGGCGACGAAGATATTGCCGTTGTCGTCGTACCAGGCCGGGATCTGGTGGCCCCACCACAGCTGGCGCGAGATGCACCAGTCCTGGATGTTGTTCAGCCACTGGTTGTAGGTGGTGGTCCAGTTCTCCGGCACGAACTTGATCTCGCCGCTGGAGACTTTTTCCAGCGCCGTTTCGGCGATCGATTTGCCGGGGAAGAAAGTGCCTTCCGGCGCCGGCTTGCTCATGGCGACGAACCACTGGTCGGTCAGCATCGGCTCGATGACGACGCCAGTACGGTCGCCGCGCGGCACCATCAGCTTGTGCGGCTTGACTTGCTCCAGCAGGCCTTGCGCGTCCAGATCGGCGACGATCTTCTTGCGCGCCTCGAAGCGGTCCAGGCCACGGTAGGCTTCCGGCGCTTCGTCGCTGATCTTCGCTTCCAGCGTCAGGATGGACGGCATGTCCAGGTTGTGGCGCTGGCCCACGGCGTAATCGTTGAAGTCGTGCGCAGGCGTGATCTTCACGCAGCCGGTGCCGAAGGCCTTGTCCACGTAGGAGTCGGCGATGATCGGGATTTCGCGGCCGACCAGCGGCAGCTTCAGCATCTTGCCCACCAGCGGCTGGTAGCGTTCATCGGTCGGATCCACGGCCACGGCCACGTCGCCCAGCATGGTTTCAGGGCGGGTGGTGGCCACGGTCAGCGTGCCGCTGCCGTCAGCCAGCGGGTACTGGATGTACCACATCGAGCCGTCTTCTTCTTCCGACACCACTTCCAGGTCGGAGACGGCGGTGCCCAGCACCGGGTCCCAGTTGACCAGGCGCTTGCCGCGGTAGATCAGGCCTTGCTCGTGCAGGCGCACGAAGACTTCGGTGACCACCTTGGAGCGCTCGGCGTCCATGGTGAAGTATTCGCGCTTCCAGTCGGGCGAGGCGCCCAGGCGGCGCATCTGGCCGGTGATGGTGGAGCCGGATTTTTCCTTCCACTCCCACACGCGCTTGATGAATTCCTCGCGGCCCAGGTCATGGCGCGAGATCTTTTGCGCGTCCAGCTGGCGCTCCACCACGATCTGGGTGGCGATGCCGGCGTGGTCGGTACCCGGGATCCAGGCGGTATTATGGCCCAGCATACGGTGATAGCGCGTCAGGCCGTCCATGATGGTCTGGTTGAACGCGTGGCCCATGTGCAGGGTGCCGGTTACGTTGGGCGGCGGCAGCTGGATGCTGAAGGATGGCTGGCTCAGGTCCATGCTGGCGGCGTAGTAACCGCGCTTTTCCCACTCGGTGCGCCAGAACTGTTCAATGTCGGCAGGCTCGAAAGACTTGGCTAATTCCATGATTTGACTGGTTAAATTGGCTGATTCGTTTGCGAAAACAGCCATTATAGATGACGCGGCAGGCCATGCGCAGTGCCGGCGCGGCCTGCCGCTGAATTTTGCGGACTTTGTTGTTGACTTTTTGTTACTGCAACAGCGAAGTGGCGACGGAGGTCATCGCCTTCACGCCTGTGCGCAGGCTGGACTCGGGCAGGGGCTCGAAGCGGCTGGTATGTGGGCCGGGGAGCTCCTTGCCTGCGGCGTGGGCCTCCGCCAGTTTGGCTGGGTCGGCGACGCCAAGGCTGAACATCACCACCGGGATCGGGCGGCCCGGCAGTCCAAACAGGCCGAAGTCTTCGCTGTACATCACAGGTTCGTCGTCGCCCACGTTTTGTGTCCCCAGCGCGCCGGCCAGCGCCGTCTTGACGCGGGAGGTCAGGGCCGGGTTGTTATAGGCCGAAGGCAGTGTCTCGCTCTCCACCACGGTGACGATGGGCATGCGGTCAGCCGGTACGCCCGCCGCCAGTGCCACGGCCTGCGCGATGCGCTTCACGCCGTCGATGACATTCTTCTCCGCCTTTTCACTGAAGACGCGCGCCGTCAGCTCCAGCTTCACTTCATACGGAATGACGTTGCGCTTGGCGCCGCCGTGGATGGAGCCGATGCTGATCACGGCCGGGTCGCGCGGATCCTGCTCGCGGCTGACGATGGTTTGCAGTTGGGTGATGAACTGGCCCGCCATTACGATCGGATCCTTGGCATTCTGCGGCGCGGCGCCGTGCGCACCGATGCCGCGCAGGGTCACGTCGATGGAGATGTCGCCCGCCTGCGAATAGCCGCTGATGACGCCCACCGTGCCGGCGGCGCGCTCAGAGGAGTCATGCAGGGCGATGGCGAAATCGGGCTTGCCGAAGCGTTCATACAGGCCGTCGTGCAGCATGGCACGGGCGCCGTCGCCCGTTTCTTCGGACGGCTGGGCGACGAACATCAGGGTGCCGTGCCACGTGCCGCGATTGGCCGCCAAGGCGCGCGCGGTGCCGACCAGGGTGGTGGCGTGGACGTCGTGGCCGCAGGCGTGCATCACGCCCACTTCCTGTCCGGCGGCGTTCCTGGTCTTGACGTGGCTGGCGTAATCGACGCCCGTTTCCTCCGTCACGGGCAGGGCATCCAGCTCGCTGCGCACCAGCAGGCGCGGGCCGGGACCGTTTTCCAGGATCGCCACCACGCCGTAAGCCTGGCTGCCGTCCTCGTATTTGCCAACCTTCTCCGTGACCTTGTAGCCCGCCTTGCGCAGCTCCGCCGCTACCAGGGCCGAGGTGTTTGCTTCCTGGTGCGACAGCTCGGGATGCGCGTGGATCTGTTTGTAGAGGCTGACCAGGCTGGGAAGCTCGCCCTTGATCGTGCTGTCGATATCGGCGGCTTGCGCCGTGCCCAGAGCAAGCCCCAGCAGGGCTACACCACAAACAGATTTTTTCATGCGCTTCCTTTCAGGCTGATTTGATATTGTCCGGCGAGAGCGGCATCTTGCGCACACGTTTTCCGGTGGCGGCAAACAGGGCGTTGGCCACCGCCGGGCCGATGAGCGCCGTCGCCGGTTCGCCGATCCCGCCGGGCTTTTCGGTGCTCGGCACCAGGGTCACGTCGATGCGCGGCATGTCGTTCATGCGCAGCACGGGGTAGTCGTGGAAGTTGGTCTGCTGGATGCGGCCCTTTTCCAGCGTGATCTCCGAACCCAGCGTGGACGACAGGCCGAAGGCGATGCTGGACTGGATCTGCGCCTCCACCGTGTCCGGATTGACCATGCGGCCCAGGTCCGCCGCCACCCACACGTGATGGACCTTGATCGTATTGTCCTTGTTGACGGAAATCTCGGCCACCTGCGCCATATAGGTGTCGTAGCCTTCCATCAGGGCGACGCCACGGAAATGGCCCTTGGCCAGCGGCTTGCCCCAGCCGGATTTTTCCGCCGCCAGCTTGAGCACATGGGCGAAGCGCGGCTGCTTGTCCAGCATCGCCAGGCGGAACTGATAGGGATCCTTGCCCGCTGCCGCCGCCATCTCGTCGATGAAGCATTCGTTGGCGAAGGCGTTCAGCGCATGGCTGACGGAGCGCCAGTAGCCCACGCGCAGGCCGCTGTCATGCTCGATCACTTCCTGCGTCATGTTGGGAATGTCGTAGCCAACTACGGAAGCTTCCGTCATGAAGGCGTCGAGCTGGCCCTTGGGCAGGCCAAACAGGCGCTGGGTGATGGACTGCGACGTGAGCTGCAAGGTCAGCGCCACCGGCTTGCCGCTGGCATCCAACCCGCCCGCCATGCGGTGCAGGGCCATGGGGCGGTAGAAGTCATGCGTGGTGTCGTCTTCGCGCGTCCACAGCAGCTTGACGGGTTTGCCGACGGCTTTGGAAATCTCTGCCGCCTGCACGGCGAAGTCGTATTCCAGGCGGCGTCCGAAACCGCCGCCGAGGAAGGTGGTTTTGACCGTCACGTCTTCCGGCTTGAGTCCCACGGCGGCGGCCACATTGCCCTGCGTGCCTTGCTGGAACTGGGCCGGGCCGATCACCAGGCATTTGCCGTCCTTGTAGAAGGCGGTGAAGTTCTGCGGCTCCATGGTGGCGTGGGCCAGCAGCGGTGACCAGTATTCGGCGTTGAGCGTCTTGGCGGCGATTTTCAGCGCCGCGCCGGCGTCGCCCGTTTTCTTGATCGGCAGTGGAGCGTCGGCGGCATTGCGCATGCCGTCCTTCATGGAGGCGTTGTCGATGCGCGCGCCGGGGCCTTCGTCCCACTGCACGGTCAGCGCCTCGCGCGCCTTCTTCGCGCGCCACCAGGAGTCGGCCACCACGGCCACGCCGTCGCGGATCTGCACCACGTCGATCACGCCGGGCATGGCCTTGGCTTGGGACGCGTCAAAGCTCGCCACCTTGCCGCCGATGACGGGACATTGCTCCAGCGAGGCGTACACCATGCCGGGAAGCTTGACGTCGATGCCGTATTCCGCCGTGCCGTTGACTTTGTGCGGCGTCTCCAGCCGCTTGGTGGGCTTGCCGACGATCTTGAAGTCTTTCGGATCCTTGAGCACAACGTCTTTAGGCACCGGCAGCTTGGATGCCGCTTCCGCCAGTTCGCCGTAGGTGGCGCTGCGTCCACCGGGGCCGGTGACCTTGCCGTCGGCCGCGCGCAGCTGGTCCGGACTGAGTTTCCATTTGTCGGCGGCGGCGCTGACCAGCATCGTCCGCACCTGCGCGCCGGCGATGCGCAGCTTGTCCCATGCGTCGCGCACGGAGGTCGAGCCGCCCGTGATCTGCGCGCCCAGCAGGGCGTTGGTGTAGACGGCCGCCACGGGCGCGATCTCCACCTTGATCTTGCGGATATCCACGTCCAGTTCTTCCGCGATCAGCATCGGCATGGCGGTGTAGACGCCCTGGCCCATTTCGGAACGGGCCGAGAGCAGCGTGATGGTATTGTCGTCCGCGATGTGGACCCAGGCGTTAGGCGTATGCACCGTTCCTGCGGCCTGCGCTTCCTCCACCTGGCCGGGCAGGAAGACGCCCAGCGTCAGGCCGCCGCCGAGCAGCGCCGTCGTTTTCAGAAACTCCCTGCGATTGGTCGTCATGGTGGTCTCCTTTACGCTTTGCGCATTTCTGCGGCGGCGGTTTTGATGGCGGCGCGAATGCGGTTGTAGGTGCCGCAGCGGCAGATATTTCCGCTCATGGCCTGGTCGATGTCGGCGTCGCTGGGATTTTTATTCGTGCGCAGCAGGGCGGCGGCGCTCATCAGCTGGCCGGACTGGCAGTAGCCGCATTGCGGCACGTCGTGCGCTATCCACGCTTTTTGCAGGGGATGGGAATTGTCCCTAGAGAGCGATTCGATGGTGGCGACATGCTTGCCTGCGGCCGCCGAAATGGGCGTCTGGCAGGAGCGGATCGGGGCGCCGTCGAGGTGCACGGTGCAGGCGCCGCACAGCGCCAGGCCGCAGCCGAATTTGGTGCCGGTGAGGCCGATCTCGTCGCGGATCACCCATAGCAGCGGGGTGTCTGGCTCGGCCTGTACCATGACTTCTTTTCCGTTGAGCGTGAACTTCGTTCCCATGTCTATCCTCCGGTGTGAATATGCATGCCTCAAGAAATTAATAATAACGTATTTCCTCTGCCATAATTGTGTTCATTATTTAACAGGAGACAGGCATGAATCTGGAAACCGTGACTATCAGCGTTGAGAACCACATCGCCACCGTGCGCCTGAACCGGCCGGAGAAGATGAACGCGATGAACCACGCCATGTGGCACGACATCCGTAGCGCTTTCCGTTATGTGGACGAGACGCCGGAGATCCGTGTGGCGGTGCTGGAAGGCGAGGGCAAGGCCTTCACGTCGGGCATCGACCTGCAGATGATGATGGGCCTGGGCCAGCAGATCCAGAACGATTGCGATGGCCGCATGCGCGAGACGCTGCGCCGCATCATCCTCGATCTGCAGGACACCTTGACCAGCCTGGAACGCTGCCGCAAGCCGGTGCTGGCGGCCGTGCATGGCGCCTGCGTGGGTGGCGGCATCGACCTGATCACCTGTGCCGACATGCGCTACTGCTCGTCGGACGCCTGGTTCACCATCAAGGAAATCGACATTGGCATGACGGCCGACGTGGGCACCCTGCAGCGTTTGCCGCGCCTGATCGGCGAAGGAATGGCGCGTGAACTGGCCTACACGGCACGCAAGGTGTCGGCAGATGAGGCGAAGGAGATCCGTCTGGTGAACCGCGTCTTCGAATCGCCGGAAGCGCTGCGCGCGGGCGTGCGCGAGATCGCCGCCGAGATCGCGTCCAAGGCGCCGCTGGCGATTCGCGGCGTGAAGGAGATGATCACTTACGCCCGCGATCACTCCATCGCTGATGGCTTGAACTACAACGCCACCTGGAACGCGGCCATGCTGATGTCGGCCGACCTGCCGGAAGCCATGATGTCCGGCGTGTCCAAGCGCGCACCGGAGTTCCGCGACTGATATGCCTGGCGGCGGATAGTGCTTATCCGCGCTTTCATTTGTAATCTGCGCCGAGGCGGGCGTATAATCCAACGGCTGCCGAAAGGCGGCACTTGCTAGGGGTCCTGCGTGTCGTTGCGATACGCGGGTGAGAAATACCCTCCGAACCTGATCTGGATAATGCCAGCGAAGGGAAGCTTAGGATATCGCCGCCATTGTCATCGCGCCTTCCCGGCCGGTCCGCATGCGGCGCCGTCCAACCTCCTTTGCTGGCTCCTGTCGCCACGCAAAGGAGCCAAATGAACGCCAATCTGAAATTCGTGTCCGCCACCGCCACGGTGGACCAGGCGGCTATTCAGCCGCTGCCCAATTCCCAAAAAATCTACGTCGAAGGCAGCCGCCCGGATATCCGCGTGCCCATGCGCGAGATATCGCAGGCCGATACGCCCGCATCCTTCGGCTTCGAGGCCAATCCGCCCGTGTATGTCTACGATACGTCCGGGCCCTACACCGATCCCGCAGCGGCGATTGATATCCGCTCCGGCCTTGGCACGCCGCGCCTGCCGTGGATTCTGGAGCGCGAAGACACCGAACTGCTCGACGGGCCAAGCTCCGACTACGGCAAGGCGCGGCTGGAAGATCCGGCGCTGGCGGAGTTGCGCTTCAATCTGCAGCGCCAGCCGCGCCGCGCCAGGGCGGGCGCCAATGTCACGCAGATGCACTATGCGCGCAAGGGCATCGTCACGCCGGAGATGGAGTTCGTCGCCATTCGCGAGAACCTGCGCCGCAGGGAATATCTGGAGAACCTGAAGACCTCCGGTCCAATGGGGCAGCGACTGGCGGATCTGATGGGGCGCCAGCATCCGGGCCAGTCCTACGGCGCGTCGATTCCGGACGAGATCACGCCGGAATTCGTGCGCTCTGAGATCGCGCGCGGCCGCGCCATCATCCCCGCCAATATCAACCATCCCGAGATCGAGCCGATGATCATCGGCCGCAACTTCCTGGTGAAGGTCAACGCCAATATCGGCAATTCGGCCGTCACCTCCTCGATCGGCGAGGAAGTGGAGAAGATGACATGGGCTATCCGCTGGGGCGGCGATACGGTGATGGACCTCTCCACCGGCAAGCATATCCACGAAACGCGCGAGTGGATCGTCCGTAACAGCCCCGTCCCCATTGGCACGGTGCCGATTTACCAGGCGCTGGAAAAGGTCAACGGCAAGGCGGAAGACCTGACGTGGGAAATCTTCCGCGACACGCTGATCGAACAGGCGGAGCAGGGCGTCGACTACTTCACCATCCATGCGGGCGTGCTGCTGCGCTATGTGCCGCTGACGGCCAAGCGCCTGACGGGCATCGTCTCGCGCGGCGGCTCCATCATGGCCAAGTGGTGCCTGGCGCATCACAAGGAGAACTTCCTGTACACGCACTTTGAAGACATCTGCGCAATCATGAAGGCCTACGATGTGTCGTTCTCGCTGGGAGATGGCCTGCGCCCCGGCTCGATCTACGACGCCAATGACGAGGCCCAACTGGGCGAATTGAAAACACTGGGCGAGCTGACGCAGATCGCCTGGAAGCATGACGTGCAGGTGATGATCGAAGGGCCGGGCCATGTGCCCATGCAGCTCATCAAGGAGAATATGGACCTGCAGCTGGCGCAGTGCGATGAAGCGCCGTTCTACACGCTGGGGCCTCTGACCACCGACATCGCGCCCGGCTACGACCACATCACCTCCGGCATCGGCGCGGCGCAAATCGGCTGGTATGGCACGGCGATGCTGTGCTATGTGACGCCGAAAGAGCATCTGGGCCTGCCGGACAAGGATGACGTCAAGGACGGCATCATCACCTACAAGATCGCGGCCCATGCGGCGGACCTGGCGAAGGGACATCCGGGCGCGCAGATCCGCGACAACGCGCTGTCCAAAGCGCGTTTCGAATTCCGCTGGGAAGACCAGTTCAATCTCGGCCTGGATCCGGACAAGGCGCGCGCATTCCATGACGAGACGCTGCCCAAGGACTCGGCCAAGGTGGCGCACTTCTGCTCCATGTGCGGGCCGCATTTCTGCTCGATGAAGATCACGCAAGAAGTGCGTGAGTATGCGGAGCAGGGCATGCAGGAGAAGGCTGTCCAGTTCATTAAGAGCGGCGCCGAGCTGTATGGCAAGGCGTGAGGCGGCCATGATCGACATTGAACTCAACGGCGAGCCGCGCTGCGTGCCGCCGCTGCACACCTTGAACGACCTGGTGGACGCCCTGGCGCTGACGGGGCAGGCGCTGGCGCTGGCGGTCAACCGCACGGTGATTCCACGCCAGCAGTGGACGCAGCGCGTGCTGCGGGCGCAGGACAAGGTGGACATTGTGCGCGCCATCGGCGGCGGCTAATCGAAAGGAATAGGACAAATGAATCACGTATCGAATCACGTATCGCAGGACCTGCTCACCATCGCAGGCAAGACGTACAAATCGCGTCTGCTGGTCGGCAGCGGAAAGTACAAGGATCTGACGCAGACCCGCGCGGCAACCGACGCGGCGGAGGCGGAAATCATCACGGTGGCGATCCGCCGCGTGAACATTGGACAGGACCCGAAGGCGCCCAGCCTGCTGGATGTGCTGCCGCCCAGCGAGTACACCATCCTGCCCAACACGGCGGGCTGCTACAACGCCAGGGATGCCATCTACACGCTGCAAATGGCGCGCGAGCTGCTGAACGGCCACCGGCTGGTCAAGCTGGAGGTGCTGGGCGACGAGAAATCGCTGTTCCCGCACATGCCGGAGACGATCGTCGCGGCGGAAGCGCTGGTGCGCGATGGCTTCGATGTGATGGTGTATTGCAGCGACGATCCGATCCAGGCGCGCATTTTGGAAAGCATCGGCTGCGTGGCGGTGATGCCGCTGGCGTCGCTGATTGGGTCGGGGATGGGGATTCTCAATCCGTGGAATCTGTCGCTGATTATCGAGCAGGCGAATGTGCCGGTGCTGGTGGACGCGGGCGTTGGCACGGCTTCCGATGCGGCCATCGCCATGGAGCTGGGCTGCGATGGCGTGTTGATGAACACGGCCATCGCGGGCGCGCAGGACCCGGTGCGCATGGCGCGCGCGATGAAGCTGGGCGTGCAGGCGGGACGCGAGGCTTATCTGGCGGGGCGGATTGCGAAGCGCTTCTCCGCGTCGCCTTCGTCGCCGATGGCGGGGCGGCTGGCATGAACGGAGCAGAGGAGGACGGAGGCATTCCGCTGCTGCCGTCGGTGCTGGTGTTTGCTGGCGTCGATCCGTCCGGTGGGGCGGGGATCGCGGCGGATTTGCAGGCCATCGCGGCGCAGGGCGCGCATGCCTTGACCGTGGTGACGGCATTGACGGCGCAGGACAATGACCGCGTCTATGCCGTGCAGCCGGTCGAGCCGGAGATGGTGCGGCGGCAGGCGCTGGCGTTGACCGAGAAGATCGCGATCTGCGCCGTCAAGATCGGCATCACGGGCAGCGCGGACAATGCGCGTGTGATCGCGGAGCTGGTCGTGCAGCTGCGCCGCGCGCAGCCCGGCCTGCCGGTCGTGCTGGACACAGTGCTCGCCAGCGGCCACGGCGACATGCTATCGCGCGACGACGCCGTGCAGGCGCTGGCGCCGCTGCTCCCGCTGGCCACGCTCATCACGCCCAACGGACCGGAAGCAGCTGCGCTGGCGGAAGGCGCTACGGCTGGTCGCGCGGACGGCGACTTGCTCGACATCGCGCGCGCGCAGGCGGAGGCATTGTTAAAGCGCGGTTGCGGCAATGTGCTGATCACCGGTGGCCATGGCGATGGCGACGATGTCCTCAACTGCTGGTTTGGCGCGGGCGGTTCGGAGCAGGTGTGGCGCTGGCCGCGCCTGCCCGGTGGCTTTCATGGCAGCGGCTGCACCCTGGCTTCCGCCATCGCCGGCCTGCTGGCGCAGGACATGCCGCTGGCCCGCGCCCTGGCCAAGGCCCAGCACTACTGCAATCACTCCCTGCGCAGCGCTTACGCCATCGCCGCCGGACAGTACATCCCCCGGCGCTAAGCCATTACCTGGATTACCTGGAGAAGAACATCATGCAAGGACTCTACCTCGTCACCCCCAACTGGGACGACACCGTGCAGCTGCTGAAGATCACGGGACAGGCCTTATCCGCCCGCCCCGGCGCCATCGCGGCCCTGCAATACCGCCACAAAACGGCCAACCCGGAACTACGCATGGAGCAGGCAGGCGCGCTGATGGAAATCTGCCGCCACCACCGCGTGCCTTTCATCGTCAACGACCATGTCGACCTGTGCATGGTGCTGGACGCGGACGGCGTGCACCTCGGCGGCACGGACACGCCGCTGGCATCCGTGCGCAAGCTGCTTGGCCCGGACAAGATCATCGGCGCCTCCTGCTACGGCGACATGCACCGCGCCCTCGATGCGCAGGCGGCGGGCGCCAGCTACGTGGCCTTCGGCGGCTTCTATCCATCGCGTGTGAAGCAGTACGCCGTCACCACGCCGCCCGCCATCCTGGACCAGGCTAGCGAAGTGATACGCATCCCGACCGTCGTCATCGGCGGCATGACGCCTGCCAACGCGGCGCCCCTGGTAACGCGCGGAGCCCGCATGGTTGCTGCCATCAGCAGCGTTTACATGGACAGCGATCCCGCCGCCGCGGTGGCGAATTTTGCGGCATTGTTTCGGCGGCCAGAAAACCCTTGAAGCGCAACCGCTTTTCGGTTTTAATGGGGCGTTAGCATTTGCCCAAGGTTGCCCTCTCCATGACTGCCACGCCCAGCTCCAAGCGCCTGATCCTGATCGTCGACGACGACCAGCTGCTGCTCGATTTTCTCAGCGAGGTATTGCGCCATGCCGGCTATGACACGGTCCAGGCCCAGTCGGCCGAGCAGGCCCTGACGCTGATCGCCCAGCGCGAGCCGGACCTGGCGCTGCTCGATATCCACATGCCCGGCATGAACGGCCTGGATCTGGCCAAGCAGCTGCACGCCAACACCTCCGTGCCTTTCATGTTCTTGTCCGGCCGCGGCGACGCCGACGCGGGCAAGCAGGCCGCGTCCTATGGCGCGGTGGGCTTCCTGGTCAAGCCGGTCGACGAGAAGCACCTGATGCCCGCCTTTGCCGCCGGCCTGGCGCGCGCCGACGAAATCCGCCAGTTGCGCCGCACCGAACTGAATCTGAACGCGGCGCTGGCGGCGGGACGCGAAACCAGCCTGGCCGTGGGTCTGCTGATGTGCAAATTCCAGACCGACCGCAACACGGCCTTCGAAGTCCTGCGCGACCATGCCCGCTCCAACCGGCGCAAGGTGAACGAGGTGGCGGACCAGCTGCTGACGGCGGAGGAAACATTGAACAGCTTGCACGCCGCCTTCAACGCGCGTCTGAAAAAGTAAACGCCAGCATCAAAAAATGCCGTAAGACAAGTCATCGCGCCTTGTTTTGCGGCGGATTTGTTGTACACTTCAGTCTTGAACCTCCCGGTGCCGCAACGCCTCAACCCGCATCTGCCGCATCCTTTCTGTCTGGCCGCCTGTCCCTGCGGCCAATCTGACACCCCCTCGGCCCAGCTCCGCCGAACTAATTTAGTTCCGCGCGGAGATGAGCATGAGCGAAGACTTTTCTGAAAATATCCGGTTCCAGCTTGACGAGACCGACGTCGACATCGCTGGCGATACGATTTTTGGCACGCGCCATCGCGTGCTGCACATTGACGGCGACGAGGACGCGGCCCTGGTGCTGGCGACCCTGCTGGTGCCCGACGTACACGTGACCCACGCCATGACCCTGGTCGAAGCGGCGGAGCTGATCGCCGCCGAGGAGTTCTCGCTCGTGGTGCTGGACCCCGACCTGCCCGACGGCGACGGCACGCCCCTGATCGACGCCATCCGGCTGATGCGCGCCGGCACGCCGCTGCTGCTGTATTCGGCGCGCCAGGTGCGGCATGGCGCGCAGGCGAACGCCTTCCTGCCCAAGCCCTGGACCTCGCCGCGCCAGCTGTGGCGCTCCGTGTCCGAGCTGCTGACGCTTGCCTCCGCGACCAGCAGCGGGCCCTTGTCCTGATATCATTGCGTGATCCCGTAACAAGCAAGAGAGGATCACGCAATGAAGACCAAAGCCGCCGTAGCATGGAAAGCGGGCCAGCCGCTGACGATTGAAGAAGTGGACCTGGAGGGCCCGCGCGAGGGCGAGGTGCTGGTCGAGATCAAGGCCACCGGCATCTGCCACACCGACCACTACACCTTGTCCGGCGCCGACCCGGAAGGCATCTTCCCCGCCATCCTGGGCCACGAGGGCGCGGGCGTGGTGGTGGACCTGGGCCCCGGCGTGACGAGCCTGAAGCGCGACGACCACGTCATCCCGCTGTACACGCCGGAATGCCGGCAGTGCAAATTCTGCCTGTCGCAAAAGACCAATCTGTGCCAGGCCATCCGTTCCACACAGGGACGCGGCCTGATGCCCGATGCGACCAGCCGCTTTTCCCTCGGCGGCAAGCCTATCTACCACTACATGGGCACCTCCACCTTCTCCAACTACATCGTGGTGCCGGAGATCGCCCTGGCCAAGATCCGCAAGGACGCGCCCTTCGACAAGGTCTGCTACATCGGCTGCGGCGTGACCACGGGTGTGGGCGCCGTGCTGTTCACGGCCAAGGTGGAGGCGGGCGCCAATGTGGTGGTGTTCGGCCTGGGCGGCATCGGCCTGAACGTGATCCAGGCGGCGAAGATGGTTGGCGCGGACAAGATCATCGGCGTCGACATCAACCCGGCGCGCGAGCAGATGGCGCGCCAGTTCGGCATGACCCACTTCATCAACCCGAAGAAGGTGGAGAACGTGGTGGACTCCATCATCCAGCTGACCGACGGCGGCGCCGACTACAGCTTCGAATGCATCGGCAACACCACCACCATGCGCCAGGCGCTGGAGTGCTGCCACAAGGGCTGGGGCCAGTCCATCATCATCGGCGTGGCGGCGGCGGGGCAGGAGATTTCCACCCGCCCGTTCCAGCTAGTGACGGGACGGGTGTGGAAGGGTTCCGCCTTCGGCGGCGCGCGCGGCCGCACCGACGTGCCGAAAATCGTCGACTGGTATATGGATGGCAAGCTCAACATCGACGACCTGATCACCCACCGCCTGCCGCTGGAGCGCATCAATGAAGGCTTTGACCTGATGGAGCGCGGCGAGTCGATTCGTTCCGTGGTATTGTACTGAATGGTGTATATGCGCCTATTCCAGCTATAATAGAACGACTGGACTATTCTTAAGTGGAGCGGCTATGGAGCCGATTATTATGGAATGCAGCTGCGCCGCCGTGCGCAGCGCCGCCCGCGCCGTGACGCGGGCCTACGATGAAGTGCTGCGCCCCTTGCAGTTGCGCATGACGCAGTACACGATTCTTGCCAAAGTATCAAAGGAAGGCCAGCTGGCGCTGAGCGACCTGGCCGACCGCATCGTGATGGACCGCACCACGCTGGCGCGCAATATCAAGCCGCTGGAGCGCGAAGGCTGGATGACGGTCTCCGTCGGTTCCGACCGTCGCGAGCGCCTGCTCAGCGTCACCCCCGCCGGCCTCGAGTTGCTGGCCCGCGCCCGCCCCCTGTGGCTGGAAACCTCCCGTCGCCTGGACGAAAAATTGGGTTCCGAGCAAGCCGCCGTATTACGCGCTACTATGCAAGAGGTTGTCAAAGCGGCGCGAGAATTATCCGAAGAAGCGGCAAGCTGATTCCTTCTTACTTTTGAAAGAAGCGGATACGCTTGACTGATGCGTGCATATGCGCATATTATTCTAGGGTAACAGGCGCGTCATTAAAAAAACCGCGCCTGTTTTTTTCGTTGAAGCGTGCATATGCACGCTTTATTCTCTTTCAAGTCACTCCAGAGGACAGCTCGAATGTGGATCGTTAGAACCGCGCTGCGGCGACCTTATACCTTCCTGGTGTTGGCTGTGCTGATTGTATTGGCGGGGGCATACTCCATCTTCACGACAGCCACCGACATCTTCCCCAACATCAGAATTCCGATCACGGCCGTGGTCTGGAAGTACAACGGCCTGCAGCCGGAAGAGATCGCGAACAAAATCGTGCTGTTCTCCGAACGCGTGGCGCAGACCGTCGTCAACGACATCGAGCACACCGAATCGCAATCGGTGACTGGTACGTCGGTGGTGAAATACTTCTTCCAGCCTAACGCCAAGCAGGAACTGGCGTTTTCCCAGATCACAGCGGCCCAGCAAACGCTGCTGACCTTCTCGCCGCAGGGCACGCAGCCGCCGCTGATCCTGGCGTATAACGCGTCCACCGTGCCTATCCTGCAGTTGGCCCTGTCCAGCGACAGCCTGCCCGAATCGCAGATCTACGACCTGGGTAACAACATCCTGCGTACCGCGCTGGCCACCGTGCCCGGCGCGTCCGTGCCTTTCCCTTACGGTGGTAAGCAGCGCCAGGTGCAGATCGACCTCGATCTGGCCGCCCTGCGCGCGCGCGGCCTGACCGGCAACGACGTGGTGGCCGCCATCGGCGCGCAGAACCTCGTGATCCCGGCGGGTACGCAAAAAATCGGCGGCAGCGAGTACTTCATCAAGCTGAACGCCAGCCCGCGCAATGTGGAAGACCTCAACCAGCTGCCGGTGAAGACCAGCAATGGCAGCACCGTCTATGTGCGCGACGTAGCCCACGTGCGCGACGGCTATTCGCCGCAGACCAATATGGTGCGCCTGGACGGCCGCCGCGCCGTGCTGATGAACGTGCTGAAGACGGGTAACGCCTCGACGCTGGACATCATCAACGCCGTCAACGCCAAGCTGCCGCAGATCCGCGCCTCGCTGCCGCCGGAGCTGAAGATTGAAGCGCTGAGCGACCAGTCGGTGTTCGTGCGTTCCGCCATTTCCGGCGTGGTGCGCGAGGCGATCATCGCCGGCGCCCTGACCGGCGCGCTGATCCTGCTCTTCCTGGGCAGCTGGCGTTCGACCCTGATCATCACCATCTCGATTCCGCTGTCGATTCTGGCGTCCATCGCCGTGCTGTCGGCCATCGGCGAGACGATCAACATCATGACCCTGGGCGGCCTGGCGCTGGCCGTGGGTATCCTGGTGGACGATGCGACTGTGACCATCGAAAACATCAACTGGCACCTCGAGCAGGGCAAGAGCGTGGAAGACGCCATTCTCGACGGCGCCGACCAGATCGCGCTGCCGGCCCTGGTGTCGACGCTGGCGATCTGTATCGTGTTCGTGCCGATGTTCATGCTGGCCGGCGTTTCCAAGTTCCTCTTCGTGCCGATGGCCGAAGCGGTGGTCTTCGCCATGCTGGCTTCCTACATCCTGTCGCGTACCCTGGTGCCGACCCTGGCCAAGTTCTGGCTGAAGGCGCACGCTCCTGGCTCCGCCCACGATGGCGCAGGCTTCCTGTCGCGCCTCCAGGCTTCGTTCGAGCGCTGGTTCGAACGCACCCGTGAACGCTACAAGAACCTGCTGATCTCGGCGCTGCGCAGCGGCCCCGTGTTCGCCAGCCTGTTCCTGGGCGCGATGGCGCTGACCGCGCTGATCGCCTTCCCCATTGGCCCGCTGCCGGGCCTGGGCCAGGACTTCTTCCCGCAAGTGGACGGTGACCAGATCAAGCTGCACGTGCGCGCCCACAGCGGCACGCGTATCGAAGAAACGGCCGCCCTGTCGGACCGTATCGAAGCGGCTATCCGTGCCACCATCCCGGCCAGCGAAATCAAGAACGTGGTCGACAATCTGGGCCTGCCTTACTCCGGTATTAACCTGGCGTACAGCAGCTCGGCCCCTGTCGGTCCGGCCGATGCGGACGTGTTCATCAACCTGAACGAAGAGCACAAGCCGGTGGCCGTGCTGACGCACGAACTGCGCAAGAAGCTGACGGCCGAATTCCCGGACGTGACCTTCGCCTTCCTGCCGGCCGATATCGTGGGCCAGATCCTGAACTTTGGCCTGCCGTCGCCGCTGGACATCCAGATCACCGGCTTTAACATCCCGGGCAACCGCGCCTTCGCCAACAAACTGCTGGCCAAGCTGCACTCGGTGCCGGGCGCCGTCGACCTGCGCATCCAGCAAGAGTCGGACTACCCGCAGATCAACGTGGACGTGGACCGCAGCAAGGCATCGACCCTGGGCCTGACCGAACAGAACGTGGCCAGCAACCTGCTGGTGTCGCTGTCGGGCAGCTTCCAGACCACGCCTTCGTTCTGGAACGATCCGAAGAACGGCACCCAGTACAGCGTCGTGACGCAGACCCCGCAGCACCAGCTGCAGTCGCTGAACGACCTGGGTAACACGCCGCTGGCGTCGCCCAATGGCGGTTCGCCGCAGCTGCTGTCCAACGTTGCCAGCATCAAGCGCGACGCCTCGCCGACCGTGGTGAGCCACTACAACGCGCTGCCGTCGATCGATATTTACGGTTCGGTGGAAGGCGCTGACCTGGGCTATGTCTCGGCGCAGGTGAACAAGGTGGTGGAAGAAATGAAGAAGGATCTGCCGAAGGGCTCCAACATCGTTATCCGCGGCCAGGTGCAGACCATGCACGCTTCCTTCAACGGCCTGCTGATTGGTCTGGCGGTGGCGATCCTGCTGGTGTATCTGCTGATCGTGGTGAACTTCCAGTCGCTGGTTGACCCGCTGATCATTATCTCCGCGCTGCCCGCCGCATTGGCCGGTATCGTCTGGATGCTGTTCCTCACGCACACGCCAATCAGCGTGCCTGCGCTGACGGGCGCCATCATGTGTATGGGCGTGGCTACCGCCAACGCCGTGCTGGTGATCAGCTTTGCCCGCGAGCGTCTGGCCGCCGGCGAAACCGCCTACGAGGCTGCGCTGCAAGCCGGCTTCACCCGTCTGCGTCCGGTGATGATGACCGCGCTGGCCATGATCATCGGTATGATCCCGATGGCCCTGGGCTTGGGCGACGGCGGCGAGCAGAATGCGCCGCTGGGCCGCGCCGTGATCGGTGGCCTGATCTTCGCCACCATGGCAACCCTGTTCTTTGTTCCTGTCGTATTTTCCGTGGTTCGCGGCCGCATGGCGGCGCAGGCCCAAACACCTTTGGAGGTTTCCCATGTCTAAGCATAGCCCGAACGCCGGCGCGCCGCGCTCCGGCAAAGCCATGATCGTTCTGCCAGTGGTGGCCGTGATCCTGGCGGTATGGGGCATCAGCACCCGCCTGCACGCCCGCAGCGAACTGGCGCAGGAGGCGGCCAACGGCGCCGTCGCCGCCGTGGTCACCGTGCAGCCGATGCATAACAAGGATGGCGACGAGCTGAATCTGCCCGGTACCGTGCAGGCCAATATCGAAGCGCCGATCTATGCCCGCACCAACGGCTACCTGAAGAACTGGCAGCACGACATCGGCTCGACCGTCAAGCGCGGCGAGCTGCTGGCGGAAATCGACTCGCCGGAAATCGACCAGCAGCTGCGCCAGGCGACCGCCGATCTGGCCACCGCCCAGGCCAACTACGCGCTGGCCAAGAGCACCAACGAGCGCTGGAAAGGCTTGCTGGCGACGCAGTCCGTGTCGCACCAGGAAGCCGACGAGAAGGCCGGTGACGCCGCCGCCAAGAAGGCCGTGGTCGATGCGGCCACCGCCAACGTGGCCCGTCTGCACGAGCTGGAATCGTTCAAGCGCGTGGTGGCGCCGTTCGACGGCGTGATCACCGCCCGCCGCACCGATATCGGCGCGCTGATCAACGCCGGCCAGAACGCGGGCGGCGAGTTGTTCCGCCTGGCCGACACGCGCAAGCTGCGCGTCTACGTGCAGCTGCCGGAGAAGTATGCGTCGCTGGCCCAGCCGGGCCTGCCGGCCGACCTGCGTTTCGACGAGCGTCCGGGCAAGAAGTATGAAGCGAAAACCGTGCGCACCTCGCGCGCGCTGGACCCGAGCACCCGCACGCTGCAGGCGGAACTGGAACTGGACAACGCCAGCGGCGAGCTGTTCCCCGGCGCCTACGTGGAAGTCCACTTCAAGTTCGCCGATGCCGCTGAAACGGTGCGCCTGCCGGCCAACACGGTGCTGTTCCGCTCCGCCGGCCTGCAGGTGGCGACCGTGGGCAAGGATAACCACGTCAAGCTGAAGTCCATCAAGCAGGGCCGCGACTTCGGTTCGACCATCGAGGTGCTGGATGGCCTGACGGCGGACGACGTGGTGGTGCTGAATCCACCTGATTCGCTGGTGGACGGCGCGACGGTTCGTCCGACGCCGCAAAAGGTGAAACCATGAGAGCGGCCAGCAAGGCAGTGAGCAATCTCGGCACGCTGCTGCTGGGCGGCAGCCTGGCGGCATGCTCGCTGGCGCCGACCTATAAAGTGCCGGAAAGCGCGCCCGCCGCTCCCGCCTTCAAGGAAGCGGAAGGCTGGAAGCAGGCCGCTCCGGCCGACGCGCAGCCGCGCGGCGCGTGGTGGGAAGTGTATGGTGACGCGAGCCTGAATGCGCTGGAGCAGAAGGTCGGCACGGGCAACCAGAGCTTGCAGGCCGCGCTGGCGCGTCTGCAGCAGGCGCGCGCGCAAACGCGCTTCGCCGGTTCGGCCCAGGCGCCGACCGTCACCGCCAACACGGGCGTGACGCGTTCGCGCACTTCGGTCAACGGTCCGACCTACAAGCCGGGCACCGACCCGGTCGGCAACAACTACAACCTGGGCCTGGACTTCTCGTATGAGCTGGACGTCTTCGGCCGCGTGCGCAATACGGTGTCCGCCGCCGAAGCAGGCGAGCAGGCCAGCGCCGCCGACCTGGCGACGGTGGACCTGTCGCTGCACGCCGAGCTGGCGTCCGACTACTTCGCCCTGCGCAGCTACGACGCGCAGCAGAAGCTGTTGGATCGCACGGTGGAGGAATACGCCAAGGCATTGGAGCTGAACGAGAACCTGTTCAAGGGCGGCGCCCGCGCCGCCATCGACGTGGAACAGGCGCGCGCGCAGCTGGAAACGGCGCGCACCCGTGCCGCCGACCAGCGCCTGCAGCGCAAGCAGATGGAGCACGCGATCGCCGTTCTGCTGGGCGAGAACCCCAGCGCCTTCAGCCTGCCGGTGCAGCCGCTGGCCGATGTGGCGGTGCCGCCGTCCATCGGCACTGGTCTGCCATCGTCGCTGCTGGAGCGCCGTCCCGACGTGGCGGCGGCCGAGCGTCGCGCCGCCGCTGCCAACGCGCAGATCGGCGTGGCCAAGGCGGCGTACTTCCCCGTCTTCAGCCTGGGCGCCTTGTTTGGCTACGACAGCACGCAGTCGGGCAGCTGGCTGCAGGCGCCAAGCCGTGCATGGTCGGTCGGTCCCGCCGCTGCGCTGACCCTGTTCGACGGCGGCCGTCGCCGCGCGCAGAACGAGCAGGCGCAGGCCGCGTTCGACGAGCAGGCCGCCAACTATCGCAACACCGTGCTGACGGCGTACCGCGAAGTGGAGGACAGCCTGGCTGCCTTGCGTGAGCTGGAGCAGGAAAGCAGCAGCCAGACCGCTGCCGCAACGGCCGCCGACAAGGCGCTGGCGCAGTCCAACTACCGCTACAAGGGCGGCGTGACGACCTATCTGGAAGTCTCGGTCAACCAGAACGCGGCTTTGCAGGCGCAACTGGCGGCGGCCGCGATCCAGCTGCGCCGCATGCAGGCCAGCATCCAGCTGGTCAAGGCGCTGGGAGGCGGCTGGAAGAGCTGAGTCCCGGAATGGATGTAGAAAAAAATATCTAGACATCGCAATCTAGATAATTTATTCTACATCCATCAACCGGAGACTCGGCATGGACGGATTTCGCACACAGACGATTTTGAAACGGGCAGGCGCTTATGCATAGCGCGCTGCCCGTTTTGGTTTCCGCTATCGGCTGGGCGCTGCTGCACTTCGTGTGGCAAGGGCTGCTGATAGGGTGGGGCGCTTCGCTGGCGCTGTTCCTGCTGCGCGGGGCGCGTCCGCAGGCGCGTTATGCGGTCGCTTGCGGGGCCATGCTGCTGTGCGCTGCGGTGCCGCTGGCGGGTGTCGTCAGCTATGTCGCCAATGCCGGAGCTGGCGCCGTAGTTGGCGCGGGCAGCGCAGTTGCCGCGCCGGGCAGCAGCGCGCTGCTTGCAGCTTTGCCTTCGCTGCTTCCGTCCGCGCTGCCACTGGCGTACTCTGGAGCCGACACTGCGGCCAGCGCTGCGCCGGTGTTCGACGGCGGCGTCCTCTCCGCTTGCGAACACCTGCTGCGCCGCCAGCTGCCGCTGGTGGTCGCGCTGTGGCTCGCCGGCGCGGCGCTGATGTCGCTGCGGCTGGCGCTTGGACTGCAATGGGTATCGAAGCGCACCAGCGCCGATCACTATACCGTCAATCATTACTGGCAGCGCCGCCTGTCCGAGCTGGCGCGCCGCTTCGGCATTGACGTCCATGTGCGGCTGGGCGTGGCCGATATTCTGGATTCTCCCATCACCGCCGGCTGCTGGCGGCCCATCGTACTGGTGCCTGCGGCCCTGGTCAGCGGCATGCCGTCCGAGCTGCTGGAAGCGCTGCTGGCGCATGAACTGGCGCACATCAAGCGCCACGATTACTTCGTGAACCTCATTCAAAGCGCGATCGAGATCGTGCTGTTCTATCACCCTAGTGTTTGGGCTTTGTCGCGCCGCATACGAGTAGAGCGGGAACAAATCGCCGATGACCTGGCAGTGGCAATGCTGGGTCAACCGCAGCGGCTCGCGCAGGCCTTGTCCGAACTGGATCGCTTCCAGTTCGCCACTGAACAACTAGCCCATGCGGCTCATGGAGGAAATCTCATGTCTCGTATTAAACGCCTGCTGCGCCCCGATGTAGAACCGGTCAGCTGGAAGATGGTGTTGCCGATGATAGGCCTGTGCGCTGCCAGCGCCGTGTTCTACGTCCACGCCGCCCCGCAACCCGAACCCGCCGTAGCGCCAGCCGCGTCGCCGCTCATTGCGGCGTCGGATGAAGCACCGGCCGCTTCTCCCGCACCAGACGCGCTGCCTGCACCAGACGCGCCGCCAGCGCCGCCCGCACCGCCGGCTCCGGAGGCACCGGCCGCACCGCCAGCTCCGGAGGCGCCGCCTGCACCAGCTGCTGCGCCAGCGCTTCCCGCACCGCCTGCCGCGCCTGCGGCAGTCGCCGCTCTGCCAGCCATCCCCGCATTGCCTGCATTACCGGCCATTCCCGCTGCACCGGCTGTACCGGCCGTACCTGCCGTACCTGCCGTACCTGCCGTACCGGCGGTGCCCGCGCATCCGAAGGCGCCACGCCACATGATGCGTGAAGGTTCCGCCAGCACCGCCTACGCGCTGGTGCAAAAGGACCGCGAAGGCATCACCTTCTCCGGCAGCCGCAGCGACCTTGCCGGCGTCGACAAGCTGCGCAGCTCCGTCGGCGGCGACTTCCTCTGGTATCGCGACGGCGGCCAGGCATGGCTAATCCGCGACCCTGCCATCGTCGCCAGGGCCAGCGAAGCCTGGGCTCCGGTCAACCGTCTCGGCGAGCAGATGGACCAGCAGGGCAAACTGATGGACGCGCAGGGAAAAGCCATGGACGCCCTGGGTCGCAAGATGGGTGATGCTGACCGCATCGCCGCTCAAAGCCACGAGCGCGAGATGCACGTGCAGGAGCGCGAGATCAACCGCCTGGCCGCCCGCCAGGAAGCCATCGGCCGTTCCATCGAACGCATTGGTCGCCGCCTTGAACGCGACAATACCACCGTCGAGCAGCGCGATACCGCCATGCGCGACATCGCCCGCCTGCAAGAGCAGATGCAGCCGCTGCAGCAGCGCATGGCTGAATTGCAGCGCGTCCTGAGCGAGCATGGCGCCGCCCTGGCCGCGATGCATGAGCCGATGAAGGAAATCAGCCGCCAGATGGCCGAAGCCAGCAAGCCGATGGCGGAACTGGGCCGCCGCATGGGCGAGCTGGGACGCCAGCAGGAGGAGGCCAGCCGCGAAGCGGAACGCGCGATGCGTGAACTGATCCGCGAAGCCCAGCGCAATGGCAAGACCGTTCCCGCTCCCGGCGGCCAGGAAGGCTGAATATTTGTACAGTGATTTGCATCCCGTGGCGGCCTGTCCCGGTATAATCACGGGATGCAAAATCTTCTCCACAACCTCAATCCCGAACAACTCGCCGCCGTCACCCTGCCGGCGCAGAGTGCCCTGATCCTGGCGGGCGCCGGTTCCGGCAAGACCCGCGTGCTGACCACCCGCATCGCGTGGCTGATCCAGACCGGCCAGGTTTCGCCCTCCGGCATCCTGGCGGTGACCTTCACCAACAAGGCCGCCAAGGAGATGCTGACGCGTCTCTCCGCCATGTTACCGATCAATACACGAGGTATGTGGATCGGCACCTTCCACGGTCTGTGCAATCGCCTGCTGCGCACTCACTACCGCGACGCCGCGCTGCCGCAGTCGTTCCAGATTCTGGATACGCAGGACCAGCTGTCGGTGATCAAGCGCCTGCTCAAGACGCACAATGTCGACGACGAGAAGTTCCCGGCCAAGGACGTCATGTACTTCATCAACGGCGCCAAGGATCAGGGCCTGCGCGCCGACAAGATCGACCCATACAACGCCGACGAGCGTAAAAAGGTCGAGCTGTACCAGCTGTACGACGAGCAGTGCCAGCGCGAGGGCGTGGTTGATTTTGCCGAACTGCTGCTGCGCACCTACGAGCTGTTAAGCCGCAACCAGCCGCTGCGCGAACACTATCAGCAGCGCTTCCAGCACATCCTGGTGGATGAGTTCCAGGATACGAATGACCTTCAGTACAAGTGGCTCAAGCTGATGGCCGGCCATGGCGAGCGCACCGGCGGCGTGCTGTTCGCCGTGGGCGACGATGACCAGAGCATCTACGCCTTCCGTGGCGCGAACGTGGGCAATATGAGCGCCTTCGAGCGCGAATTCCAGGTCAAGAACCTGATCAAGCTGGAACAGAACTACCGCTCCCACGGCCACATCCTCGATGCGGCCAATGTGCTGATTTCGAATAACAGCAAGCGCCTGGGCAAGAACCTGCGCACGGATGCGGGCCACGGCGAGCAGGTGCGCGTGTACGAGGCCACTTCCGATCTGCAGGAAGCGCAGTGGCTGGTGGAGGAGGCCAAGAGCCTGATCGCCGACGGCATCTCGCGCAGCGAGATCGCGGTGCTGTACCGCTCCAATGCGCAGTCGCGCGTGATTGAGCATGCGCTGTTCTCAGCCGGGATTCCCTACCATGTGTACGGCGGTCTGCGCTACTTCCAGCGCGCGGAGGTCAAGCACGCCATCGCCTATCTGCAGCTGATGGACAATCCGCATAACGATTCCGCCTTCCTGCGCGTGGTGAACTTCCCCGCGCGCGGCATCGGCGCCCGTTCGATTGAAACGCTGCAGGCGGCCGCCGAGCAGTATGGTATTTCGCTGTACGCCGCAGTACCTTATGTGACGGGCAAGGCAGGGACTTCGCTGGGCGGCTTCGTCAAGCTGGTGGAAGGCGCGCGCTTCGAGACGCAGCAGATGGCGCTGCCGGAACTGGTGCGCGTGGTGCTGGACGCCTCCGGCCTGCTGACTCACTACCAGACCGAAAAAGAAGGCGCAGACCGCATCGAAAACCTGGAGCAGATGGTCAGCGCGGCGACGCAGTTCGTCTCCGAAGAAGGCTTCGGCCAGGGCGCTCCCGCGCATCTGGGGCCGCGCGCGGACGCGCAAGCCGGCGCCGCCATCATCAATGCCGACGGAGTGGAGATTCTCGACGCCGATGCGCCGCTGGCGACCGTGATGTCGCCGCTGGCCGCTTTCCTCTCGCACGCATCACTGGAGGCGGGCGACAATCAGGCGCAGGCCGGACAGGACGCCCTGCAGATGATGACGGTCCACTCGGCCAAGGGCCTGGAATTCGACAACGTCTTCATCACCGGCCTGGAAGAAGGCCTGTTCCCGCACGAGAGCAGCTCGCGTGAACACGATGGCGTGGAAGAGGAACGCCGCCTGATGTACGTGGCCATCACGCGCGCGCGCAAGCGCCTGTACATGTGCTTCTCGCAGACGCGCATGCTGCACGGCCAGACGCGCTACAACATGAAGTCGCGCTTCTTCGACGAGCTGCCGGAAGAGTCGCTGAAGTGGCTGTCGCCACGCGTGCAACCGCAGTGGTTCGGCAACCGCAAATCGGCCTGGGACGAAGTGCCGCTGGTTGGCTCTGACAACGCCCTGGCGCAGAAGATGGCGCAGAAGTCGGGCGGCGGATCTGGCTGGCGCATCGGCGAATCCGTCTCGCACGGCAAATTCGGCGAGGGCGTCATCGTCAACATCGAAGGCAGCGGCGGCAACGCGCGCGCGCAGATCAACTTCGGCAGCGCCGGAATGAAGGTGCTGGATCTGAGCGTGGCCAAGCTGGAACGCCTGGCCCGCTGATTCAGGTCTCCGTCTGCGCTGGCGTGACCAGCGCGGGCGGCGTGCCGAAGATGCGGCAGTAGCTGGCGTACAGCATGCAGTGCACGGCGATCACCAGCACGAAGAAGACGGCGAAGATCAGCATCGCCTCCAGCGCCACCGAATCGAACAGCAGCACCGGCAGCGTGATGCCCACCTGGTGGATGGCGAACAGCGTAATCCCCGCCGTGACGAAGGCCCAGAACGAGCGGAACACGGCGAAGCCGCTGAAGAACAGCGCCTTGCCCAGGGGCTGGCGCTGCCAGAAGATCAGCGGCGCGGCAAAGCAGGTCAGCAGCCAGGCAAACAGGTAGATGCCCACCGCCGTCAGGATCGCCATGCGCGAGCCCTCCAGCACTTTTTCATCCATCGGAATCTGGCCTCTCACCATCTGCATGAAGACGCCGTCATCCATCCACGTCAGCACCAGCAGGGCGAACAGCCAGACGGCAATGTAGATCGCGCCTAGCTTCATCAGCGGCCCGCGCACCGGCTTGCGGAAGCCGATGAACACCAGTCCCGGCATGGGACGCTTGCCCTGGTCGACTTCCGCGCAGCCCTGCAGCAGGGCCATGGAGAACAGCGGCGCAAACAGCGTTGGCAGCATGGGGCCCAGCAGCGGCACGATCACGCAGGCCATGGACAGGAACAGGCAGCTGAACAGCAGGGCAAGCAGCGCGCCCGGCTGGCGGCGGAACAGCGCGAAACCCTGGCGTACCCAGAGCCATCCCATGCTGGCGGGGAGCTTCTCCATCAGAACAGCTCCGGCGCCGGATTGGCGATGCGTTGGCGCAGGATGCGCTCGAAGTGGGCGGGATCGTGCGGCGTGAGCAGCTCGGCCTCGCGCGGCAGATGCAGGTCGTACAGGCGCGAGAGCCAGAAGCGCAGCGCGGCGGCGCGCAGCATCGGCTGCCAGGCCTGCTGTTCGGCGGCGGTGAAGGGACGCACGGCGTGGTAGGCGTCCAGCATGGCGCGCACGCGGGGCGTGTCCAGCACGCCGGTATCGAGGTCGATGCACCAGTCGTTGACGGTGACGGCCACGTCGAACAGCCAGCTGTCGCAGCCAGCGAAGTAGAAGTCGAAGAAGCCCGTCAGGCGCTCGCCGTCGAACATCACGTTATTGCGGAACAGGTCCGCATGCACGGGACCCTGCTGCAGCTGGGCGTAGATATCCCCTGCGGCATAAGCCTCCTGGAAGGCCAGTTCGCTGCGCAGCAGTTCGGCGTTGTCGGCGGAGAGGAAAGGCAGCACCTGCGGCGTCGCCTCCTTCCACCAGGCCAGGCCGCGCAGATTGGGCTGGTGCAGGGGATAGTCGCGTCCCGCCAGATGCATGCGCGCCACCATGGCGCCTACGGCTGCGCAGTGCACCGGCTGCGGGTCCATCTGCGAGCTGCCTTCCAGTTTGGTGACGACGGCGGCCGGCTTGCCGTGCAGCGGAGCCACCAGCTCGCCCGCGCGGGTAGGCATGGGATCGGGCACCAGCACGCCGTGATCGGCCAGATGGTGCATCAGCTTCAGGTAGAAGGGCAGTTGTTCGATGCTCAGGTTTTCAAACACGGTCAGCACATATTCATGCCGCTGCCCGTCGCGCTCCATCGTCAGGAAGAAATTGCTGTTTTCAATGCCGGATGCGATGCCTTTCAACGCGACCGGCGTACCAAGGGAAAATTGGGTGATCCACTGGCTGACATCATCCAGGCTGACCGGGGTAAAAACTGCCATGAGAAGCGTGATGAGATTCGATAAGGTTCAGTAGGGCGCGCAAGCGTCAGCAAGGCGCGCGGCGATGCCGGGACGGCCCGCCCGCCGCACGGCAGCTCCGCTTATTTGTTGGCGGGCGGCGGTGGTGCGTCGGTGTCGGACGAGCCTTCGTCCTCGGCGGCTTTTTTCTTCTTCTTGCTGTCGAACTCCAGCACGGTCCACATCGGACCGCGGTTGGCGCTGCCGACGGCGTCGCCCGGCAGCGCAGTGCCGGTCGGGTTAGCGGGACGCACAGTGTAAGTGCTTGGTCCGCTCTTGACCTTGACTTCGGTCACGCGGCCCCCATTATCACGTTTTTCCGTGATCTGACGCTCCGGCGCGGGTTTGGCCGTCACGGTGATGGAATCGTCGCCGATTTCCTCGATCTTTTCCAGCTGGGGCGGCGCGTCGCTGGGCGGCTTTTGCTGCCCCTGCTGCGCCAGCGCGGCGTGCGCGCACAACGTCAGGACAAGGGCAGGCCAGAGAGAGTAGGTGCGCTTCATGATATTCCGCCTTTTGCTGTTATATGGACCATTGTAACAAACTGACACGCGCTTCTGTTTTTCCCCCGCCGATTCACTCAACATTGTTGTTTTTGAAATGATGTCATTGGGGCAGGCGCGTGCCATAAACTCTGCGATAATGCCCGCTACTTCGTAGTCAGTCACTTACATCTTTTCGGCTATATGCAAAACACTCTGCTGCTGGTTGACGGTTCCAGCTATCTTTACCGCGCCTTCCACGCGCTGCCCGACCTGCGCAGCCCGGACGGCTACCCGACCGGCGCCATGCACGGCATGGTCAACATGCTGCGCCGCCTGCGCAATGACTATCCCGCCGCTTACATCGCCTGCGTGTTCGACGCCAAGGGCAAGACCTTCCGCGATGATATGTACCCCGAATACAAGGCCACGCGCGCGTCCATGCCGGACGACCTGCGCGCGCAGATCGAGCCTATCCACGCAGCGGTGAAGGCCATGGGCTGGCCTATCCTGATGGTGGAGGGCGTGGAGGCTGACGACGTGATCGGCACCCTGTCGGCGCAGGCCGCGCATGCGGGCATGAACGTGGTGGTGTCCACCGGCGACAAGGATCTGGCGCAGCTGGTGAATGCGCAGGTCATGCTGATCAATACCATGACCAACGAGAAGATGGACGAAGCGGGCGTGCTGGCCAAGTTCGGCGTGCCGCCGAACCGCATCATCGACTATCTGACCCTGATCGGCGACACGGTCGACAACGTGCCGGGCGTCTCCAAGTGCGGCCCTAAGACGGCGCTGAAATGGCTGACCCAGTACGATTCGCTGGACGGCGTGATCGCCAATGCGGACAAGATCACGGGCGCCGTGGGCGAGAACCTGCGCAAGGCGCTGGAATGGCTGCCGATGGGCCGCCAGCTGATTACGGTGAAGCTGGACTGCGACCTGTCTGGCCATATGGTGTCGATTAACGAATCGCTGCTGTCCAGGGACGAGGACAAGGAAGCGCTGCACGCCTTCTTCGGCAAGTACGGCTTCAAGACGCTGCTGCGTGAACTGGGCGGCGCGGCGCCCGCATCGGCTTCAGCCAAGGCGCCTGCCGCAGCCGCTGCTGCGGTTCCAGCCGGCGGCGCGGTATCGGCCACGGCGGACCTGTTTGCCGAGCCGGTGGCCACCAATTACGAAACCGTGCTGACGGAAGAGCAGCTCGACAAGTGGCTGGCCCTGATCGACAAGGCCGCGCTGACCGCCGTCGATACGGAAACCACGTCGCTGGAGCCGATGCTGGCCCAGCTGGTCGGCATTTCGCTGTCGGTGGAGGCGGGCACCGCTTGCTATATCCCCGTGGCGCACGGCTATGCAGGCGCGCCTGAGCAGCTGCAGCGCGAGCATGTGCTGGCCCGTCTCAAGCCCTGGCTGGAGGACGAGAACAAGCCCAAGGTCGGCCAGAACCTGAAGTACGACGCGCACATCTTCGCCAACCACGGCGTGAGCCTGCGCGGCATCCAGCACGACACGCTGCTGGAATCCTATGTCTTTGAATCGCACCGCACGCACGACATGGACAGCCTGGCCCTGCGCCATCTGAACCATACGACGATTCCGTTCTCCGACGTCTGCGGCAAGGGCGCGAGCATGATCACCTTCGACCAGGTGGCGATTGACCGCGCGACCGAGTACGCGGCGGAGGATGCGGATATCACCCTGCGCCTGCACCAGAAGATGATCGGCGAAGTGGAACACGACGAAAAGCTCAACTTCATCTATCGTAATATCGAGCTGCCCACCGCCGTGGTGCTGCAGAAGATCGAACGCAATGGCGTGAACGTGGATGCAGGCCTGCTGGCCGCGCAGTCGGCCGAGCTGGGCGAACGTATCACGGAGCTGGAGAAGAAGGCGCACGAGCTGGCGGAAGGTCCGTTCAATCTCGGCTCGCCCAAGCAGATCGGCGAAATCTTCTTTGAAAAGCTCAAGCTGCCGGTGGTGAAGAAGACCCCGAGCGGTGCGCCCTCCACCGACGAGGAAGTGCTGCAAAAGCTGGCGGAAGACTATCCTCTGCCTAAGGTGCTGCTGGAGTACCGCAGCCTGTCCAAGCTGAAGGCGACTTATACCGACAAGCTGCCCAAGAGCGTCAACCCGAACACCGGCCGCGTGCATACCAACTATGCACAGGCGGTGGCGGTGACGGGACGTCTCGCGTCCAACGATCCTAATCTGCAGAACATCCCGGTCCGCACCAAGGAAGGACGCCGCATTCGTGAGGCGTTCATTGCGCCGGCCGGCTCGCATATCGTCTCCGCCGACTACTCGCAGATCGAGCTGCGCATCATGGCCCACATTTCGGAAGACGCCAATATGCTGCGCGCCTTTGCCGAGGGCGAGGATATTCACCGCGCCACGGCGTCCGAGATCTTTGGCGTCTCGCGCGAAGAGGTCAGCAGCGAGCAGCGCCGCTATGCCAAGGTGATCAACTTCGGCCTGATCTACGGCATGAGCGCCTTCGGGCTGGCGTCAAACCTGGGCATTGAGCGTGCCGCCGCGCAGAGCTACATCGAGCGCTATTTCGCCCGCTTCTCGGGCGTCAAGCAGTACATGGACGACACGCGCCTGCAGGCCAAGGCGCGCGGCTACGTGGAGACGGTATTCGGACGCCGCCTGTGGCTGCCGGAGATTAACTCGCCAAACGGCCCGCGCCGCCAGGGCGCCGAACGCGCTGCGATTAACGCGCCGATGCAGGGCACGGCGGCGGACCTGATCAAGCTGGCGATGATTGCCGTCCAGGGCTGGCTGGAAAGCGACGGCCTGAAAACGAAGCTGATCATGCAGGTGCACGATGAACTGGTGCTGGAAGTGCCAGATGCGGAACTGGAACTGGTGAAGCAAAAGGTGCCGGCTTTGATGGCGAGTGTGGCGCAGCTGAAGGTGCCGCTGATCGCCGAAGTCGGCGTGGGTGCGAATTGGGAGGAAGCGCATTAAAACTACGGAGGAGACACGCATGAAAGATTTGACTCAGGATGCAGAAAGCCTGCTGGCGAAAACCAGCCTGTCCGACGGCGTGGACCGCCGCAACTTTTTGAAGGTCGCGCTGGGGACGGGCTTCGCCGCTGCCGCCATGCCGGTGGTGGCGCAGAACGTCATCAAGACCGATACGGCCGGCCTGACCGCCGGCACGATCACTGTTAACGTGGGCGGCCAGAACGTGCCCGTGTACCGCGCCCAGCCCGAAGGGAAGACCGGTCTGCCAGTGGTGCTGGTGATCTCTGAAATCTTCGGCGTGCATGAGCATATCGCCGATGTGGCGCGCCGCTTCGCCAAGCTCGGTTATCTGGCGCTGGCGCCGGACCTGTTCGTGCGTCAGGGCGATCCGTCCAAGGCGCCGACGATTGCGGACCTGCAGCGTGACATCATCTCCAAGACGCCGGACGAACAGGTGATGAAGGACCTGGACGCGGTGGTGGCCTGGGCCAAGGGCAATGGCGGTAATACCGGCAAGATGGGCATCACCGGTTTCTGCTGGGGCGGGCGCATCACCTGGATGTACGCCGCGCATAATCCTTCACTGAAGGCTGGCGTGGCCTGGTATGGCCGCCTGGTGGGTGAATCGACCCCGATGACGCCCAAGCATCCGGTTGATATCGCCGGCTCGCTGACGGTGCCGGTCCTGGGCCTGTATGGCTTGAAGGACGCGGGTATCTCGCAGGAGTCCATCGCCCAAATGAAGGAAGCGCTGGCGAAAGGGCCGAACAAGGCGCAGTTCGTGGTGTATCCGAATTCGGGCCACGCCTTCCATGCGGACTACCGTCCCAGCTATGTGGAAGCGGACGCCACGGATGGCTGGGCGCGCGCGGTGGCCTGGTTCAAGGAGCACGGCATCGCCTGAAATCGCCTGAAAATCAGGCACTTCAAGCAAAAACGCGGGCCGGACGGTAAAATACCGTCCCGGCCCGTTTTGGTATCCGCGCGCCGGTTTTCCGACTCCGAGGTTTAAAAATCGACTCCACGCTCATTTCCATCCTGCTGGCCACCACGGTCGCCGGTGTTGTCAGCATCACGGCTGCTGCGGTGTTTTCGTTCGCCTTGCTGTCGAAGGTGGTGGAGCGCATGGTGAGCCTTTCGGTGGGGATCATGCTGTCGACGTCCCTGCTGCATGCGCTGCCGGAGGCGTTCGAGTCGCACGCCGATCCGCGCAGCCTGTTCGCCACCTTGCTGGGCGGGCTGCTGGCCTTCTTCATGCTGGAAAAGCTGGCGATCCTGCGCCACTCGCATCATCACGAAGGCGACGGCCACCATCACGCCCACGGCCATGACAAGCGCGAGGCGGGCAAGGCGGGATGGATGATCCTGATCGGCGACGGCATGCACAACTTCACCGACGGCATCCTGATTGCGGCGGCCTTCCTCGCCAATCCGGAGCTGGGACTGGTGACGGGCCTGGCCATCATCGCGCACGAGATTCCGCAGGAGATTGGCGATTTCATCGTGCTGCTGAACGCGGGCTTCTCGCGCACGCGGGCCTATGTGTACAACCTGCTGTGCAGCCTGTTGGCGATCATCGGCGGCCTGCTGGGCTATTACATGCTGGACCGCGCCAGCAATCTGATTCCCTATGTGCTGGTGTTTGCCTCGTCGGGCTTCATCTACATCGCCGTGAGCGACCTGATGCCGCAAATGCAGCGCCGCGCCACCATGCGTGAGACCATCCCCCAGGTGATCCTGATCGCCGCCGGCGTCGCCATCGTCCTCTTCCTGACTCACGGCCATTGAGCCATGTTCAATCCCCAGCCGCGCATTCAGCTTGTTCCCATACCCGGCCACCTGCCATGCGTGGTGATTGACGATTTTCTGCTTGATCCGGATGTCCTGGTTGCCGATGCGGTGAAGTACCGCGATGGCTTTGCGCATGCGCCGCACAATGCATTTCCGGGCCTGGAGATGCGTATGCCGGATGGCTTTTCGGCGAGGCTGGATGAATTCTTCATGCAGCATATCCGTAGCCGTCTTGGCGCGCGGCGGACCAGCCAGATGTTCAGCCGCTTGTCGATGGTCAGCCTGGCGCCGGACCGGTTACGGCCGTTGCAGCGGGTCTGCCATCACGATAACTATGCCAGCTCGCCGGAGCAGTGCTTTCCCGCGTCGGTGCTGTACCTGTTCAAGGACCAGGAGCTGGGCGGCACCAGCTTCTATCGTCCCCGGCAGCCCGTCGCCGAAACGTATGACTTGTTCGATGTGTGGGCCAATATGGCCGACGAGGATTTCACGCGCCTGATCAAAGCCGAACCGGCTTACTTGACTGCCTCGAACGACTATTTCGAGCTGGTGGCTACCGTCCCTGCCGCGTACAACCGGGCGATCTTCTACGATGGCGGCATCTTCCACAACAGCCATATCACGCACCCGGAGCTGCTGACCAACGATCCTTCCACTGGACGTCTGACGCTGAATGGCTTCTGGATCTGCCGTAAGGCCGCTGGCGCGTAAATCTTAGCTGCCGGTGGCGACCGGACGGGCCGGGTCGGCGCACCATTCGCTCCAGGAGCCGGGATACAGGGCGGCGCCGTGGAGGCCGGCGATTTCGAGGGCCAGCAGGTTGTGGCAGGCCGTGACGCCGGAACCGCACTGCATCACCGCGTGCGAGGCCGTGTCGAACAGGGGCGCGAACTCCTGCTTCAGCTGCGTGCCGGGCTTGAAGCGGCCGTCCGGCAGCAGGTTGTCCTTGAAGAAGCGGTTCCTGGCGCCGGGGATGTGTCCGCCCACGGGATCAATCGTCTCGTTCTCGCCGCGGAAGCGGTCCGGCGCGCGCGCATCCACCACCGTGCGCGCGTGGGTGGACAGGTTTTCCACCACATCGCCGACGGAGACAGTTCGCGTCAAGGTCGGTCTTTCCAGGATATGGCCGCGCGGACGGGACGACACGGGCGTCACCAGCGGCAGTCCCTGCGCCTGCCACGCGACCAGGCCGCCATCCAGCACCGCCACCGCCTGGTGGCCGATCCAGCGCAACAGCCACCACACGCGCGCCGCATACATGCCGCCATGCGCGTCGTAGGCCACCACCTGGGTATGGTCGTTGATGCCCCAACTGCGCAGGGCCTCGATCAGCATGGCGCGGTCGGGCAGGGGATGGCGGCCGTGGAATTTGCCGTCGGCGCCGGTCTTGGGGCCGGACAGGTCGCTGTCCAGGTGCGCGAACTGCGCGTTCTGGATATGGCCGATGGCGAAGCCTTCGCGGCCCGCCTCGGGATTCGTCAGGTCATGGCGGCAGTCGAGGATCACCCAGTCTATGTTCGTCACGTGCTGGGCCAGAACGGCGGCTTCGATGAGGGTGGTGTGCATGGCGGGTCTCCTTGTGTCTAAACTTCGCTGGCGATGGGATCGGTGCTGGCAATGGCCTTGCCGCGTTCCGTATTTCTAGTATTGTAAAACGTTGCGGCCACGCCGGAGCCAAGAATAACGGCGATACCCGTCCAGCTGTGGGTGTCGAACACGTCGCCGAACACCAGCACGCCCCAGACGGAGGAAAAGACGATGCCCGTGTACTGCAGATTGGCCACCACCAGCGTCTTGCCCAGGCGGTAGGCGCGGGTCATGGCCATCTGCGCGGAGGTGGCGCAGATGCCGATGCCCAGCAGGAGCAGGCCGCCATGGACGGAGGTGATGGGATGCCACACGGGCGAGGGGCCGTCCAGCGCATAGTGTCCCGCCACGCCGGCCACCAGGTTCATGATGGAGAAGTAGAACACGACGCGGTATTCCGGCTCGCCCGCCAGTCCCAGTTTGCGCACCTGCATATAGGCCATGGCCGACAGCACGCTGGAGCTCAGCGCGATCAGCGCGGGACCCAGCTGGTTGGACTGGAAGGCCGGCTGCAGCAGCAGGGTGACGCCGACAAAGCTCATTCCCACGGCGAGCAGCAGCGGCCATTCAATGTGATTCTTGGCGTGCCACCAGCCCATGGCGAACAGGTAGACGGCGATCCAGATCGGCGCCATATAGTTGAGCGTCATGGCCGTGGCCAGGGGCAGCTTGGCGATGGAGTAGAACCACAGCCAGAGGGAGAACACGCCCACCACGCCGCGCCACACATGGGCATACGGCATGGTGCTGCGGAAGGTGCCGCCCTGGATGCGGATCATGGTGAACAGGGTGACGACGCCGACCAGTCCCCGGTACACGACGATTTCCGAGGTTGAGAACTGCTCGGAGGCCAGCTTCACGCACACGCCCATGATGGCGAACATGAAGCTGGCGAACAGCATCCAGAGTGATTGCATGCGATAGCTTAAAGGTCGATCTTGCTGCGGTACCACTCGTGGAAGTGCTGCATGCCGTCTTCCATCGGCGATTGGTAAGGACCGGCGTCGCTGGTGCCGCGGTCGAGTAGCACTTTGCGGCCCGCATCCATGCGCAGGGCGATCTCGTCGTCCTCGAACACGGTTTCCATGTAGGCGGCGCGTTCGGCCTCGATGAATTCGCGCTCGAACAGCACGATCTCTTCCGGATAGTAGAACTCGACCACGTTCTTCGTGCGTTGCGGACCTTCCGGCACCAGCGTCGACACGATCAGCACGTGCGGATACCACTCGACCATGATGTTCGGGTACAGCGTCAGCCAGATGGCGCCGTACGGAGGAGGTTCGCCGCCGCGGAACTTGAGCACCTGTTCCTGCCAGCGCTTGTAGATCTCGGAGCCGGACTTCAGCAGGCCCTTGTTCACGCCCACCGTCTGCACGCTGTATTCGCGGCCGAATTCCCAGCGCAGGTCTTCGCAGCTGACAAAGCCGCCCAGGCCAGGATGGAAAGGCTCGACGTGGTAGTCCTCAAGGTAGACCTCGATGAAGGTCTTCCAGTTGTAATTGCAGGTCTGGACTTCGACGTGGTCGAACATATAGCCGCTGAAGTCGAGGTCCCTGGTGACGGACATGTTCTTCAGCTGCTCCATCACGTCGTAGCCATTCTGCTCGAACAGCAGGCCGTTCCAGCTTTGCAGCTGGGACTTGGGCAGGTTGAGGCAGGGCGTCTCGCCGAAGTGCGGCGCGCCGATCAGTTCACCTTTGAGGTCGTAGGTCCAGCGGTGCAGCGGGCAGACGATGTTGTTGGCGTTGCCGCGGCCGTTGAACATCAGGGCCTGTCGATGGCGGCACACATTGGACAGCAACTCCAGGCCGTTGGCGTTACGCACCAGCATACGGCCTTCGTTTTCGGACTGCAGGGTTGCATAGTCGCCGATGTTCGGCACCATCAGTTCGTGGCCCACGTAGCGCGGACCAGGCTTAAATAATTGCTGCATTTCGCGCTGCAGAAGCGCTTCGTCGAAATAGACGTTGACCGGAAGTTGCGCGTTTGAACGCGCCAGCTTGGCGTGGGTACCCAGATCGGACATCCAAACCCCCCTTAATTAAAGATCAAACCAAGAAGAGACAGAATCCGTAAAGACCTGAATTCAAAAGTGTTGAAAATGGTATTTAGGAC
>Ga0213872_10000185_pt1 | contig 55707 bp, 46 predicted proteins | sample VelepicomBERX_R2_FD_160071 | JGI IMG/M metagenome (GOLD analysis project Ga0213872, IMG submission 160071) | Rhizosphere microbial communities from Vellozia epidendroides in rupestrian grasslands, the National Park of Serra do Cipo, Brazil - RX_R2 | ecosystem: Host-associated > Plants > Roots >... | reverse complement strand
GGCGAACTCAAAAACCCATGCTATACTGCGAAGCTCTTCAGGCGCGTAGCTCAGTTGGTTAGAGCACCACCTTGACATGGTGGGGGTCGTTGGTTCGAATCCAATCGCGCCTACCAAATTCGGTAGGAAAATCAAGGACTTAGCGGAAACGCTAAGTCCTTTTTTGTTGCCTGTACGGAAAAAGTACGGAAAACCGAACGTGGAATGTCGGCTCTCATGCAATGCAATCGCCCTGCCCTCACGGGCTGGGTTGCGGGTCAATGGCGAGCGAGGGGTGCAACGAATAGGTGGCTCGTCGAAACAAGTCAATGATTTCGTGATCCTCCTTGCTGAGACTTTTCGCGCTCGATTCGATTGCCTTCAACCGCCCATCAATCTGTTCCAACCCGTTCCCCGGGGGTAGGACCTCTGCAAATGCCTTCACGTCAAATCGAGGCAGCACCCTGGCAAACGTGTCGCCAGAAGTCCGTTGAGTCGTGAAAACCTTGTATGAGCGCATCAGGGTGAGAAGATCATCGTCGACCCAAAGCAGCGTTCTTACCCATGCCCCAGGAGCCTGTGGGGCCCAAGCCTCCAGAGTGTTCAACACGAATGGAAGCTTAGGGGCGTGGATGAGTCTGCGCTCCTTGATCGCATGCTCGATTCGACCTAGCGCAGCGAGCATGATGTCGTTGATTTCTTCAGTTGAGATTTGACTGAACTGCTCGTCGTAATGCGTCGAGGTCCGGTCTGCTGACTCGACGATGTGACGCGCCATGAGGACCGTCGTCCACAAAGCCTGCCCGCCTTTCACGACGTCAACGATAAAACTGCCCGGACCGGTACCCAGAGCCTGTACACATTTTCCAACTGCGGCGTAAATGAGCCACTCGATTGGTTCTCCGATACGAACCGACGCCAACACGAGGTCTCCAGCATCAGCCAACGTCACCAGAAATGCTCTGGCGAACCCCTCGATGAGGGGAACATAACGAAGCTGAATGAGAACATCAACAGCCTTACCTCCCCCATCCCGCCGTCGGTGGCAAGCGTATTGGCGCCAAGTGCGTCCCACCGTCGCTGGATCGACAATTTCGAGCATGGCTTTCAGTTCTCGAGGCGACAATTCGTCGACGGGCCGTTGTTGCCGAAAGTAGGTCGTATACCCACGCTCAGAACAAATGCGCCCGGTGGTCTCCCATCGCTGCATTTCGATGCCACCATAGGATTTTCGAGTGCGGATCGACTCGACCCGCGGAAAGATTCTTTCTAGAAGGCGCCATATGGCAGCTCTCCGCCCCTGCGACAGCCCGGTAATCCAGAGCGCCTCCTGGGCTCGTGATCGTCGCCAGGGGTTCCATCGCGGCCGATAGGGTTACCAGCAAAGCTCGTTTCGTCATTTCGGATGGCACGGTAAGCCTTGGGCTCCACGACGCGAAGCAGTTCCATTGCAGCGACGTCGACCGCCAATACGTCACCACGCAGGCCAGCATAAGTCGGTGCGAAAGCGTTGGTGAAACGAACCAAGTCCCGAGGGTGGCGCACCAAATTGCCCATCGCGTCAAGAACATTGGTTTCATACATATCGCCGCTGTCGTCAAACTGGACTTCAGGCGCAGACTCCCGCACGTCCGCGATCAGCAAATCGCGAAGTTGGTCTGGTCTCAGCGTCGGCAGCACAAACGGAACTTGGATGATCTTCTCCAAGTAAGCGGACCCGTTGATCGCACCATGCTCTGACTCCAATGCTCGTGCAACCACGTCCCGATCAAAGGCGAGGATGTATACGACATTCGGAAAATCAGCGACTGCCTTAATTACACGAAACACCTGGTTGATCTCAGCTGGCGTCAGGCGGTCGATATCATCAATGAAAACGACGAATCGCTGTCGGGCCTCCGAGAGCTTCTCGGCGATTTCCGCTCTCAACCCTCCGACGTCCTTCTTCGGAGGGCTCAGCTTCCTGAAACACCAACTGAGGAAATTTTTTAGAAGGCCAACCTGTGGCAATCCCAGCGACCCGGCGCCAGTGGCAACAACATCGCTCAAGGCATCGCTGTATTCCGCGATAGCCCTCCCTGCAGCCATCAAAACGTTGTTTTCGTGCGGGAGCTTCTTTTGAAATTCACTGAAGAACTGTTGAACCAGATGTTCGTGATCCGAGAACCACCAGGGATTGAACCAGATCACCTGCGCCGCACTTTGTCCCGGCGGGGCCGCGGTGGTGAGCACGCTATTCACCAAACCAAGCATGCTCGACTTTCCACTCCCCCACTCCCCGTCAACGTGGAGAACCAAACCATGAGACGCCGGAGCATTCATGGCGGTCTGTGCGATCCGCTTCGCAGTCGGCATGTAGCCGAATTTGTCGTCGCTGGGCTGCATACAGGGATGGTCGGCACGCATTGCCTCGCAATGGCTGGCGGTTGACAGTCCTGAACCCTCGTCGTCGTTGCTCTCAGGTCTACGTTCTTCCACGACGTTCCTCCTTCAAGCCGTTGATGATAAAGGCACCCTTTGGGCCGTTAGGGTCTGGCAGAAGTTTCCTGGTTAAACACTGAAGCATCACCCACGCGAACGAAATGTGGCAACCATCGCGCGTGGCAACCTGTTTGAAAGTTGCCACGCTAGCGAAACCGCGGGCTCGCCGGTACCCCCGCTACCCGGGGCGTGGAAGGACCCGTGCACTTGCCCGGTTGGAGGGTGCGCCGGGGACGTCCTTGCGCAAGCATTGCGCCTCTGTGCATGCTTGCGCCGACGGTCAGGTCAGCGCTTGGCCAGGCTACGCTTCACGCGTAGGGCTGTTTTCGCCATCTTGAGCGCCTTGTCGACGTCACCTCCGGCGGACGCGAGAAAGCTCGCCGCGGAGCGCACGGACCGATTCGCGAGGGCCGCGTTCTTGCGATTGAAGTCATCGGCCACGGCCTGGCCCAGGCGAATTTATTCGACGGTGGGGATTGTTCGACCGGGGTAAGACATGGTGAGGGTCCTTTTTAGGCAATACGTGGAAATTACGATTCCTTCCGCGCTGATCGCTCAGATAGCCGATGAACACTAGGTTCTTTCATTTTCAAAATAACAACCAAGTAACAGAAGCATGGACATCCGAGCACGATTTGATGCGCTCTCGATATCGACCAGCAGAGCGGACCAGCTCTTCTGCGATCGCATGATCCTGGCGGGCCAACGCAAGAGCACTTCTTGGCCAACATGGACCGCGGGCCGTCAGCATCTCAAAGGCGCGGCGATCGGCCGTCAATGCCGTTCCCTAGCTTCTTAGTAACGCAACAGATCTTGAAGTAGCGGCTTCCGACAATACTTGTTATGTTCACCTGCATAGTCAGCGCTAATGGCGCGGTCATCGCGGAAATTGACATTTTGGCTCGTCCTCCTACGAGATGATAGACAGCGGTATTCCGTCTGATCATGATTCGGACCTGCTACGGGCCAAGCTAACTGGTCGACTACTTGATTGCAACCGAGCTTCGACCGACCCATTCGCAACAAGGAGTGTCGGCGTTGTGACGCCATCTTGACCTACGACAGTCAGCTCAAACGGCATTCCGAATCGATGGCCGTCATCTCTACCCCTTGGGCTTTTCCCCCGGGGAGCAGAGATGGCGAGCAGGAGTTCGAGATGCATCAATTTCGGCGGGCCCTGTTGCGCATGAGCGGAACGCGCAGGTTGGCTGTGCACCGCGCTTTTTGCGCCTGCGCACCGTCATTTCAGCCTGGCTGTATAGCCGGTAAATGCGCTTGTGATTCACGCCCGGGACCTAACGTACCAGGAGCATCATGTTTGCTCAACGATATTTCGGCGATCTGTTTACCAGAGCGCAAGCACTGCCATTCGTAGTTCCCTTTTAATAAATTTGCCGCAATCCGAGTGTTAGATTGACGATGGAGTGTCATCCTCCGTTCTCTTCCATATGGCGCGGCCATCGAAAGAACTATTACAAATGCACTGGAAGGTCTCGCCATGAATCATGTCTACCGCTCCACCTGGAACGATGCCCTGCAACAGTACGTTCCCGCGGTGGAAGCGGCACGAGGGCGCCACAAGGGCGGCAAGGCCAGGCGCACGGTGATCGCGGCCGCCGCTGCGCTCGCACTGACGACCGGTGTGGCAACGGCTGGTCCCGCTGGAGGACAGGTGACCGCGGGAACCGGCAGCGTCAGCCAATCGGGCAGCACCACGACGATCACCCAGTCCAGCCAGAACCTTTCACTCTCCTGGCAGAACTTCAATATTGGCGCGCAAGAAACGGTTGATTTCATCCAGCCTTCCGCCAGCGCCATTGCGGTCAATCGCATTCTTGGCAGCAGCGGCAGCGTCATTCTTGGGCACCTTGACGCCAATGGTCAGGTCTACCTGATCAATCCCAACGGCATCCTGTTCGGACAAGGTGCGCAAGTCAATGTGAGCGGACTGGTCGCTTCGACGCTGGACTTCAGCGACACCGGACTGGCAGGCATTACGCGAACCTTCGCTGGTGCCGGAGACGGCAGCGTCATCAACCAGGGCAGCATCAATGCCGGCAATTATGTGGCACTGATGGGCAATTACGTCGGCAACCAAGGCACGATCAACGCGCAACTCGGCACGGTTGCACTTGCCGCCGGCAGCGCCGTGACGCTCACATTCGGCGGCAACAGCCTGGTGCACATGGTGGTGGACCGCAGCGTCTTGAACAGCTTGGCCGAAAACGGCGGCTTGATCCAGGCCAATGGGGGACAGGTGACCATGACCGCAGGAGCCAGGAACTCCCTGCTGGCCAGCGTCGTCAACAACACCGGCGTGATCGAGGCGCAAACCGTTGAAAACAGGAATGGCACGATCACCCTCCTCGGCGGCATGGCGGCTGGCACGGTCCATGTCGGCGGCACCCTGGATGCGTCGGCCCCTCACGGCGGCAACGGCGGTCAAATCGACACCAGTGCTGCGAACGTGAAGATCGACAGCGGCGCAGCGGTCACGACGCTGGCCGCGAATGGCAAGGCCGGCGCCTGGACGATAGACCCGCAGGACTTCACCATTGCGGCGTCCGGCGGCGACATCACTGGCGCCACGCTTTCGACCGAACTCGGCGGGGGCAACGTCACCATTCAAAGCAACGGCGGCGCCACGGCAGGAGCAGGCAACGTCAATGTCAACGACGCGGTCAGCTGGAGCGCCAATCAGCTGACGCTCAGTGCCCAAAACAACGTCAACATCAACACCGCCATGTCGGGCTCGGGAACGGCCAGCCTGGCGCTTCAATATGGACAGGGCGCCGTCAAGGCAGGCAGCACCAGCAACTATTTCCTGAACAACGGCGCGCAGGTCAACCTGCCGGCGGGACAGAACTTCAGCACCAAGCTGGGTTCGGATGGGGCCACGGTCACCTACACCGTCATCACGAGCCTGGGCGCGGCTGGCAGCACGACCGGGCTGGACCTGCAAGGGATGAACGGCAACTTGGCCGGCAACTATGTGTTGGGCGCCAATATTGACGCGACTGCGAGCTCGAGCTGGAACGCAGGCGCAGGGTTTGCGCCCGTAGGCAACAACAGCACGAATTCGGCGGCAAGCCAATTCACGGGCACCTTCGACGGTCTGGGCAACACCATCAGCAATCTGGCGATCAATCTGCCTTCGACGAGCTTTGTGGGCTTGTTTGGATCTGCGGGCAAGGGCTCCGCAATACGCAACGTGGGATTGCTGCGCGGCAACGTGAGCGGCGCTGCGGATGTCGGCGCGCTGGCGGGCTCCAACCTCGGCACGATCAGCAACAGCTACGCGACGGGCAGCGTGAGTGGCTTGAACACCACGAGCGCGACCGACAACACCACCGGTTATTGCATCGGCGGGCTGGTGGGTCAAAACGGCGGCACGATCAGAAGCAGCTATGCCACAGGCAACGTCAGCACCGCCTTAGGCCTGAGCGTCGGCGGCTTGGCCGGGCAAAACAGCGGCCTGATCGTCAACAGCTATGCCACAGGCACTGTGAGCGCCGGAACCGGCACCGCGGCCGGTGGTCTGGTCGGGACCAACGGCAGCAACAGTGGCGCTGGAACGATCAACAACAGCTATGCCACCGGCGACGTGAGCGGCACGAGCGATATCGGCGGACTCATCGGGCAAAACATCAGCGGCACGGCCGCCAACAATTACGCCGCAGGTACCGTGAGTTCCGCAGGCGGCATCGCAATTGGCGGCTTGGTGGGCGAAAACCAGAGCTCGATCAACGGCAGCTACGCCACGGGCAGCGTCAACGCTGGCACGTCCACAGCCGTCGGTGGGCTGGTAGGGATGAATCAGGGCATGGTAGCCAACAGCTATGCCAGCGGCAGTGTGGGCGGTGCGCAAGTACAGAACGTCGGCGGCCTGGTGGGGCAGAACAACGGCTTGGCCTTGATCAATGATAGCTACTCCACGGGCAGCGTGAGCGGGGTAAACGGAATCGGTGGACTGGTCGGAACCAACAGCGGTACGGTCAATAAGAGCTTCTGGGATACGGTGGCCTCGGGCCAATCCGCATCCGCCGGCGGCACCGGCCTCACCTCCACGCAAATGACGCAATTCTCCAGTTTCGCAGGATGGAACATCTCTGCGACTGGAGGCAGCGGCGACGTCTGGCGTATCTACCAGGGCCACACTGCACCATTGCTCACCAGCTTCCTGACGCCCTTGACGCTCTCCGGCGCCTCCGATGCAGCCGTGACCTACAACGGCACGATTCAAAGCGGAGGAGCGTCGAGCATTGCAGGCGTGTTGGGGGCAGCGGCCACTGGAACCGGTGCAGGTTTCTATAACGGGTACTACTCGACCCAGCAAGGGTATGACATCTCCGGCGGCAACTTGACCATCAATCCCGCAGTACTCACTGCGACCGGATTTACCGCAAGCAGCAAGGTCTATGACGGAACGACCGCTGCCACGCTGAACGGCGGCACCCTGCAGGGAGTGATCGCCGGAGACACAGTGGCGTCGACGGGATTCGGCACATTCGCCTCGAAAAATGCCGGAGCGAATATTCCAGTCTCGATCAATCTGAGCGGTCCTCAAGCTGCCGATTACGTCGCAGTCGAAACGGGGCTGGCGGCGAACATCACGCCGAAAACGATCACCGCGACCGGGTTCGTTTCGAGCAACAAGGTCTATGACGGCACCACCGCCGCCAAGCTGAAAGGCGGAACCCTGATCGGCGTGATCGCCGGAGACATCGTGAAGCTGACGCCCACGGGAACCTTTGCGTCGAAGAACGTGGGAACGAATATTCCTGTCACCGTCAAGCTGACAGGACCTCAAGCCGCCGATTATGTTGCAGTCGCGACGGCGAACATTACGCCTAAGGCCGTCACGGTAACGGCGACGAGCGGCAACATGGTCTACACCGGTTCGACCCCTGATACTGCGCACATCAATTACATCGCCAAGGGTGTGTTGAAAGGCGATGTGCTGAGCTTCAGCGACACCTCGGCCACCTTCGCCAGCGCGGGCGTGGGCAAGAACATTGTGGTGACGATTTCCGGCATCACCGACAGCGGCGCGGAGGCCGGCAACTACCAGATCGCGGATCCGACGACCACAACCAAGGCCAACATCACCAAGCCTTGAGACGCAGGCATGCCGCGGGTGGCCATGGCCTGAATGGCCTGATCACGTCCGGCCCGGCAAGCCATTTCTTTAGACCGATCACATCCATTCCGGCATTTGTCTATTTTCTCGACCCTGCCTGCACATCCGGTCATTTCGAGCCTCCTGGCCCTGTCCGCGCTGCACATCACGATTGCCCATGCCGCCCCTCCGCAAGTTCCGGGGGCCGGTTCCATCCTGCAGGAAAACCAGCCAGCCAAGCCGCCAGCCGTCACGCCCAGTGACACTGGCCTGACCATCGAGCAGACCCGCGCCAATCCGGTCCCTGCCAGTGCGTCATTCACTGTCAGCCGCATTCAGATTGAGGGCAATATCATCTTCGACACGCCCACCCTGCATGAATTGGTGGCGAGCGCCGAGGGCAAGAGCCTCACCTTGGCGCAATTGAGCGAAGCGGTTGACCGCATCACGAGCTATTACCACGAGCACGGCTATCCACTGACACGCGCGGTCATCCCGGCCCAGACAATTCAAGATGGCACCGTCCGTATCACCGTGATTGAGGCGCGCTACGGCCAGATCAAGCTCGACAACCACAGCCGCACCCGCGATTCGCTGCTGCGAAGCACCTTGGCGCCGCTGCAAGCCGGCCAGGCCATCGAACAAAAGGCGCTTGACCGCACTCTATTGCTGCTCTCCGACATACCCGACGTCAACCCCATCGCGACGCTGAAGCCCGGCGATGGAGTCGGTACGTCTGACCTGGCCATTGAAGCGGTCTCGCCACAAGCCCTTACCGGCAGCGTCGCGCTCGACGATTTTGGCAATTCATACACCGGACAATTCCGGCTGGGCGGCACCGTCAATTATTTGAATCCACTTCATCGGGGCGACGTGCTGAGCGCGAGCGTGCAGAGTTCAGGCGTCGACATGGGCAACGCGCGCCTGTCTTATGAGCTGTTGTTGAATGGTCTCGGCACACGGCTGGCCGCCGCCTTCTCTGCATTGCATTACAGGCTGGGTGAATCGCTTTCGAAACTGGACGGCCATGGCACGGCCGAAGTCGGCAGCCTGTGGATCAAGCATCCTTGGGTTCGCAGCCCCAACGCGAACTTGTTTGGACAACTCGACTACGACCACAAGCAGCTCGATGACGACATCGGCGCCAACAACAGCCAGACCCGCCGTCATCTCGACAACCTGACGGTCAACCTGATCGGCGACTGGCGCGATGCATCCGGAGTCATCAGCTGGAACATGGCGTTCACCGCAGGCCATCTGGCATTCGACAATGCGGCAGCACAGATGGCCGACGCGGGCACGGCCAGGACGCTGGGCAGCTTCCAGAAATGGACTGGCAGCATGAGCCGGCTGCAAGACATCGACTCAGCCAACGCCTTGTACCTGGCGGCTTCGGCCCAATGGTCCGAGGCCAATCTCGATGCCTCGGAAAAAATGGTGGGGGGCGGTCCGTACTCGGTGCGTGCCTATGACATGGGAGCACTGTCTGGCGATACGGGTCTGCTGCTCAATCTCGAATGGCGTCATCGGCTGGGACAACTCTGGGGCGGATCTGCGCAGACGATGCTCTTTCTTGACAGCGAACACGTGATCATCAACAAACGCACATGGACCAGTGGCCAGAATGAAGCAACCCTGAGCGGCATAGGCCTGGGGTTCTTCTGGCAAATCCCCTCGCAATGGAACGTCACGGCAAGCGTCGCGATACCTGTCGGTGAAACGCCAGAATTGCTTGGCATGCGCAAGTCTGTGCAGGGGTGGCTGGAGATCAATCGGGCGTTTTAGCGCCGTTTTCATACCTGCAAGAGCAAGCCATTGGTCAATCACACAATGCAACACGCAACCATCTTTTATCAAGCCGAAGGCTACGTTACGACCGGATCAAAGCTAATGGGCCGCCACGCTGCTGGGGAGGGCTTTTTGCGGGCTGCGGCGCAAGCCGCAGCACCCCGCTTGGCATGCCATACCGATAGCACAGCTTCGTCCTCATGGAATACGGCGACAGCGTCGTGCTCACCGATGATGGAGAAGCATCGGGGACAGAAGCGCTTCAGGAACCAGGTGTTGAGGTTGAGGATGACACCACGCCAGCCGTCGGATGGGACGTCGACCAGGCCGTTGCGGGTCTGCCCAAGGTTCAGCTTCGCCTGGACGCCACACCGGAGGAATTGATGCCAGGCCGCTTTCTGGCTGCGATGGTGGACCGGGTGCTGGGAATTACACCCGTGACCATGCATCGAGAGGCACGCAAGCGCCGCAACGAGGCCGCGCAGCGCTGACTCGCCCCCTAAACTGGATTCAGTTCAAACGGCAAACGATTCGAGAGATTTTCCCGCAGCGAGTTGGGCTGCCAACCATTTTGGCTTGAGGCCACGCCCACTCCAAGACTCGCCCGTTGCGGCATCTCTGTATTTAGCGGCAACCTTGCTTCCCGCTGCTTTGGGTGCTTTCACACTTTTACCGCGATTCAAATCTTCGATTCCCAGACCGAACTCCGCCATCAGCGTTTGAATTGTCTTTATGGCACCTGCCCGCTCCGCGTTTTGTTGGGTATGAATCTGACGATCAAGGGCTTCGCGTTGGGCGATCAATTCGGAAAGAGATGTCGTCATGCGGTTACTCTGGTGGTCTAAGTCCAAAACATTCTATACGATTCAATACAGGTCCAGGCAAATGATCGGTTAACGTCGACTTAAAACGGTTCTATCTGAGATGACCCCTGAAGAAGCTCGTCAGTTGTTCTAGTTTTTCAATATCTCTTTGACCCGTTTGTCAATCAAGGAAAGAGTGAATTTTTCCTGCGTTGCCCAAACTTTGTGTGCCGAATAGCCTGCCGCCATAGCAAGAGCTAAAACTCTACAAAGGTGGCCAGGCCCTTCCTTGATTGACCCTACAAACAGAAGCCCAACAACAATGCCAGTGAGCAGCCCAGCACAAAGCTTCGACAACCACCATGAAACAATCGCCAAGTTAATATAGTCAGTAAATTTCCTCTTAGCCTTTGGATAGACCTCTAGATTATTTTCCAATAATCCACCATGCATGATGCTACCAAGCATTGCAAAAAAAGGGCAAAGCCACAAGAGACACACGTCTTGATTGGAAAATCCAAGCAAATTGAAATCTGGGATCATAGATAGTTTTAATTAAAGGAACAATTTGGCACGACTGTCAATCGCTATATTTAGAAAAATATAATTCCTTCGCCGCATTCCAGCGGTCTGAATTCAATTTTCCAATACTACGATGAATCAATGAGATCGGCCATGTGCCCATCGAAATATCTAGTGCTTCTGCCTGCCTGCAGAAATCCATGTCGTAAAAATCAAAAGTGAACATCTCATCAAATCGAAGCCCCGATTGGATGAGCGAATGACTTCTCATCGCCAGAAATAATCCGTCAACGCCGTCTCTGCGCTCGGCGGCGCCGCTGGTGCGTTCAGGCGGCCCAGCACATTGATGACGTGCTCCACGCTGACGCGCCCCGATGGTGGGCTGCTCTCCATAGCCAGCTCGGCTGCCACGAGCACGGCGTCCAAGCCGGCCGTCGTGACGATGGCCAGAACCTGTGCCATTACGCGATCCCCTCCGGCCTGGCGCAGCAAACCGCGGCGCAAGCGCTGCAGCACCTCGGGCATGTCAGCGAAGGGGGCGCCATTCCTCAAAGCACCAGGCTTGCGTTGCACCAGCGGGATGTAGTGCTGCCAGTCGTAACGCGTGTCACCCGCATTGCTCAGCCGCTCATGGCTGGCTACCACCACGTCGTTGGCAACGACCACGACGCTGCCCGGATACAGCCGCGTGCTAACCATCTGGCCGGCCAGTTCACAGGGTACCGAGTAACGATTGCGTGCCACCGACACTAAGCAGGTGCTGGACACGCGCGCGGGCTTCTCGACGTAGCCATCGAACGGCTCGGGCATGGGCATCAAGTGGGGCCGCTCATGCTCGAGCATCTCGGCCACGCTGAACTGGCTGTGCTCGGGGTGGCGGACTTCGCCCCACAGCTCGCGGCAGCGCTCGCCCAGCCAAGCATTGAGTTCCGCGAAGGAGCCGAAGCGGCGCTTGGCCGCGTCGATCCAGATGCGCCGGCGGCTGTCCTGGACATTCTTCTCCACGCGGCCCTTCTCCCAGCCGGACGCAACGTTGCAGAAGTCGGGGTCGTACAGGTAGTGCGCACACATCACCGCAAAGCGCGCATTGACGGTGCGGCCCTTGCCCTTGTGCACCTTGTCCACGGCCGTGCGCATGTTGTCGTAGATACCGCGCCGGGCCACCCCGCCCAGCGCTGTGAACGAGCGCGTGTGCGCGTCAAACAGCATCTCGTGTCCCTGGCTCGGGTAGGCGACCAGCCAGAAGGCGCGGCTCGCGCACAGCTTCATGTGCGCCACTTGCACCCGATAGTAGATGCCACCGACAACCAGTCCTTCCTCGCTCCAATCGAACTGGAACGCCTCGCCAAGCTCAAAGTTCAGCGGCACATAAGCCGTGACGTTGACAGCTTGCCCTTCGCCTTGGCGCCAAGTCCGCACGAAGTCTGTGACGGCCGAGTAGCCGCCTGCGTAACCGGCTGCCTTGATCTCTGCCAGCAGCGCGCGGGCGGTACGCCTCTCATGCTTGGGGCGCCTTGCATCGGCCGTCAGAGCTTGTTTGAGCTGCGCCTCGAATGGGCTCAGTTTGTTCGGGCGCGGCTCGCGTCGGTACTTTGGCGCCTCCTTCACCGGCGCGTGCAGCCACTTCGATATGGTGTTGCGCGACAGGCCGGTCTTGCGCGCGATCTCGCGCTCCGACAGCTTGTCCCTTGTGTGCAATCGCCGGATTCTGCCAATCATGTCCATGGTGATCACTCCTGGAACCCCGCTGCTCAAAAAGGCATCAGGGTAGGTTGAACACCTGGCTCACATTTACTTCGGCACTACCTGCAAAACTGGCTCAGATTCCGGTCGGCGCCAACAAATTCGGTAGGTTGAAATGCCCAGTGAATCCTCGGATCACTGGGCATTTTTCATTGTCAAACCCGCAAGTCCAGACCCCGGATGTTCACGCCCCGTCCATCACCGGCAATTCGATGTGCACCGCCAGCCCGCCCTCAGGGCGGTTCTGCGCATAGGCCCGCCCGCCATGGGCCTCGCACACGCTGCGCGTGACGGCCAGCCCCAAGCCGTGGCCATCGGGCTTGCGCTCGCTGGCGGCGCGGAAAAAGGGCTCGAAGATGTGTTCCAGGTCGCCGGCGTTGACGCCTGGCCCGCTATCCTCCACGCTCACGCACAGACGTTGATCCCGCAGTGCGGCGACGAGCACGATCTGCCCCTGCGCCGGCGAGTACCGAATCGCGTTGCGCAGCACGTTCCCGAACGCACGGTAAAGCATCTCGTGATTGCCCTGGACCCGCGCAGCCACCTGCCCTGGCTGAAGCAAGTCATGCAGCACCAACTGGCAGCCCTTCAATTCAGCTTCCATCGAATTGGCTTCCATCAAGGCATGCAGCAGCTCGGAGAGGCCCACCACATCCGTCAAGGACACGGAGAGCCCGTCGTCCAGTCGGGCCAGGGTCAGGAGCTCGCTCACCAATTGATCGATGCGCGCGGTATCACGCTCGATGTGCGCCAGCAGCTGTTTCTGCCGCTCCGGCACGCGGTTCAACAACTCCGACGCCGCCTGCAAGCGCGCCAGAGGTGATTTCAATTCGTGCGAGACATCGTGCAACAGGCGCCGCCGGCTCTCGAACAGCGATTGCAGCTGCGCCGCCATGCGGTCGAAGTCTTGGCCCAGCCGGGAAAGCCCGTCCCTGCCCTCGCCCAATGCGGAGCCGACACGCGTGCCCAGGCAGCCGCGTGCCACCGCCTCGAAGCTATTGCGCAGGATGCGCACAGGCTTGACGTAATGCCGCGCCATCAAGCCCGCAAACAAGGCATTCACCAGGCTGGCCACCAGGATAGGCAGCCAGGGCAGGCCATGCTCGCGCGGCCCCCGCATGGGTGGGCCGGGGTCGCCAGGTCCGGGTCCAGGCGCCATTCGGCGCGGCCAGGATGCAGCATCCGGGGAGCCCGCAGGGTCAGGCCAAGGCGCCCCGCCCGGACCCGGACGAGCAGACGGCGGGCCCGGAGGGAAATCAGGAGCCATGGTCCCGAAATGCGTGCCGCTCGAAAACTCAATCCAGGTGACCAGGCCGATGCCCAGGCCCGTGAGCGCCTGGGCCGCCCAGAAGATCAGGAAAAACCGCCAGAAGAGCCTGTCCATCAAAGCCAGTTCATTCATTGATCAGCTGATAACCACGACCGTACACGGTCTGGATGCGCGAAGCGCCATTCGCGGCCTGGCCCAGCTTCTGCCGGATGCTGCTCATGTGCACGTCAATGCTGCGGTCATAACGGTTCAGAGGGCGGCCCATGGCTTCGGTCGACAGCAGCTCCTTGCTGACGATGCGCCCGGCATGGCGCGCCAGCACCCAGACCAGGTTGAACTCGGTGCTGGTCAGGTTCAGAGCTTCACCCGATATTTCAGCCCGCCGCTGCTGCGGCATCACCGTCAAGGGGCCGGCTTGCACGGTGTCCATCAGCACCGACGCCGCATTGTTGGCGCGCTTGAGAATGGCCCGGATGCGGGCCACCAATTCGCGCGGCGTGCAGGGCTTGGGCACGTAATCATCGGCTCCGAGTTCCAGACCCATGATGCGGTCGGCGTCGTCGCCACGCGCGGTGAGCATGATCACCGGCACGTCGCTCCTGGCGCGAATTCTTGACAGCGTCTGAATGCCGTTGATCCCCGGCATCATGACGTCCAGCACCACGATATCCGGCGCCAGTGCAACAGCCATTTCGGCGCCTGAAATTCCATCGCTCGCCTGCTTCACCTCGAATCCTTCCAATTCGAGATAGGCGCTCAACAGGCTCAACAATTCTGAATCATCGTCCACCAGCAGGACCTTGCGGCTCATCGGCATTGCTCCTTGCGCACGAGCCAGCAATCTCATGCACATTCATTCAAATTCATCCGCAGCCTGTGCCAGCGCCGGCATCACAGGCTCGATCGGCGCCAAGTCCCAATTGTCTTATGCACCGGATGAACACGACGCCCTTGAATTCAAATAAAACGGGAGCAAACGTGAAACCTCGAAAATCAAATGTAAAAACTTGTCAAAGAATTCCAAACACCATCAAGACCGCCGCTTAGAACGAGTTTTTCGATCCATTTGAAAAACAAATCCGGAACCTAATGGAATTCCCATTCACTCCAACCGGAACGGTCATGAATATCAGCGGCAATTATTCAAATTTCCAGCCCATCAATGCACTCACGCGCGCCAGCAGCATCTCGTCCAGCACCAGCACCACCGGCACGGATCCTGGCGCGAGTGGTGACGTAGGCGGACCTGGCGCGCCGGGCGGCGGGCAAATGATGGGCGCCGTGGCCTCCGCCTTTCAAAGCCTGGGGCTGTCGCTGCCCGCACCGCCAGCCCCGCCATCCGGAACCAGCGCTAGCAACAGTTCAAGCAGCAGCACCAGCAACGGCACCGACAGTACGGCGGGCAGCAGCACCTCGGCTTCGTCGTCCTGCGACGGCACCAGCGGCTCCGGCAGCACGGCGAGCAGCACGCAAAACGATGTCGCGGCATTCATGCATTCGCTGTTCCAGGCCATGAAGAGCGAGAGCGCATCCGGCAGCAGCTCCGACAATTCATCCAGCACCAGCACCGGCACGAGCAGCTCGACAAGCAAATGGAGCGCGGATCTGTCGGCCCTGATCTCGCAGGTCAGCAGCGGCAATGCCCCCTCGGGCTTGCAAACGGCGTTCAACACCCTGGTCTCGGACATGGACAGCAGCGCAAGCACCGGGTCCAGCAGTTCGAGCAACTCCAGCAGAACCAGCAGTTCCAGCGCGCAGACCCTGCAGAACTTCCTGACCCAGCTGCAGCAAAACCTGGGCTACACCGCCAATTCAAGCGCCGGCACGACGTCTTCGGTCTCAAGCAACTTGCTCTCGCTGAAAGCATGAGGCCTGCGCATGCCGTTTGCTGCGTGCCCTCAGCGGTTCACGCTTGGCGTGGACATGAACCGTTTCAGCGCAGATGCTTGACCGAAGCTCGACCAAAGCTGACTCAGACCGGCAGGCCGCCGATCGAAGACCCGCATTGAATTACGACAAAACGGTATACAGATCAGTTGTCCTTTTTTGTCGAAGGATCCACCCACGCGTTGGGCATGAAATGCTTGCCGAACGTACGCCTCAGTGCGCCGCTCTTCTGGTAGCTCATGACGAATTTATTGAAGGACTCCACCAATATCTCATTGGCTTCCCCGGCCCTGCAATGCAGGGTGTCGTTCCACGTCATGAGCATGAAATTGGGATCGAACGACAACTGCGCGCCATAGTCGGAACTTGGCGGGAACAAACCGACATAGGCATCGATGCGCCCGGCCAGCATTTTGTTGATCTGGTTCTCAGCGGGCGCGGCCTCATGGCTGAGGCCCGGGAGAAGATCAAGAATCCGATGGAAGTCGAATCCCGCCTCCAGGCCCAGCCGCAGCTGGCGGGCCTCTTCGACGCTGTGCACCGGCGGGGTGCCTGCCAACGAATAGATCACGATCCCGCTGCGCCGAAAAGGCAAGGAATAAATGCCCTCCATGGGTCTGAAGGCATCCATGGCAGGGGCGTCGCCGCCCATGAGGCATTCGGTTCCCTTGCGCAAATAGAGGCCGATCGCGCGCCGCAGCGGAAAGGTCTCCAGCTGAACCGATTCGCCGGACTGGATCTGGAATTCCCGGATGACATCATGCGCAAAGCCATGGCCTTTGCCATCGCTCCAGCCTGGCGAAATGCCGGTCGTGATGTACCAGGAGGATGGATCGGCGCCCGCCCGGCCGGAGCACAGCGCGGCCACGAGCGCAGCGAGTATCAACGGTCTCATCACGAGTCTCCTCATGCCTCTGTGCTGCTCGGATCAGGCCCATCCAACCACCATCACGTCACGCCAACCACTGGCCTTCGGCAAGCACCCTTCGCTTTCTTTTATTGGCCGGTCAAGGCGGGCATGATGACCTCCTGCACAATTTGACCGCCTTCCGGGGTAGCCCAGGTCCCCACGAGTTCTGCAATCAGCTGATTGGTGCTCGTGAGCACGACGCCGGCCTTTTCCATGCGGCGCAGGGCCATATCGTCCGCCATCTTGCTGGGCGAGCCACCCGCGTCAGCCACGACTTGCACTTCATAGCCTTGCGAAATCAGCGTCAAGGCAGGATACACCGTGCAAACGTCATTGGTGACTCCGGCCAAAATGAGCTTGCGACGACCAGTGCCCGTCACCGCGGCGGAGAAAGCGGTGTCATCCATTGCATTGACGATGCCCAGCCGTTTGATGCGGGCCGCATGTTCGGTCGGCAGAATTTCGGCCAGTTCGCTCAGCAAGGGGCCCTGCGCATACTCCTCCATGCTGGACGTGAGCACCACGGGCATGCGCAGAATCTTGGCGCTTTTGGCCAGCATCAATGCATTGCGCTTCATCTCGTCGAACGCAATGGACTTCACCCAGCCCATGGTGCCGACTTGATGGTCGATGAGCAGAAGTGCTGCGTCGCAAGGCGTGAATCGTTCAAATTTCATGGTCATCTCCAGGGTTGGACCGTCAAGCAGACAGCGGAGGAACTACAAAGACCACCACGTGTACCGCTTCATCCGTGGCTTGAAGCCGCATGACCTCGGTCGAGGCGTCGGCAGGAAAGAGAGGCGCCATCGGGCCCTCGGCAGAAAATGCGTGTCCATCGAGCTTGACCGCCCCATGAATCGGCAGCAGCAGCGCGCCCGCCCCGCGGCCCCTAGTCAATTCAAGCTCCGCGCCAGGTTCCAGGCGGATGTCGAGCATGTCCATCGGTGTCGGCGCATCGAGCGGGGAATGCTGATCGTGGAAGCGGCCCAGGACCACCCGGACTTCCGCTCGCGGCAGGCTGACCACCGGGACCTTGTCGGGAGACAGGGACAAGGCAAACGGCTCGCCCGAGGACAAGGCAGCAGGCAGCGCGACGAAGATCTGCAGCGAATGCACCGTCTTCCCGATTTCTGCGGGCACTTCCTCGTGGACCACTCCGCGGCCCGCGGCCATCCAGTGCAGCCCGCCTGGCGGGATCAGGTTGTCGTTGCCTATCGAGTCCTGGTTGCGAACAGAGGTCTCCGCATCATGGAAGAGATACGACACCGCCGACAGGCCTTTGTGTGGGTGTGGCCCAAACGTGGGCCCGCTCATCCAGGCATGGTCCACGCCCAGCAAGGGCATCTGGAATTCGTAGGGGATGCGCAATGTCAGGGCCCGGAATTGAGGCCCGTGCTGCATCTTCTGCATCGGAATCAGTTCGAACATGGAATGGACCTTTCGAGGGCTTTGGCCGCATGCCTTCAGGGTACGGCCATGAATCGTTCGGCATGGACTGCATCTTCATCCAAACGTCCGATGAGATAAAGATGGTCAATTGAGAATGATTGATCCACGAATGAATCAATAACATCAACGACACGCAGAATGATCGACAGCGGCCCCCAAGGCCGCCCCATCTCAGTCCATGGCTGACAGGCGCTCCTTAAGGAACTCGATAAATCGCTGCGTCTTTGCCGGCAGCAAGCGGGTCTCGGTCAATGCATAGACGGGCAAGGGCTTGCCATGCCAGCCCGGCAGCACCTGGCGCAACTGCCCATTGGCCAGGTCGTCCGCGACCGCCGCCTTGGGCAGCAGAATCAAGCCTTGGTCCAGCGTCGCCAAGCGGCGGAACATGCCCACGCTGTTCAACACGTAGCGCCCCCCGACCTGAACCTACACCGTCTCATTACCGTTCTGCAGGGTCCAGAACTCCACCCTCGGGAAGCCCAGGCATTCATGCTTCGAAAGCTCCTCCGGGCTCATGGGTTCACCGGCTCGCGCCAGGTAACGCGGCGACGCATAGACCTGCGCGCTCAACACCGCAAGTTGCCGAGCGATCAAGGCCGAACTGGGCTGCTCGCCCATTCGGATGGCGACATCAAATGGCTCGGCAACCAGGTCCACGCGTCGCGGGGTCAGATCAAAATCGAATCTGATGCGAGGAAAACGCTCGGCAAACGCGGCAATGATGGGCGCCATGTAAATGGTGGCGAAATCGACCGGCAGCGAGGCCCTCAACACGCCGCTGGGCTGCGCCAGCATTTCACCCAGCTGCTCATGGGCGACGCGGGCCTCATCCACGATACGCCGACAACGTTCGTAGTAAATCTGACCGGCTTCAGTCAACTCCACCCGCCGGGTCGTGCGATGCAACAGCCGCAGGCCTATGGCTTTTTCCAGCATGCCGATGCGCCGCGACACGGTGGAGTTGGGCACACCCGTCGCATCGGCGGCGCCGCGGAATCCCTTGGCATTGACCACTTCCACGAAGAGCGCCATGTCGTTCAACAGCTCCATTTTCATTGCTCCAATTTTGGATCAATGATTCTCATATGTGGATATTTATCTCGCAAGCAGGTTAATGCAAGATGAGCGCCATCGCATCCAGGCCAGCCTCCAACGCAGAAAAATGGCCTGCTGCGATTCAAGTCGCCGGCATGAATCGCCCGTCCGGCTTGACTGCCAATTTCATCGTCCATCGCGCAGCTCTATCGGGACTCTTGTGGCCAAGCTTTTCACCCCTAGTCGGACCTTACAGCCTGGCCAACCGCCTGGTCATGGCGCCCATGACCCGCTCGCGAGCGCAGCTCGACGGCACGCCTGGCGCCTCGGCCGCGACCTACTACGCCCAGCGGGCCAGCATCGGCTTGATCGTGACGGAAGGCACGCAACCGTCGGAAGATGGGCAGGGCTACCTGATGACGCCCGGCATCTACACGGACGCGCATGTCGCGGGCTGGCGCACTGTGAGCGATGCGGTGCATGCAAAGGGCGGCCGGCTGTTCATCCAATTGATGCATGCGGGACGCATGTCCCACCCTGACAACACCCCGCACCATCGCCAAGGCGTCGCGCCGTCAGCCATTGGTTCAGGCGCGCACATGTTCACGCCGACCGGCTTGCAGCCGGCACCGGCGCCGCGAGCCCTGAGCCTCGATGAAATTGGGCAGACCGTCGCCGACTTCAGATTCGCCGCGCGGCGCGCCATCGAGGCGGGTGCCGACGGCGTCGAGATCCACGGCGCCAATGCCTACCTGATCCAGCAGTTCCTGGCACCCAGCGCCAACACCCGCACCGACGCCTATGGCGGCTCCATCGAAAATCGCGCCCGCTTCGCAATCGAGGTCGCCCAGGCCGTTGCCGATGAAATCGGTGCGGACCGCACCGCCATCCGCTTGTCGCCAGGCACCGCCATGTGGGGCATCGATGAAGGACCCGAAGGCCCTGCCCTGTATCGCTATCTCGTCGCGGAATTGAACAAGCTGGAGTTGGCCTACCTTCATGTCATGCAACAGGGCAGCGAGGCACTGCTGGTGGACATCCGTCGACTCTGGATGGGCATGCTGATCCTCAACCGTCCAGGCCGCGCGCGCGATCACATCGGTGTTGATGTGACATGGCGTTTTGCCGACCTGGAGTCCTATGGCCAGATGGTGCTGGCCAATCCTGACTTCGTCGCTCGCCTGAAAGCTGACGCATCGATGAATGCAGCGGACCGCGGCAGCTTCTTCGGCGGCGGCGATGCGGGCTACATCGACTACCCGGAACTTGAGATCGATGTTGATGTTGACGCTGAAACTGCGCTGACATGAAACATACACACCCTCGGGTAAGCCATTATTGCCGCTCAATATGGGCCTATTAACAATTTAATAGGCACTGTAATTGTAAATTCCAGGCCCCGTGTCGTCTTCATCCGCACCACCCATGCCCACCTTGTTGTCCGTCGCATTGAGCTTCATTCAGTTGCCCATACGGACCGAGGTTGCCGTGGATTTGTGCTTCCCCCCTCAGCCCATGTGGGCCCACTTCGCCACCACACCGGCTCGCTACGCAGACATCTGCTCATCCGACGACGACGTCCCCAAGTGACTCCACGCTGAACGGTGTCCGTACCTGTTGATCACTTTCGGTCCACGGGTTGCTCTGCTATTGCAATTTAGCGATCTCGTCTGCACGGCGGCTCACGCCGGGCCAGCGTTCGCCTCGGAGAATCTTATGAAATTGACGCACTTGCGCGCCAATACGCCTATCACTTCAAATACGCGCCACAACTTCAATCCGACCAGCCAGCATCTGGGCATGCATTGCATGGTCGGTGTCAGCCTGCTTCTCTCATTGGGCCAGGCGTTCGCCGATGACGCCGTTCCCACCGAAAAAATTGAAAAGATTGAAATCACCGGCTCCAGCATCAAGCGAATTTCGGGTGAAACCTCCTTGCCCGTGCAGGTCATCAGCCGGCAGGACATCCAACGCACCGGCGTGACCACCGCCGCGGAGCTGCTTTCCACGGTCGCGGCGGCGTCGAGCGCTGGCAACACCAATCCCGCCTCCTCGATGACCAGCGGCAATGCCATGGCGGGCGCGTCGCTACGCGGCCTGGGCTATCAGCGGACCTTAGTACTGCTCAACGGCCGCCGGGTCGCCAACAATGCCTTTGACGGCGGCGGCGTCGACCTGGAGACCATTCCGCTCACGGCGGTCGACCGCGTCGAAGTGCTGACGGACGGCGCCTCGGCCGTCTATGGCGCCGACGCGGTGGGCGGCGTGATCAACTTCATCCTGGTCAAGGACTACCAAGGCGTCGAGGGCACCGCCTACGGCAGCGCCAGCCAGCATGGCGGCGGCAACGAACAGCGCGTCACCCTGACCGGCGGGCATGGCGACCTGAGTGCGGACGGCTACAACATGTTCCTGACCATGGACTACCGCAAGGACGATCCGCTGCGCGCGTCCAACCGCCCCTACACCAGCTCATGGGTGTTGCCGGCGAACTACGGCAGCAGCCGGTACGGCTGGCTCAGCCAGTTCAGCAGCCCGGGCACGGCCTACTACACCTACGCCAATGCGCAGGGCAACAGCCAGACCGCCATCGCCAATCTCAGCAACCCGACTTGCAGCGGCAAGGGCAACTACCCTTCCCCTGCGGGAGACGGCACCTGCGTGTACGACACGGGGTCGGAAGGCGACTCCATTCCCGCGCAGGAAAAGTTCGCCACCGTCGGCAAGATCAACTTCAAGCTCTCCGACGATCAGAACGTGTTCCTGGAAGGTAGCCTGGCAAGAAACCGCTACACCATCGTCACCACCACGACGACGGCGGAAGGAGAAAGCCAGGGCGCCGAGAACAATCCCGCCCTGACCGGCCTGCAGCCCTTCCCCGGCAACCAGACGCCCTTCACGCTCCTGCCCAACAGCCCCTATTACCCCGCGGCCTTCGCCGCGCAATATGGCTCGGGCACCCAGCCGGTGAGCTTCACCTCGCGCCTGCTGGAGCTCGGCCCAACCTCCTCCGTCACGGCCAACGACCAGGAGCGGCTGGTGCTCGGCACCAACGGCACCTGGCGCGACTGGGACTACGACGTCGCGCTGAACCTCAACCGGGCCCACAGCGTGGAGCGCTTCATGAGCGGCATCGTGGACACCGAGGCCTTCTACAACCTGGCGCTCAGCGGCTTGTACAACCCCTTCGGAGCACAGTCGCCGCAAGGGCTCAAGGCCCTGCAGGCCACGCAATGGTCGGGCAAGGACCGCGAGGCCACGGGCACAGTCAAGTCGCTCGATGCGCATGTCACCAAGGAAGTGGCGCAGCTGCCTGCGGGTCCGCTGGCGCTGGCCCTGGGAGCGGAAGCGCGCATTGAAACCCTGTCGCAGTGGTACCAGGCCGAATACGCGCAAGGCTGGCTGCTGAACTGGGGCGGCGCCGGGCTGCCCGCCACGGGCATGAGCCGCCACATCACGGCGCTCAGCGCCGAGGCGGACATCCCGCTGGCGCACAAGCTGGAAGGCAACATCAGCGTGCGCGGCGACCATTACTCGGACTTCGGATCGACCACCAACCCGAAGTTCTCGCTGAAATGGCAGCCCATGCCGTCCCTGCTGCTGCGCGGCTCCTACGGCAGCGGCTTCCGCGCGCCCAACCTGGTGGACATCGGCACGCCGACGACCCTGGCCTGGGGCGGCGTCTTCTCCGATCCGATCCGCTGCCCTGGCGGCGTACCTGCGCCCGGCGCCAATCCCCAGTACGACTGCTTCAACAACTTCAACCAGGCCAAGTTCGGCAACCCGAACCTGCAGCCCGAGAAGTCCGTGCAAAGCAATTTCGGCGTCGTCTTCGAGCCCAACAAGCAGTTCAGCGCCGCAGTCAGCTATTTCCGCATCAACCTCTACGACGTCATCCAGGTCAACGGCCTGCCTGAATCGCTGGCCTTCGACCCGGCCACCGCGGCCCAATACGCCAGCATGCTGGTGCGCTACCCGTCGACGCCTGGATCGAGCCTGCCCGGTCCGATCAACTACGTCAACACGCCGACCCTCAACGCCGGCGAATGGCGCCTGCGCGGCAGCGACCTCGACGCCACCTACAAGTTCGAACCGACCGAATGGGGCAATTTCATGGTGAAGATGTCGGGCACCTATTTCCAGAACTTCGACATCCTCACGCCCGGCAACCCCTGGCAGGGCACGGTGGGCACCAAGAACCAGCAAGGCGTCGGCGTGGTCAACCGCTGGCACCATTACCTGTCGCTGAATTGGCGGCGCAACAACTGGGACCTGACCTTGGACCAGAACTATTGGTCCGGCTACCAGGACGAGAACCCCTACGGCTTCTTTGGCTCGAACCTGCCCGGTTATCCCCAGGTGCACGGCTACACGCTGTACGACATGAGCGCCAGCTACAAGCACAGCAAGAACCTGAGCTTCAACGCCGGCATCCGCAACCTGTTCGACACCGCGCCGCCCTACACCAACAACCAGGAAGGCGCCGGCTACGACCCCAGCTACGCGCAGCTGCTGGGCCGCACGTTCTGGATGTCAGCGACCTACAGCTTCCGCTGAGGCTTGCGCCCGAAGGCGCAAGAAAGCGTCAGGGCAGCATCTGCACCGAGCCGTTGATCGTCACGCTGACCGTGGACTTGCCGGGTTCCACGGGCAGCGCGTCGCTCACGGACGCGGCGGCAGGCGCGGCCATGGCGCGCATCATCGGCTGGACCATGTGGACAGGACCGGCGTCGTCGGTGTTGACGTTGACGACGCCGATCTGGTACGAGCGGAAGCCGAATTGCTGGGTGAAGTCCTGCGCGCGGGCCTTGAACTTGGCCACGGCTTCGGCAATCACCTCGGCCTCCTGCTTCTCGCGCGCCTGCCTGGACAAGGAGAAATTGACGCTGCTGATGTTCATGCTGCCGATGCGTCCGCTCAGCTGCGAGATCGCCGCCACGTCGCGTCCCTGCACCAGCAGTTCCGCCGAGCCCATCCAGCCGTTGAGCACGCTGCTGCCGTTCTTGCTGCTGTAGCGCGGATAGATCGCAAAATTGCCGGTATGGACCTCTACGGCCTCCGGCTTGGCAATCTTGCGGGCTTCGTTCAAGGCCACATCGAGCGCCTGCTGAAGCGCCTGCTTGACGGCGGCGGCATCCGCGCCCTCCTTACTGGCGCTGAACCGGATGCTCAGCACATCCTGCTGCACCTCCTGCGTAGCCGAGGCGCTCAGGTTCAACAGATGAGCCTGCGGCGCTTCGCCCGCCCGTGCAAGCACAGGAGCCGACATGGGGATCAGCGCAGCCAGCAGACATACCGACATTCGCAGCGACGGAACAGCGTATGGCGTAGACATAGAAACTCCTTCCATAGTTTTGACCATTGATTTTGCGTGTTTTGTCACAGCCGCCGCGGCAAGTTGTTAATGAGGTGTAACGCCATCGAACGAGACGAGAGCTGTGCAAAATTTCGTTCCACAATGCGGCTGTTACAAATTCAGGAATGCCCACCATGAGCGCCAATCCCCGCCCGAACCGTATCCTGGTCGTGGATGACGATGCCCGCATCCGCGACCTGCTGCGCCGCTACCTCACCCAGGAGGGCTTCGAGGTCCTGCTGGCCGAAGACAGCAAGGCCCTGAACAAACAGCTGAGCCGCGAGACCATCGATCTCGTCGTGCTGGACCTGATGCTGCCCGGCGAAGATGGCTTGTCGATCTGCCGCCGCCTGCGCGCCGACAAGAACATGCTGCCCATCATCATGCTGACGGCCAAGGTGGAAGACGTGGACCGCATCGTGGGCCTGGAAGTCGGCGCCGACGACTACCTGAGCAAGCCCTTCAACCCCCGCGAGCTGCTGGCCCGCATCAACGCCGTGCTGCGCCGCCGCCCCCCCATGGAGGCGCCCGGCGCCCCTTCGCTGGAACCCATGAGCATCCAGTTCGGCCCGTTCGAGTTCGACCTGGCGCAGCGCCGCCTGTCCCGTAACGGCGAGCCGCTGGCGCTGACCACCGGCGAGTTCTCCATGCTCAAGGCCCTGGTGCGCCACCCTCGCCAGCCGCTGTCGCGCGACAAACTGGCGCAATTGGCGCGCGGGCGCGAATTCGAGCCTTTCGACCGCAGCCTGGACGTGCAGATCTCGCGCCTGCGCAAGCTGCTGGAAGACGACCCGACCCAACCGCGCTACATCCAGACCGTCTGGGGCGTGGGCTATGTGTTCGTTCCCGATGAGGCTTGAACGCAGCAAAGGCGCCGCCTGACGCCATGGGCCGCTCCGCCGTCGCCCCCCGCATGGCCTTGACACTGTTCTGGCGCACCTTCACGCTGCTCGCCCTGCTGCTGACCGGCTCCATCCTGGCCTGGCAATTCACCTTCAGGGCCTTGGACGCCGAACCGCGCGCGCTGGAGACGGCGCACCAACTGGCCGGGCTGGTCAACCTCAGCCGCGTCGCGCTGGCGCAGTCAGACCCCATCAACCGTGTCGGCCTGATCAAGTCGCTGACGCACAACGAGGACGTGCGCGTCGAAGTGGCGGAGGCCAGCGACCGATGGCAGCCCTACGACACCAGCGTCTTCGCGCAGCAGCTGGTGCAGGCCCTGCGCGCGCGCCTGGGCGACGACACCATTGTGGCCCGCAGCCTGAACAACGAGAGCGGGCTGTGGGTGCGCTTCGACATCGGCCGCGACAAATTCTGGCTGCGCACCAATCCCAACCCGCTGTCGGTGGTGCTGTCCGGCAATGCCTGGTGGCTGCTGATTGCGCTGTTTGGCACGGTGCTGGGCTCGGTAATGATCGCGCGCCTGATCAACCAGCCCCTGCGCGAACTCTCCATCGCCGCCGGACGCATACGCGATGGCGAATTCGATTCACGCCTGGACGAGGGCACGCTCACCAGCGAAATTCGCGAGGTCAACATGGGCTTCAACCGCATGGCGCGCGAACTGGCCAAGGTCGAGGAAGACCGCAACGTCATGCTGGCCGGCATCTCGCATGACCTGCGCACCCCGCTCGCGAGGTTGCGGCTGGAAGTCGAGATGAGCGTTACCGACGAGCAGGCGCGTCAATACATGGCCATGGACATCGACCAGCTCGACGGCATCATCGGCAAGTTCATGGACTACGCCCGGCCCACCGAACTCAAGCTCAAATCGGTGCCGCTCTACAGCGTGCTGGAGCGCGAAGCCATCGCCTTCCGCCGGCCTGAGCAGATCAGCATCCAGCTGCATGTGGCGCCGGAACTGCATGTCTGGGCCGACGAAACCGAACTCAGCCGCGTGTTCCTGAACCTGTTCGAGAACGCCCGCCGCTACGGCCACAAGCCGGACCAGCCGGCCAAGGTCGTGGTGCAGGCCAAGGTCCATCATGGCGAGGTCAGCTTAAGCGTGCGCGACTTCGGCCCCGGCGTGCCCGACGACAAGCTGGTGCGCCTGACTACGCCCTTCTTCCGCGGCGACACCGCCCGCACGGCGGCCACCGGCGCGGGCCTGGGCCTGGCCATCGTCGAGCGCTCGCTGCAGCGCATGAATGCGGGCATGAGCTTCGGCAATGCGCCCGACGGCGGGCTGGTGATCACCTTGCGGCTGCGCCGCAGCACCTAGGCTCGACCTGCCGTCAAGCCGGAATCAACAGGCACACCGCGCGCGTCTCGATCGCCCGGCCCTCTCCGACCGGCCCCATCTTCTCGGCCGTCTTGGCCTTGACGTTGACCTGGCCGACGTCGATTTCCAGGACCTCGGCCAGCCGAGCCCGCATGGCGACGATATGCGGCGCCATCTTCGGCGCCTGAGCCACGATGGTGCAGTCGATGTTGGCGATCTGCCAGCCCTGCGCCTTCACGCGACGGTAGGCCTCGGCCAGCAAATGCATGGAGTCGGCGCCGGCAAATTCCGCCGCGGTATCGGGAAACAGCTTGCCGATGTCGCCCAGGGCGGCGGCGCCCAGCAAGGCGTCGGTGATGGCATGCGCCAGCGCATCGGCGTCGGAGTGGCCCAGCAGGCCATGGGTGTGCGGAATGGTCATGCCGCCCAGGATCAGCGGACGCCCGGTCACCAGTTGATGCGTATCCCAGCCCTCGCCGATGCGAAAAGGCAGACCCAACCCGGCACTCTTCCCTGCGCCCATCCCAGCACTCATGCGCGACTCCTCAACAAACGCTCTGCCAGCTCGAAATCGGCCGGCCAGGTGAGCTTGAAATTTTCCAGCGGCGCGGCCACCAGCAAGGGCTGATGCCCCAGCGCCTCGACCGCGCTGGCCTCGTCGGTCACCGAGGCGTCGGCCCCGGCCAGGGCCGGTTGCAGCAAGCCCAGGCGGAACATCTGCGGCGTCTGCGCCAGCCATTTGTGGCGGCGATCGAGCGTGCGGGCTATGCGAGAGCCCTGGGCGCCCTCGCCTTCCTCCTTCATGGTGTCGGCCACCGGCATGGCCAGCAAGCCGCCCACTTCGTCGGCCTCGCAGGCTTCGATCAGGCCCGTGACCCATTCCGGGCGCACCAGGCAGCGCGCCGCGTCGTGCACCAGCACCCAGTCATGCGGCTGGGCGCCGCGGGCGCGCAGTTCCATCAAGCCCTGCGCCACGCTCTCGGCCCGGCTCGCGCCTCCGCACCGCGCCACCCAGGCGCGCTCGCCCTGGAATCCGGGCACTGCCGCTTCGAATTGCGCGTCATCCGGCGCCAGCACCACCAGCGTCGCCGTCAGCCGCTGCACCTTCAGCAGCGCATCCAGCGTATGCGCCATCATGGCGCAGCCGGCCACGCTCACATATTGTTTGGGCAGGGCCGCGCCCGAGCGGGCGCCCACGCCGGCGGCGGGCACCAGCGCGTAGCAGCGCGGCTCAAAGCCTTGCGATTCGATCATCATGGGACGCATTGTCCCATCACGATCTCCAGCGCCTGATCAGTGGACCACGCGGCCGAAGTCGAACTCGCCGTTCTCCACCCGGACCGGGATCAGATCCTTGGGTCCGAAGCGCCCCTGCAGGATCAGCTTGGAGAGCGGATTCTCGATGCGCTGCTGGATCGCGCGCTTGAGCGGACGTGCGCCGAACACCGGATCGAAACCGACCTTGGCGAGTTCGGCCAGGGCCTCGTCGCTGACGTCGAGCTTCATCTCCAGCTTGCTCAGGCGCTCTTCCAGGGCGCGCAGCTGGATCTTGGCGATGGCCGCGATGTTCTTCTGGTCGAGCGCGTGGAAGATCACCGTCTCGTCGATGCGGTTCAGGAATTCCGGTCTGAAATGCGCCTTGACCTCGCCCCAGACCGCCTCGCGGATGATCTGGTCGGACTCGCCCGACAAGGCCATGATGTGCTGCGAGCCAAGGTTGCTGGTCATCACCACCACGCAGTTCTTGAAGTCCACGGTGCGGCCCTGGCCGTCGGTCAGGCGGCCGTCGTCCAGCACCTGCAGAAGCACATTGAACACGTCCGGGTGCGCCTTCTCGACCTCGTCGAGCAGCAGCACGCTGTAGGGCTTGCGGCGCACGGCCTCGGTCAGGTAGCCGCCTTCGTCATAGCCCACGTAGCCGGGCGGCGCGCCGATCAGGCGCGACACCGAGTGCTTCTCCATGAACTCGCTCATGTCGATGCGCACCATGTGCTCCTCGCTGTCGAACAGGAAACCGGCCAACGCCTTGCACAGCTCGGTCTTGCCCACACCGGTCGGGCCGAGGAACAGGAAGGAGCCGAGCGGACGGTTCGGGTCGGACAGGCCGGCGCGCGAGCGCCGGATGGCGTCCGCCACGGCCGTGATGGCTTCGTCCTGACCCACCACGCGCTCGTGCAGCTTGGTTTCCATCTGCAGCAGCTTATCGCGCTCGCCCTGCATCAGCTTGGCGACCGGAATGCCGGTGGCGCGGGCCACGACCTCGGCGATTTCCTCGGCGCCCACCAGCGTGCGCAGCAGCTGCGGCGCCTTGCCTTCGCCCGACTTGCCGGCCTTGCCCGCTTCCTTGGCCTGCGCCTCCTTGAGCTTGGATTCCAAGCCCGGCAGCTTGCCGTATTGCAGCTCGGCGACCTTGTTGAAGTCGCCCTTGCGCTTGAGCTCCTCGATCTGGAACTTGATGCGGTCGATCTCTTCCTTGACCTGGGCCGAACCTTGCGCAGCGGCCTTCTCCGAAGTCCAGATTTCCTCGAGGTCGTTGTACTCGCGCTGCAGCTTGAGCAGCTCTTCCTCGATCAGCGCAAAGCGGCGCTGCGAGCCTTCGTCCTTTTCGCGGCGCACGGCCTCGCGCTCGATCTTGAGCTGGATCATGCGGCGGTCGAGCTTGTCCATCACCTCGGGCTTGGAGTCGATCTCGATCTTGATCTTGGCCGCGGCCTCGTCGATCAGGTCGATGGCCTTGTCGGGCAGGAAGCGGTCGGTGATGTAGCGGTGCGAGAGCTCGGCCGCGGCCACGATGGCCGGGTCGGTGATCTCGACGCCATGGTGCACTTCGTACTTCTCCTGCAGGCCGCGCAGGATGGCGATGGTGGCCTCGACCGAGGGCTCGTCGACCAGCACCTTCTGGAAGCGGCGCTCCAGCGCAGCGTCCTTCTCGACGTACTTGCGGTATTCGTCCAGCGTGGTCGCGCCTATGCAGTGCAGTTCGCCGCGCGCCAGCGCGGGCTTGAGCATGTTGCCGGCGTCGATGGCGCCCTCGGCCTTGCCGGCGCCCACCATGGTGTGGATTTCATCGATGAACAGGATGATGCGGCCTTCGTCGGCGGCGACTTCCTTGAGCACGGCCTTGAGGCGCTCCTCGAAGTCGCCCCGGTACTTGGCCCCGGCCAGCAGGCCCGCCATGTCCAGCACCAGCACGCGCTTGTTCTTCAGCGACTCGGGCACTTCGCCTGTCACGATGCGCTGCGCCAGGCCTTCAACGATGGCGGTCTTGCCCACGCCGGGCTCGCCGATCAGCACCGGGTTGTTCTTGGAGCGGCGCTGCAGCACCTGGATGGCGCGGCGGATTTCATCGTCGCGGCCGATCACCGGGTCGAGCTTGCCCAGACGGGCGCGCTCGGTCAGGTCCAGCGTGTATTTCTTCAGGGCCTCGCGGTTGCTCTCGGCCTCCTGGCTGTCGACCTTCTGCCCGCCGCGCACGGCGGTCACGGCGGCCTCCAGCGCCTTGCGCGTCAGGCCGTGGCCGCGCGCAATGCCGGCCAGGTCGGACTTGGCGTCGGCCAGAGCCAGCAGGAACATCTCGCTCGAAATGAAATGGTCGCCCAGCTTGGACGCCTCCTTCTCGGCGTTCTGCAGCAGGCTGACCAGGTCGCGCCCGGGCTGCACCTGCTGGCCCTCGCCGTGCACCTGCGGCAAGCCGGCCACGGCGGTTTCCAGCGCCTGTTTGAGCGCCGGCACCTTGACGCCGGCGCGCTCCATCAGGGCCCGCGGGCCTTCTTCCTGGTTCAACATGGCCAGCAGCAGATGCGCCGGCTCGATATAAGGGTTGTCTCGTGTCACCGCCATGCTCTGGGCCTCTCCCAGGGCTTCTTGAAAGCGGGTGGTCAGTTTGTCAACACGCATGGCTGGACTCCTATGAGGATTTCTTTGCTTGCTAGCCAAGTGGGGATCAGCATCCAGACTTCAAGCACCCAGGGCCTTGCGCTGGGTCAAATTGCACGCTTCCTTCAGGATTCGACGGCATTGCTGGAGCGCAGGCCCCAACGCGCCAGCGCGGCATCATCCGCCGCCCGGGCATCGACCCAATGGGCGCCCTCGTCCGTGTATTCCTTCTTCCAGAACGGCGCCTGCGTCTTGAGGTAGTCCATCAGGAACTCGCAGGCCTGGAACGCCTCGCCGCGATGACTGGCACTCACCAGCACCAGCACGATCTGCTCGCGCGCGGCCAGCTTGCCGACGCGGTGGATAACCCGTGCGTTGCAGATGTCGAAGCGCGCAAAGGCCTGGTCCACCATGTCCTCGATGGCGCGCTCGGTCATGCCCGGGTAATGCTCCAGCTCCATGGCCTTGACGGCAGGGCCGCCGCCCGCGTCGCGGACCGTGCCCACGAATGCGACCACGGCGCCCACGCCGCCGTCGCCGGCGCGCAGCGCCTCGGTTTCGGCGCTCAGATCGAAGTCCTGGGTCTGGATGCTCACGCGTGCCATGGTCTGCCCATTTTGCCCCAGGCCTGTTCCTCCAGGCGCTCCTAGGGAAAACCGCAGGGCTGCAAAGCTTGCCCAAAGGCGCCTAATTGAGGTCCACTCAGCACCCATCTGCGGGAGTGGGGAACACTTCCCCGCGTATCCTTACCTTGCAGGAGCTTGTATGGCTGCATCCCGTTCACAGTCCGCCGTCGATCTGATGTGCCAATACGCGGCCTACCACCGCGACCGGCGCAACATCGCCACGCATTTCGTCGGCATTCCCCTGATCGTGCTGGCCGTCGGCGTGCTGCTGGCCCGCATCCCCCTGGAGCTGGCGGGCTTCAACAGCAATGTCGCCTGGCTGGTCTGGGCCTTGAGCACGGTGTGGTACCTGACGCGCGGCAATCTGGTGCTGGGCCTGGCGGTCAGCCTGGTCAACGCCGCGCTGATGGCCTTGGCGCAGACCGTGGTCGAGCACACCCTGGGCGCGTCGCTGGCCTGGGGCATCGGCTTGTTCGCGCTCGGCTGGGTCATCCAGTTCGTCGGCCACTACTACGAAGGACGCAAGCCCGCCTTCGCCGACGACCTGGTGGGGCTGGCGGTCGGGCCGATGTTCGTGGTCGGAGAAGCCCTGTTCGCCGGCGGCTGGGGACGCGAGATGCTGGCCGAGATCGAGCGCCGCGCCGGCCCGACGCGCCTGCGCGACCTGGCCCGCCCCAGCACCTGAGCCCGTCTTTACCCCTTAAGCCGCAGGCCAGTCCTGCAGCACCTGCTCGGGTGAAAGCGGACGCGACCGGACCTGCGCCGGCCTGGCCGGCGTTCCCAAGGCAATCCAGCCCAGCAGGGTCTCCCCGGGCGCGCAGAATGCCGCCGTGATCAGCGGGTCGCGCACCTTGGCGCCCGACAGCATCTTGCCGCCGAATCCCAGCACATACGCCGCGCTCAGGAAGTTGCCAAGCGCGCCGCCCACGCAGGCCCATTGTTCATGCGCCGGCACCTGCGGGCGTCCCATGTCGATGCGCGCCACCACCGCCACGGTGACGGGAGGCTTCAACGCCCGTTCGGCATCCATCTGCGCGCCGGCTGCGTCCTTGCCCGCATGCAAGGCCGCCTGCATGAACAGCTCGGCCATGCGCTGCCGTGCCTCGCCACGCACCACCTTGAAGCGGAACGGTACCAGCTCGGCATGGTCGGGCGCGTGCAAGGCCGCGGCCGCCATCAGCCGCAATTGCGCCGCACTCGGCCCCGGTTCGATCAAATGCTTGGGACCCACCGAACTGCGGCTCAGCAAGGCCTGCAGGCCCACGGGGATTTCCAGCTCAAGCTCGCTCATGTTCAACCTTCCAAAATCATTCTTCAAAACACCAGGCTGCGCCACGCCGGATCCAAGGTCCGCCCGACGAACTGTACGGCCCCGCCCAAGCGACGGCACTCGGGAATGAGCGCTTCCAGGCGCAGACCCTGCGCCACCAGCGCGTCGGCGCAAGCCAGCAGCACGGCGCCATGGCCGACCGCTTCCTGCAGGGCCTGTTCCACCGTCTTCGGATGATGGGTACTGGCGCGCAGGCCCGCCGCCACGCCGGGTTGCAGCAGGAGCACCGAGCGCGCGGTGAAATAGATCTCCACCTGGATGTCCATCGCCGCTGCCGCAGCGGCATGGAAAAAAGGCGTGGCGAGCAACTCGGGCTTCTCCGGCTCGGCAGCCCAGAGCATCATCGCCAGGCCATTGATGGGCACAAGGCCGGACGACCGGCTCAGGATTGAATCTGATTCAGCCATGCATAGTGCTCCATTGCATTTCTTGCCGTCTCGCCTTGCAACAATCCAAGTCTGTCCTGCTCCAGCCGACTCGGCTGCACGCGCAGCAACCACCCTTCCCCATATGGATCCAGGCACACCAGTTCGGGCCGCTCCTCCAGCCGGATATTGACGCCCAGGACCTGTCCCGACAGCGGCGCCTTGACCGAGACGATGGACTTGGCCAGCTCCACCACCGCCATCGCCCGTCCCTGCTCCAGCGGCGACCCTTCAGCCTTGGGCCGGCACATGTAGAGTTCGCCCGAGGCCTTCAGGCCCAGGGCCGTGATGCCCAGCACCGCCGTGCCGTCGGGCATCAACCGTGCCCAGGTCTGGTGCTCGACCAGGTAGAGCAGATCGTCCGGCAGATACAGGCCCTGGATCAGCATGAGAGCTCCGAAGCGGCAAGGTCCAGAAACGATAACCGACATGGGCCCATGGATGCCCCTGCATTGGCCCCTGATATTGAAGCGCGGAGCACTTGACGCCTTGGTATGAGGTGGTTATTGTACCCACCGCAAAAAGCGCAGACCTGATCAAATTGATTCAAGCCGATGGTTGGGTTCTTCGTGGCGTCAAAGGCAGCCACCATGTGTTCAATCACCGTGCGCGCCCCGGCCACATCAGCGTGCCGCATCCCAAGAAGGATCTTGGCGTCGGCCTGGTGCAAAAGCTGCTCAAGCAGGCCGGTCTGAAGTCATGGAGTCTTTATGAAATTCCTGATTGCAATTGAACGTGGCACGGACGAGCATGCCTGGGGGGTCGCGGTTCCCGATCTGCCCGGATGCTTTTCCGCTGGCGATTCCCTCGCCGAGACCATGGCAAACGTGCAAGAAGCCATCGACCTCCACGTCGAGACCTTGATCGAGGACGGCGCCTCCATCCCCGCGCCCAAGTCCTTGGATGCGCACCACGAATCCAAGGAATATGAGGGCTGGATCTGGGCCTATGTGGACGTGCCGGTCGAAAAATACTTTGGACCGGCCGAGAAAATCAACATCACCGTACCCAAAGCCATCCTGGCACGGATCGACGAGTACGCCAAGAAGCATGGGCAGAGCCGCAGCGGTTTTCTTGTCGAGGCCGCGCGCACGGTCATGGGCTGATCTCCTGCCCAAGTAGGACAACGGCACCACGAAATGGGCGGAGGGAGGTCGGAGTCGAACCGACCCGGCAGCGCATGGCGCCACCCACCGGGTTTGAAGCCCGGCCGATCCACCAGGATCGTTCCCCCTCCATCTGGCGCAGACGCCTGCTCATGCGCCCTCGCCATCGACAAAGAGCCTGGATTCCGCGCGCAGCTGGTGGCGTTCACCGACGCGGCGCAGCAGGCCCGCGCGATCGAAATACTCGAGAACCTGGATGGCGCGCTTGCGGCCCAGGCCCGTCGCATCGCGGAACTGCGCGGCCTTGACCTCCCCCGTCGCATCGCCTGCAGCCTCACCCGTCAATGCCACTTCCCTGACCCGTTTCGCCAGCGCCGCCATGGTCGCTTGCGAATAGAACAGGTCGCGCACCACCTGGAACACCTCTCCTTGCTGCGCCAGCCTCGCAAGCGCGGTACGCATCAGCGTTTCCGGCTCCCGTGCGTCGCGTGCCAGATCGCGCACCCAGGCGCCTTCGAATCCTGCCGCCTGCAGCGGCACGGCAATCTTCTGCGCCACCCGCTGATCGACCTTCGACAACTGCACGCCATGCGCAGGCAAGCGCACCCAGGCCCCCTGCGCCTGCAGCCAGCCCTGCTCGCGCCAAAGCGCGACCAGCGCCTGCCACAAGGGCGCGGCCAGGCGCGGCGCGGTCGCGCGGCGCAGGCGTGCCAGGTCAGGCCCCGTCTCGTCTGGATATTGGCGATGGTGTTCGGCCAGGCGCTGCAAGGCCAGCTCGCGGCAGGCCTGCGCATGCATGTCGGCGATGGCCCACAGCGCGTCATCCGCGTCGGGCATGGCATCACAATGGCCCGTGCGCAGCAGTCCGCCCAAGCCATCGGCAAGCGCCGGTCTTGCATACAGGCCCAAGCCCTGCGCCTGCATCCAGGCCGACAGGTTCAAGCCCAGGGGCGAGGCGGCCAGCAGCGCCTGCAGGCGGGCCGGCGCATCCGGCAGATCCAGCGCCGCCAGGGCGCCCAGGCGCGCGGCGCTGCGCCGGTAGCGTGGAGGCGCCATGGGGTCCAGCAGCACTCCGCCGGCCAGCGTGCGGCTGGCCGATGCGTCGCGCAGCACGACGGCGTCGCCCGCAAAACCCGCCATGGCTTGATGCAGGACCAACTGAACCCAGGCCTGCTCACCAGGAGCCAAGACGTCGAGCGGCTCGGCCTCCCGCCCCAGCACCGCCACCGAGGCCATGCAGCTTGCCGCGCCGACATGCACATGCACGGCGGTCCCGCTGCGCAAGCCCTTGGCTTCGGCAGGCCACAGGCGCAGGCGCGCATCCCAGCGTGCCGAGCTGAAAGCCAGCTCGGGCGCCACCCAGCTCTGACCGCGCCGGACCTCGTGCTGATCCACCCCCGCCAGGGCCAGGGCGCATCGCTGGCCGATCCTGGCCTGGGGCACGGCCTGATTCTGCGCATGCAGGCTGCGCACCCGGGCCCGCCTCGACGATTGCCCGGCCGGCGGCGGCATCAACGCGAGCTCGTCACCCAACGCGACCACCCCGGCCTGCACGGTGCCCGTGCACACGGTGCCCGTGCCGTCCAGGCTGAACACGCGGTCCACCGAAAGCCGAAAGCCCTGCGCGGCATCGTGAGCGCTGTCGCCGCAGCGAGGCAGACCCAGCAGATGCGCGCGCAAGGCCTCCAGCCCAGTGCCGGACAGCGCGTCGACCTCCAGGCAGGCCGTCGGCGCCACGCCGGCCTCGGCCAGCAAGGCCTGCACCTGCAAGCGCACCTGCGCCACGCGCTCGGGACTGGCGCGCGACAGCTTGGTGATCACGGCCGTGATGCCCGCCACGTTCAGCAGCGCCAGCACGGCCAGGTGCTCGCGGGTCTGCGGCATCACGCCGTCGTCGGCGGCGACCAGCAGCAGGGCGTGGTCCATGCCGGTGGCGCCGGCCAGCATGGTGTGCACCAAACGCTCATGCCCGGGCACGTCGATGAAACCGAGGCGCTCGCCGTCCGGCAGGTCCATGAAGGCGTAGCCCAGCTCGATGCTGATGCCGCGCTTCCTCTCCTCCGGCAAACGGTCGGTGTCGACACCGGTCAGGGCTCGTACCAAGGTCGTCTTGCCGTGGTCGATGTGCCCTGCTGTGCCGATGATCACGCCAACATCTCCTGCAGTCGCGGCAACTGGGCCAGGAATGCGGCTTCGTGCGCCGGCAGGTCCAGGCAGCGCAAGTCGAGCAGCAAGGCATCGTCGGCGATCCGGCCGACGACGGGTTGCGGCAGCTGGCGCAAGGCCTTGGACAGCGCATCGAGCGCCGTGCCGACGTGCGGACGCTCCAAGCCCGGGCCTGAGACCGGCGCGATGGCAAAGCCCGCCGAGGGCAGACGCTCGACCGGCAGCGAACCCGAGCCGATCTGCCCTTGCAGGTCGCGCAGATGCACCTGGTAGCGCGGCGCCAGCGCTTGCGCCAGCGCCGCCTGCAGGCGCTGCGCCTGCAAACGGATGTCGGCCTGCGGCCGGGTCAGCCAGCGCAGGGTGGGCAGGCTTTGCGCCAGCAGCTCGGGCCGCAGGTACAGCCGCAAGGTGGCTTCCAGCGCGGCCAGGGGCAGCTTGGACATGCGCAAGGCCCGCTTCATCGGAAACTTGCGAATGCGCGTGATCGCCTCGCGCGAGCCGACGATCAGGCCCGCCTGCGGGCCGCCGAGCAGCTTGTCGCCCGAGAAGGTCACGACGTCGCAGCCGGCGCGCAGCATGTCCTGCGGCAGGGGCTCGCGCGGCAGGCCGTAAGCCGAAAGATCCACCAGCGAGCCGCTGCCCAAGTCGGTCACCAGGGGCAGGCCATGCGCATGCGCCAGCGGCGCGAGCTGGGATTCGTCTACGGCGGAGGTGAAGCCCTGAATCGCATAGTTGCTGGTATGGACCTTCATCAGCATGGCGCTGCGCGGCGTGATCGCGGCTTCGTAGTCGCGCAGATGCGTGCGGTTGGTCGTGCCCACTTCGACCAGTTGCGCGCCAGCAGCGGCCATCACGTCGGGCATGCGGAAGGCGCCGCCGATTTCGACCAGCTCGCCGCGTGAGACGATCACCTCCCGGCCGCCCGGATGCGCCGCGCTCAAGGCCGCGATGCTGAGCAGCACGGCGGCCGCGTTGTTATTGACCACGGTGGCGGCCTCGGCACCGGTGATCTCGCACAGCAGCGATTCGACCAGATCGTCCCGATCGCCGCGCGCGCCGGTGGCGAGATCGAATTCGAGGTTGTTGGGGCCGGCCATCATCGCCGTCACATGCGCCAGCGCCTGGTCGGCCAGCACCGCGCGACCGAGGTTGGTGTGCAGCACCGTGCCGCTCAGATTGAGCACGGTCTTCATGTTCGGCGCCAGGCGTGCGCGGCAACGTGCCGCCAACTGCGTTTCAGCGACCTCGGCCGCGATGTCGGCCAGGCGCAATTGCCCCGCCAGGGCCTGTGCGCGCCACGCTTCCAGCAAGCCACGCGCTTCAGCGGCCACCAGTTGATGACCATGCATCTGCACCAAGACCTGCACGGCGCCGCTGCGCAACAGCCGATCGACGGCGGGCAGGTCCTTGGGGCTGGCCGGCGGCGGGCCGCTTGCCTCGCCCTCCTGCTGCGCCGTCAGACCATGAACCATGGATGCTTCGGGCGCTCGCATCAAACTCCCCCGGGATCCGGCGGCGGCGCCGGGTTGGCCGCTTGAGAGTCACCAAACCACAGCAGCAGGTTCACGCCCTGGCGCTGCAGCCCGGTGTCGGACACCAGCAGGTCCAGCGTCAGCGACGCCAAGTCGTCCGCCACGGGCTCGACATGCAGGTCTTTTTCCATGTGCACGATTTTGAGGTAATGCCCGCAAAATTCGCAACACTCGGCCTGCACGGCCTCCGACGCCGCAATGCCGTCCTGCGCCACCAGCGACTGGAAGCTGATGCCCTTGGTGCCCTGGCACCGGCTGCATTTGACGCGCACATAGTGCCATTGCATCGAACACAGGCCGCAACTCAGGTAGCGAACGCCCGACCCTTGCGCGCCGACACGCGTGATGCTGGCCACGGGCCGCGACCCGCAGCACGGACACACGGTGGGGTCGGCGATGCGGCCGAAAGGCGTCAAGGCGTTCGCCCGCCCGGGGCCTTCCGCATCGAAGCGGGCCTGGGTCTGGGCCACCAGGCGCGTCCAGTACAGCTGCAAGCCTGCGGCGACCAAGGGGGCGCCGGCCAGGTCCAGATCCAGCGTCATGCCGCCCAGGATGCGCTGCGCCTGCGCCTCCAGCCAATCGTCGGAAGCGGACGCCAGTCTCAGCACGGTCTCGCGTGCCGCCCCGCTTGCCATCTGTTTTGCCATCCGTTTCGCCAGCAGGTCCATCAGTTGCCGGATTGCCGCGCGCCAGGCGGGATCTCGCGACCAGTCCGCCGTGTCAAGCAGAGGCCTGCCAGCACGCGCCGCGGCGTCTATGCGTTTCGCCGTCGGCAGGGTCAAGGCGGCAGGCGCTTGGAACAACTCGTGCTGCGCCTGCGCCACATCGGCCAGGAAGAGTAGATAGTCCCGCAAGGCATGGCCCGCGCCGAGTTCGCGCAGGCGCAGGCTGCGCTGCGCAAACAAGTCCGGTTCCGGCGCATGCAGAAAGCTCGGCTGCTCGCCGGCCCGCATGGCGATCTCTTCGGGGGACAGCAGGCGCGCTGCCGAGGTGCTCACTTCGATCATGCAGGCATCCGCAAAACAATTCGCCTCATGGCTTCCTCGTCGTTTCCTGGTACCACTGCGCATGATTCTGCCGCGCCCAGGTCGCGCTGACCGTGCCACGCGTCATCGCGCGCAAAGTACCCTTGACCCAGATCGCCGCATAGACGTGCACGATCACCGTGAGAATCAGGCCCACGGCGGCCACGGCATGCAGCAGCACGGCCACGCGCCGCAAGGCGATGGGAAACGCATTCGCAAACCAGGGCTGCCAGAACATCACGCCGGTCACGAACAAGGTCAGCAGGCAGGCCGCCAGCAGCCAGAACACCACTTTCTGGCCGGCGTTGTACTTGCCCACCGGCGGCATGACGGCCTTGTCGCCCTGCAGCAAGACCGGGCTTCGGCGCAGCCATTCGCGGTCGGCGGCGTTGACGACGTTCTCGCGCCACAGCCTGACAAACAGGCCCAGGAAGGAGCAGAACATCGCCGCGCCGATGAACGGATGCAGGATGCGCGCCCACACGCCTCCGCCCAAGGCCGCGCTCAAGAAATACAGGCTGGGATGGAAGAACGCCAGGCCCGACAAGGCCGCCAAGGCGAACAGCAGCACCACCAGCCAGTGGTTCATCCGCTCGGCATCCCGGTACCGTTGCAACTCCGGTGTTTTCATGCGGAACTCCTTCAGGCCTCGGCCTTGTTGGGCGCCTGCGCGTCGGGCGGGACTGCGTCGGTTTCATCGTTCTCATCGCCCTTCTCTTCGATCGGTCCGACCTTCATGTAATGGAAGAAGCCCGCCAGCACCGCGCCGGCCATCGCGGCCAGCGCCAGCGGCTTGGCCATGCCCTTCCACAGGCTCACCAGCGGGCTGATGCGCGGGTGGGCGGGCAGCCCGCTGTACAGCTCGGGCTGGTCGCCATGCTGCAGCACGTACATCACATGCGTGCCGCCGACGCCCTCGGGGTTGTAGACCGCCGCCTTGCCGAAGCCGCGCTCGTTCAGGTCCGCCACGCGTTCGGCGCCATAGTCGAGCATGGACTCCTTGGACCCGAAATGGATCGCGCCGGTCGGGCAGGCCTTCACACAGGCCGGCTCCAGGCCCACTCCGACTCGGTCCGAGCACAGCGAGCATTTGTAGGCCTTGCCGTCGACCTTGGACAGGCGCGGCACGTCGAACGGGCAGCCGGTGACGCAGTTGCCGCAGCCTATGCAATGCTCGGAAATGAAGTCGACGATGCCGTTGCTGTACTTGATGATGGCGCCCGGCGCCGGGCAGCTCTTGAGGCAGCCGGGGTCGTCGCAGTGCATGCAGCCGTCCTTGCGGATCAGCCATTCGAGCCGGTTGCCCTGGTCGGCATGCGGCATCTCGACTTCCGCGTAGCGCATCACCGTCCAGCTCTGGGCCGACAGGTCGCGCGGATTGTCGTAGGTGCCATGGGTGTCGCCGATCTCGTCGCGCAGGTCGTTCCACTGCATGCAGGCCACCTGGCAGGCCTTGCAGCCTATGCAAGACGACACGTCGATGAGCTTGGCCACCTCCAGGGTCTTGCGCGCCTGCGTGCTCGGCGTGGTGGTGGCCGAGCGCTTGGCGATGTCCAGCGATTGAAGTGAAGACATGGCGGCGCTCCTCAGAGTTTTTCTATATTGACTGTGAAGCTCTTGAACTCGGGCGTCTGCGTGTTCGCGTCACCGACAAAGGGCGTCAGCGTGTTCACCAGATACCCGGGCTTGGCCAGACCGACAAAACCCCAGTGGTTGGGCAGGCCCACCGTGTGCACCACCTGCCCGTCGACCTGAAGGGTCGGGATGCGCTTGGTGACCAGCGCCACCGCCTTGATGAACCCCCGATTGGACGAGACCTTGACCCAGCCGCCGTTTTCTATGCCTTTGAGCCGCGCCAGTTCCTCGCCGATCTCGACAAACTGCTGCGGCTGGAGGATGGCGTTGCTCTGGACATTCTTTGTCCAGTAGTGGAAATGCTCGGTCAGGCGGTAGCTGGTGGCCACATAAGGAAACTCCTTGGGCGTGCCGAAGGCTTCCATGTCGCCCTTGAACACCCGTGCCGCCGGATTGGCGCGCGCCTTGGCATTGCTCGGGTGCATGGGGTTGTGGGCCAGCGGCGACTCGAAGGGCTCGTAGTGCTCGGGCAGCGGGCCGTCGGCCATGCCGGTGGGCGCAAACAATCGCGCCACGCCTTCGGCGGTCATGATGAAGGGATGCACGGCCTCGTCGTCGCCGGGGTTGGCGTCGGGCCGGATGTCGGGCACGTCCGAGCCGGTCCATTTCTCGCCGTTCCAGGCCACCAGCGTGCGCTTGCGGTTCCAGGGCTTGCCCTGGGGGTCGGTGGACGCGGCGTTGTAGAGCACGCGCCGGTTCGCCGGCCAGGCCCAGGCCCAGTTCAGGGTCTGCCCGAGGCCCCAGGGATCGGCGTTGTCGCGCCGCGCCATCTGGTTGCCGGCCTGGGTCCAGCTGCCGGCATAGATCCAGCAGCCGCAGGCGGTGCTGCCGTCGTCGCGCAGCAGGCCGAAGCCCGGCACCTGCTCGCCGGCCTTCAACAGGATCTTGGCCGGGTCCTTGGGGTCGGTCAGATCGGTCAGGGCCTTGCCGTTGGACTCCATGGCCAGCTCGTCGATGCCGGGGCTGCGAGGCATCCTATAGGGCCAGGTCAGGTTCAAGATCGGATCGGGAAAGGCCCCGCCGTCCTTCTGGTAGGCAGCCCTCAGGCGAACGAACAGCTCGGCAATAATCTCCGCATCGCCCCTGGCCTCGCCGGGCGGCTCGGCGCCCTTCCAGTGCCATTGCAGCCAGCGGCTGGAATTGGTCAGCGAGCCGTCCTCCTCCGCGAAGCATGTGCTGGGGAAGCGGAACACGGTGGTCTGGATCTCCTCGCTCTTCACGTCGTTGAACTCGCCATGGTTTTTCCAGAATTCGGCGGTTTCGGTGTTGAGCGGGTCGATGATGACCAGGTACTTCAGCTTGGACAGCCCGGCGATGATCTTCTTCTTGTTGGGGAAGGAGCCCACCGGATTGAAGCCCTGGCAGATGTAGCCGTTGAGCTTGCCCTGCCCCATCATCTCGAAGGCCTGCAGCACATCGTAGGCCTTGTCCCATTTGGGCAGGTAGTGGTAGGCCCAGCTGTTGTCCGCCGTGGCGGCCTTGCCCCACCAGGCTTTTTGCAGGCTGACGAAGAACTTGGGGTAGTTCTGCCAGTAGCTCATCTGGTTGGGACGCAGCGGCTTGAGCGCGCGGGGCTTGTAATAGCTGTCCAGGTCCTGCTCGCTGTCCTTGGGCAGGGTCATGTAGCCGGTCAGCGAGGTCGACAGCAGCCCCAGGTCGGTCAGGCCCTGGATGTTGGAGTGCCCGCGCAAGGCATTCATGCCGCCGCCCGCCTGGCCGATGTTGCCGAGCAGCAGCTGCATGATCGCTGCGGTGCGTATCATCTGCGAGCCCATGCTGTGCTGGGTCCAGCCCAGCGCATACATCACGGTCATGACCTTGTCGGGGCTGGACGTCCCGGCGATCATCTCGCAGACCTTGAGGAACTGGTCGACCGGCGTGCCGCTGATCCGGGACACCAGCTCAGGCGTGTAGCGCGAGAAGTGCTGCTTCATCACGGAAAGCACGCAGCGCGGGTGCTGCAGGGTCGCGTCGACCTTGGCGAAGCCCTTGTCATCCAGCTCGTAGCCCCAGCTGCCGGAGTCGTACCTGCGCTTGGCCTCGTCGTAGCCGCTGAACAGGCCATCGCTGAACGCATAGGCGTCATTGATGAGGAAGCCGGCATTGGTGTAATGCCTGACGTAGTCGTGCTGGATCCTGTCGTGCGTCAGCAGGTAGTTGACCACGCCGCTGAGGAAGGCAATGTCCGAGCCGGCCCGGATCGGCGCGTAGTAGTCGCTCATGGCCGCCGAGCGCGTGAAGCGCGGATCGACGACGATCAGCTTGGCCTTGTTGTGGTGCTTGGCCTCGATCACCCACTTGAATCCGCAAGGGTGCGCCTCGGCGGCATTGCCGCCCATGATGAGCACCAGGTCGGCATTCTTGATGTCGGTCCAATGGTTGGTCATTGCACCGCGCCCAAACGTCGGGGCCAGACTGGCCACCGTCGGGGCGTGTCAGACGCGCGCCTGGTTGTCGAAGACCAGCATCCCCAGCGAACGCATCACCTTTTGCGTGATGTAGCCGGACTCGTTGGACGAGGCCGACGCCGCCAGCATGCCGGTCGTGACCCAGCGGTTGACCGTCTGGCCGCTGCCGTTGCTTGTCTCGAAATGGGCGTCGCGATCGGCCTTCATCAACTGGACCAGCCGGTCCAGCGCCGAGTCCCAGCTCACGCGCTTCCATTCGCTCGCGCCGGCTTCGCGGATCTCGGGGAACTTCAGGCGGCTTGGGCTGTGCACGAAATCGAGCAGGCCCGCGCCCTTGGGGCACAGGGTGCCGCGATTGACCGGATGGTCCGGATCACCCTCAATATGAATGATGCTGCTGACGACGTTCTTGGCCTTGTCGCCCAGCGAGTACATCAGGATGCCGCAGCCGACCGAGCAGTAGGGACAGGTGTTGCGGGTTTCGGTGGCGCGCGCGAGCTTGAAATTGCGCGCTTCAGCCAGAGCGGCCGTGGGCGAGAAGCCCAGCGCCACCAGGCTGGAGCCCATCAGCCCCGCCCCGCTCACCCGGAAAAAATGCCTCCGGTTCATGTCCATGATCTGAGGTCTCCTGTAGAGATTTTCCTGAAGCGCTGCGACTTCCCTGGACCGAAGTCCAGACAAGCAAATATAGCGATTCCAGGAAAAAAAACAGGCCCTCGATCACCCGGGGCTCACCGGTCCGCGCCGCCGTGCAGCCGGCCCTTTCAAGTGTTCTTGGAGATCGAAATGGTCGGGAACTTGGCCGAATAGTCCTTGGCCTGCGCGGCGATCTTGACCGCGACCTGGCGCGCCATGGACTTGTAGATGGCGGCGAGTTCGCTCTCGGGTTCCGCCACCACGGTGGGGCAGCCGGCGTCGGCCTGCTGCCGGATCCGGATGTCCAGCGGCAGTCCGCCCAGGTAGGCGATGCTGTAGCTGGCCGCCATCTTCTGCCCGCCCTCGGCGCCGAAGATGTGCTCGGCATGGCCGCACTGGCTGCAGACGTGCACCGCCATGTTCTCGACCAGGCCCAGGATGGGCACGCCGACCTTCTCGAACATCTTCAGACCCTTCTTGGCGTCGATCAGGGCGATGTCCTGCGGCGTGGTGACGATCACGGCGCCCGTCACCGGCACGCGCTGCGAGAGGGTCAGCTGGATGTCGCCGGTGCCCGGCGGCATGTCGACCACCAGGTAGTCCAGGTCCTGCCAGCGCGTCTGGCGCAGCAACTGCTCCAGGGCTTGCGTGGCCATGGGGCCGCGCCACACCATGGCCTGGTCTTCGGCCACCAGGAACCCAATCGAATTGAGCTGCAGGCCGTGCGCGCGCATCGGCTCCATCAGCTTGCCGTCCAGCGACTCGGGCTGGCCGCTCACGCCCATCATCAGGGGCTGGCTGGGGCCGTAGATGTCGGCATCGAGCAGGCCCACGGTGGCGCCTTCGGCCGCCAGGGCCAGCGCCAGATTGGCTGCCGTGGTGCTCTTCCCCACGCCGCCCTTGCCCGAGGCCACGGCGATGATGTTCTTCACGCCGGGCAGCAGCTGCACGCCGCGCTGCACCGCGTGCGCGATGATTTTGCTCGACAGCGTAATGCCGACCTCGCCCACGCCGGGCAGTTGGCGCGCCGCGGCCGTCAGCGCCGCGCGCAGGCTGTCAAACTGGCTGGCTGCCGGGTACGCCAGCTCCACGTCGAAACTGACGCGCTTGGCATCGGACCCTTGGATGCGCAAATTCTTGATTTGCCGCGTCGTCACAAAATCCTGTCCGGTGTTGGGATCGACGACGGATTGCAAGGCTTGGAGCAGGCTGGCCTCGTTCAAGGCCGATTCGTTAGGGGCAGACATGGGTAAGGAGATGCGCTGGTTTGTAGGCGAGGCGAAAGTCTAGCCCAGTCCACCTCCCTCACCCCCGCGGCCAGGAACGCCCTTGACGGTCAAGGGTCAATGAAAAACGCCCCGCGTGGCGGGGCGTTGATCACGAAGACAAGAAAGCCTTGCTTCGCTTACTTGGCCTTGGTAGCGCTCTTGGCAGCGTTGACGGCAATTTCGGTCGCGGCGGCGACGTTCTTCTCGACGATTTCAGCCGTCTTCTTGGCCGAAGCCTGAGCCGCATCGATGGCCTTCTGGCCCGCCGTCACGGCGTCCTTGATGGCCGTCACGGCGGCTTCGCTGCCAGCGGGCGCGTACTTCAGCGTGGCGTCCAGGGCGGCCTTGACGGTGCTGCCGGCGTCGGCCAGCTTGCCTTCTGCAGCCTTGTTGAAACCGGCGCCGGTTTCAGCGGCGATGTCGTACACGGCGCGGGTGTAGGCCGTGGTCTTCTCGACCAGGGGCTGCACCAGGCTTTGCTGGGCGGCAAACAGGTCTTGCGGGGTCTTGGCGGCAAATGCGCTTTGCACCTGCTGGGCCGAATCGGCCAGGAAGGTCTTGGTGGCCGAGAGATTCAGGGCCACCAGCTTTTCGTAGCTGGTCAGGGCGAGCGCAGCGACGTCGCCCAGATCGGCCACGGCAGCCTTGGTGGAATTGACAAATTGTTCAGCGGGTTGGGTCATTTGAAGCTCCTTGGGGTGGGTGCTGCAAATCCGAAAAACAAAATGTTGCGGTGCAGCATGACTTGAATGGTAGCGGATCACGCGGCAAATGCAAGCGATATTTTGCTGCACCGCAGCAAAATATCGCGTACGCAGGAAACGGGCCCCGGAACAAGCCTCAGCGCAGGCTCGCCGCCCCCGCCTTGCAGACGGCCTCGTCCTGCGAGCCCGTGCCGCCCGAACAGCCGACCGCGCCGATGATCTTGCCCGCCTGGACCAGCGGAATGCCGCCGCGCGACGCGATGATGCCGTCCAGCGTCATCACATAGGGGTTGTTGCCTTCCTGCACGGCACTCTCGAACACCTTGGTCTCGCGCCGGAACTCGACGGCGGCCCGTGCCTTGTGCTCGGCGATCCTGATGGAGGCCAGCTGCGCCCCGTCCATGCGCTTGAAGGCCACCAGGTTGCCGCCGGAATCGACCACGGCGACGTTCAGGGCCCATCCCCGGCGCTTGGCCTCGGCAAGCGCCGCCGCCAGAAGTTCGTCCGCCTTGGCCAGCGAAATGGGCTCGCCATAGGGCGTGTTGAAGGGCATGGCCTCCGGCACGACGTCGCGCGGCGTGTCGGGTTGGGCCAAGGCACCGGCCGAAAGCACGGCGCAGCCAACGGCCGTGGCTCGCATCATGAAACCGAGGGATCGCGACATGGCAAAAATCTCCTGAGCAAAAAACTGAGTGTCCACCCAATATATGTCATGGCGCTCCGCCCAGGGCCTTGTACAGCGCCAGCCAGGCGCTCAGGCTCTGCCCCTGCGCCTGCAGGCTCTGGTCTTGGGCGGTGTTGAGGCCGCGCTCGGCGTCGATCAAGCTCACCCTGGCCACCTCGCCGGCAGCGAACTGCGCCCGGGTCAGCCGCAGCGCATCCGCCTGCTGCGCCTGCAGCTGCTGCACCTGCTGCCGGTGCGCCTCGTCGCGAGACATACGCGTCAAGGCCACTTCCACGTCGGCCAGGGCGCCCGCCAGCGTCTTGCGGTAACGGGCCTTGGCAAGCTGGAGCGCCGCCTCATTGGACTGGACCTGCGCGCCCAGCCGACCGCTGTTGAACAGGGGCAGGCTCAGCTTCGGGCCAAGGCTCCAGAACTCGCTCCTGTCGTCGAACAAGGCGTGGCTTTGGATGGCGTTCCAGCCGGCATCGCCGGACAGCGACAGGCGCGGATACTGGGCCGCGACCGCGACGCCCACGTCGGCGCTGGCCGCCGCCAAGTCGCGCTCGGATGCCCGGATATCGGGCCTGCGCCGCAGCAGCTCTGCCGGCAGACCCGCCGCCGGCGGAGCGGGCACGGCGGGCAGGCGGGTCTCGTGCAAATCAGCCTGCAGGCTCTGCAGCGGCTGCAGAGTCAGCATCGCCAACGCGGCCAGGCTCTGGCGCGCGCCCAGCTCAAGCGCCGGCATGCCAGCCGCAAAGCTGTCCCGCTGGTTTTGGCTGCGCAGCAGTTCCTGCCGACTCCACTCTCCCGCATGCACGGCCGCCTGCGTGATCCTCAACTGCTCGTCCAGCTGCGCCAACTGCACCTGAGCCAGCTGCAGGCGCTGTTGCCAAACGCGCCACTCCAGGGCATTGCGCACCACCTCCGCCTGCAGGCTCAGGCGGACATCGTGCGCCTGCTCGCCCACCGCTTCGCTGCGCGCCTGGGCGCCCTCTCTGAGGCGGCGCTGGTAGCCAAACAGGTCGATCTCCCACGACGCGTCGAAGCCGACCTGGGCGTTGACAAACTGCGATTTCAAGTTGGGCGAGGGAGGTATGTTGGCGAACAACTCGCCATTGCGGCTGACGCGGTCGCTGCCGTCCTGCACGCCCAGATTGACCGCCGGGGCCGTGCTCGCGTCCTGCATGGCCTGGACGGCGCGGGCCTGCGCCAGGCGCGCCAGCGCCATGTCGAGATCGGGGTTGTCGGCCAGCGCGCGCCGCATCAAGGCCTGCAGTTCGGCGTCCTGGCTCAAGGCCTGCCATCCGGCTGCCAGGCTTTCGGCGCCATCGACCTCCAGGTAGCGGGGTGGCAAGGTATCGGACGGCGGTGCCTGGTAGTTCGGTCCCACGGCCTGGCAGCCTGCCAGGTCCAGCAGCAGCCCCAGGACAGCAATGGCAACGACGGCGGCGACGGCGCGGTGCAGAAAAATACGCTTCATGAAACGGCCCTAATCGGTTTGGCGACGGAACATGCCCAAGGCCAGGGTCAGGTTGAAGGCGGCAATCGCAAGCATGGGCCACAGCCGCGGCCAGATGTCCTGCCAGCTGTCGCTCTTGAGAAACAGGCCCTTGAGGATGGGGACGAAATAGCTCAAGGGATTGACCTGCGTGATCCACTGGAACAGCAGCGGCATGTTTTCAATCGGCGCGACGTAGCCCGACAGGATCACCGCCGGCGAGGTGAACGCAAACACCCCCAGGAAGGCCTGCTGCTGGGTCGAACACAGCGAGGAAATGAACAAGCCCACGCCGGCCAGCGCCAGGCCGTAGCACATCATGCTGAGCAGCAGCAGCAACACCGATCCGGTGAACGGCACGCCATAGGCCCAGCGCGCCACCAGGGCGATGAAGCCGCCCTGCCCCATCGCCACCAGCATGCCCGGCACGGCCTTGCCGGCCATCACGTAGGCCGGCGTCAGCGGCGAGACCAGCAGTTGCTCGAAAGTGCCCTCCTCGCGCTCGCGCGCCACCGACATGGCGGTCACCATCAGGCAGCCGATGGTGGTGATGATGGCCACCAGCGAGGGCAGTACATGCCACTTGAACTCCAGGTTCGGGTTGTAGAGATTGCGCACCACCAGGCCCGCCGCGCCGTGTCCGTAGCAGTCGCGCAGGTAGCCGTCGACCACCTCGCCGACATAGCTGGCGGCGATTTGCGCGCTATTGGAGCGCCGTCCGTCCATCACCACCTGCAAGGCCGCCGGCTGGCGCGCCTCCAGGTCGCGGGAAAACGTGGGGCCGAAGTTCAGCGCCAGCAGGGCCCGCTGATTGACGATTGCCGCAGCCATTTCCGCCTGGCTGCGCGCCAGGATGACGGTCGTGAAGGAAGGTGTGCGAGACAGGCGCTGGATGATTTCGTGCGACGCCACGCCGCCGTCCTGGTTGAAGACCAGCAAGGTGCTGTTCTTCACCTCCATCGTGGCCGCGAAGGGAAACAACAGGGTTTGCAGCAGGACCGGCAGGATCAGCATCACGCGACCCTGCGTGCTGCCCAGCAATGCCTGCAATTCCTTGATGATGAGCCGGACCAACCGCTGCAGCATGGTGGGGTCAATCCAGGGTGCGCCGCGTCTTTCGGGCGGTCATGCCCAGCCAGAACAGGCTCAGGAGCGTCAAGTAGAACGCGTTCTCCCACAACAGCGAAGACACGGTGCCCGCCTGGAAGATGGTTTGCAGGGAATTGGCGAAATAGCGCGCCGGGATGATGCGCGTGAACCACTGCAAGGCCTTGGGCATGCTGGGGATCTCGTACACCAGGCCCGACAGCATCAGGGCCGGCAGGAAGGCCGAGGTCAATGCCGCCTGCGCCGCATTGAACTGGTTGCGCATCGTCGTCGAGAGAAACAGGCCCAGGCCCAGCGCGCAACCCAGGAACAGCGTCGACATGCCCGCGAGCACCAGCACCGAGCCCCGGAACGGGACACCCATGATCCACACGGACGCCGCCAGGCACAGCAGCATGGCGATCATGCCAAGCAGGTAGTAGGGCAGGACCTTGGAGAGCAGCAATTCGCCGCGCGTGACCGGCGTGGCCAGCAAGCCCTCCATGGTGCCGCGCTCCCATTCGCGCGCCACCACCAGGGAAGTCAGCAGCGCGCCGATGATGGTCATCACCACCGCGATCGATCCCGGCACCAGGTAGTTGCGGCTGACCGTGCTGGGATTGAACCAGGCGCGCAGCCGCACGTCGACAGGGGCCAGGCCGGTCTGCTGCAGCGTGCCTTGCGCCATGCCGGCCTGCCACTGCGCCCAGACTCCTTCGACGTACGAAGACACGAAACTGGCCGTGTTGGGCTCGGCGCCGTCCACCAGCACCTGCACCGCTTGGACACCCTGGCCGCGCAGGTACTGGCTGGAAAAATCGCTGCGTATCACCACCACGCCGCGCAGTTCGCCGCGCAGGAGCTGTGTCATCAGCTCAGGCTGGGACGTCCCCGGATGCACCTCGAAGGCCGAGCTGCCCATCAGCGCCTGCGCGAAGCGCTGGGCGGGCAGGCCGCTGTCCTGCTGCAAGAGGCCGATGCGCACATGCGCGGAGTCCATGTTGACAGCGTAGCCCATCACGAACAGCAGGACGACCGGCATGATGAAGGCCACCAGGATGCTGCTGGGGTCGCGCACGATCTGGTAGGACTCCTTGATGCACAAGGCCCTGAGGCGGCACCATGACATGCGGGGCGCGGCGCTCACGCCGCCACCCCTTCTTGCATGTTCTTGGCGTCCGCCGCACGGATCAGGGCAATGAAGGCATCCTCCATGCTGGGGTTGGGCAAGGCCTCCGTGGCCGCGCTGGCCTTGAGCGCATCGGGCGTGCCCAAGGCGATCATCGCGCCGCGGTAGATCAGCGCCATGCGGTCGCAGTATTCGGCTTCGTCCATGAAATGGGTGGTGACCATGATGGTCACGCCCTTGTCGGCCAGCCCGTTGATGTGGGTCCAGAACTCGCGCCGCGTCACCGGGTCCACGCCCGAGGTCGGTTCATCCAGGAACAGCAGCTGGGGCTCGTGCATCACGGCGCAGGCCAGCGCCAGGCGCTGCTTGAAGCCCAGCGGCAAAAGCTCGGCCACGCCGTTCAGGTAGGGCTGCAGGCCGAAGACCTCGACCATCTGCGCAATCTTCGCGACTTGCGCCCGCCCCTGCAGGCCGTAGATGCCGGAAAAGAACACCAGGTTCTGCTGCACCGTCAGCTGCCGGTAGAGCGAAAACTTCTGCGCCATGTAGCCCAGGCGCTGGCGGGCCTGGGTCGGGCTGGTCTTGAGGTCGTAGCCCATCACCAGCGCCTGGCCGGCCGACGGTTTGAGCAGACCGCATTCCATCTTGAAAGTGGTGGACTTGCCCGCGCCATTGGGCCCCAGCAGGCCGAAGATTTCGCCACGCCGCACCTTGAACGTGACGCGGTCGGTGGCGACGAAGTCACCAAATCGCTTGGTGAGCGCGCGCGCCTCGATCACGGCCTCGGGGTCGACCTCGGGAGGCAGCAGCGGCTGCGGCAAGACCTGGGCCAGCACCGAATCGCCGCCCGGCCCGCCGCCCAGCAGCGTGATGAAGGCGTCCTCCAGCCGCGGCTCCACCGGCTGCCAATGCGCATCAGGGCCCGCATCCAGCAAGGCCATGTCCGGACAATTGGCATCTTCGCGCAGGACGAGGCGGACGTTCTGCCCCTGGATCGCGCCGTCCATGACCTCGGACAGGCGCAAGGCGCGCTGCAACACGCCCCGCCGCTGCCCGCTGATGCCAGTCACGCTCCAGCAGCGGCCGCGCATGCGATCCATCAGCGCCGCGGGCGGGCCATTGGCGATGAACTGGCCGGCATTCATCAGGCGGACGTCGTCGCACAGCTCAGCCTCGTCCAGGTAGGCGGTGCTCCACACCACGGTCATGCCGCCCTGGACCAGGCTGCGCACCATCATCCACAACTCGCGCCTCGAAATCGGGTCCACGCCTACGCCGGGCTCGTCCAGCAACAGGACCTTGGTCGTTCCCAGCAGGCTGCAGGCCAGGCCCAGCTTCTGCTTCATGCCGCCCGACAGCTTGCCGGCGTAACGCGAGGTGAAACGCTTGAGATCGGTAAAGGCCAGCAGATGCTCGAAGCTGGCGCGGCGCGCCTCGCCGACGACGTGGCGCAGGTCGGCATACAGGTTCAGGTTCTCCTGCACGGTCAGGTCTTCATAGAGCCCGAACTTCTGCGGCATGTAGCCGACCTGCTCGCGCAATTGCCCAGCGTCCCTGACCGGATCCAGCCCGAGCACGCGCACTGCGCCCTCGCTGGGGCTCAGGAGCCCCGCCAGCACCCGCAACAAGGTGGTCTTGCCGGCGCCGTCAGGCCCCACCAGGCCGCTGATGGCGCCCGCCTTGAATTGCGTGCTGAGCGCGTTGATGGCCGGCGTGCCCTGGCCGTCGAAGCGCTTGCTCAGCTTCGTCAGCTCGATGACGGGATAGCCAACAGGTTCAATGGCCGGATCAAGAACAGCGGACATGACCAGTCATCGCAGCAGGTTGATCGTCACGGGCATGCCCTGGCTCAAGCCTGCGTCGGCATCCTGCACCACGATGCGCAGCCGATAAACCAGCGAGGTGCGCAAATCAGCGGTCTCGACCGACTTGGGCGTGAACTCCGCCGTTGGAGAGACAAAACCCACCACGCCGTGATATGGATGGTCGGGATGCGTATCGGCATGGAGTTGCACTTGGGTGCCGCTTGAGAACAAGCCCATCTGCGTTTCAGGCACGTAGGCCCGGACCCAGACCGGTTGCGTCAGGGACACGCTGAAGGCCGGGCCGCCCACCTGCACCATGGCGCCTTTTTCGATGGCGCGGGTCAGGATCATCCCGTCGCTGGGAGCCAGCAGTACCGCATCACTCAAGGCCAGGCGCGCCGTGTCCAGATTGGCCTTGGCCTGCGCCAGCAGGCCGTCGGACTCGGCAATTTCTTCCTTGCGGTAACCGCGCTTGTTCAGCTGCTGCTGGGCCTGCGCAGCCGCCAGGTTGGCCGCCGCCTGGTCGCGCTGGGCCAATGCGGCATCCAAGGCCTTCTGGGACGCCGCACCGGCAGGCACCAATGTCTTCTGCCTGGCCCATTGCGCCTCTGCGTCTGCCAGGGCGGCCTTGGCCCCCTCGAGGCGCGCGTTGGCCTGTTCAATGTCTTCGACCCGAAAGCCTTGGTGCAGCAGGGCGTTGCGAGCTTGAATCGCCGCCCATTGGGCTTCGCTGCCGCGCACCGCATTGTCCAGCGGCGCCGTGTCCAGCCGGGCCAGCACCTGGCCCGCATGAATGCGATCGCCCTCGTCGACCATGACCGCCTCGACCCGACCCGCGACCCGGAACGCCAAACTGACTTCCCGGATGTCCACATTGCCCCACAAGGTGGGATGGGCTGGCGCCCCTCTTTCCATCCAGGTGTAGGCACCGAAAGCGACGCAGGCCAGCAGCAGAAGGCCGGGTGCAAGGTATTTCCTGTTCATCGACTATCCCCGGATTCAGGCCGCCGCTTGGGGCTTGAATTGAAAGATTGAATATCTTGGAGGATATCTGGACGGGCAAAAAAAATCCCCGCCGAGGCGGGGATTTTTGACTCAACGCAGTAAATCTCAGTTGGAGCGGGTGCCCACGACTTCGATTTCCACGCGGCGGTTCTTGGCGCGGCCTTCTGCGGTCTTGTTGTCGGCGATAGGCTGCTTCTTGCCTTTGCCTTCGGTGTAGACGCGGTTCTTTTCGATGCCCTTGGAGACCAGATAGGCCTTCACGGCTTCGGAACGACGCACCGACAGCTTCTGGTTGTAGGCATCGCTACCGACGCTGTCGGTGTGGCCCACGGCGATGATGACTTCCAGGTTCAGGTCCTTGGTCTTGGTCGCCACTTCGTCCAGCTTGGCCTTGCCTTCGGGCTTCAGGGCCGCCTTGTCGAAGTCGAAGAATGCGTCAGCAGCGAAGGTCACCTTCTCGGCCTTCACCACGGGCACGGGAGCGGGCTTGGGAGCCGGTGCCGGTGCGGGAGCAGGTGCGGGTTCCGGAGCCGGAGCCGGAGCTTCAACCTTGGGAGCAGGCTTCAGTGCGCCGTCGCAATCCTTGGCAGCCGTGGCAGGCGTCCAGTTGTTGTCGCGCCAGCACAGTTCATTCGTGCCGTTCTTGACAACGGTACCGTCAGAGGCGCGCCAGTTGTCAACGGTCTGGGCAAAAGCAGCGGAGCTAGCGACAGCAGCGACTGCGAAGAGCGACGCCACACGGTTCAATTTCTTCATGTTTATCCTCTCATGGGAAACCGCAGAAGCCTGCGAAATATCCGTAACTTGGAAATCCTGATATCCACCCACAGGAACACTACCGAGGGTTTATCCCAGGAACTCGGCGATTGTGCCATACGGCTGCAATACGTTTGTATTCTCACTCTCATGTGTACGCCAGATATCCATGCTGTTGCGCCTCTGCGACATCCAACGGCGACATAGAATCCTCGCTTCTGTTCATTTAATGACGCAGCCTCATCCAAGAAGATGAAGGCTGCGCAACGCGCATGACCCAGTTCGCAAAAGAAACATTGCCCATTAGCCTGGAAGAGGAGATGCGGCGTTCTTATCTCGATTACGCCATGAGCGTGATCGTGGGACGCGCCCTGCCCGACGCCCGCGACGGCCTGAAGCCTGTGCACCGGCGCGTGCTGTTCGCCATGCACGAGTTGAACAACGACTGGAACCGGCCGTACAAGAAATCGGCGCGTATCGTCGGCGACGTCATCGGTAAGTACCACCCCCACGGCGACAGTGCGGTTTACGACACCATCGTCCGCATGGCGCAGGATTTCTCGCTGCGCCACATGCTGGTCGACGGCCAGGGCAACTTCGGCTCGGTGGACGGCGACAACGCCGCGGCCATGCGATACACCGAAATCCGCCTCGACAAGATCGCCCACGAAATGCTGGCCGACATCGACAAGGAAACCGTCGACTACGGCCCCAACTACGACGGCTCTGAAAAGGAGCCCCTGGTCCTACCCTCGCGCCTGCCCAATCTGCTGGTCAACGGCTCGGCCGGCATTGCGGTCGGCATGGCCACCAACATCCCGCCGCACAACCTCAACGAAGTGGTGGACGCCTGCCTGCACTCGCTCAAGAACCCAGACTGCAGCATCGACGAGCTGATGAACATCATCCCGGCGCCGGATTTCCCGACCGCCGGCATCATCTACGGCCTCTCGGGCGTGCGCGACGGCTACCGCACCGGGCGCGGCAAGGTGGTGATGCGCGCCAAGGTGCACTTCGAGGACATCGACCGCGGCCAGCGCCAGGCCATCATCGTCGACGAGATCCCCTACCAGGTGAACAAGAAGACGCTGCTGGAGCGCATCGCCGAGCTCGTCAACGAGAAGAAGATCGAGGGCATCAGCCACCTGCAGGACGAGTCCGACAAGTCCGGCATGCGCGTGGTGATCGAGCTCAAGCGCGGCGAAGTGCCCGAGGTGGTGCTGAACAACCTGTACAAGCAGACGCAACTGCAGGACACCTTCGGCATCAACATGGTGGCCCTGGTCGACGGCCAGCCCAAGCTGTGCAACCTGAAGGACCTGATCACGGTCTTCCTGGAGCACCGCCGCGAAGTGGTGACGCGCCGCACCGTCTACAACCTGCGCAAGGCGCGCGAACGCGGCCATGTGCTGGAAGGCTTGGCCGTCGCGCTGGCCAATATCGACGAGTTCATCCGCCTCATCAAGGAATCGCCCACGCCGCCGGTGGCCAAGGCCGCCCTGATGACCAAGGCCTGGGACTCCTCGCTGGTGCGAGAGATGCTGTCGCGCGCCGAGGGCGAGACGCCCGGCGGCCGCAACGCCTTCCGCCCCGAGGGCCTGCCGGCCGACTTCGGCATGCAAGCCGACGGCCTGTACCGCCTCAGCGAAGACCAGGCCGGCGAAATCCTGCAGATGCGCCTGCAACGCCTGACCGGCCTCGAGCAGGACAAGATCGTCTCCGAATACAAGGAAGTGATGTCGCACATCGCCGACCTGCTCGACATCCTGGCCAAGCCCGCCCGCGTGACCGCCATCATCGGCGAGGAACTGCTGCAAGTGCGCCAGGAATTTGGCCAGACCAAGCTGGGCGAACGCCGCAGCGTGATCGAGCACAACGCGCAGGAACTCGGTACCGAGGACCTGATCACCCCGACCGACATGGTTGTGACGCTCTCGCACACCGGTTACATCAAGAGCCAGGCCCTGAGCGAATACCGCGCCCAGCGCCGCGGCGGACGCGGCAAGCAGGCTGCCGCGACCAAGGACGACGACTGGATCGACCAGCTCTTCATCGCCAACACGCACGACTGGATGCTGTGCTTCAGCAACCGCGGCCGCGTCTACTGGCTCAAGGTCTGGGAAGTGCCGCAGGGCTCGCGCAACTCGCGCGGCAAGCCCATCGTCAATATGTTCCCGCTCCAGGACGGCGAAAAGATCAACGTCGTGCTGCCGCTGACCGGCGAGTTCCGCAGCTTCCCTGAAGATCACTTCATCTTCATGGCCACCGCCCTGGGCACCGTGAAGAAGACCTCGCTGAAGGACTTCAGCAACCCGCGCAAGGCCGGCATCATCGCGGTTGACCTCGACGAAGGCGACTACCTGATCGGCGCGGCGCTGACCGACGGCAAGCACGACGTGATGCTATTCAGCGACGGCGGCAAGGCCGTGCGCTTCGACGAGGACGACGTCCGCCCGATGGGACG
>Ga0213872_10000184_pt1 | contig 55792 bp, 41 predicted proteins | sample VelepicomBERX_R2_FD_160071 | JGI IMG/M metagenome (GOLD analysis project Ga0213872, IMG submission 160071) | Rhizosphere microbial communities from Vellozia epidendroides in rupestrian grasslands, the National Park of Serra do Cipo, Brazil - RX_R2 | ecosystem: Host-associated > Plants > Roots >... | reverse complement strand
ACCAGCTTGACGGTGAAACCCAGCACATGGTGGGTGGCCTGGTTGCAGAGGCGATAGGCGGAACGAAGCCGGTGCCAGCGCGCGCGCCATGGCGTGTCGGCTGTCACAGTTCCCTCTTCAGGTTTTTGCATCAATAAGCTAATAACTCAGGCCTTGCGTCAGAAAAATCGCTAAAATCGTTCAACCCAGCATGTGAAACATCAAGCAAGGCTGAACCACTTTTTTGCCTGCGCGGCAATTCTACCCCATACGATGAGCGACACGCCGCTTCTTATCCCTACCAAACGCCGGATTTACATCCCGGTTACAAAGGCCCCATGACCGCCACCTCCCTGACGTCCGCATCCCGCTTTTACCAACGCTGGCTGGCTGCCGCGCCCGAACGGGCGGCCCAGGTCGAGGCGATGGCGCAATTATCGCTCGCGCAGCTTGATTTTGCCGAATTTTTAACTCAGCAGGCGCAGCCTTCGCAGGCTGGTGCCACGCCCGCCAACCCCTTGCCCACCGCGCGGGCCATGCGCCGCCTGCGCAACCTGCTGGTGTGCAGCCTGATCCGCCGCGACCTGGATGGCCAGGCCGACCTCAACGAAGTGGTCACGGCCATGACCCGCTTTGCCGACTTCGCCATCCAGACCCACTTGCGCGAAATCTACGCGGAAATGGTGGCCGCGCACGGCACCCCGATCGGGCGCGATTCCGGCGCCGCGCAGGAACTGATGGTGCTGGCCATGGGCAAGCAGGGTGGCGGCGAGCTGAATGTCTCCTCCGACATCGACCTGATCTTTGTCTACCCGGAAGACGGCGACACCGCCGCTGAAGCCGGCCAGCGCAGCCTGTCCAACCACGAATTCTTCATCCGCCTGGGCAAGAAGCTGATTGCCGCCCTGTCCGAGATCACCGAAGACGGTTTCACCTTCCGCGTCGACATGGCGCTGCGCCCGAATGGCGCCTCCGGCCCGCTGGCCGCCAGCCTGGGCATGGTGGAGCAGTACCTGATCGTCCAGGGCCGCGAGTGGGAGCGCTATGCCTGGGTCAAGGCGCGCGCCGTATCCGGCCGCGAGGAAGACATTGCCGCCCTGGACGCCATCGTGCGGCCATTCTGCTTCCGCCGCTACCTGGACTTTGGCGTGATCGACGCCATCCGCAATATGCACGCCCAGATCCGCGCCGAGGTGAAGCGCCAGGAGCGCCTGCACCCGGACCGCAGCCACAACGTCAAGCTGGGCCGCGGCGGCATCCGCGAAATCGAGTTCCTGGCCCAGGTGTTCCAGCTGATCCGGGGCGGCCGCGAACCCGTCCTGCGGGACCGCTCAACCCGCGCCACCCTGCGCACCATTGCCGATAAAGGCCTGTTAAGCCCCGCCATCGTCTATCAACTGCTGGCTTCCTACACTTTCCTGCGCAACCTGGAACACCGCCTGCAATACCTCGACGACGCCCAGACGCACACCCTGCCCGCCAGCGAAGCCGACCGCCGGGTGGTGGCGCAGATGATGGGCCTGCCCGACACCGCCACCCTGCTGACCCAGCTGGACGCCCACCGCCAGTTCGTGGCCGGACAGTTCGACGAGATCTTTGCCGACAAGAACAGCAACGGCGAAGGCGACATCGACCCAGCCACCAGCAACGAATGCGCCGACCCCGACAACCAGGAAGCCATCCAGGCCCGCTTTGCCGCGCTCGGCTTCAGCGACCCGGCTGCCGCCGCCAAGCGCCTGATCGCCACCTGGTGCGCGCCGCGCCTGCAATCCATGCCGGAAGCCAGCCGCAACAAGCTGGTGGCCCTGGTCAACACCGCCCTGCCCCTGATCGCCCGCGTGGCGCAGGAGTCCAGCGCCGGCAGCCCGCAAGCCACCCTGGGCCGCCTGCTGGATTTCCTCGAAGCGATCGCGCGCCGCTCGGCCTACCTGTCGCTGCTGACCGAATATCCGCACACCCTGGCGCGGGTGATCCGCATGGTGCACGCCAGCGGCTGGGCGGCGCAGTTCCTCAGCCAGCACCCCATCCTGCTGGACGAGCTGCTGGATGACCGCCTGCTCAGCGCAGTGTTCGACCCGGCCGCCGTGGCCGCCGACCTGAGCCAGCAACTGGCCGCCGCCGACGGCGACACCGAGCGCCAGATCGACATCCTGCGCGAAGTCCACCACGCCCAGCTGTTCCACCTGCTGGCCCAGGACCTGGCGGGCGACCTGACGGTGGAAAAGCTGGCCGACCACCTGTCCGCCCTGGCCGATACCATTGTCGCCGTCACCATCCCCGCCATCTGGCGCACGGTAATCACACGCCACCGCGAAGTGCCCCGTTTTGCCGTGATCGCCTACGGCAAGCTGGGCGGCAAGGAGCTGGGCTATGTATCCGACCTGGACGTGATCTTCCTGTTCGACGATCCCGACCAGGACGCCCCGGCCCAGTACGCCAAACTGGCGCAGCGTTTTATTACCTGGATGACCTCGCACACCTCGGCCGGCATCCTGTTCGATATCGACACAGCCCTGCGCCCGGACGGCGCCAGCGGCATGCTGGTCTCCAGCGTCAATTCCTTTGAGAAATATCAAGCCAGCTCGGCCTGGGTATGGGAGCACCAGGCCCTGACCCGGGCGCGCTTCTGCGCCGGCGACGCCGGGATCGGCCAGCGCTTCGAGCAGATCCGCGAAAACGTGCTGCGCCAGCGCCGCCCCGCCGACGGCCCGCTCAAGCAGGAAGTGTTGGCGATGCGCAAGAAAATGGCGGATGCCAAGCCCAATACCACCGAGCTGTTCGACCTCAAGCAGGATGCGGGCGGCATGATCGACATCGAATTCATGGTCCAGTTCCTGGTGCTGCAGCACGCCACCGACTACCCGCAGCTGACCGCCAACTCAGGCAATATTGCCCTGCTAAAACTGTGCGGCGAACTGGGCCTGATCGATGCCGGCCTGGCCGCCAAGGTCGGCGATGCATACCGGCAATTCCGCAAACTGCAGCATCAGCTGCGCCTGCAAGGCCAGGATCTGGCCCGGGTCGACCCGGCCCTGGTGACCGTCCACGCGGCCCATGTGCGCCAGCTGTGGGCGGCTATGCTGGATGGCAATGTTGCCGACTAACAACAAACTGGCGTCAGGAGTCTTGTACTTTTGAGCATGAAAGGAATATAAAAGAGCGTCCAGCGCCATTGATCGTAGTCAACCAGGAGACCAAGATGAAAGCATTTGCAGGAGCAGTCGCACTGAGCTTTACCATACTGATGGGCAACACCGGCGCCGCGCTGGCGGCCGACAAGGGTTCGGCTGACGAGGCCGTCGCGATGGTCGGCAAGGCGGTCGCGCTGATCAAGGCCGACGGCAAGGAAAAGGCTTTTGCCGCCTTCGCCGATCCCAACAATAAAACTTTCCACGACCGCGATTTATATATCTTCGTTTACGATTTAAATGGCGTCGCCGTCGCCCACGGTAATAATCCAAAAATGGTTGGTAAAAACCTGATTGAATTAAAAGATAATGAGGGAAAACCGCTGATTAAAGAAATGGTGAATCTCGCCAAATCAAAAGGAAAAGGCTGGGTTGAATATAAATGGCCTAATCCGACCACCAAGGCAGTCGAACAAAAAGCCAGCTATATTGAAAAGGTGGATGATATTCTGGTCGGTTCCGGTATTTACAAATAAATCACCCATCCCTGCTTCCCTCCCGCACGGCGCCGCGACCAGGCTTGGTCCGGCGCCGTGTTGCATTTCAGGCCAGCCTGCGGAAGAGATGCCAAAAATTAGCATAAACGCACCAAAATACGGCATACGTCACTGCTGAGGCATATTCAAGTTGGCTATTCAAATAGTTTAAGAAGATGCCGCGTGATACGCATTTTCCCGAGCCCGGATGGATATAGGTATCATTTTACCTACATTAAATATTGTATTTTTCCTCACGCCACTGCACATTACTCGCACGTGTTTCACTTAGGTAAAATAGAAACGATTGTCCTGGTCAATTATGCCGCCAGCGGCAGCTCCGGCAGCGCTATTAATTCCGGCATTAAGCGAATTAATCCGCTTATTTAAACCGGGAGAAAATACAAAATAGAGAGTCCACTCTAAGGCAGAGGCCGTCAGTCACAGTTTCCGAAGTAGCACTGTTGTGTTTTTGCGAATCTGACCATCTTTACCTTCTTTTACGTTTACAAGAATGCTCCATGGTCGTTACAGTGCATTGTTAAAAATAATATTTAACAAACACGGAGAGTTGTTTCAACACACCCAGAAGGAGCTTGTCAATGATGAAGGAAACAGTTTTATCTCGCTCGATTCGCATGATCTGCGTTGCGGGCGTGGCAGTAAGCATGCAAGCGGCTTACGCTGACGAGAATGCGGAGCCGATACAAAAGGTTCAAGTGACGGGTTCGCGCCTGTCCACTCCGAACGCGGATTCGCCCTCGCCACTGCAGGTACTGACGGCAGCCGATATCGCGGCTTCCGGCGCGGTCAACCTGCAAGACCTGCTGCAAAAAAACCCGACCTTGGGCACCCCGTCTCTGAGCCGTACCAACTCCAACTTCCTGACCTCGGGCGGCGGCGTTTCGACCGTCAACCTGCGTAACCTGGGTGATGCTCGCACCCTGGTGCTGGTCAACGGCCGCCGCTATGTATCCGGCGTGCCTGGCGATACGGCAGTCGACCTGAACACCATTCCTATCGACTTCATCGAGCGCGTGGAACTGCTGACCGGTGGTGCTTCGGCAACCTACGGTTCGGACGCGGTGGCCGGTGTGGTTAACATCATTCTCAAGCGCAACCTGAACGGCCTGACCATCGACACCTCGACCGGTAAGAGCTCGCATAGCGACGACTTCAAGAAGAAAGTCGCCCTGACCTGGGGCCTGACAAGTGCCGACGGCGCGTCCAACATCATGGGCCACTTCGGCTACTCCAAGCAGGGCGCTGTGATGTCGAAAGACCGTCCAGAAGCCGGCTCGGCAGTCGACCAGATCTCGACCGGCTACGCCATCAGCGGCGACATTGCCGACCTCTACAAGGCCACCTCGCCGTTCTATTCGAGCTTCGCGCCACAAGGCCGCTTCTTCAAGTCCAACGGCAGCAGCTTCACCTACGACAAGAACGGTAACGTGATCCCATGGTCAACCAACGGTTCCGCGACCCTGGCCGCCACCGGCTTCAACCGCTCGGAATACCGTACCATTGCGGTGCCGACTGAACGTTACTTGTTCGCTACCAATGGCAACTACGCCATCAACGAGAACCACAGCGCGTTCTTCGAAGGTACCTACGCCCAAACCAAGGTAGATACTAATATCGAGCCTTTCCCATTGGATTCGGCCAGTATTTATCCCGCCACCGGCGGCATGCTGCCAGCCAACTTCCCAGTCAACGGCGTGATGACCCGTAACCCGCTGATTCCGGATGCACTGTGGAACGGCCTGACCCCTGACCCTGTGACCGGCGAACGCGACTGGCACTTCACCCGCCGTATGGCTGAAGTGGGCGCCCGCCACAGCACTGTGGACCGCGGCACCTTCCGTTTGGCAACCGGACTGAAGGGCACTATTCTTAACGACTGGAACTACGACACCTACCTGATCTACGGCCGCACCACGGAATCGCAGACATCGACCGGCCAGGTCAACGTGTTGAACTTCCGCAATGCCCTGGAGGCAATTCCTGACGGCAACGGCGGCGCCATGTGCCGTGACGCCCAGGCGCGCGCCCAGGGTTGCGTACCGATCAATGTGTTCGGCTACAACTCGATCACGCCGGATGCGCTGAAATACGTAACCGCTCCTGGTTCGCTGGCAACCGAAATCACCCAGAAGCTGGCTGGCGCCACCATCAGCGGTGACCTGCCATGGGGCCTGCAGGCTGGCAACATCGGCCTTGCAGCTGGCTACGAATGGCGTGATGAAGCTTCGCAAAGCGTCGCTGACCCGCTGACCCAGGCTGGCCTGAACGCCGGCAACGCCCTGCCACCGACCTACGGCGCCTTCACCGTGCGTGAAGAATTCGTGGAAACCCGCGTGCCGCTGCTGAAGGACAAGCCGTTCGCCAAGCAACTGGACCTGCGTGGTTCGTTCCGTCACGGCGACTACTCGACCGTGGGTTCCACCAACAGCTGGAATGCTGGCTTCGAGTGGGCGCCAACTGGCGACGTCAAGTTCCGCGGCACCCACGCCGTGTCGACCCGTGCGCCGAACATCAACGAACTGTACTCGCCACCACAGCAGACCTTCCCATCCGGTCTGGTTGATCCTTGCGTGGGCGTGACCGCAACCAGCAGCGACGCCAAGTCGGTCGCTTGCCGCGCAGCGCCGGGCGTGAATGCCAACATCGCTGCCAACGGTGGCGTGTTTACCCTGAATCAGTCCGACATCCAAGGCATCTCCGGCTACGACCGCGGCAATCCTGGCCTGAAGGCAGAGAAAGGCCGTTCCAACACCGTCGGCGTGGTTGTTACTCCACGCTCGATCCCGATGCTGAGCAAGTTCACCTTCACGGCTGACTACTTCAACATCAAGATCTCCGACGCCATTGTGTCGACCCCACGCCAATTCGCCCTGACCCAGTGCTACGGCGGCGGCAGCAGCACCTTCTGCCAGTTCGTGACCCGCCGTCCAACTTCGGAAGGTTCGAACAGCGCCGGTTCGATCAAGTACATCGACTCGGCTGACACCAACTCGGGCGGCACCGGCACCGAAGGTATCGACATGACCGCTTCGTGGGCGGACAAGGTCGGTCCTGGCCGCCTGAGCGCCATGTTGTCGTACACCTATCTGAAGACGCTGTGGAATATTCCACTGCCAGGCGCAGACAAGGATGTGACCTCAGGCGAAGTCGAAGCACCTAAAAACAAGGCCGTGCTGAACCTGGCTTATAAATACGGCGCCTACGGCATCAGCAGCACCACCACCTACACCGGCCGTGTTGGTCTGGATCACCTGTTCCTGCAAGCGAACTTCGACAATCCGCAAGACGCAGCGAAGATTGGCTCGGTTACCTACCAGGACTTCCAGTTCACCTATGACGTGAAGAAATCGGTCCAGGTTTACCTGGGTATCGACAACGCCTGGAACAAGAAACCGCCTCCAATCATCAGCGGTCTGCCAGGCGACAGCACCGGTACCGAAACCGATGCCAGCGCGTACGATCCAATCGGCCGCCGCTACTACGTCGGTCTGCGCGTCAGCCTGTAATTGCAGTAGTTTGTCTGGCAGCTACGGCTGCCAGACATAAAAAAACCCTCTCGGCTTCGCGGCCGGGAGGGTTTTTTATTAGCTGATCGCTTGGTATTACTTGGCGTTCATCAGTGCCACGGTGGTGTCCAGCATGCGGTTGGAGAAGCCCCACTCGTTGTCGTACCAGGACGATACCTTGACCAGACGGCCGGAGACCTTGGTCAGGGTGGCGTCGAAGTTCGACGATGCCGGGTTGTGGTTGAAGTCCACCGACACCAGCGGTTCGGTCTGGTAGGTCAGCACGCCTTTCAGGGCGCCTTCCGCAGCGGTCTTCATCAGGGCGTTGACTTCGTCCACGGTGGTGTCGCGCTTGGCGATGAAGGACAGGTCGACCAGCGACACGTTGATGGTCGGCACACGGATGGCGAAGCCGTCCAGCTTGCCGTTCAGCTCTGGCAGCACCAGGCCAACCGCGGCGGCGGCGCCGGTCTTGGTCGGGATCATCGACTGGGTGGCGGAACGGGCGCGGCGCAGGTCTTCATGCATCACGTCGGTCAGCACCTGGTCATTGGTGTAAGCGTGCACGGTGGTCATCAGGCCGGTTTCCACGCCGATGGCGTCGTTCAGCGGCTTGACCAGCGGGGCCAGGCAGTTGGTGGTGCACGATGCGTTCGAGATCACGGTGTCCGAAGCCTTCAGCACGCCATGGTTCACGCCGAACACAACGGTCGCATCCACGTCCTTGCCGCCTGGTGCCGAGATGATGACTTTCTTGGCGCCGCCCTTCAGGTGGGCCGAAGCCTTTTCCTTGGTGGTGAAGAAGCCGGTGCATTCCAGCACGACGTCCACGCCCAGCTCGCCCCATGGAATTTCCGCAGGGTTACGTTGCGCAAATACGCGGATCTTGTCGCCATTTACGATCATATTGTCGCCTTCCACCGTGACGGTGCCCGGGAACTTGCCGTGGGCGGTGTCATAGCGGGTCAGGTGCGCGTTCGATTCGGCATTGCCCAGGTCGTTGATCGCCACGATCTGGATATCCTGTTTCTTGCCGCCTTCGTAGAAAGCGCGCAGCACATTGCGGCCGATACGGCCGTAGCCGTTGATTGCAACTTTGATCGTCATACTTTGCTCCTGATTAAAAAAATAAGGTAGTGCAGACTGCAATTATAAGTTAGGCAAGCACGGATTGGACTTTTGCCACCACGTTATCCACGGTGAAGCCGAAATGCTTGAACAGGACGCCGGCTGGAGCCGATTCACCGAAGGTATCGATACCCACCACGGCGCCTTCCAGACCCACATACTTGTACCAGAAATCGGTCACGCCGGCTTCGATGGCCACGCGTGGCGTGCCTTTGGTCAATACGCTGGCCTTGTAGGCCGCGTCCTGGCGGTCGAACACGTCGGTGGACGGCATCGACACCACGCGCACCGGGGTACCGGCGGCAGCCAGCGCGTCAGCGGCGGCCACGGCCAGTTCCACTTCCGAGCCGGTGGCGATCAGGATTGCTTTGGCGCCCGGCGCGTCGCGCAGCACATAGCCGCCCTTGGCGACGTCGGCGATCTGGGCCGGGGTGCGCTCCATGTACGGCAGGTTCTGGCGCGAGAAGATCAGGGTGGCAGGACCATCGTGACGCTTGACCGCTGCGCCCCAGGCCACCATCGATTCGGTGGTGTCGCATGGGCGCCAGTTGTCCAGGTTCGGGATCAGGCGCAGCGAGGAAACGTGCTCGACCGACTGGTGGGTCGGGCCGTCTTCGCCCAGGCCGATCGAGTCGTGGGTGAACACGAAGATCGAGCGCTGCTTCATCAGGGCGGCCATACGCAGGGCGTTGCGGCTGTAGTCCGAGAAGGTCAGGAAGGTGGCGCCAAACGGGATATAGCCGCCGTGCAGGGCGACGCCGTTCATGATCGCCGACATGCCGAATTCGCGCACGCCGTAGTTGATGTGGTTGCCTGGCTTGCCGGAACGCACAGCGATGCACTCTTTCCAGTTGGTCAGGTTGGAGCCGGTCAGGTCGGCCGAGCCGCCCAGGAACTCCGGCAGCACCGGCGCCAGGGCCTGGATCGCGTTCTGCGAGGCCTTGCGGGTGGCGATGGTTTCTTTCTTTTCCACGGTGGCGGCCACGGCGGCGGCCAGGGTGGCGTCGAAGTTGCCTGGCAGATCGCCCTTCATGCGGCGCATCAGTTCTGCGGCTTCGGCAGGGAACTGCGCGCTATAGGCGGTAAATTTCACCATCCACTCCGCTTCTGCGGCGGCGCCGGCAGCTTTGGCGTCCCAGGCGGCGTACACGTCGGCAGGAATTTCGAACGGGGCGTGTGGCCAGCCGATGTATTCGCGCACAGCGGCGACTTCCTTCTCGCCCAGGGCGGCGCCGTGCACCTTGTCGCCGCCTTGCAGGTTAGGCGAACCCTTGCCGATCACGGTCTTGCAGCAGATCAGGCTTGGCTTGTCAGCTTTCTTGGCGGCGGCGATGGCGGCCGAGACGGCAGCCACGTTATGGCCGTCAACGTTGCGGATCACGTTCCAGCCGTAGGCTTCAAAGCGGGCCGGGGTGTCGTCGGTGAACCAGCCTTCCACCTTGCCGTCGATCGAGATGCCGTTGTCGTCGTACAGGGCGATCAGTTTCTTCAGGCCCAGGGTGCCGGCCAGCGCGCACACTTCGTGCGAAATACCTTCCATCAGGCAGCCATCGCCCACGAACGCGTAGGTATAGTGGTCAACCACGTCGAAGCCTGGCTTGTTGAATTCGCTTGCCAGCAGCCACTCGGCCAGCGCCATGCCGACCGCGTTGGCGATGCCCTGGCCCAGCGGGCCGGTGGTGGTTTCCACGCCGGCGGTGTAGCCGACTTCCGGGTGGCCCGGGGTCTTGGAATGCAGCTGGCGGAAGTTCTTGATGTCGTCCATGCTCAGGTCGTAGCCGGCCAGGTGCAGCAGCGCATAGTGCAGCATCGAGCCGTGGCCGTTCGACAGCAGGAAGCGGTCGCGGTTGACCCACTTCGGATTGGCCGGATTGTGGCTGTAGTGGCCGCTCCACAGGGCAACGGCGATCTCGGCCATGCCCATTGGCATGCCTGGGTGGCCGGAATTGGCTTTCTGAACAGCGTCCATTGCCAGCGCGCGGATCGCGTTAGCCATGTTGGTGGTGGGGAGCGTAGAAGTCATCGTAGTTTTGAATTACGGAAGTTTGGAAATTGAGCGGGCCTGCTGGCCGGATGAACCAACTATTTTACCAGAGCACGGGGCGTAACCCTTAAAATTGCACGATTACATTGCACTGGAACGCCCTTCATGCCCCGCTTTTACTGTCCCCAGCCCCTGGCCGTCGGCCTGACCGTGTCCCTGCCCGAGGCGGTGGCCCACCATGTGCAGGTGCTGCGCCTGCCGCTGGGCGAGCTGGTCACGCTATTTAATGGCGAAGGTGGCGAATACAGCGCCAGCCTGACCGAGATCGGCCGCCGCAGCGCCTCGGCCGAGGTCAAGGCCCACCATCCGCGCGAAGCCGAGTTACCTTTTGCCATCACCCTGGCCCAGGCCCTGCCGGAAGCCAGCAAAATGGACTGGATCATTGAAAAAGCGGTGGAACTGGGCGTGGGCGCGTTCCAGCCACTGGCGGCGCAGCGCTGCGTGGTCAAGCTGAACGCCGAACGGGCCGAAAAGAAGCTGGCGCACTGGCGCGGCATCATCGAATCGGCTTCCGAGCAGTGCGGCCGCAACCGCCTGGCCCAGCTGGGCGAGCTGCAGGACTATAAACAGTGGATCACCCAGCAGAATCTGCACCGCCGCATCATTTTGAGCCCGCGCGCCGAATCCTCGCTGGCCGAATGGGCGCGCCACCATGCGCCGCAGGCGGTAACCCTGGTGATCGGCCCGGAAGGCGGTCTCAGCGAGCAGGAAGAAGAGGCGGCCCTGCGCCACGGCGCGCTGGCGCTGTCGATGGGCCCGCGCATCCTGCGCACCGAGACGGCCGGCCTGGCCGCCGCCGCCATGCTCAGCGCGGCCTGGGGAGGAATGTAGCAAAGCGCCGCGCCAATAAAAAAAGCCCGCCTGCACTGAACGCGATCTTGAGCGCGTTCAGGCTGGCGGGCTTTTTTATCGTCGAAACGATTAGAACTTCGCGTTCACGCCGAAGGTGATGAAACGACCGATCGCGTCATAGGACTGCGGGAAGGTGTTACCGCTGTCCATGGTGGTGGTACCGATGGTGCCGCCCACGATAGGTGGTTTCTTGTTAGCTGCGTTGTTGATGGATACGTTGAAACGCAGATTCTTCGAGTAGTTGTACACGCCCGACAGGTCGATGTAGTTGTACGCTGGAATATGCGAGTACGCTGGCAGGAAGGTGCCGGCCAGTGGCTCTACGTCCACTGCGCTGACATAACGCCAGTTGTAGCCCACAGCGAAATCACCCACGTTCCAGGTGGTGCGCTGGTTGAACTTGCGCTTGTACACTGGAGCGTTCGCCACGTTGCCGCAAGCGACCGAGTAGTAGCCCAGGCAGTCACGGTTCAGCGAGGTTGGGGTACCCTGGAACATGAAGCTCTGCACTTGGGTGTAGTTCCAGCTCAGGTCGAAGTTACCGAACTTAGGATCCAAGTTCAGTTGCTTGGCCTGCAGCTTGTAGGCTACGCCCAGATCGAAGCCGCTGGTGCTCTGGTTACCCGAGTTCGACAGCGGGGTTTGCACGCCCTTCGAACCAACGCCGTTGAAGGTGCCGGTGTTAGGATCGCGGCCCACAATCGCGCAGTACGAGTTCAGCTCGAACGATGGATTGTTCTTGTAGCAGCCGTCCAGCACGTCAGAGGTCGACAGGCTCGACACGGCATCCGAGATCGAGATCTTGTAGTAGTCCAGCGTCACAGCCAGCTTAGGCAGTGGTTCCCACACGAAGCCGATGGTCTTGGTCTTCGCCGATTCAGGGCCCAGGTTCGGGTTACCGCCGGTCAGGTTGTTGATCTGGCCAGCCGATGGCGCCGACAGGCTGCCGATCACCGAGGTTGGCACGCCGGTCAGACGGCACAGGTTCGACAGAGTGCCGGCCTTGTTGGCGTCAGCCTGGTTGACCAGGGTGCCTTGGCATGGGTCGGTCGCCAGGTTCGACAGGTTGGTCACCTGCGGTGCGAACAGTTCGTTCACATTCGGTGCGCGGGTGGCCTTCTGAATCATGGCGCGGACGCGGAACGATTTAACAGGTTCCCACTCGCCGCCGGCCTTCCAGCTGCCGTAGCTCTGCGAAGCCTGGTCGCCCGACTTGAACTCGGTCTCACGGTAGCCCAGGTCAGCATTCAGCGCGCGGACGAATGGCTTGTCCTTGATCAGCGGAATTTGCGATTCGATCGCCAGTTCGCGCAGACGGAAGTGACCGGTACGGTCCGGGGTCGGTGCGCCCGAACCCAGCACTTCGCCCTGGATCTGCGATGCAGCGTCCGACTGGGTGCCGGCTTGCACTTTACGCTCTTCAGCGGTGATCGACATCGGGATCGGCTGGCCGGCCCATGGCGATACAAACTTGTTGCCGAAGTCGCCCGAGAACGAAATCGAACCGACGTCCTGCTGTACGTGCTGGGTCTGCAGCGAGCTCGAGTTGATGAAGCCCAGCTGGTCAGGCGTGATGCTGCCAGCGGCGCCGAACACGTTCAGCGGTACGCAACCGTTGGTGTTGACCACGCAAGTGGTCTTGTTCAGCGCGTTCAGAGCTTGCTGTACCTTGGCGAACGAACCCCAGTTGATACGGCCCTGTACCTGGTCGGCAGTGCCGCGGGTCCAGTTGGCATCGTAGGTCCAGTCCCAAGCCACGTCACCTTTCAGGCCCAGGGTGTATTGCAGGGTACGGTTGTCGAAGCTGTTGATACGTGGGCCCAGTTCCACGAAGCGGCGGCCAATGGTCATTGGCACATTGGTCGGATCGCCCACCACGCAGTTCGCGGCAGGAATGCCACGCTGTGCGCAGATCTGCTGACGGGCCGTGTCAGGAATGTATGGGTTACCGATCGGTACGTTGAACGAGTTCAGGAAGGTGCCCGACTCAGCCAGGGTCGACGCCACTTTGGAAGCGGTGTAGAACACTTCCGAGTAAGCCTCGAAGTTGTCGTTGATCTTGTAGTTGGCCAGCGAGGTAGCCTGGGTGCGATCCAGACCGGTCTGGTAGTAGTTCAGCGGGTTGGTGTTGTAGCTCTGAACTGGCTGTACCAGGGCGCCGGTGGCTGGGTTGATCTGCCAGCTGCCGTTCAGGGTGCCTTTGGCAACACCTGGGCCAGGAGTAACCTGGAAGGCGGCCGGAATGGTGGTGCCGGAGCCGCTCGGCAGGCCGGAGGTCGAACTCAGGCTGGTCACGCCGTAGGAACGCGCGCCCTGCGCCAGCGGGTCGACGTTGGTCTTGCCGATGCTCAGCACGACGTTGCCGCGACCATCATCCAGGTTGGCGCCGAAGGTGACGTCGGTGCGCTTTTTCTTGGCGTCGTGGTCGCTGGTGGTGCCGCCGTACGAGGTGGCAGCGTCCAGGCCGGAGAAGTTCTTCTTCAGGTTGAAGTTGACCACGCCGGCAACTGCGTCGGCGCCGTAAGCAACCGATGCGCCACCGGTCAGCAGGTCAACGCGGCTCAGCAGAGCGATAGGAATCGAGTTGGTGTCGACAGTGCCGTTCAGGTTGAACGGAACCATGCGGCGGCCGTTGATCAGCACCAGGGTACGGTTCGCGCCCAGACCGCGCAGGTCGATGGTCGCGGCGCCGGCGGTGCCGTTGTTGGTGCCAGGGCCGATCGAAGGCAGTGCAGCTGGCACGCCCTTGATGAATTCTTCAACCGCGACTGGCTGCGAGGATTTGATTTCTTCCGAGCTGACCGAGGAGATCGGGCTGGTCGAAGTGGTACCTGGGGTGGTAATGCGGGTACCGGTAATCTGCACCGATTCGATCTTCTGCACTGGGGCAGCTTCTTGTGCCATGGCATTGTGCATCATGGCGCTGGCGCCGACCAGCATCGAGCTGGCGAAGACCGTACGCAGCGTGCGCGAAAGGACTTTCTCTTGAATCATTGTAAAACTCCCATTATTGAAGCCCCAAGAAGGGGAACCGTCACCGCCCGAGAAGGTCGGCTAGCGTTTTTAAGGTTTCTTGAGAAATCGAAACTCTTGTATTAATACTCAAGGTATTAAGCAACGCATCAAACCATTTGCCTGACAAAACTGTCAACGCCTGTTGAGAAATGTTTCACGAAAACAACGGCTGCAAGCTTTCTGATTTATGCAAGTTTTTTCCGCAGATTTTTTTCCGCTTTGCACAAAAAATTCTTAATCCCCTATCAACAATGCGAGGGAACTTGGCTTCATTTGGAGTGAAACGTCTTTTATTTATCGAAAATTTGGCGCAATAAAGTTTCAGCCTTGAAAAGTTCGGCTGTGAAGAATGTCATGCCAGACCCGTTATGTTGCGTCGCAACACGGAATTTAGGCATCTGTCGGCTAAAAACCGCACTCAGGATGATGCCCAGAAAAAAGTTGTGGCAAACAGACAAAATTACAATTTTCGAATCATGTTGTATATTCACAACCTCACGACTGAACTATATTTGTACAAATTTAGTTTTCTGTGCGCGTGAATTTTGCCGTCCGACTTGGCTGAGCAGGTAAAATACGGGCTTGCATAAACCTCTCCGTTAGCTACGGAGCACACCAAGGAAATCCGCCATGCTGCGACTGAATGAAGTCAAACTCCCGCTCGACCATAGCGAGCCGGAGCTGCCCGCCGCCATCTGCGCCCGCCTGGGCATCCCCGCCGAAGACCTGCTGAGCTTTACTGTGTTCAAACGCAGCTATGACGCCCGCAAAAAGACTCAAATTGTCCTGATCTACTCGCTCGACATCGAGGTGCGCAACGAGGCCGCCGTGCTGGCGCGCCTGCAAAAGGACATCCACCTGACGCCTGCGCCCGACACCAGCTATAAGTTCGTAGCCGATGGCCAGGCCCTGGCGGCCCGTCCCGGCTTCCAGCGCCCGGTGGTGATCGGCATCGGCCCCTGCGGCCTGCTGGCGGCCCTGATCCTGGCCCAGATGGGCCTGCGCCCCATCATCGTCGAACGCGGCAAGATCGTGCGCGAACGTACCGTCGATACTTTCGGCTTCTGGCGCCAGCGCAAGCTCAATCCCGAGTCGAATGTGCAGTTCGGCGAAGGCGGCGCCGGCACCTTCTCGGACGGTAAGCTGTACAGCCAGATCAAGGATCCCAAGCACTACGGCCGCAAGGTGCTGACCGAGTTCGTCAAGGCCGGCGCGCCGGAAGAAATCATCTACGTCAGCAAGCCGCACATCGGTACTTTCCGCCTGGTCAAGATGGTGGAATCGATGCGCGAAACCATCGAGGCGCTGGGCGGCGAATACCGCTTCGAGAGCAAGGTGGTGGATATCGACATCGAGGAAACGGCGGACGGCCGCCAGGTGCGCGGCGTGACCCTCGACAGCGGCGAAAAGATCGCCACCAATCACGTGGTGCTGGCCATCGGCCACAGCGCCCGCGACACCTTTGAAATGCTGTACCGGCGCGGCGTCTATATCGAAGCCAAGCCCTTCTCGATCGGCTTCCGCGTCGAGCACCCGCAGTCGCTGATCGACGCCTGCCGCTTCGGCCCCAACGCCGGCCACCCGATCCTGGGCGCGGCCGACTACAAGCTGGTGCACCACGCCTCCAACGGCCGCGCCGTATACAGCTTCTGCATGTGCCCTGGCGGCACCGTGGTGGCGGCGGCGTCCGAGCCGGGCCGCGTGGTCACCAACGGCATGAGCCAGTATTCGCGCAACGAGCGCAACGCCAACAGCGCCATCGTGGTCAGCATCTCGCCGGAAGTCGATTATCCCGGCCATCCGCTGGCGGGCGTGGAATTCCAGCGCAGGCTGGAGGAAAAAGCCTTTGAACTGGGCGGCGGCAACTACAATGCCCCGGGCCAGCTGATGGGCGACTTCGTCGCGGGCAAAGCCTCCACCGATTTCGGCGCCGTGGTGCCTTCGTACAAGCCGGGCATCACCCTGACCGACCTGGCGCAGATCCTGCCGGAGTTTGCCGTCACCGCGCTGCGCGAAGCCTTCCCCGCTTTCGACAAGCAGATCAAGGGCTACTTCAAGCACGACGCCGTGCTGACCGGCCTGGAGACGCGCACTTCCTCGCCGATCCGCATCAAGCGCGACGACCACAGCCTGCAAAGCCTGAATACCAGGGGCCTGTTCCCGGCGGGCGAAGGCGCCGGCTACGCGGGCGGCATCCTGTCGGCCGGCGTGGATGGCATCAAGGTGGCGGAAGCGGTCGCACTGTCGATCGAAGCTACAAAGTAAGCTACGACATCAGCGGCAGGCGCATGCGGATGGTGCAGCCGGGCGCGGACGGCGTGGCCACGTCGGCCGTCACCGTGCCGCCCATCTGGTGCACAATGGTATAAACGATATGCATGCCCAGCCCTGAACCGCCCTGCCCGCGCTTGGTGGTGAAGAAGGGCTCGAACAAGCGCTCGCGTACTTCGGGCGTCAGGCCGACGCCATCGTCGGCCACCTCAAACTGCAGCCAGCGCCGGCCCGTATCGCCGGCGCCACTGACACTGCTGGCACGCAGCCACACCGTGCCCGGCCCGCCGTTGGGAAACGCGTGGCGCACGGCGTTCATCAGCAAATTGGAAATCAGCTGCGAGAAGCGCCCCGCCGCCAGCCGCGCTTCGATCGCGCCGTCGATCTCGATCAGCGCCTTGATGCCGGCCCGGCGCAGCTCCGGGCTGTGCGCCGACACCACGCCCTGCACATAGTCGTGCAGCTTGAGCAGGCCGACATGTTCGCTGTTCTGGTCCACCGCCAGCTGCTTGAAGTTGCCGATCAATTCCGCCGCCCGTGCCAGGTTCTGCTCTACCAGCACCGCGCCGTGCTTCATGCGCTGGGTGGCCTCGGCAAGTTCCGAGCGGCTCACCTTGGGCGCGTTGATCGATTCGACCAGCATGTCGGCGTAGTTCGACAGGCCAGACGCGGCCGTCACCGCCACCCCGATCGGCGTATTGATCTCGTGCGCCACGCCGGCCACCAGGCCGCCCAGCGCCGCCATCTTCTCCTGCTCCACCATGACATCACGCGCCGAAACCAGTTCCTCGGTGCGCTCGCGCACGCGCGCCTCCAGCAGGTTCTCGCGCTCCTGGTGCTGCAGCTCGGCGGCGCCGCGCGCGGCAAAGATCGACAGCAGCGACAAGGCCAGCAGGCGCTTGTTCTCGTCGATCGGCTTGGTGTCGATGGCCGACAGGATGCCCAGCGTCTTGCCCTCGGTGTCGATCATGGGAATGCCGATATAGCTTTCCGCGTTCATGTCCACCAGCAGCGTGTCCTTGGGATAGTCGGCCTGGATGCCGCAGGCGTGGAAGCACATCGACTGATCGGTCACGTCCTGGCAGGGCGTGTGCATCAGCGAGTATTCCATGTTCGGCAGATAGTCCTGCCCCGCCCACACCGCCAGCGTGCGGATGCCTTCGCCGCCGTCCTCCATGGTGATCACGCGACCTGCGATGACATAGGTGACGTCCAGCGCCAGCGCCAGGTCGCGCACCAGCTGGCGCAGGAATTCGTCGCCGCGCGTGCGCGCGGTGGACGCCGTGATCGAGCGCAGCGCCGCTTCCGCCAGCAGGCGCCCGTCGGCCTCGCCGAACAGCGGTGCAGCCTTGCCTTCGGCGCGCGCCGCCATCAGCTCTTCGCGCATCAGCAGCTTTTCGTAAGTGATGGCGACGTTAGCCGAAAACACTTCCAGCAGTTCGCGTTCATCCGCGCCGATCGGCTGCACGAACGCCATGTACAGGAAGCTCTCGTTGCCGTCGCGGGTGCGGTAGTAGCAGGCGTGCCAGTTGTCGCCGTGATGGCTGCCATGCTCGCGGGCGCAGCGCGTGAAGGCGTCGCGCACGGCGGGCGGCAGCTGCTCCATGTCCTCGTCCGGCGCCAGATCGGCATAAGCCGAGGTCACCGCCAGCACCTTCAGCCGCCCGGCCAGATTGGCGGCGGCATAGGCGCTGATACGGCTGGCGCACACGCCCTGCCCTTCCTGCCCCAGCAGCTCGCCGGCCTGTTCCAGCACGGTGGAGCAGAAGTTGCGCAGGTTGTTGGAGTCGCACACCTGGGTTATGGCGTGGATCGAGCGGCGCAGGCCATTGCGGGCGCGCTCCAGCCGCATCAGGTCACGGTAGGCCCGCAGCGCCGAGTAGAACACGGTGGTCAGCTTGGCGTGGGTGAGATCGGTCTTTTCGCGGTAGTCGTTGATGTCGTAGGCCTTGATCACCATGGCCTGCGGCGCCTGGCCCGGCTGGCCGGTGCGCAGCACGATGCGCAGATTGGTATTGCGCAGATCTTCGCGGATGAAGCGCACCAGATCCAGGCCCGCGTGCTCGTCCTCCATCACCACATCCAGCAGCACCAGGGCAAAGTCATTCGGCTGCGACAGCACGGCGCGCGCATCGGCGGCCGAATAACAGTCGGTGAACTGCACGCCGCGGCCGTCCAGGGTAAAGTCGGCCATCACGAGATGGGTGACCTGGTGCACCGAGGCCTCGTCGTCGACGATCAGCACCTGCCACGGTGCTGGCGGGCGCGGCCCGGCCGCGGCCTGGCCATCATCCTCGAACAGCATTTCATCGATCATCCCGCTTCTCCCGATGGCAGCTTGCTTAAAGAATTGTACAACAGACAAGCGTTAACCAATGGCCTGTTTTGATAGCGCTATCAGAAGTGAAACCGCACTGTCAATACGGGCACTATTTTTACAACAAGGTCACAAACACATTTGACAGTTAGTTACTTTCGATGGTTTCATGCCCGGTCTTACCAACCAAGTTTCAATACGGGAGTTTGAGTACATCATGATGGAAACTGTTTTATCGCGTTCGCTGCGCGGCATCTTTTCCGGCAGTGCCGCGCTGATCGGCGCCAGCCTGCTGGTTCAGCCGCTGCACGCCCAGGAGGCGCCAGTCCAGCGCGTGGAAATCACCGGTTCGTCGGTCAAGCGCGTCGACGCCGAGACCTCGCTGCCAGTGCAGATCGTCGGCAAGGAAGATATCGCCAAGACCGGCGCCACCAGCACCCAGGAACTGCTGGCCACCGTGGCCGCCTTTTCCACCATGGGCGGCACCACCAACTCCACCGGCGCTGGCGTATCGACCGGCGGCCTGTCCTCGGTATCGCTGCGCGGCCTGGGTTCGGCCCGCACCCTGGTGCTGGTCAACGGCCGCCGCCTGGCCAGCTTCCCGATCGGTGACGGCGCCTCCGTCAACGTCAACGCCATTCCGATCTCCGCCATCGAACGCGTCGAGATCCTGAAGGACGGCGCATCCGGCGTGTACGGCAGCGACGCCGTAGCCGGCGTGGTCAACTTCATCCTGTCCAAGCACGTCGAAGGCGTCGAAGTGACCGGCACCTACGGCACCCCGTCGGAACACGGCGGCGGCAAGAACGACCGCGCCACCATCACCGGCGGCTTCAGCAACGACCGCCTGGACGTAGTGCTGTCCGGTTCCTATGAAAAGGAAAAGGCCCTGTTCGGCCGTGACCGCGACTACGCCAACACCGCCACCCGCCTGCCGTACTTCAGCGGCTCGGCCACCGGCAGCGGCAATATCCAGGGTATCTTCGACCCGGTCACCGGCAAGGGTCCAGGCTTCAGCAGCGGCGCTTCCGGCTACGGCAATCCGATGGCCATCGGCGATCACTGCAGCACCATCAAGATGGGCACCCTGCAGGGCGGCGCCAAAGGTGCGCCTTACTGCTACTACGATTCCGGTCCTGACGTCGGCCTGATCCCTGACCGCGAACTGGTCAACTTCACCGGCAACCTGACCTACCGCCTGGACGGCGGCCATGAGCTGTTCGCCGACATGCTGGCTTCGCAGAGCAAGGTCACCCAGACCTACCAGCCATCGCCGGCCCGCGCCAGCTTCTTCGAGACCGATGGCCAGTTCGCCCAGCAAGGCGTGACCCCGGCCCTGCTGGTCTACCCAAGCAACCCGGCCTACCAGCAGATCGCCGTGCCTTACCTGCAGAGCCAGGGCTTTACCTCCCTGATCGGCAAGCCACTGGCGGTGACCATGCGCGTGTTCGACTTTGGCCCGCGCCAGAACCTGGACACCAACAAGCAGGCCCGCCTGGTAGTGGGCGCGCGCGGCACCATCGCTTCCGCCGACTACGAAGTGGCCGTTGGCCACAACGAGTCGCGTCTGGAAAGCGCGGTCGAAAGCGGCTACTTCTCGCAGGTTGCCTACGCCAAGATCCTGAACGACCCAAGCAGCAACTGGAATCCATGGGCGGCAGGTGGCGTGCAGACCGGCGCGCTGGCTGACAAGATCAAGGGCGCGGCCTTCACCGGCACCTTCCTGAACGCCAAGTCCACCAGCGACTTCTTCGACGCCAAGCTCACCGGCGACATCGGCACCATCGCCGGCATCACTCCGGCCTACGCGCTGGGCGTACAGTCGCGCAAGGAAAAGCTGGAACAGGATCCGAGCGCAGCCTACCAGTCGGGTGACATCTCCGGCCTGGGTGGCTCGGTGGTCCCGCTGGACCGCAGCCGCACCGTCAACTCGGCCTTCGGCGAATTGAACCTGCCGGTCATGAAGTCGCTGGAATTCAATCTGGCCGCGCGTGACGACAAGTACAACGACGTCGGCAACACCGCCAACTGGAAGGGCAACTTCCGCTGGCAGCCAGTCAAGTCGCTGCTGGTACGCGGTTCCTACGGCACCGGCTTCCGTGCGCCGAGCCTGACCGACCTGTGGACCCCGCAGACCCTCGGCACCTCGACCACCTTCAACGATCCGGCCACCAACCAGACCGGCCTGCAGGTCAACCAGCTCTCCGGCGGCAACCCTAACCTGAAGCCAGAGAAGTCGAAGCAGTACTCGTTCGGCGTGGTTTGGCAGCCGACCAGCACCGGCAGCATCGGTGTCGACTTCTTCAACATCCGCGTACGCGACATCCTGGCCACGCCATCGGCCCAGGAAATCGTTTCGCGCTTCCGCGCAGGCGACCCGGCGTTCAAGAACCTGGTCACCCTGCAGGGTAACGAAGTGTCCAGCATCGTCGCGATCCAGAACAACATCGGCGACGCCAATGTGCAGGGCCTGGACCTCTTCGCCAACTGGCGCGGCAACTTCAACGGCAGCCGTCTGGACATCAACATGAACGGTACCTACATGGATACCTTCGACCAGACCAGCCCTGGCGGCGCGCTGTCGCACAAGGTAGGCACCCAGGTTGATCCGAACGGCGCACCAGTGCTGGGCGCCGACAACGGCGGCGTGGTGCTGCGCTGGAAGGACACCCTGGCAGGCACCTGGACCACTGGTCCATGGGCTGTGACCCTGATCCAGAACTTCCGCACCGGCTACCGCGTGGGTAACGACACCAATGGCAAGGAAGTTCACATTGGCGCCGAGTCGACCTACGACACCAACGTGGTCTACAAAGGCATCAAGAACCTGAGCCTGACCCTGGGCGTGAAGAACCTGTTCGACAAGCAGCCGGAAACCGTCGGTACCGCCGTCAGCAACCAGTTCCAGTCTGGCTACGACATCTACCAGTACGATCCACGCGGCCGCTTCATCTACGTGACCGCAGGCTACAAGTTCAAGTAATCGCTAGCTGAACCTGAAGCTGAAAGGGCTGCCTTACTTGGCAGCCCTTTTTTTATTTACAGCCAGCCGGCCCGGCGGAAGCGCCGGTAAAGGTAGTAGCACACCGAGACCATGATCAGGATCGCGGCCGGATAGCCGTATTTCCATTCCAGCTCCGGCATCACCTTGAAGTTCATGCCCCATACGCCCGCAAAGGCGGTACAGATGGCGAAGATGGCGGCCCACGCGGCCAGCCGCTTGTTCACTTCCCCTTCCTCGATCGCCACCATCGACAGGTTGACCTGGATCGCCGTGGCGATGGTGTCGCGGATGCTGTCCAGCGCGGAGTTAATCCGCAGCAGATGGTCGTGCACGTCGCGGAAGTATTCCTGAGTGTGCAGGCACAGGGCCGGTACCCGTCCGCCGTGCAGGCGTCCCACCGCTTCCAGCAGCGGCACCACGGCATGGCGCACGATGGTGGCCTTGCGCTTCAGTTCATACAGGCGCTGGATATTGTCGCGCTGGCGGCCATGCATGAAGATGCGCTCCTCAATATCTTCCAGCTCCGTCTCCAGCGCATCCAGCACGGGGAAGTAGCGGTCCACCACCGCGTCCATCAGCGCATACAGCACGAAGGCGGGACCAAGGCGCAGCATATGCGGCTCCTGCTCGGCGCGCGCCCGCACGCCCAGGAATCCCTGCGAGGAGTTGTTGTCGCGCGAGGACAGCACGTAGTTCTTGCCGACGAAGATATCGACCTCGCCCACCACGATCTCGTTGGCCTGGCATTCCACCGTCTTCACCACCACGAACAGCGAATCGCCGTATTCCTCGATCTTGGCGCGCTGGTGGCCGCGCCGGGCGTCTTCCACCGCCAGCTCGTGCAGGGAGAATTCCTCCTGCATCACCGACAGCTCTTCGGCTTCGGCGGCGCGCAATGCGACCCAGACAAAGCACTCGGGCCGCTGCACGTAGTCGCTGATCTCTTCGACCTTGATATCGGCCAGCTTCTGTCCGTCCTGGTAAGCGACGCAATTAATCAGCATAAAAAAAGCTCCTGGCTGCATTCAAACAGCCAAGAGCTTACTCTAAACAGGCGCTACCCGGAATCCCGCTTCAGTCGTCCTTGGCGCCGTCGATGCCCAGCTCCGCGATCTTGCGGGTGATGGTGTTACGGCCAATACCCAGCCGTACCGCCGCGTCGTTCTTGCGGCCGTGGGTATGCTTGAGCGCCGTGCGGATCAGGGCCGACTCGAACTGGCGGCCCAGCACCGCCATCACTTCCGGCTGGCCGCCGCTGAGCATATTGGCGGCCTGGGTTTCCAGCAGATTGAGCCAGGCGTCCGGACCGGCCGGCAGCGCCACCGTTTCCGGCAGGCTGACGTTGACGGTGCCGTGATACTGCGCCGGGCTGTAGTTCTCGCTGGCCGCGGCCGCAGCGGCGGCAGAAGCACCGGCCGTAGACCCGCCATGCTCCTGGGTCAGTTCCAGCGGCAGATCCTTCACCTCCACGGTCTGGCCGGGCGCCATCACGGTGATCCAGTTGCACAGGTTTTCCAGCTGGCGCACGTTACCCGGCAGCTCCAGGCTGCACAGGAAGTTGAGCGCATTCTCGCTCATGCGCTTGGCTTCCACGCCCAGCTGCTTGGCGCTCTGCACCAGGAAGTGGCGCACCAGAATGGGGATGTCCTCGCGGCGCTCCCTCAAACTGGGCAGGCGCAGACGGATCACGTTGAGGCGGTGGTACAAGTCCTCGCGGAACAAGCCTTCGCGCACGCGCTGCTCCAGGTTCTGGTGCGTCGCCGTAATCACGCGCACATTCGCCTTCAAAGGCTGATGGCCGCCGACGCGGTAGAAGTGGCCGTCCGACAGCACGCGCAGCAGGCGCGTTTGCAGGTCGGCCGGCATATCGCCGATCTCGTCGAGGAACAGGGTGCCGCCTTCGGCCTGCTCGAAGCGGCCGCGCCGCGTGGTCTGCGCGCCGGTGAAGGCGCCGCGCTCATGGCCGAACAGCTCCGACTCCAGCAGGTCTTTCGGAATCGCCGCCGTGTTCAGCGCGATGAAAGGCTGCGCTACGCGCGGGCTGTGCTTGTGCAGCGCGCGCGCCACCAGCTCCTTACCCGTACCGGATTCGCCAGTGATCAGCACCGTCACATTCGATTGCGACAGGCGGCCGATGGCGCGGAACACTTCCTGCATGGCGGGCGCCTGGCCCAGGATCTCCGGCGTTTCGGCCGGTCCCGTTTCGATGCTGGTCTCGCGCAGGCTTTCTTCCAGCGCGCGGCGGATCAGCGCCACCGCCTTGTCGATGTCGAACGGCTTCGCTAAATATTCAAAGGCCCCGCCCTGGAACGCCGCCACCGCCGAATCCAGATCGGAGAAGGCGGTGATGATGATGACCGGCAGGCCGAGGTATTTCGATTTGACCAGTTGCAGCAGGTCGAGACCGGAGTCGCCCGGCATGCGGATGTCAGATACCAGCACCTGCGGTGTTTCATGCTCCAGCGCCGCGATGGCGTCGCGTGCATTGGAAAAGCTGCGGGTGGCGAGGTTCTCTCGCGCCAGCGCTTTTTCCAGGACCCAGCGGATCGATTCGTCGTCGTCTACTATCCAGATTGGCTTCATGTGTAATGTCGTCTATGGCAATGGCAGCAGGATACGGAAGTCCGTATATCCAGGCCGGCTCTCGCACTCGATCACGCCCATGTGCTGCTGCACGAAGGTCTGTGCGAGCGTGAGTCCCAAACCGCTGCCGCCATCCCGTCCCGACACCAGCGGATAGAAAATGCGGTCGCGGATCTGGGGTGCGATCCCCGGTCCATTGTCAGTGATATGCAAATCTAGTGCCAGCCCGTAGCGGACCTTGGCCAGAGTGACCTGGCGTGCCACCCGCGTCTTGAAAATAATTTGCGCATCGCCCTGTTCGATGCGTTCGGTCAGGGCCTGCGCGGCGTTGTGGGCGATGTTCAGAACGGTCTGGATCAGCTGTTCCTTATCGCCGCGGAACTCGGGAATCGAGGCGTCGTAATCGCGCAGGATCGTCAGGCCGACGGGAAACTCCGCCAGCATCAGGCTGCGCACCCGCTCCAGCACTTCGTGGATATTCACGTCGCCGACGATATGCGGGCGGCGGTGCGGCGCCAGCAGGCGGTCCACCAGCGTTTGCAGGCGGTCCGCTTCCTTGATGATGACCTGGGTGTATTCGCGCAGCTGGCCCGCGTGCGCTTCCGGCAGCTCCATCTCCAGCAGCTGCGCCGCGCCACGGATGCCGCCCAGCGGGTTCTTGATTTCATGCGCCAGGTTGCGGATCAGCTCCTTGTTGACCTGGCTCTGGTCGAGGATGCGCTCCTCGCGGTCCAGCTTGTGCTGCTGCTGGTTCTCGCGCAGCTCGATCAGCACCGCGCCGGCCGGATCTTCCAACGCCGAGACGATGCTGTGCACATGCAGCGGATGGCGCCCGGCCCGCTCCAGCGCGAGATCCTGGCGCTGGTCGGAGAACTTGTGCGCGCGCGCCTGGGCGCAGATCGCGGCCAGTTCTTCGGAGTTTAAAAACAGCGCGTCCAGCTTCTGGCGCGACAGCGCCTTGAGCGAACTTTCCAGCAGGTTTTCGCCCGCTGCGTTGACGTAGATGATGCGGCCCTCGGCATCGATCAGCAGCACGGCCGAGGCCAGCAACTCCAGCCCCGCCAGCGCCTGCGGGCGCGCGATGGCCGCTGCCGCGCGCGCGGCAATGTGGCTCACAAGGCTCATAGCACTTCCTATCTATCCAGTTATCGGATATTCGCGATCTCGCGTTTCAGCGCTTCCACGTTCTTTTCCGAGCGGCTGATGCTGTCGCGCAGCGAGGCCACCCGATCCTGGTACTTGGCGTAATTGCGCTCGTCGCCCCGCCGTTCCGGTTCGCCGTTGTTGAACTCCTTGCGCAGGTCCGCCAGCTTTTGCTGCTCGTTTTTCAGTTCCTCTTCCAGGATGCCGCGCCGGTCGGCGTCGCGCGCACGCTGCTCTGCGCTGTCGACGCTGGGATAGCCCGGCGGTGGCGGGCTGTATGGCCGCGCGCCGCCTTCCCTGCCGCTGCTGCCGGTACCGCCGCTATGGCGCGGTGGCGCCGGAATGGTGGCGCCGGGCACATCCAGCAGTTTGCAGCCAGGCCGGCTGGTGTCGGTCAGTTCCTTGTGGCCGCTGGCGTCCGTGCATAGGTAAATCTGGGCTTGCACCAGCCCCGGCGTGCCCGCCAGCGCCAGCAAGAGGATGCTGATGTTGAAGCTACTCTTCATTCCCTGTCCGTGTAAGGCTTTCGTCCTTCCGACTATACAACATCCAAACAAAAACGCGGGGAAAGCACTGCTTGCCCCGCGTTTTTCGTCCCGGAAGGGCCGGTTGCCCGGCCAAACCCAATTACGACGAGTAGTACATGTCGAATTCAACAGGGTGGGTGGTCATGCGCATGCGCTGCACTTCCTGCATCTTCAGATCGATGTAGGCATCGATCATGGCGTCGCTGAACACGCCGCCACGGGTCAGGAACTCGCGGTCCTTGTTCAGGGCGTCCAGAGCTTCTTCCAGCGAAGCGCACACGGTTGGGATCAGTGCATCCTCTTCTGGCGGCAGGTGGTACAGGTCTTTCGATGCTGGCTCGCCTGGATGGATCTTGTTCTGGATACCGTCCAGACCAGCCATCAGCAGTGCTGCGAAGCACAGGTACACGTTTGCCAGTGGGTCTGGGAAGCGGGTTTCGATACGGCGGCCTTTTGGATTGGCCACGTGTGGAATACGGATCGAAGCCGAACGGTTACGGGCCGAGTAAGCCAGTTTCACTGGGGCTTCGAAGCCTGGAACCAGACGCTTGTACGAGTTGGTGCCTGGGTTGGTGATCGCGTTCAGTGCCTTGGCGTGCTTGATGATGCCGCCGATGTAGTACAGCGCGGTTTCCGACAGGCCGGCGTAGCCGTCGCCTGCGAACAGGTTGACGCCGTCTTTCCAGATCGACTGGTGCACGTGCATGCCCGAACCGTTGTCGCCAACGATTGGTTTTGGCATGAAGGTGGCGGTTTTGCCGTAGCTGTGGGCCACGTTCCAGACCACGTATTTCAGGTTCTGGGTCCAGTCGGCGCGCTCAACCAGGGTCGAGAACTTGGTGCCGATTTCGTTCTGGCCAGGACCAGCCACTTCGTGGTGGTGCACTTCAACCGGGATACCCATCGATTCCAGGATCAGGCACATTTCCGAACGCATGTCCTGGAAGCTGTCGACTGGAGGCACTGGGAAGTAGCCGCCCTTGACTGCTGGACGGTGGCCGCTGTTGCCGCCTTCGATTTCCTTGTCGGTCGACCAGGAAGCTTCGTCCGAATCCACTTTCACGAAGCAGCCGGACATGTCGACTTTCCAGCGTACGGAGTCGAAGATGAAGAATTCTGGCTCAGGACCGAAGTAGGCGGTGTCGCCCAGGCCCGAGGACTTCAGGTAGGCTTCAGCGCGCTTGGCGATGGAGCGTGGGTCGCGGTCGTAGCCCTTGCCGTCCGACGGTTCGATCACGTCGCACTGCATGAACAGGGTGGTTTCTTCGAAGAATGGGTCGATGTTGGCGGTGTTTGGATCCGGCAGCAGGATCATGTCCGACGCTTCGATGCCTTTCCAGCCGGCGATCGAGGAACCGTCGAAGGCGTGGCCCGACTCGAACTTGTCGATGTCGAAGTGCGACACTGGCACGGTCACGTGCTGTTCTTTACCACGGGTATCGGCGAAGCGGAAATCAACGAACTTAACATCGTTCTCTGCAACCATCTTCAAAACATCTGCGGGCGTCATTGCCATGCGTATCTCCTAAGTGGACTATGTGTGGGTCGGTGCCAACCGAAGCTCGAAAACGTAATAAGCATGTTCCGTGCCAGCATGAGCGTTATTCATCCGTCGCGCATCGTGTTGGCATTTGCGTCTAAAATCGTGAGGCAGGCAAAAATGACAGTATTTGTGCGCAATCAATTCCGCACTACTATGGTGCAAACTGCGTTTACCGCACCATTTTCGTGCATTTTGGAAATTTCGGGCAAAACTGCATCACTTTGGTGCGCGGACCTAATAATAAACGACAAACTCGACAGGAACATGACATGAGCACGACAGACGACATCCTCGCCACCGCCCGCGCCCGCAGCAAGGACTGGCCTTACCCGGGCGCGGTGACGCCACAGGAAGCTTTTGAGTTGCTGCAGGCCGATCCTCACGTCAAGCTGATCGACGTGCGCACCAATGCGGAGCGCGACTGGGTGGGCCGGGTGACAATTCCGGAAACCCAGCACGGCCACGTGCAGTGGAGCCTGTACCCGGGCGGCATTGCTAACCACGAATTCATCGAGCAGCTGAACTCGGTCGCGCGCAAGGACCAGGTGCTGCTGTTCCTGTGCCGCTCCGGCGTACGTTCGCGCAACGCGGCCAAGCTGGCCACCGAACACGGCTACCAGCACTGCTACGACATCCTGGAAGGCTTTGAGGGCGACAAGGACGAACACACCCACCGCAAGAACCTCAGCGGCTGGTGCAAGGCCGGCCTGCCCTGGACCGGCGCTTAATCAGACAGGCGCTGCCGCCCCGGCCTGCGCGTCCTCGCCCAGCAGGGACAGGATGCGCGCCCGCACAAAGTCGATATGGCTGCGCAAGCCATACAAGCCATCCGCAAACGACAGCGGAATGGAAATCTGGTTCACCTTCTCTTCGATCTCGTTCAGGCGCTTGAGCTGCGCCTGGCAGACTTCCTTCATCCGCTCGGCCGGCGCGTCATCGATGGCCTGCTCCACCGTGCGCAACTGGCCATACCAGCGGTACACGCGCGAACGCACGCGCCACACGTAAATCGGCGGCACCACCTTGGACAGCGGCAGGATCAGCGCGCCCAGGCCCAGCACCAGCACCCACATGCGGTCGAAGAAATTCGCCAGCCAGAAGGTCATATAGCGCTGCAGGAAGGGCGGGCCGTCCTTGTAGAACTTGGCGGCCGACGGCGCCACCGGAATCTCGGTGTATTTGGCCGACGGGAACTGGCCCTGCTGCTGGAACCAGCCAGGCCCGCTGTGAATGGCGGCCGCCGCCTGCACAAACAGATCGACCAGGGCCGGATGCAGATCCTCCGTCGCCACCAGAGTCGCGGTCGGGGCGATCAGCTGCACGTCAACGGCAGGCACGTCGCGGCCCAGGTCGACGATCCCGCGCGGCAGCGTCACATGGGTCAGGAAAGGCAGCTTGCGCGCGTAGGCTTCCGCCTGGGTAAAGTCGAACAGCTGGATGCCCGGCGTTTGCAGCAGCATCTGGATCAGCGGCGCTTCCGGCGCGGAGGTGAACACGATGCCGTCGGCGCGGCCTTCCAGCAGCTCAACGGTGGCGGGCGTATTGGCCAGCGACAGGCGCTCCACTTCGCCCTTCTCCACGCCGTTCAGCTCCAGCACCTGGCGGAACAGGCGCGGCGCACCGGCGCCCTTGGGACCATAGTTGATCTTCATGCCGCGCAGGTCGGTCAGCTGGGTGATCGGCTTCTTGCCCTTGGGCTGGCGCAGGAACAGCCAGAGCGGCTCGGTGAACAGGCTGCCCAGCGATTGCAGGCCTTCGCGCTCGGCCGCTTCCTCGTTGGTCGAGCCGCTCTGCACGAAGGCGATATCGACCTTGCCCTCCTTCAGATTGCGCAGGTTTTCGCTGGAACCGGCCGAAGGCACCAGCTGCACCTTGACGCCATGCTTGGCCAGGGCGGCGGCGTACTTCTTGCCGAATTCCGAATAGGCGCTGTTTTCCTGCCCCGTGCCCAGGCGTACCGTGCGCGGCGGCGAGGGATCGACCAGGAAGTAGGCGATCAGGCAGACGCCGACGATGGCGAGAATGGTGGGCGCAGCGGCCACCAGCAGATCCCGGAACGAGAACTGGGTGAATTTGAGGATCTTGGTCATATGTTGGCGCATCGGTTTCATGGGCTGATACATTGCCAATAAATGAGCAACTATGCAAGGCATGACCCGAAATCGTGCGCAATTGGCCCGGAATCACTGCAATCCTGCATGTCGCTTCGGCGACCGGAATCCGATACTGAAAGCATCAACAACACCAGTTTCAGAGGCCCGCCATGATGCTGCAACAACGACAATCTTCCCACCTCTTTGCGGAGAACGTGCCGTATATCGAGGACTTGTATGAATCCTATCTGAGCGATCCCGCCAGCGTGCCGGACGAATGGCGCGGCTACTTCCGCGCCGTGCAGACCCTGCCCGCCGGCGGCGATGCCGACGGCGCCCGCAAGCAGCAAGCCTTGCAGGCGCTGGTCGCGGCCTACCGCATGGTCGGCACGCGCCAGGCCGATCTTGATCCGCTGCGCTGGAGCCCTGCCCCGCCGCTGGCCGAACTGACGCCCGCCTGGCACGGCCTGGGCGAAGCCGATCTGCAGGCGCCCTTCAGCACCGCCGGCACCTACTTCAGCGACGCCCCCATGCTGCCGCTGAAGGAGCTGACCGCCGCCCTGCATGAAACCTATAGCGGCACCCTGGGTGCGGAATTCATGTATCTGGCCGATTCGGCGCAGCGCCAGTGGTGGCAGCAGCGCCTCGAAGCCAGCCGCGCCAAAGCCGTGCTGACGGCCGACCAGCGCCGCCGCATCCTGCAGCGTCTGACCGCCGCCGAAGGCCTGGAAAAATTCCTGCACACCCGCTACACCGGACAAAAGCGCTTCTCGCTGGAAGGCGGCGAATCGCTGATCGTGCTGCTGGATGAGGCCATCCGCCACGGCGCCGCCAAGGGCATCCGCCGCATGGTGCTGGGTATGGCGCACCGGGGCCGCCTGAATGTGCTGGTCAACACAGTGGGCAAACCACCGTATCAGCTGTTCGATGAATTCGACGGCAAGACCGCCTTCCTGCTGCCGGCCGGCGACGTCAAGTACCACAAGGGCTACAGCGGCGTCACGGCTACCGGACATGGCGACGTCGATGTGCAGCTGGCCTTCAATCCCTCGCACCTGGAGATCGTCAACCCGGTGGTGCAAGGCATGGCGCGCGCCCACGCGGAGCAACTGGACCTACTGGAAGACGGCGGCGTGCTGCCGGTGGAGATCCACGGCGACGTCGCCATCTCCGGCCAGGGCATCGTCATGGAGACCATGAACCTGAGCGGCACCAAGGGCCACGGCACCGGCGGCACGCTGCACATCGTGGTCAACAACCAGATCGGCTTTACCACCTCGGACCCGAGCGAGACCCGCTCCACCTTCTACTGCACCGACATCGCCAAGATGATCGAGGCGCCTGTGCTGCACGTGAATGGCGATGATCCTGAAGCCGTGGTGGCGGCAGTGCGGCTGGCGATCGAATACCGCATGGCGTTCAAACGCAGCGTGGTGATCGACCTGGTCTGCTTCCGCCGCCACGGACATCAGGAACAGGACACGCCCAATATCACCCAGCCGATGATGTATCGCACCATCGCCACGCATCCCGGCGTACGCAGCATGTATGCGCAAAAGCTGGTGGCGGAAGGCTTGCTGACCACGGCCGATGTCGCCGCGCTGGGCGCCGCCTATCGAGACTATCTGTCCGAGCTGCCCGCCGACGCCGCCGAAGCGCCAGACGACGCAGCCGCGCCGCTGGCCGCTGCCCAAGCGCCCTCGCTGGAGCAACTGCGCGCGCTGGCGCATCAGCTCACCGTAACGCCCTCCTCGTATGCCCTGCACCCACTGGTCGCCAAGGTCATCGCCAGCCGTCACGAAATGGCCGAGGGCAGCCGTCCGCTCGACTGGGGCATGGGCGAGCACCTCGCCTTTGCAAGCCTGCTGGCGCAAGGGATACACGTGCGGCTGAGCGGCCAGGATACCGAGCGCGGCACCTTCAGCCACCGCCACGCCGTGCTGAACAACCAGAACCGCACCGTGCGCGACGAAGGCAAATACACCCCGCTCAACCATCTGTCGCCGAAACAGGGCCGCTTCACCGTCAACAACTCCATCCTGTCCGAAGCCGCCGTGCTGGCCTTTGAATACGGCTACTCCAGCGTACGCAACGATTCGCTGGTGATCTGGGAAGCGCAGTTCGGCGACTTCGCCAACGGCGCCCAGGTCGTGATCGACAACTTCATTCCCGCCGCAGAAGCCAAATGGGGCCAGCACAATGGCGTCACCATGTTCCTGCCGCACGGCCAGGATGGCCAGGGGCCGGAACACGCGTCGGCCCGCCTGGAGCGCTACCTGCAGCTGTGCGCGCAGGAGAACATCCAGGTCTGCCAGCCCACCACGCCCGCGCAGATGTACCACCTGCTGCGCCGCCAGGCTTTAACGGTGCCGCGCAAACCGCTGGTAGTCATGACGCCCAAGTCCCTGCTGCGCCATGCCGAAGCCGCCAGTACGCTGGAGGAGCTGGCCGAGGGCGAATTCCAGCCCGTGCTGGGCGATGCGCAGGCCGATCCCGCCAAGGTTAAAAAAGTCATCATCTCCTCCGGCAAAGTGCATGTCGACCTGCTCGACTACCGCCGCAGCCATCAGGCCGATGAGGTGGCACTACTCCGATTGGAGCAGCTGTATCCCTTCCCTGCGGCAGAGTTGTCGCGCGAGCTGGCGCGGTATCCTCACGCCGTGGAGCTGGTGTGGGCCCAGGAAGAGGCGCGCAACCAGGGCGCCTGGAAAGCGATTGAAGAAGACCTGCGCGCCGTTATGCCAGCCGGGGTTACACTACGGGATTCCTGCCGCGCCGCGAGTCCCTCGACCGCCCCTGGCAATATGGCGCTCCACCTTGAACAGCAAACCCGCCTGGTCAGCAAGGCATTTGGAGAGTAATGATGAACGCTCATGACATCAACCATCTGGTCGGCGAATTCATGGGCCTCTACGAAGCCTGGGAGGACAATCCTTCCGGCTTCTCGTGGACGGCACTGGAGATTCTGGCCAAAGAAGGCGCACACGCCTACAACGAGGGCAACGGTCCCTCGTTCCACATCCTGTCCTTCGACGGCTACCCGCACGGCGAGTTCCACGAGAAGTTTCTAGGCTATCTGCTGGATGCCGGCTTCGATCCCTTCAAGACCATGCAGGCGGCGGAGGGTGGCGCCTGGGTCGCCGTGTTCGGCCATGACGGCCTGGCGGCGGCAGCGGAAAGCAATCCCGTCTCCGCCCGCATGCTGGCGCGCTTCCAGGCCATCGCCCGCCAGCGGCTGGGTACAGAAATCACCGGCGAAGAGTTACAGCGCGTCATCCGCCTCTGCCCCGAGTCCATCCCCCAAGACCTGCTCGCCAAACTCGCTCCAGGCTTCGCCTAAAAACCGGGGTCAGTACCGGCAATCGGACACGAACTCTGCCGTAAGCATGCCTACGGCAGAGTTCGTGTCCGATTGCCGGCACTGACCCCGGTTCTATTCAATATAACCCCGCTCTTTTGCCAGGGCGGGGTTTTCAAAGATTGCCATCGCAGTCAGCATGCGGCGGAAGCCGAATTTCTTGTAGAACGGTTCCTTGCCCGGCACGGCATACAGGATGATCTTCCTGTGCCCGGACGACAGCTTCACCAGCTCCGACACAATCTGCTTGCCCAGGCCTGTGCCCTGATACTCCGGCAGCAGCGCCACATCGCAGATGTAGGAGCAGTCGATGCCATCGGCCAGCGCCCGGCCCACACCCACCAGCCGATCGCCCTCCCGAACGTAACAGACGTATCTGCTGTTCGAGAAGGCGATCTTTAACTCAGCGGGATTCTTGTTGCCCAGCGGTGCGACGCGATACAGCTCGCACAGCTCATCCCAGTCCAGGGACTCGATTGAATTGAACCACGTTAGCGACACCGGCAATCTCCTCAGTTCGACTTGATTGCCAGAGTCTACTTCAGGATGCGCTGGGCCACCATCAACGCCGCACCGGAAACGCCAAGCACCACCAGGAAGCTGAAGTAGTCCAGGCTGGCCAGCAAGGTCGCCTGCTGGCTGACCTGCTGCGCCAAAGTGCCAAGCGCCACCTGCGCTGCCTGCGCGCCATGGCTAGCGGCAAACTGGGCGCTGAGCCGCTCCGTCGCGCCGCCAAACACAATGCCGCCCGCATTGAAGCGCTCCACCAGCACCGACAAGTGCTCGCTGGTACGCCATTGCAGCCCCAGCGTCGCCAGCGCCACACCCATCGACACGCCAAACTGCGACAGCATGTTCTTGATCTGCTGGCCGTTGTGGAAGGCGGCGTCGTCGCCCATGATGTCCATGAAGGTATGCAAGGCTGTCGTCACCATCACCGGCGTGATGAAGGCGCCAAACAACGCAATCCCCGGCCACACATCGGTCCACAGATCGGCGTTGCCGTTCAGCCGCGCCAGCATCAGGCCGGACAGCGCCAGGAAGGCGAAGCCGGTCACGTAGAACTTCTTCGCCGCCGGCTTATTCTTCAGCACGATGGCCATGATGGTGAAGGTCGGCGTCGCCACCAGCAGGCCGGCCGACTGCACCTTGCCCACGATCTCCCACGGGAAGCCCAGTCCGCCCTGCATGAACACGGGCAGCATGTAATTATTTGCGCCGAGGATCATGTAGCCCAGCGTGAAGGTGGCAATGCCCGCCATATAGCGCGGGATCATCAGCCGCTTCAGCACCAGCAGCGGCCGCTCGTGGTGATACTGATGGCGGCCAAAGTACAGCAGAGAACCCACGCCCATCAGCACGGCGACAATCAGCGGCAAGGCATCCGAGTAGAAGTCATAGCCAGCACGCAGCAAGGCGTACAGGCTGAGGAAGGCGCCGCCCATCATCAGCAAAGTCAGCCAGGGATGCGCATGGCTGCGCTTTTCTTTCGGCGTGATATCGGTCGGCAGCACCAGCGTGCCCAGCACAGCGCCGATCACGGCTAGCGTCGCCAGCAGCACGAAGATGCCCGGCCAGCGGTCCTGCGACACCGCCAGAGAAGCCAGGAACGGCGCGCTGCCATTGCCCACGGTGAGCGCGCCCGCATACGCGAGGATGCCCCGGAAGCGGCGCGGACTCGGCGGCAGCAGATGCACCATCACCCGCGCATTGGTGAGGAACGGCCCGCCACCCAGCGCCATCACGATCCGCCCCAGCAGGAATTGCGGGAAGGAGCTGCTGCTGCCGCAGATGGCCGCGCCGATCACAAACACGCCCACGGAAGCCAGCACAAAGCTGCGCCAGCCCAGCCGTTCGATCAGCCAGCGCTGCTTGGAAATGGCGGCAATCGCCACCACCGCATACACAATCGTCGCCAGCGTGTACTCTTCCGGCGAAGCGCCGATCTCGCCGATGATGGGACCGGCGGCAAAGGTCAGCATGCCGCCTTGCAGAAACTCGATCGCGTTGAACAGGAAGATTGTCGCCAGGACGATCGCCTCGCGCGGGTGCTTGGGCGGGTTCATGTCAGTTCGCCTTGGCGATGGCGTTGCCGGCCGCAGCAACGCCGCCACCGCTGTCGCCGATGATGCGCGCCACCAGCTGATCGGCCTCTTCCAGTTCATGCTTGAATACCTCGGTGCTGTAGGCCGGATGCTTGGCGACGGAATTCATCGCCACCGCACCGCTGCGGTCATTGGTATCGACCGTCACATGCATCGACAGGCCCAGCTTGAGCGGATGTTCAGCCAGTTCCTTGGCGTCCAGCGCAATGCGGATCGGCACACGCTGCACCACCTTGATCCAGTTGCCGCTGGCGTTCTGCGGCGGCAGCAGAGCGAACGCACTGCCCGTACCAGCATCCTGGCCGATCACGCGGCCGTGGTAGCGCACCGCCTTGCCATAGACATCGGCTGTCAACGCCACTGGCTGGCCCAGGCGGATCGCGCCCAGCTGCGATTCCTTAAAGTTCGCGTTGACCCACACTTCCTCCATCGGCACGATGGACATCAGCGCCGCGCCCGCATTGACGCGCTGGCCCAGCTGCACATTGCGCTTGGTGACCAGGCCAGACACCGGCGCGCGCAAGCTGGTGCGCTCCGACGCGACATAGGCTTCGCGCAGCTGGGCAATCGCCGCCTGCACTTCCGGATGGCTGCTGATGCTGGTCTGGTCGATCAGCGCGCCCGCACTGGCCAGCTGCTGCTCCGCCACGCCCAGCGCCGCGCGCGCCGTTTTGACGGCGTCCTCGGCATGGTGAATGTCTTCGCCAGAGACCGCGCCGCTGCCCGCGAGCTCGCGGCGCCGGCCCAGATCCGCTTCCGCCTTGGCCAGATCGGCCGTGCGCAGGCTGACGTTGGCGCGGAACTGCGCGGCATTGGCAAACTCCACCCGCACCTGACGCACCGCCTTGGCCAGCTGCGCTTCCGCGCGCGCCAGCGCAAGGCGGGTATCGACTTCGTTCAGCTGCACCAGCAACTGGCCCGCCTGCACATAGTCAGTGTTATCGGCGCCGATCTGGCTGACCGAGCCGGATACCTGCGGCGTCAGCTGCACCACATTGCCGTCGACATAAGCGTCTTCCGTGCTTTGCTGGTTGCCGGGTTCGAGCATGGTCCAGGCCGAGCCTGCCGCGCCGATCAGGATGGCCGCCGCAACGGCGTTCTGCAGATTGAGAATTTTTTTCATGATGTTTTCACCGGGAAGTAAGAGCTTGAGAAGGTTCGCCATAGCCGCCGCCGAGCGCGCGCGCCAGCTGCATGTCGAGGTCGAAGGCGCGCGTGTCCAGTTCGATCTGGGCGCGCTGCTGCGCCAGCACCTGGATCTGCGCCGCCAGCACCTGCAGGTAGTTGCCTACGCCGGAGCGGTAGCGCTGCTCGGTCAAGTCGTAGGCCTGCTGTGCCGCCGTGAGCGCCTGCCCCTGCAAGAAATTGCGCTGCGCCAGCCATTCGATCGACACCAGCTGGCTGGCCACATCGCGCAAGGCGTCGACCAGCGTCTGGCTGTAGGCTTCCACCGCCTGGTCGTATTCCGCGTCATGCAGGGCCAGGTTGCTGCGCAGGCGGCCGCCGTCGAAGATCGGCAAGCTCAGTCCCGCGCCGATGTCGGAGATGGCGTTACTGCCTTGCAGGAAATGCGTCAGGCCAAAACCTTGCAGACCAATCAGACCGTGCAAATCGATGGTGGGATAGAACCGGGCCTGCGCCTCGTCGATCTCATGGTGCAGCGACTCCACCCGCCAGCGCTGCGCCACCACGTCCGGACGGCGCGCCAGCAATTCGCTGGGCAGCTGGCTCGGGATGGCGGCTGGGCGGTTCAGCTTCATCTGCGGGCGGGCGATCGCGGCGCCACGATCGGGACCGGCGCCCATCAGCGCGGCCAGCTGCATGCGCACCAGGGCGATGGCTTCATCCGCTGCGGCGATGTCGGTACGCGCCACCGGCACGGCCAGTTCCGCCTGTTTCAGCTCGGCTTGCGAATCAATGCGCGCCGCCACACGGCGCTGGGTCAGTTCCAGAATCTGCTGACGCTGCTTCAGCACCTGCTCGGCCAGATCGCGCTGCGCGTACAGCTGCGACAGCCGCAGGTAATTCTGCGTGATGCCCACCGTCAGCAGCAGGCGTACCGACTCCCCTTCCACTTCCGCTACTTTCTTGCGGCCCAGGGCGGCATCCAGCGCGGCTTCGTGCTTGCCCCAGAAGTCCACTTCATAGCCGAAGTTGAGGGCAGTCTCCGCGTGCCAGGTCCAGCCACCTGCCAGCGGCGGCGGAATGTCGCCGGTGGCGCTCGCTTCGATGCGGTCCAGATGCGCGCTGTAGTTCACCTGGGACGACATGGCCGCCCCCGTGATCCCGGCCACCGCCGAGGCCTGGCGCACGCGCGCCTGCGCCGCACGCAAGCTCGGGCTGGTAGCCAGCGCCTCGTCCATCATCTGGTCGAGCTGCTGGTCGCCATAGCGCCGCCACCAGTCGCGCGTGGGCCAGGCCGCTGCGGTCAGGGTGGCGTGGGACAGGCTGCGCTGGGCTTGCAGCTGATTGGCGTCGTGCAGCTTCGCCTGTGGCAGCAGGCCGCCGTTGCTGGCGCATCCGGCCACCAGCGCAGCGGCCCCAGCCAACACAGCAAGGCGCAAGATAGGCTTGCTCATGATGCTTCCTCCTCCAATTTCGAAGAATTCAGTATCGTTGAGTGCCTTGCCAATTTGAATCGGGGACTGGAGCGGTCTCGGGCCAATCCGCGCCGCTTTTGGGACAGGGCCATGCCAGCCCCATCAGCCACGCGCATACTCCGCGCTTTGGACGCGACTTACATGGCAACTGCATTGGCAACTACAGCAAGCTTGCCCGACATTCTCGGGCCCGGATTGGAGGTGGTGTTTTGCGGCCTCAACCCCGGTATGGCAGCCGCCGCCGCAGGCCACCATTTTCTCGGCCGGGGCAACCGCTTCTGGAGCGTGCTGCATCAGGCTGGCTTTACCCCTTATCCACTGACGCCGCAGGAAGATTGCCGCGTGCTGGACTACCACATCGGCCTGACCGCCATGGTGGCCCGTCCCACCGCGCGCGCCACGCAAGTGATGCGGCAGGAATATGCCGCCGCCGTTCCCGACCTGCTGCAAAAACTGGACTACTACCAGCCTCATTGCCTTGCCTTCCTCGGCAAGGCCGCGTATCAGGCCATCGTCGACCAGCGCGAAATTGACTGGGGCGAACAGCCGCAGCACCTGGGCGCGGTGCGGGTATGGGTGCTGCCCAATCCCAGCGGATTGAATCGCGGCTTCAGCACCGCCCAGCTGGTGGAAGCCTACGCAGCGCTCAAGCGTGCGCTGTCAGCGCCGCGCCGGAGATGAGGTCGTCGTCAATGCGCGCGCGCAGGCGCGGCGCCACAAAGTCGAGAAAGGCGCGCAGCTTGAGCGGCAGCGGCGTCTGTCCCTTGTGCATCAGGCTTACCGGCAAAGGCGGCGTCTCGTGATGCGCCAGCACCACCTGCAGCGCCTGGCTGCGCAGCGCCTCCGCCACTTGGTAAGACAGCACCCGGATCAGGCCCACGCCAGCCTTGGCGCCGTCGATGGCCGCCTCCGCCGTGTTGACGGCAAAGCGCGAACGCACCGGCACCAGTTGCTCGCCCCTGGCGCTCTTGAACACCCAGGCCGGCTTGGAGGCCAGCACGTCGAAGGTGATGCAGTCGTGGTGTGCCAGCTCGTCCACACTGGCCGGCACGCCGCGCGCGGCCAGGTAGGCCGGGCTGCCGCAGATCACCCGCCGCACCGTGCCGACCCGCGTCGCCATGAAGCTGCTGTCGGGCAGTTCGCCGATACGCAGGGCCACGTCGATCTGTTCTTCCATCAGGTGCGCGACCCGGTCGGTCAGCACCAGGTTGACGCCGATCTGGGGAAATTGCGCGAGAAATTCCGCCACCACCGGCAACACATGCAGGCGGCCGAACACCATCGGCGCCGTCACCACCAGCTCGCCTTTTGGCGCGGCGTATTCGCCGGTGGCGCTGCGCTCGGCTTCGCCGATCTCCTCCAGGATGCGGCGGCAGGCCGCCACGTAGGATGCGCCCGCCTCCGTCAGCGACAGCTGGCGCGTGGTCCGGTGCAGCAGGCGCGTGTTGAGGTGAGCTTCCAGCTCCGCCACCTTGCGGCTGACGCTGGCCAGCGGCATGCCCAGCTGCCGCGCCGCCGCCGACAGGCTGCCCGCATCCACTACCGCCACCAGGATGGTCATCGATTCCAGACGGTCCACGCTAGATCCTACCAAATATTGAGAGGTTGATTCCCGATCTTAGGGGATTATCTTTCCCCGCGCAAGAACCTAAACTTACCTGCATGAAACTTACTCAGGAGAACAAAGTGCACGCCATACCGGCCCAAGCCGCCCTGCCAGCTTCGCGCGGCAAGATCCTCATGATGGCGATCATCGCCGGCGCGGTGATCACCAACCTGTACTGCATCCAGCCAATCCTGCCGCTGATCAGGTCGAGCATGGGGCTCGACCTGACGACGACCGACCTGGTCGCCAGCGCAGCCCTGCTCGGCTTTGCCACCGGCCTGGCCCTGCTGCTGCCGCTGGGCGACCGCATCGACCGCCGCAAGCTGGTGCTGATCCAGATCGCCGCAGCCTTCCTGTTTGCCATCGCGGCGGGCGCATCCAATGGCGTATGGCCGCTGATCATCGCTTCCTTTGGCCTGGGCGCGGTGGCCTGCGTGCCGCAGCAGCTGGTGCCGTTTGCCGCCGTGATGTCGGCGCCCAGCGAGCGCGGGCGCAATGTCGGCACCGTGGTCAGCGGCATCATGGTTGGCATCCTGCTGGGCCGCACCGTCAGCGGCGTAATTGGCGCCGCATACGGCTGGCGCGCCGTCTATGCCGCCGAGGCCGGCTTCATGATTCCCGTATTTATCGCCGCCGCTTCCCTGCTGCCGCGCGGCGTGCCGACCACTCAGCTGAGCTATGGCCGCCTGCTGGCCTCGCTGTGGCCGCTGGCCCGCAACCACCGCGCCATCCGCGAATCGATGGTGGTGCAGGCCCTGCTGTGGGCCGCCTTCAACGCCTTCTGGGTCAACCTGGCGGCACTGCTGGCCAGCGGCCCGCATCACCTGGACAGCGCCTGGGCTGGCGGCTTCGGCATCATCGGCGCGGCCGGTGCGATGGCGGCGTCGCTGGGCGGACGCGCCACGGACAAGATGGGCTCGCGCAGCGTGATCGGCGCCAGCATCGGCATCGTCACCCTGTCCTACTTCCTGCTGGCGGGCGCCGAGACCTCCATGGTCTTGCTGGTAATCGGCGTCATCGTGCTCGACATCGGCGTGCAGTCCGGCCTGGTGTCCAACCAGACCCGCGCCTTCTCGGCGGATCCGGCCGCGCAAGGGCGCATCAACAGCCTCTACATGACAGCCACGTTCTTTGGCGGCGCTATTGGCACCGCACTGAGCGGCTGGCTGATGACCCGCTACGGCTGGAGCGGCGTGGCCGCCATGGGCATCGTCCTTGGTCTGATTGCTTCGGCCTTCCACTTTATTTCATCAAGGAGCAGCAAATGAAAACCACTCACACCCTGATCGCCATTGCGGCCACCGTCTTCGCCCTGAATGCCGGCGCGGCCGATGCCCAGCTGTACGGCAAACCGACCCCGGCCGCCGCCGCGCAACGCAAGATCGAGATCAAGCCCGACACCAAACACGTGCGCGTGACCAATGGCGAGACCGTCACCTTCAGCATCGACGGCAAAGCATTCACCTGGACCTTCCAGATGTTCCAGCAGGAAGGCGTGGTGGCGCTGGCAGCCATTCTGCCGCAGGAACTGCATGCGGACGGCGTCAAGGTCTACGTCGACGCCGATCCAACCTACCGCTAATTTATTTTCAGGAGAACTTCGATGAAGCTGACATTACTGGTCCTGGATGGCGTGCAGGCACTGGATGTGGCCGGACCGCTGGATGTGTTCGCCGAGGCGAATCTTTTCCTGCCCAAGAATGACCGCTACGAGATTACGCTGGTGGGCGCACGTCCCGGCAGCGTGGTGTCGTCCAGCGACATGGAGTTCAAGGTGCACCACGGCTTCCGCGAATTTGAAGGCGACAGCGATTTGCTGCTGGTGGCGGGCGGCCCGCGCTTTCCCGATCAGCAGCAGGAAGCCGGGCTGCTGGAATGGATCAAGCAGCTCGCACAGTCGGCCTTCCGCTTTGGCGCGGTATGCAATGGCGTCTTCCTGCTGGGCCACGCGGGCCTGCTGGCCGGGCGCGAAGTGACCACCCACTGGGATCATGCCGAACGCCTGTCGCAACAGTTCCCCGATGCGGTGGTCCGTCCCGACAAGATCTTCGTCCGCGACGGCAACCTGTTCACCTGTGGCGGCGTCAGCGCGGGCATCGACCTGTGCCTGGCCCTGCTGGCCGAGGATTGGGGTCATGAACTGGCGCTGAAAGTCGCCAAGCGTCTGATCGTCTACATCCGCCGCGATGGCGGGCAGTCGCAGTACAGCCCCTATCTGGCTGCCGGTGCGGGCGAGGATTCGCTGGTGGGCCGCGTGCTCAAGTACGTCACCGACCACATCAGCGACCCGCTCACGGTGGAGGATATTGCCGACGCGGTGGGCGTCAGCCGCCGCACTTTCACGCGGGCGTTTGCCAAGCACGCCAACATCACGCCCTCGGTGTTTGTCGACCAAGTGCGGATCGACCATGCGCGCAAGCTGCTGGAGGAAACCGATGTGCCCTTGAAGACGGTGGCCTTCCGCAGCGGCTTCCACACGGCCAGCCGGATGCGCATGACCTTCTCGCGCCAGCTCAACACCACTCCGAAACTGTACCGGGAAAATTTCCGCCCCACGATGGAGGCCGCATGAACACCCTGCTGAACCTGCAACAGAACCTGGACGACTTCGACGCCTTCTACGACCTGCTGAGCGAGTCGCACGAAGACCTGGACGAGATGCAGAGCAAGATGCTGAACAACCAGCTGATCCTGCTCCTCTCCAACCACATCGGCAACCTCGCCGTACTGCGCGAAGCCTTCGCCCTGGCGCGCGTGAAGATCGAGCGGCTGAATTCCTCGGCTTAACGACCCGCTCCTGCTCAAAAACAATCGCCAGCTTCGGTGCATCGGCTAAGCTTGGATCAGGAATGATGACAAGCACGTGCCCATATGACATGGAGCGCCGAAAAGATGCAGAAGTGCGCCAGCTCGTGGAACCGGGCTGAAGTGCTTCGCCTGTGGGCCCAGATCAAGGAAAGCATGCCGTCCGATTGGCCAACAGGAAAACAATTCGAATACCTGGTCATTCGCGCATTCGAACTCGAAGGTATAGACGTGCGCTGGCCTTACACCGTACTCCTAAAAGGTGTGCCCGGAGTAGTGGAACAGATTGACGGAGCAATCTACTTGCATAAGCAGGCCTTCATCGTAGAGAGCAAGAACTTATCCGAGCCTGCCGCAATCGAAGCTTTGGCAAGGCTCCGGTTTCGGCTCGAAAGAAGACCGCCAGGAACGATGGCGGTGTTATTCGGTTTCTCCGATTTCACCGTAGCAACTGAAGTATTTGCGCAGTACGCTTCGCCGATGAACGTCCTACTTTGGAATAGGAACGATATGGACTATGCTCTAACAAGGGGTCAGATGGCACAAGGACTGGAGGACAAAATGCAGTACGCAATTGAGTTTGGAAATCCGTCGCTGAGGCTGGAGGATCATTAGATGACATGCCGTATTTATGTCGAAGGTGAAAGCGATGGCGAGCTCATCCGCCTTGTGCTTGAGGATCTGGCCAATCAGTATTCCTTCAAGATCATAGTGACTAATGGCGCAGATGATGCTCGACCATCGGCGCGCTCGGCATCCCAGCGATGGAGCGACCCCGTGATGCTGGTGACCAACGCGGAGACCGCGAATCCCTCGCTCGCACGAGCCCGGGAACAGGATCTGGACTTCTATTTCGCTTGGAGAATCAACGACCGTCCCTTCAAATTGATCCAGTTCGTTCCGCAGTGCGAAGTCGTATTCTTTGAGGTTACGGGGCTGCTCGAAGAAGTACTCGGTGGGCCTGTCGACCCGGCACTAAAACAAGTCGGACCAGATGCCCCCAAGAAGGTAATGTCGGTACTGGGGACTTCCGTTCAACAGATAGCACAGACAGCAGACCATAGCCATATCGCCCAGCGTTTGCGCGAGCACCCGAAACTGGCAGAACTACGGGATTTTGTGCAGACTTACGCCCATCGATACGCAGCCTGATCCTGGCACTACTGCCGCACGCTGGCGGCGATGCAGTCGAATAGCTGGTTGCTCAGGTGGCCGATGCGGACGTCGTTGTAGTCGCCGGCGGTGATCGCCACCACCAGGTCCAGTTCCGGCGCCACGAACAGGCGCTGGCCGCCGTTGCCGATGCCGGCGCTCCATGCCACCTTGTGACCCAGCGCGGGACTGCTGCCCAGCCACCACTGGTAGCCGTACTGCCAGCCGTCGCCGATGCTGACGTGCGGGCTGGTGGAGGCTTCGATCCATTCCGCAGGGACGATCTGGCGGCCCTGCCACTGGCCCTTCTGCAGCACCAGCTGGCCGATGCGCGCCAGATCAACAGGCCGCAAACGCACACCGGCAAACGCCAGCGGACGGCCGCGCAAATCGCTCAGCCACTCCCAGTTGGTGATCCCGAGCGGCTCGAACAGATACTGCCGTGCGTAATCTTTCAGCGGCATGCCGACCCGCTCCGCCAGAATCTGCGCCACCACGGCAGTGCCGCCGCCGTTGTAGTTGAAAGTGCTGCCCGGCGTCTTGATCAGCGCGCGGCGGAATACATAGTTGGCCTGCGAGCCGCGCCAGTACAGGCCGAATTCATCGTTGGTGGAGTTGTAGACGTTCGGCTCGTTCCATTCCAGCCCGCTGCTCATGCTGAGCAGATGCGCCAGCGTGATGGTCTCGCGGCCCTGGTTGCGGTATTCGGCCTGCTTGGGCAGCAGGTCCAGCACTGGCGTATTCAGCGGCGGCACCTTGCCCTGCCCTTGCGCGATGCCCCACAGCAGGCTGGTGATCGACTTGCTGATCGAACGCACGTCATGGCGCTGGCTGGCGTCGAAGTCAGTGGTGTGGGCAAACAGGCTGTAGACGGATTTGTCCTTGCCGCGCCGGTAGACCTCGGCCACGATGGCGCCGTGACGCTCGATCACCAGACCGTGGAAGTTGGTGTCGCCGGAGCGGAACTCGTTCAGTGCCTTGCACAGCTTGGCGCTGTCGAAGCCTGCGGCCTGCAGGGCACCGGCTTCCTCGCATGATGGAGCTGGCGCGGCTGCGGACGCCAGGCCAACGCCCAGGCCCAGGCCCAGGCCCAGGCCCAGGCCCAGCACCACGACTGCCGCGCTTCGCCGCACGCGTCTTAGCCGCCGCACAGCGGCAGTGGCGCCGCTGGCTTGGTGGCGAGTACGGCTGGTTTCGCAGTAGCAGAAGCAGTCGCAGCAGCGGCGGTCGCTGCGGCGGCCGCTGGCATCGCCACCGGCTGCGCCATCAGCTGGCCCGCGATCGGACGGAAGGCCGTCGGCACCGACATCTCGCCATTGCTGGCCTTGATCGCCACCGCTGGCACCTTGCCGACCTGGCTCATCGCTTCCGGCTCGATCAGCGGCATCAGGCTTGGCGCGAGTACAGTCAGCAGCTGCACCGGCAAGGCACTGGTGAAGTCGTAGTTCTTCGACTCCGGCCCATGCACATAAGCAGTCATGCTGCCGAAGAAGCGTTCGCCGATGTTGAACACAAACGTCGCCGAACGGTTCACGTAGCGCGACTCGATCAGGCGGCCACCCGGCGCGAAGATGTCGAAGCGCTGGTCACCCGTGCCGGTCTTGCCGCCCACCGGAAGCACGGTGCCGTCCGATTTTACGAAGGCCATGCGCGCGCGCTTGGCGGTGCCGTCCGACACCACGCCGCGAATCGCATCGGCCACCACGCGCGCCACTTCCGCCGAAATCACCCGTTCCTGCGCCGCTTCCTTGGCAGGTCCAACCACCGTTTCGTACGGCGTACCGGCCGCGAAGTGCAGCGACGATACCCGCCGCGTACTCTTGCGCACACCACCGTTGACGATAATCCCCATCAGCTCCGCCAGCGCCGCCGGACGGTCGGCCGACGCGCCCAGCGTGGTCGCATACGAAGGCACCAGCGATTCAAACGGATAGCCCATCTTCTTCCACTGCTTGTGGATTTCCATGAACGCTTCCACTTCCACCAGGCCGGCGATGCGCTTGTCCTGCGCGTGCTTGTGGTGGGTCTTGAACAGCCACTGGTAGACCTCCTGCCGCTCATGCTCGCTGGCCGCCATCATCTGCGACAGGGTCGAGCCGGGATGCTCGCGCAGATACGCCACCATCCACAGCTCCAGCGGATGCACCGTGGCCAGGTAGCCGCGATCGGCCAGGTTCCATTTGTCGATGGCGTAATCGGTGTACAGCTTGCCGATGCGCTCAGGTGGCACCTCGTTCTGCGACGGCAGATGGTCTTTCAGATACTGGGCAAACTGTTCCTCGCTCGCATTCGGATACACGGTGCGGAAGATTACCGCCAGCCGCACCGGCGTGCTGCGGATATTCGCCAGCAGGATGCGGTCCAGTTCCGCGTCCGGCTTGCCCTTGTACTTGACGTAGAAGCGCGCCAGGAACTCGCGCCCTTCCTTGTCGGCGAAGCGGGCCAGATAGCCGGCGCGGCGCGGATCGTCCGCGTCGGTCAGCAGCGAGGCCGATGAACCCGGCGTCTGGAACATGTAGTACTTGGCCACGTCGCGCATCAGGCGCACGAACACCAGGTTGGTGGAATGGCGCAGCGCCTCGGTCACCGTCAGGATCTTGAAGTTGTCATCCTTGGAGAAGTTGCCGAAGTGGTGCAGGCCGCCGCCGGTAAAGAAGCCCTCGCCCGGATTGCCGGAATAGGTACGCTCCATGGCCGCGTTCAGCATCGGCGTCAGTTCGCGTCCCGCGCCCAGCGGCTTGGTCTTGAAGTAGTCGATGGCCCACTGCGAAATCTTATCCTGCGGATCGACCGTGACCTTGCTCAGCGCGGCGTTGTCCATGCCTTCGTAGCGCTTGTGCAGCTGGTCGACGATATCCAGGTAAGTCACCAGGGTGCGCAGCTTGGCGGTCGAGCCCAGGTCCAGCTTGGCGCCCTCGTTGATGTCGAGCGGCTGGTCGAAGTTATCGGTCTGCAGGCGCAGCAGATTGGTCTGCTCGCCCTTCTCCAGCATGGTGAAGCTGTACACCACATTGGCCGGATCGCCATTGCCCAGCATGCCTTTACCGGTCAGGCCTGCGGCCTTGGCGCGCTCGGGATCGCGCAGGTCGCGCAGCACTTGCGTGACGGCGGTCTGCGCCTGCGCATCCAGCGTGGTCTGCACACGCAGGTCGAGGCGGTCCAGGTTGTACATGCGGTTGTCGCCCAGCAGATTGGCCAGGTGCACGCGCACCGCGTTGGCCGCCTTGCCCGCGACGAAGGTCAGCGGCGGCGCCGACTGCACGCCGCTGGCGGTGGAAGGATGCAGCTGCTGGCTCAGCGCCTGGTCGCGCAGCGCGGCCGTAATCACGCCGTCATGCGCCAGCACGCGCAGGTGGCTGTCGGTCAGCGTTTCCAGATCGTTGGCGCCCGCCACCAGGTAGTAGCTGGGCCGGCGCTGCGCGATCATCAGGCTCAGCGCTTCTTTGTAGACCAGGGCGGTATCGGCATCCGGGTTCGCCAGGTTGCCGCGCAGGATGCGGTTCACGTCGTCGAAGCTGCGGCCGTACCAGACCCACATGCCGTCGCCGATGCCGTTCACTTCGCCATAGCCGGTCTTGGCCGACAGCGGCACCGTGTTCAGATACTCCACCACGATCTGGCGGCGCGCCTTGGTGGTGTCCTCGCCGTCCAGATAGGCGCGCAGGCTGGCGGAAACCATCTGCTGCAGCTTGTCCTTCATCGAGCTGGTGCGGCCTTCCGGCGAATGGCGATACTTTTCGATTTGCGTCGCCAGCGTCGAGCCGCCCGCCGCGCGGTGGCCGCCGGCAAAGGTGCTGGCGGTTTTTTCCAGCACGGCCTTGCTGAGACGGTCCCACTCCACGGCTGGATTCCGCTTCGGATACTTCGAGTCCAGCAGCTCGCGGTTTTCAATGAACAGCAGGCTACTCACCAGCGCCGGCGGCGCGTCGTCGAATTTTCCGTACACCCGTTCCGGATAACGCGCCGTGAACAAAGGCTGGGCGCGGCAGTCGAAGATCTCCAGGCCGGTGCGGGTCTTTTCGCGGTACGGCGCAAAGATACCCATGTCGGCCAGCTCCACCATCTTGGGCGAGAAGCGCGACTGCGCGGTGACGGCGTAATCGCGCGCCTTCAGCTTGCCCACATAGTCGGGGATATTGGCGTAGCCCAGGCGCTCGTCATACGGGCTGTCTTTGGGGAAGCGGATCGAATTGCTCAGACCCGGTTCCACGCGATAACTAAGCTTGCTTCCAAGCTCGCTGAAGAAGCGCGCTTGCATCGCTGAAGTGTGCACTTCCTGCACGCCCCAATAGACGCCAAACGACACCAGCACCAGCAATAGCAGGATCAGCGCATTGCGCGAGCGTTTGCGTTTCACAGGTTCAGAAGGAGGAGGCGGCGCCGGTTGGGCGTGCGCCAGATGGGCAGCGGTTTCTTGTGCGGTCGGGCTGGGCACGGCACGCAGATGACGCTTGCGGCCATAACCTATCGCCGCGGCGCCTGCGCGCAATTTGCGCACCGCGCGCAGAACAAGACGGGGCCGGCGGAAACGACGATTGCTTAACATATGATTCAAACCGGTCAGCGGTGTCAGTCAAAAGCTACGACTCCATTGCACCACAACGGCGCCTTTCGCACAGGCCGCCACGCAAAATATTTCTTTTACGCTCTGTGCTTTTCGCAAAAAAACAACGGCGCTCTCCCCTTGGGAAGAACGCCGTTGGCGGACTGCTATCAAGGACGCTTCAGATATTGTTGAACTCTACATTCATCCTTTTCAATTCGGCGCACAGTTGTGCGAAAGCTTCTTCTGCCTGGCCCGGCTCGCCCTTCACGCCAAGCTCGATGTGACGGCGCGTTTGCGCATCGCCCACGCTGGGCAGGCTGAACACTTTGATGCGCGGGAATTGCGCTTCCAGCGCCACCATCAGCGGCGTCAGCGCGGACTCGGCGGCCTCGTACACCAGCACGGAACGCTCCAGGCGCGGCACCTTGTTGAACAGGTCGGCGTAATGCGTGTCCAGCACCCACTCGATCATCGGCCAGGCCATCACCGGGAAGCCCGGCACAAAGTAATGATTCTTGATCGCAAAGCCCGCCACGTTGTTGTAGGGGTTGGGAATCAGGGCCGAGCCTTCGGCAAACATGGCCATCTGCAGGCGGTGGATATTCTCGGCCGAATTCAGGTCGACCTGCTGGCCGCTTTCCGCGCCCATCTGCAGGATGCGCTGCTGGATGTTGTGCTTGCCCTGCTCGTGCAGCACCAGCGGCAAGCCCAGCGCGGCGGCGGCCGACTGGCGCGTGTGGTCGTCCGGCGTCGCGCCGATGCCGCCGCAGCAGAACACGATATCGCCGCTGGCAAAGCTGCGCTTGAGCGTGGCGGTGATGCGTTCCGGATCGTCGCCCAGCACTTCCGCCCAGGCCAGCTGCAGGCCGCGCGCGGCCAGCAGCTGCACCACTTTGGGGAAATGCTGGTCCGAGCGTTTGCCGGACAGGATTTCATCGCCGATGATGATCAGACCGATTGCCATTTACTGCACCTCCTGAAGGGCGCGCTGCGCTCGTTGCTGCGCCAGCGCTTCCAGACAATAATAGGTAAACCACAGGCCGGTGAAGATAAAAATCACCACGTACAGCCAGATCGACAGCGCCGCCAGGAAGGGGAACAGCGCAATGGTCAGCGCCGTGCCCACCAGCCAGACGATGCCCGGCACGGCGCCCGCCAGGCCGGAGATGATGCCGATGGCCAGCAGCGGCCAGCGGTGGCTGTCCGCCAGCACGGCGCGTTCCTCGGCGCTGGCGTAATCGGCCAGCACGTCGTACACCATCACCTTGCAGCTCAGCCAGCCCCACAGCACCACGTGCGCCGCCACGGCCAGCGGCGGCCAGGCGTACAGCGGCAGGGTCAGAATCCACAGCAGCAGGAACAGCAGCGAACTGCCCAGCGCGGTGCTCAGGCTGCCCCACAGGCTGCCGCCCTTGCGCAGCTCCAGCGCGCCGTAATGGCGGCGGCCGATATGGCGCGTAATGGCCGGCATGGCCGCCACGCCCATGAAGATCAGCGAGGTCAGGATCATCAGCGGCAGCAGCAGGAGAATCGCGATCAGCGGCACCACGATGGTCTTCACCGCGCTCAGGCCCAGCGAAGCCAGCAGGCTGCTGCTGTAGCGGAAGCCATCGTACTGCTGGAACAGCGCCTGTACATAGTCGATCATCGGCTGCAGGCCGAAATACAGCAGCGCGGCCCACAAGGCACCTGCCAGCAGGAAAGGCAGCAAACTCAGCAGCAACACCTTGCCGTGCCATTGCGACAGGAAGGCGCGGCCGTAGGAACGCAGCACGCCGCCCATCAGACCGTCTCCTTGCCGAAGTATTCCACCATGCGCTTCAGGCCCAGCCACTGCTGCGCCCAGAAGCCACGCCCGTAATTCCGGCCCGGCACGGTGTTGCCCTGCTCGTCGGTGGTGGGCAGCTGGTCGCGCACACCTGTGGCGACGAATTCGGGCGTGAAGTTCGAAGTGCGGAACAGGATGTCCCACACCGGCAGGATCACGGCGAAATTGCAGCCGCCCAGGGTGCCCTTGCCGTTCGACTCATGGCCGACGCCGATCGCGTGATGCATGCGATGGTAGCGCGGCGACACCAGCAGGCGCTCGCCCAGCCAGCCGAAGTGGATGCGCACATTGGCGTGCTGCAGGCTTTGCAGGATGCGCGACACCGACACCAGCAGCACGTACTGCGACGGCTCCACGCCGATGCACAGGGCGATCAGGCCCATGTAGATATCGCGCAGCAGGTCGTCCAGCAAGTGATTGCGGTTGTCGCTCCACAGGTTCAGGTTCTGCTGGCTGTGGTGCAGGCTGTGCAGCCCCCACCACCAGTTGAATTGGTGCGAGGCGCGGTGATACCAGTAATCGAAGAAATCCAGCACCACGAAATACACCAGGAAGCTGCCCAGCGGGCTCAGGCCCGGCCACAGCGATTCCAGGTTGAGCGGGCGGAAGCTGTCGAAGCGCAGCATGGCCGCCAGGCTGTCCATCAGCGGATCGAGGGTGAAGAAGATCAGCACGGCAAACAGGCCGAGGCGGTGGATCACGGTGTAGAGGAAGTCGTTCCAGCGTGCGCGCGGGTCGGTGAACTTGTGCACGGGGATGGCGGCCTCCAGCGGCCGCAGCACGAGGAACAGCAGCACCAGCTCGCAGATGCCGGTCAGCAGCCATTCCGTGCCCTCAAAAGCGTCTTCGACAAATTCGCCCAGACCCAGCTGGAACACCACGGGCTGGATCACCGTTTCAAACAACCAGCCCTGGGCAAGCCCGAACCAGTCCGATAACAATTGCATCATTTACGGCCAAAGAAAGAAGAATAATCAGGATGCTCGCGCAAGGTGGCGAAGCAGAAGCCTTGCTGCTCCAGCCCGCTGATCAGAGGCTCCAGGTTGGCCGGGGCCCAGGGATCCTTGCGCGACCAGATGCCCATGTGCGCCACGAAGATGTCGCCATCCTTCAGTTCGCGCAGGGACTTTGCTAACAATACCGCATTCGGGTACGCCGTGCTGGACAGCTCATCGCCCGAGAAGCCGGCTTTGGCCCAGGCCACGTGGGCAAAGCCGCAAGCCTTGCCCGCCGCCAGCGTGCGCGCGGACACGCGCCCGCCCGGCGCGCGCCAGATCGGGTCGATGTGCTGGCCGGTCAGCTCGACAAAGCGCTGGTCGACGCGCTTGATCTCGTCGCAGTACTGCGCCGGGGTCCAGTCCATCACCTTGCCGGCATTGGCGCCGAACTGCGGCTTGACGGTGATCTTGTCCTGCGCGCCGTCCTTGACCAGGTAGACATGGTCGAAGGTGTGCGAGCCGATGGCATGGCCCTCCGCCACCCGCGCCTTCCAGAATGCCGACCAGGACGGGTCGAGCGAATAGTCGCCGCGCACGGTCTTTTCGTTGGCCAGGAAGAAGGTCGCGCGGATGTGGTGGTGCTTGAGGGTGTCGGCGATCAGTTCCGCCTGGGACTGGCTGCCGGTATCGAAGGTGAGGTAGATGGTGCCCTTGCAGGCGGCCTGCGGCGCTGCGGTGCTGGCGCTGCCGCCGCCCGGCTCGCGCCGCGCCGGCATGGCATGCGCCGACAGGTTGACAGCGCGGGCGGAGGCATTGAGCTGTCTGGCGGCGGTATTGGCAGCCTGCGCGCCCTCGTCCTGCGCTGCGGCCGCAGGACAGCTCGCGCCCGCCAGCGCCAGCAGTGAGATGGTGGCGATGACGGTGCGCTGCATCTTAATCGCGCGGCGCCGAGTTGGCGAAGAACACACCGTGCGGCGAACGGCCGACCGGGATCAGCTTGATCACCTTGCGGCTTGGCAGGTCGATCACAGCCACTTTCTTAATCCAGCGCAGCGTGGCCCACATGGTCTTGCCGTCGGCGGTGATTTCCATGCAGTCCGGACCGCCAGGCACGTTGATCTGGCCGACGTTTTCCAGGGTCTTCTGGTCGATGATGTTGATCGAGTTGGACACCCGGTTGGAGACGTAGGTATAACGGCCATCGCCCGCCGAACGGAAGTTGTGGGTACCCGCGCCGGCCTTGATGCGCTTGACCGTCTTCTGGGTGCGCCAGTCGATCACTTCCACGTAATCCGAGCCCATGATGCCGACCATCAAATACTTGTCATCCGGGGTCATCACGATACCGGCTGGCAGCTTGCCGACGCTCATGGTCCACTTCAGCGTCTGGGTACCCAGGTCGATGGCGCTGATCTGGTCGCTGCCCTGCTGGGTGATGAAGACCATCTTGCTGGCCGAATCAAACGCCATATGGCTGGGCAGCTTGGCCAGCGGAATGCGCTTGGCCAGGGTCAGGTTGCTGCCGTCGTAGCGGTACAGGTCGACGCGGTCCAGACGCAGGGAATTCGAAACGAACCACTTCTGGTCGGGCGAAAAGCCGATCTGGTAAGGATCGAGCACGTCCTTGAGGGTGCGCTGGACCTGGCCGGTCTTGGGATCGAGGAAAATCAGTTCGTTGCCGACCGAGCTGGCCACGATCAGGGACTTGTTGTCCGGGGTGGCCATCAGGTGGTGCGGCTCTTTGCCGACCGGGAAGGTCTGCAGATCCTTATAGGTGTCCTGGTCCAGCAATTGCACGGTGGCGTCGCGCGAGTTGAGCACTACCACGACATTGGCCTGGGCCACCGGCATGGTGGCGGCAATAGCGCAGGCACTGGAGAGGACGATACGGCGTAGACTGCGGAGCATGAAAAATCGCTAGAGAGAGCAAAAATCCTATTTTACGTGGAAAGCCAGGCGCACGCGGCAAATCCCGGAAGAAAAAGCCGAGAATATCTTTGTCTTTCTTGATCCTGGCGCTTACTCTACAATGCGAAACCACTTCCCGACACTTATTCAAGGAACAATCAAATGTCCACTATTACCACTGATTCCGGCCTGCAGTACATCGAACTGACCGTGGGCGAAGGCGATGTCGCCAAAGCCGGCCAGAACGTCACCGTGCACTACACCGGCTGGCTGCGCAACGACGACGGCAGCAAAGGTCCGAAATTCGATTCGTCCAAAGACCGTAACGATCCGTTTGAATTCGCCCTGGGCGCCGGCATGGTGATCCGCGGCTGGGATGAAGGCGTGCAAGGCATGAAAGTGGGCGGCACCCGCCAGCTGATCATCCCGGCTGACCTGGGCTACGGCTCGCGCGGCGCCGGCGGCGTGATCCCTCCAAACGCCACCCTGATCTTCGACGTCGAACTGCTGGCAGTTTAAAAAAATCAGCGCTGCCAGCCTCTGCGCAGCGCTTCCATCTCGGCCCGCGCATCCAGCATTCCGCCCACGATGCGCTGGTCGATCGCCTCCAGCAAGGCGGTTGGCATGTCCACCCCGCCCTTGCGCCCGTCCATCAATCCCCGCCCGTTCTGCACCAGGACCGGAATCCGCCATTCGTCGCTGATGCGGCAGGCGATGCCATTGACTTCCTGGCCGCTGCCCGCCAGCGTAAAGGTGCGGCAGTAGCTGCCGTCGTTGGACAGGAAGCTCAGCCCCACCCGCGCCTCGTTCTCCACCGCCATGGCGCCGCCCATCTGCTGGCTCAGCGCCCAGGCCAGGCGGCCTTGCGCCACCAGCAGTCCTTCACGGCTGACGATTACGGAAGTGGGCGGCGGATCGACCATCCAGGACGGCTGCCAGCGCGCCAGCGCAAAGCGGCCCAGCGCCACGCCGGCCACCAGCACCAGCGCCAGAGCGCCCCACTCGCGCCAGCCCCAGCCGGTGCGCTGCGTCTTGCGCGCGGCCAGCTGGCTGGCGGCGCGGCTGGCCCGCACCGAGGCCAGCTGCACCACCGTGGCCTGGCGGTTGCGCGGTGCGGCAGCGGAGGCGCCACCGCTGACCCGGCCTTCGCGCAGGCTGCGCAAACGGGCCAGGCGGCGCGCCAGCTGGTGGTCGGCATTCAGCGCGGCCGTGACGGCGCGCCGGGTTTCCTCACCCAGTTCGCCGTCCAGATAAGCGCACAAAATGTCGTCCGAAAAACTCATGGCAGACTCCCCGTTCACATCATCATACTGCCCAAACGCCCGCCAATACAGGCGTTTTTTCGTATCATATCGTGGCGAACTAGCTACTGTATGGCTCGCTTCGATAAGAAACCATTACATTTGACAATATTTATGCTAATCTGCGCGCTCCAATAACCAAGGAGGTAGTAATGAAAAAAGGCGAATTGATTGCAGAGTTTGCGAAACGTTCTGAAATGTCCGCTGCTGCTGCCAACGATGCGGTGAACACTCTGATCGCCATCATCACCGACCGTCTGAAAAAAGGCGACACGGTAGGCATCACCGGCTTCGGCACCTTCTCCGTAGCCAAGCGCGCTGCCCGTAAAGGCCGCAACCCTGCAACCGGCGAAGCGATCAAGATCGCTGCGTCGAAAACCCCGAAATTCTCGGCTGGCGCTACCCTGAAGGCAGCTGTCAACCCGACGAAGAAGAAGTAATTCGCGTGGTTTAGTGCCCACCTCAGGGCACCGGTAACGGCGGTTCATGGCGAGGCTTTTCAGCCTGTCATGGCCGCCGTTCTGTTTTATTCGGCCGCCATCAGGGCCAGCAGCACCAGCTTTTCAAACTCCGGCACGAAGCATTTGATGATCGCTTCCGGATCCTGCACCAGCGCGTCGTCGGTGACGATACCGAATTGGACGCCGCCGTTGTAGCTGAGGATCGAGACGCCGATGCCGATATCACCCGACTGCGGCACCCAGAACATGATCTGGTCCAGCTGGCTGCCCGCCATGTACAGCGGCATTTGCGGGCCGGGCACATTGCTCATCACGGCGGTGGCCTTGCGGGCAAAATAGTTCTGGATCTCGCTTTGCACCTGTTTGGGCGTCGCGCCCAGCACGCCCAGCAGCGACATGGCCACCAGCGCCGTGTAGCTACCCTTGAGTTCGTTCATGCGCGCCTGCACCTCCTGCAGGCGCAATACGGGCGATTCGATCCCCACCGGCAGCACCAGCGGCACCAGGCCGAAGGCATTGCCCAGCTTTTGCTGGCCGCTGGCCTTGCGCAGGTTGACCGGCACCATCACCCGCACATCGCAGTCGTCGTCCACCTGGTCGCCCTTGCTGACCAGGTAGGAGCGCAGCGCACCGGCCACGCTGGCCATCAGCACGTCATTGATCGAGCAGCCGTAAGCCTTGGCGATCACTTTCACCTCCGGCAGCGGCAGCGGCTCGCTCCAGGCGACGTGCTTCTTGCCGTTGGGCTTGCCCTTGAGGCGGGTGCTGGTGTCGGACTGCATCGCGCTGAGCTTGACCGTATCGAGCGTCAGCTGGCTGGCGGTCGCGCCCAGCTTGTAGAGTTTTTCGCCGATGTGCGGCAGGTCGGACCAGAAGCGGAAGGACTTGACCCACAGCGCGGTGGAGACGTCGATGGTCTTCACGCTGGCCATGGTGATCGGCATCAGGATCTGTTCCCAGGGATTTTCCTCGGCCGCCTGGACCGCCGCCGGGGTCGGCGCGGCCGGCGCGGCATCGGGATGGGCGCCGAACATCGACATGAACACGCCCACCAGCGCGATGCCGTCCGCGATGCAGTGGTGGATGCGCACGATCAGCGCCTGGCGGACCTTGCCGTCCTCGCCCACGCAGTTATCGACCAGGTGCATGGTCCACAACGGCACGCTGAAATCCAGCGGCTGCTGCGACAGCTTGCCCACCAGCGCCTGCAGGGCGTGCTTGTTGCAGCCGCCGCCCGGCATGTCGTTGAGCACCTGGTGGATCACGTGGTCGTCCAGATCGACCTTCTGCTCCTGCCAGTAAGAGCCGGTCAGGTCGGTCTCCACGCGGCTGCGGAAGCGGCTGTAGACCAGGAAGCGGGTGGTCAATGCCTCCTTCAGACCGTCGACGCTCATGGGCGAACTCATCATCGCCACGCCGACGATCATCATCTTGTTCCCCTCTGAATCCATCCTTAACCAGGCCGTATCCACGGTCGACATCTTTCTGCGG
>Ga0213872_10000183_pt1 | contig 56352 bp, 42 predicted proteins | sample VelepicomBERX_R2_FD_160071 | JGI IMG/M metagenome (GOLD analysis project Ga0213872, IMG submission 160071) | Rhizosphere microbial communities from Vellozia epidendroides in rupestrian grasslands, the National Park of Serra do Cipo, Brazil - RX_R2 | ecosystem: Host-associated > Plants > Roots >... | reverse complement strand
AGCTCGACGAGCGCCGCCGCCAGCGGGCGCGGCAGGCGCCAGGCGACGAGCCGCGCCACCGCCGGCGTCAGCGCGTAGGCCAGCACCGTCGCGCCGACGAAGGGCGCCAGCACCGGCGCCAGCAGCCACAGCAGCAACCCGGCCAGCACGGCGATGCCGCACCAGCCCAGGGCCAGTCTTTGCGTCTTGGTCAGTGTCATGGGGCGCGATTCTATTGAGCCGGCCCGCCCTGCCCGGCCGCTCAGTGGATCGAAGGCCCGCCGAGCTCGCGCAGGCGCGCGATGCGCTCGCGCAGTTGCGGGCCGTCCGGCGCGTTGTCGCCCTGTACGCTGAGGTAATGCGTCAGGTCCTCGGCGGCGGCCGGCCAGTGGCCCAGCGCCTCGAGCGCGAGGCCGCGGTCGCGCCGCTCGGCCGGGTCCTGCGGCAGCAGCAGCACCAGGCGCTGCTGCACGGCCAGCAGGCGCGGCCAGTCTTCGGAGGCGCGGTGGATTTCCTTGAGGTTGCGCAGCATGCGCGCGAGGATCAGGCGCGCCGAGCAGGCCTGCAGGAAGAGCTCGACGGGTAGCTCGGCATCGCTGGGCAGGTCGCTGGCCTGGCGGTAGGCCTGCAGGAGTTCGTCAAGGCGCTGGCGCGAAAGCGACTGGCCCGTGAACGGGTCGATCACGACCTCGCCCGCGCCGACGCGCAGCTTGACCAGAAAGTGCCCCGGAAACGCCACGCCCTTGACGCGCAGGCCGATCTGGCTGGCCAGCTCCATGAAGATCACGGCCAGCGTGATCGGGATGCCGCGCCGCGTCGCGAGCACGTGGTGGATATAGCTGTTGCCGCGTTCGTAGTAGTTGTTGACGTTGCCCGCGAAGCCCAGCTCGTTGTGGAAGTAGCGCGTCAGCGCGCGCAGCTTGTGGCTCGCGCCTGCGTCCGCCGGCAGGCGCTGGCTCAGGCGCAGCGCGAGCCGGTCCAGCTCGGACATCACCGACTGCACGTCGAGCGCAGGGAAGTCGATCTGGGCGATCGCCGCAGCCGCTTCAAGCAGATTGAGCTCGGCATCATCGGCCACGAGCGTGGCGAAGTATTCGAGCGGCGTCGGCGCGTGCAGACGTAGGGGTGTCGGCATGCCGCTGAGTGTATGCCTGGAAGCTTGCAGCGCTCGTCCGCCGCGTCGATCGCCGGCCGGGCCTTGTCTGCCCCCATTTGATGCGGCTGCACAGTCGCGGCCGAACACGCAGCATCCGGGCTCCATTCGTCGCGCCCCTGCGCACCACCTTCCAGGGAGAAACCATGCGCCTCATGACCGCCGCCTGCCTGCTCGCCACCGCCCTTGCGATCCCATCCCGCGCGCTGGCTTCAGATGAAACCCCGCTCGACTACCGCCATCAGGAGAACTGGGTGGCGATCCTCAATCACGCGCAATCGCCCATCGACATCGTCACGAGCGCGGCACAGCCGGCCCAGGCCGATGAAGCCGGCGCCATCGTCCTGCGCCAAGCGCAAGCGGAAACAGGCACGACCGTCGACACCGGCCACGCCGTGCGGTTTGACACCCAGCGCACCGAAGCCACGATTCGCGGACGGCATTTCCGCCTGGCACAACTGCACTTCCATGCGCCGAGCGAGCACACCATCAATGGTCAGCGCTACCCGCTCGAAGGCCATTTCGTCTTCAGGGCCGAGAACGGCCACCTGGCCGTGCTGGCCGTGATGTACGAAGACGGGTCGGCCAATCACGCGGCCCAGGCCATCCTCGACGACCTGGCCACGCTGCCCCAGCCCACCGAGCCGCGCATGCTCGACCTCAACGCCCTGCTGCCGGCGCAGCTGGGGTACTACCACTACCTCGGCTCGCTGACCACGCCGCCACTGACCCAGAACGTCGAGTGGTAGTGCTGAGCAGCCGCGTCGGCATGGCACCGCAGCAACTCGAAGCCCTGCGGGCACGCTACCCGCGCAACAACCGCGATCTCCAGCCCCTGCACGGCAGGCCCGTCATCGCGTTTCCCGGCTGAGCACGCGGCCAGCCGGCCTGCCTGCAATCAGCCGCGCCGAAGCATCTCGCGCAGCTTGACGCCGCAGGCGATCAGCACGGCGAAGTACAGCAGCGCCGAGACCAACAGGCAGCCCGCGAGCACGAGGGCGCGATGGAGCTCGTGGTGGCCTGAGGCGATCCAGTCGAAGTGCTGCGCGGCGAACCACTGGAACGCCCCCATCACCGCGCTGGCGATAGCCACGCGCAACGCGAACGGCAGCCAGCCCGGCCCAGCCCGATAGCTGCCGCGCGCGTGCAAGCCGTAGAGCAGCAGCAGCGCGTTGGCGGTGGCGCCCAGTCCGATCGACAGCGACAGGCCGGGCGCGCCGATCAGCGGCACGAAGACGAGGTTGAAGAGCTGCGTCAGCGCGAGCACCGCGATGGCGACCTTGACCGGCGTGCGCGTGTCCTGCCGCGCGTAGAAGCCCGGCGCCAGCACCTTGATGGCGGTCAGGCCCAACAGGCCGGCGCCATAGCCCATCACGGCATGGCTCGTATTGATGGCGTCGGCCGGGTGGAAGGCGCCGCGCTGGTAGAGCACCGCCACCATGGGCAAGGCAAAGAAAACCAGCGCCACGGCGCTCGGCAGCGCAAACATCAGCACCAGGCGCAGGCCCGTGTCGAGCATGGCCGAGTAGCCCGCCTCGTCGCCCTTGGCCTGGGCGGCCGAGAGCTGCGGCGTCATCACCACGCCCAGCGCGGTGCCGAGCAAGGCCGTCGGGAACTCCATCAGGCGGTCGGCGTATGTCAGCCACGAGGCCGCGCCTGCGCTGATCCACAGGGCCACCTGCGTGTTGATCAGCAGCGAGAGCTGGGCCACGCCCACGCCGAGCAGCGCCGGTGCCATCTGCCGCAGGACCTGCTGCACGCCGGCGTGGCGCCAGCTCGTGCGCAGCGAGCGCATGCGCGGCAGCACGCCGATGCGCGCCAGCGCCGGCAACTGCACCGCGAGCTGCAGCACGCCGCCGACCATCACGCCGATGGCCCAGGCGTAGATCGGCGGCCAGCCCCATTGCTCGAAGCGCGGCGCCAGCCACCAGCCGCAAGCGATCATCGAAATGTTGAGCAGCACCGGCGTCAATGCCGCCACCGCGAAGCGCCGCCATGTGTTGAGCACGCCGGCTGCCAGCGCCACGAGCGACATGCAGCCGATGTAAGGGAACATCCAGCGCGTCATCACCACCGAGGCACCGAAGGCCTCCTTGGGCAGGCCCGCGCCGAGCAGCCAGACCAGCGCAGGCGCGCCGACGACGCCGATCACGCAGGTTGCGAGCAGCGCCCAGACCAGCACCGTGGACACGGCGTCGATGAGCTCGCGCGTCGCGCCATCGCCCTCCTTGGCCCGGGTGGCCGCGAGCACGGGCACGAAGGCCTGCGAGAACGCGCCCTCGGCAAACAGCCGGCGCAGCAGGTTGGGGATGCGGAAGGCGACCAGGAAGGCGTCGGTCACGCTGTTGGCACCGAACAGCGCGGCCTGCATCTGCTCGCGCATCAGGCCGACCACGCGCGAAACCAGCGTCAGGGCGGAAATCAGCGAAGCGGCGCGGAGCAGGCTCATGGATCGGGCGGCCCTTGCTTGGGCAGGGCCTGGCTGGCAGGAAAAAGGTCCGGCATTATGGGCCCGCCCCGTGACGCCACTTCACTACCCTTCCCATCCTGGCTGCAGGCTGCTATACTCGACCCTCTTTGCACCAACTGGGTTTAAATACAAATGGCAACTAGCTCCAAAGCCAAGAAGACGGTTCGTCTGGCATCGGGCCGCAAGCGCGCCCGCCAGGACGTCAAGCTCAACGCCGCCAATTCGGCGCTGCGTTCCAAATTCCGCACGGCCATCAAGAACGTGCAAAAGGCAGTGGTCGCTGGCGACAAGGCCAAGGCCGCTGACCTCTTCAAGGCCGCCCAGGCAGTGATCGACTCGGTCGCTGACAAGGGCATCTTCCACAAGAACAAGGCTGCTCGCCACAAGAGCCGCCTGTCGGCCAAGATCAAGGCGCTCGCCGCCTGATGACCAGTTAGGTGCAAAGAATCTGCAAGGCCCGCTCTAGAGCGGGCCTTGTTCTTTTTGGGGCCTGAAGAAAATCAGGCCGCCCGCTCCGGCTGGGCGGCCATGCCGCGCAGCCATTCGACCACGGCGCGCGCCACCCACGGCCCATCGTCCAGTGGCAGGTCGTGCCCGGCCTTCGTATGCAGGCGCAGTGGCGCGCCCCAGGCGCGGCTGATGGCCTGCGAGCAGCGCCAGTCGACCAGCCCGTCCGCCTGGCTGCACAACAGCAGCATCGGGACCTCGGGACGCCCGGCCCCGGCGCGATAGCGCACGGCGGCGATGAGCTGCCGCACGATGTTGAGCACGCGCACCGGATGACGCTGCTGCAGCGCGACCCAGGCGTCGAGCACCGCGTCGGGATCGGGCAGGAGGCGCGTCGTCATCGCCAGCACCTTGGACTCGCGCTGGCGCGCGCCCAGGCGCGAGAGGCTCAGCAGCATCAGCGTCAGGTAGTTCATCGGCCGCAGGCGCCGATAGAACGGGCTGAACGGCCGCAGGCTCGTATTGATCAGCACCGCGCCGGCAATCTCTTCCGGATAGCGCCGCGCCCAGTCGGCCGCCACCATGGCGCCCAGCGACATGGCCAGCAGATGCACCGGCCCGCTCACGCCCTGGCCGGCGAGTTCGGCACGGCAGCGCGCGACCAGCGCCGGCACCTGCGTCGGACTGGTTTCGCGATGCAGGCAGCCATTGCCCGGCAGGTCCAGCAGCACAAGGCGCGCGCCGCCCTGCGCCGCCTGCAGCACGGCTTCGAACACGCGCGGGAAACTGCCCCAATGGCCGCTCTCGCGCGACAGGCCGCGCAGCAGGACCCAGGTCTTCTCGGCGCTCATCTCGCCAGCTCCGCGCGCCGGTACCAGCGCTTGAGCGCAAGCTCCTGCTGCAGCGCGCGAGCCTCGCCCTGCGGCAGCCAGGCCTGCATGCTGGCAGCGGCTCGCGTCATGAAGTCCAGCCAGCCCAGGTGCTGGCGCAGCACGCGCGCGCGCCGATGCGGCAGGCCCGGATTGAACAGGCCCAGGCGCGAAAACAGCTGGCGCGGGTTCTTCTTGACCCAGAGCCAGGAGCCCATCTCCAGCGTGAGTGGCAACAGGACGCGGCCGGGCTCGGCGCAGGCCTTCAGGTAGAGGTGGTCCCAGAGATCGCCGTGGGTGAGGTACTGACGGCTCTGCGGCTCGAACACGTAGCGATGCTGGGCGTGGGTTTCGTCGAGCAGCTCGCACAGCGCATGGATCTCGGCCAGGTGCTGCACGGGCCGCGCGGTATGCGCATACGGAAACCAGATGCGGTCGCGCAGGCCGAAGCCCGAGTGGCAATCGATGGCGATCGCCCGCGAATGCGTGAGCAATTCGCGCTCGACCAGGCCGCACAGCGCCTGGCTTTCGGGCTGCATGCCGCCACCGGCGGCGCCGCGATACCAGGGCAACCACGCTGCGAGGCGCTGCCCGCCGACCAGGGGCGCCGCATCCGCCGCCTCGATCGGCGCATTGCGCATCAGGTCCACACCCTGGGGATTGGCGCGCGTCCCGCGCAGCATGCCGCCCGGGTTGACGAGCGGCATGAAGACGATCCGCAGCGAGTCGAGCAGCCAGTGCAGGCCGGCGTCCCAGCGCAGGCGCGAAATGATCTGGGCCAGGTAGGCCAGCACGACCTCGGCGCCGATGCGTTCGAGCCCGTGCACGCCGCCGAAGAAGCCGATGGCCGGCACGGTCGGACTCGGATTGCCCAAGGTCACCGCGAGCAGCGGCAGGCGCTGCCCGCCCACGTCGACATCGCCAAGGCAGTGGCCTTCAACCCGGCTCCCGCCACGCTCGATCAGCTCTTCCAGTGTCTGCAGTTCCCGCATCTGCCCGGCCCGCCCCTCGTTTCGGCGCGAGCATATACGCGCCGCAAGACAGCGCGCATCGGGAGTTCTCGTGGGTCGTTCGGCCCCGCGGGCCGCTGCCGATTACTTCTTGGGTTCGGGCACGATCGTGCCGTCAGGCAGCAGGCAGGCTTCGGCGACCTGCAGGCGGTTGTCGCGCGCGAAATTCATGACGAAGTCCCAGGCCATCGGCTCGATGGCGCGCAGCTCCTCGTTGACGATCACGCACTTCACGCCGTTGATCACGCGCGGCACGCAATACGGCGAGTAGCCGATGTGGGCGCCCGGGCCGCTGCGCACGCCGGGGCGAAAGCACGACATGGCACCGGCCAGGCGCTCGGCCCAGTCACTCGGTCGGAACGTCCGGCCTTCCAGGGTGAGGCCCTGGATGAAGACTTCTCTCGGCTTGGGGCGTGTGGCGGACTCACTCATTGCGGACCGTATTGTGCCTGCTATGTGCTGCGCCGCAGCACGCAGGGGTTACCAAGCCTGTACAAGCGCACGGGTCAGGCCGCCTTGGCAGCGCATTCCCGGAATGGACCCAGGCCGGATTGACATCCACCAGGGCGCTGGCAAACCCTAGAATCGTCCGCTCCCCTTCCCTCAACCCTCTTTCATCGAAAGTCGAGATGAACGCCACGCCGTCCGAACCCCACGTGATGCAAACCTACGGCCGCCTGCCCATTGCCCTGTCGCATGGTCAAGGCTGCTGGGTCTGGGACACGAACGGCCGACGATATCTCGACGCCCTGGGCGGCATCGCCGTCAACACGCTGGGGCACAACCACCCGAAGTTCGTCCCGGCGATCCAGGAGCAGGTTGCCCGGATGATTCACTGCAGCAACTACTACCACGTGCCGCTGCAGGAAGAACTCGCCGCCAAGCTCTGCGAGGTCTCGGGCCTCGTCAACGCCTTCTTCTGCAACTCGGGCCTCGAAGCCAACGAGGCGGCGATCAAGATCGCCCGCAAGTTCGGCCACGACCGCGGCAACACGAGCCCCGAGATCCTCGTGTTCCAGGGCGCCTTCCACGGCCGCTCGCTGGCCACGCTCTCGGCCACGGCCAACCCGAAGATCCATGCCGGCTTCGGGCCGCTGGTGCCGGGCTTCGTGCGCGCGCCCCTGAACGACCTGCCCGCGGTCGAGGCGGCGCTCGACGCGCACCCGAACATCACCGCCATCTTCCTGGAAACCATCCAGGGCGAAGGCGGCATCAACCCGGCGCGCATCGAGTTCCTGCAGGGCCTGCGCCGCATCGCCGACGCACGCGACCTGCTGCTCATGCTCGACGAAGTGCAGTGCGGCATCGGCCGCACCGGCAAGTGGTTCGCCCACCAGTGGGCCGGCATCCAGCCGGACGTGATGCCGCTGGCCAAGGGCCTGGGCTCGGGCGTGCCCATCGGTGCCGTCGTCTGCGGCCCGCGCGCAGCCAAGGTCATGCAGCCGGGCAACCACGGCACGACCTTCGGCGGCAACCCGCTGGCCATGCGCGCCGGCGTCGAGACGCTGCGCCTGATGGTCGAGGAAGACCTGCTCGCAAATGCTGCGCGCATCGGCGAACGCCTGCGCCAGGCCTTCACGAGCGCCTTCCTGGACGACGCCGGCGTCGTCGAGATCCGCGGCCAGGGCCTGATGATCGGCATCGAGCTCGACCGTCCGGCCAGCACGCTGCTCGCGCGTGCCGCCGAGGCCGGGCTGCTGATCAGCATCACGGCGGACCGCGTGATCCGCCTGCTGCCGGCGCTGGTCATGACGGCCGACGAGGCCGACCAGGTCGTCGCCCTGCTGGTGCCGCTGGTCAAGGCCTTCCTCGCGGAACCCAAGCCATGAAGCCGGGCAACGCGCTGATGCGCCACTACCTGCAGTTCAAGGACCTGCGCACCGAGGAATACGCCCACCTGTTCGAGCGCGCCGCCACCATCAAGCGGCGCTTCAAGAACTACGAGAAGTACCAGCCGCTGCAGGACCGCACGCTGGCCATGATCTTCGAGAAGGCCAGCACACGTACGCGCGTGAGCTTCGAGGCCGGCATGTACCAGATGGGCGGATCGGTCGTGCACCTGACGACCGGCGACAGCCAGCTCGGCCGTGCCGAACCCATCGAGGACAGCGCGCGCGTGATCAGCCGCATGGTCGACATCGTCATGATCCGCACCTACGAGCAGGACAAGCTCGAGCGCTTCGCCGCGCACTCGCGCGTGCCGGTCATCAACGGCCTGACGAACGAGTACCACCCCTGCCAGATCCTGGCCGACCTGTTCACCTTCATCGAGCAGCGCGGCATGGACCGGCGCGGCGCCATCGACATGGACTGCCTCAAGGGTCGCGTCGTGGCGTGGGTCGGCGACGGCAACAACATGGCCAACACCTGGCTGCAGGCCGCCGAGATCCTCGGCTTCACGGTCCACGTGAGCACGCCCAGCGGCTACGAGATCGACCCGGCCGTGGCCGGCGTGCGCGACACCGGCTGCTACAAGGTCTTCAAGGACCCGATGGACGCCTGCCGCGGCGCCGACCTCGTCACGACGGACGTCTGGACCAGCATGGGCTTCGAGGCCGAGAACGAGGCGCGCCGCAAGGCCTTCGCCGACTGGTGCGTCGACGCCGAGATGATGGCCGTGGCCAAGCCTGACGCGCTGTTCATGCACTGCCTGCCGGCGCACCGCGGCGAGGAGGTCGCGGCCGATGTGATCGATGGGCCGCAGTCGGTGGTGTGGGATGAGGCGGAGAACAGAATGCACGTGCAAAAGGCGCTCATGGAGTACCTTTTGCTAGGAAGGATCGGCTGAAGCCGAGCGTTCCGTCGTCCGAAGGACCGTGCATTCTGTTCGGGGACCACTCATATCGCGCAGCGATGTGAGTGGGCACCAGAATCGAATGCATCTGCAAAACGCACCGGATATCCCCGCTGCCTCGCACCGCCACAAGCTGGCATCCTCCGCCCCATGAAGCTGGCCCTGATCTCCGACATCCACTCGAACCGACAGGCGCTCGAGGCCGTGCTCCGGCATGCCGAAGCGGCCGGCGCCACGCAGTACGTCTTTCTTGGCGACCTCGTCGGCTACGGCGGCGACCCGGGCTGGGTCGTCGACCAGGTGATGGACTACGTCTCGCGCGGCGCCATCGCCGTGCAGGGCAACCACGACTTCTACACGGTCAACCTCGCGCCCGACACCATGCACGGCAACGCGCGCGAGGCGCTCGACTGGACGCGCGAGCACCTCTCGCCGACCCAGCAGCGCTTCCTCGCCGAGCTGCCGCTGTCGCGCCAGCTCGAGGACTGCCTCTTCGTGCACGCCAACGCCTTCGCGCCGGGCGGCTGGGCCTACATCCTCGGCCGCATGGAGGCCATGCGCAGCCTGCAGGCCACGCAGGCGCGCTACACCTTCTGCGGCCACATGCACGAGCCCATGCTGTATCACCTCTCGGGCACGGGCAAGGCGGGCGACTTCAGTCCCGAACCCGGCATGGAGATCCCGCTGCTGACGCATCGCCAATGGCTCGTCATCCCCGGCGCCTGCGGGCAGCCGCGCGACGGCAACCCGGCGGCCTGCTATGCACTGTTCGACCACGAGCGCTCGACGCTGAAGTTCCAGCGCGTGCCCTACGACGTCGACACCGCCGCGGCCACGATCCGCGCGGCCGGCCTGCCCGAGCGGCTGGCCGAACGCTTGGGCCAGGGCCAATGACTGGACGCCGCGCCGCGCCGGGCCGCCCCAAGCAAGCGGCGATCCCCCAAGGGGATCGGCCGACGGGTACGTCGGCCGAGGGGCTGACATGACGCCGGAAAGCCTGCTGCCGGCGCCGCTGGCGCTGGAGCCGGGCCAGGTCATCGACGGCTTCCGCCTCGAGGAACGACTGCACCAGGGCGGCATGGCGCATATCTGGTCGGTCACGCGCGTCGAGCCGCTGGCCGGCGAGGACATGCCGCTGATCATGAAAGTGCCGCGCATCAAGGGCGGCGAGGACCCGGCCACCATCGTCGGCTTCGAGGTCGAGCAGATGATCATGCCCGTGCTCAAGGGCGTGCACGTGCCGCGCTTCGTGGCGCGCGGCGACTGGACGCGGCAGGCCTACATCGTCATGGAGCGCATCCCCGGCGCGACGCTGCGCCCGCGCCTGGACGACGCGCCGCTGCCGATCAACGAAGTCATCGACATCGGCATCCGCGTCGCCACGGCCCTGCACGCGCTGCACCGGCAGCACCTGATCCACCTCGACGTCAAGCCGAGCAACATCATGTTCCGCCCGAACGGCGAAGCCGTGCTCGTGGATTTCGGCCTCTCGCGCCACGATCACCTGCCCGACCTGCTCGAAGAAGAGTTCGAGCTGCCCATGGGCACCGGCCCGTACATGTCGCCCGAGCAGGTGCAGTTCGTCCGCAACGACCCGCGCAGCGACCTCTTCGCGCTCGGCGTCATGCTCTACCACCTGCTGACCGGCGAGCGCCCGTTCGGCCAGCCGACCACCGTGCGCGGCCTGCGCGAGCGGCTCTACGCCGAGCCGCGGCCGCCGCGCGCGATCCGGCCCGAGGTGCCGCCCTGGCTGCAGGAAGTCATCCTGCGCTGCCTCGAAGTCGATCCGGCCAAGCGCCACCCGAGTGCGGCGCAGCTCGCGCTGGACCTGCGCGAACCACAGGGCGTGCAGCTGACCGAACGCGCCGAGCGCCTCCAGACCAAGGGCCTGCTGAGCCGCGCGCGGCGCTGGTTCGCCTCCATCGGCACCGAGCCGCAGTCGGCCGGCCAGGCCGGCACGCAGGTGGCGCGCAGCCCCATCACGATGGCGGCCGTCGACGTCGACAACGCCACGCCGGCGCTGCTGGAAGCGCTGCGCGACGCGGTGCGGCGTTCGGTGCAGACCGCGCCGGGCGCGCGCCTGGCCTGCGTCGGCGTCATGCGCACGGCGCGCATCGGACTGGATGAGCTGACCGACAGCGAAGGCCGCAGCCACCACGTCAAGCAGCTCGTCGCGCTCAAGCACTGGGCGCGCCCGCTGGCCGCCGAGCTGGGCCTGGCCGACGGCCGGCTCACCTTCCACGTGCTCGAGGCGCCCGACGTGGCCGAAGCCATCGTGGAGTTCGCCAACAAGTGCGAGGTCGACCACATCATCATGGGCGCACGCAGCGGCAGCAGCCTGAGCGGCCTGCGCCGCGCGCTCGGCAGCGTCTCATCGCAGGTGCTCGCGACGAGCGATTGCACGGTGACCATGGTGCGCGAAAAGAAGGCCGAATGACGCCGGCCAGCCCCAATCCCTGCCTCGACTGCGGCGCCTGCTGCGCCAGCTTTCGCGTGGACTTCGCCGTCGACGAACTGCAAAGCGAAGGCGGCTGCGTGCCCGACGGCCTCGCCGTGCCGCTGACCAGCCACCTGGCACGCATGCGCGGCACCGACCACGCCCAGCCGCGCTGCGCGGCGCTGGTCGGCCAGATCGGCGTGCGCGCGAGCTGCGGCATCTACGAATGGCGGCCGGCGCCCTGCCGCGAGTTCGGCCTGCGCGCGCCGCTGGGCCTGGGTGACGACGCCTGCACGCGCGCCCGCGCGCGGCATGGGCTGCCGCCGCTCGAAGGCTTTTAAGCGCCCCGCTACTGCCCTCGCAGCAAGGCCTCGCGGCGCAGCGTCGCGCCGATATTGGCCGTCGGGTCGGGCGGTTGATGGGCATTGAGCCAATCGAGCTTGGCCGCGTAGAGCGCGTGCGCCTTGTGCGTCGTGCTGTTGTCCAGCGCGAGCTGAAGTTCGTGGCGCGCATCGTCGAAATCGCCCAGGCCATAGTCCGCCAGCGCCAGCCAGAAATGGAACTCGTGGTAGTAGGCCTCGCGGGCGATCTCGCGCTCGAAGAGCGCGCGGGCCTTGGCGTATTCGCGCGCCTTCATGGCCGCGATGCCGAGATCGAAGAAATGGAAAGGTGCATAGGGCTGCAGCTGGCGCACGCGCGCGTCCAGGGCCTGCGCCTCGCTGGTCCGGCCTTCGTCGCGCAGGACCACGACGAGATTCGCCAGCGCGGGCACGCTCTCCGGCTCGACCGCCGTGACGCGGTGCAGGCTCTCCTCGGCCACGGTCAGGTTGCCGTGGCGCCGATAGATCACACCCAGCGTGTTGTAGGCGGCCACGTAGCGAGGATCCTCGAGCAGCGCGGCGCGCACCCACCAGTACGCGTCGTCGAGCCTGCCGACGTCCAGCGCTTCGGCGGCGCGATTGTTCATGAACATGGCCGCGACGGTCTGGCGATCGATCTCATGGACATGCGCGCCCCGGAGGTCGGCCGCCGGGATGAAGTCGACCATCAGCTCGTCCCCGGTCAGCGAAACGCTGCGCACGAAGGCGTCGCGCCCTCTCGATAGCGTCAGGTTGACGTGTCCGGCCAGGAACATCAGGTTGTTGTCGCGGCTCCAGCTGTCCTCGACGAAGACCTTCTGGAACTGCACCGGCAGGTCGAGCTGGCCGGCCATCGCGGCCGTCATGATGACGAGCGAGAGGCAATTGCCGCTGCGCGCATCGAAGGACTGGGCCGCATCGCGCGTGAAGGTAGCGTCGTAATCGAGGTGCAGCTGCTGGCTGCTGTCGAGCGCGTTGACCAGCGACCGGCGCAGGTCGCCGTCCGGGTCGCGGTGCAATTGCGCGTAGTGCTCCCGCAGCCAGCGCTGCATCGCCGGACTGGCCGCGAAGATCTCGGCCTCCGTCTCGATGTGCTCGCTGGCTGGCTTGAACAGTTCGTCGCGCAGCACCGCCTGGGGCGCCAGCGGCGGCGGCGCGGTGGCACAGCCGACCAGCAGTGCAGAAAGGCCACCGAGCAGGAAGAGCCGCAGCGTGTCCATGACCGTCTCCTCGTCGCGAACGCGTCTTGCCGGAAAAAAGGCCGCGCGCACGCGCAAGTCAATACTAGTCCTTGTCGCGCAACCCTGCCAAAACTCATGCCCCCGCGATCAAGGCATGTCCGCCGGTCAGGGCACGACGAAGACCACCGCCGTGCGCGCCGGTACGCTGAAGAGTCCCGTTAGCGGATCGAACTGCGCCAGCTTTGCCCGCGCGTCCGCGGCGTCTTTTGCGGCCTGCATCGGGTGCAGCCGGTAGGCCTGGCCGATTTCGCCGGGCACGAGCAGGGTCTGCGTGTCGGTGCCCGTATTGATGAAGTAGGCCAGGCGCTTGAACCCCGCCCCGGCCAGGCCGCGGCCGTCGAGCACGGCGGCCAGCACGAGCGGGTTCTGGTGCGGGCCGGCGTTGATGAAATGCAGGCGGCGTTCGATCTCGGCGGCGCTGTGCAGGTGCAGCAGGCGCGTGCTGGCGCGAATCTTCAGCAAGTCCTGGAAGGCCTTGGCGGTCCAGGCAATGTCGGCCGACGTCGGCCGGATCGCGGCGTTTTCCAGGAAAGGCGCCAGCAGCGGCCAGTCCGCGCCGTTGTCGGCATTGGGCGGCAGGCCGGCGCCGAAGCCGTTGTCCTGGCCGCTCCAGTCGATGCGGTTGAACCAGTCGCCCGAATCGAAGCTGTTGCGGTCCAGCGATTTGGAGCGCAGCAGGTCCACGCCCGCGTGGTAGTAGGCCACGCCCTGGCTGAAGGCCACGAGCGCGGCGCCGAGGATCTGCACGCGGGCGCGGTCCTCGTGCGGCGTCGCCACGGGCAGGCGCAACGCGTCGATGTCGAACAGCGTCTGGTTGTCGTGGTTCTCCACGTAGTTGACGACCTCGCCCGGCTCGCTCACGTAGCCGGCAGCTTGAGCGCCGTAAGGGATTTTCGACTGCGGCACGGTCGGGCCCTGCCAGGTCTCCAGCGCGAACCCACGCAGCGAACCGGCCAGCGCCACGCGCAGCAGGTCGGCCGCGCGGTAGAGATCATCCGTCGGCCGCGGCGCTGCCTTGGCGTTCGGGTCGAACACGAGCCCGTTGAGCCATCCCTGGTTGGCGATCAGGCCCACGCCCGCATCGCTGGCGCTGCCGCCGCGCGCAGCATCGCGGCCGCGGTCGCTGAAGGTCGCGATGCCGCTGCCGTTCAGCGACAGCTGCGAGGCCTGCACGAAGCGCTTGCCATCGGCGATCTCGCCGAAGTTCCAGCCCTCGCCGATCAGCGCGACGTGGCCGCCGCGCGCTCGGTCGACGGCGACTTGCAGCGCCTCCATCGCCGCGCGTGGCTGATGGCCCATCAGGTCGAAACGCAGCGAGTCGATGCCGTAGAAGCGCACCCAGCGCACCGCCGTGTCGATCATCAGCTTGGCCATCATGCGGTGCTCGGTGGCCGTGTTGGCGCAGCAGGTCGAGTGCTCGACGGCGCCGGTCGCATCGAGGCGCTGGTAGTAGCCCGGCACGATGCGGTCGAGCACCGACTTGGCGGCCTGGCCCGACGCGTCCGTGTGGTTGTAGACCACGTCCATGCCGACGCGCAGGCCGGCCTCGTGCAGCGCCTGCACCATGCGGCGGAATTCGAGGATGCGCACGCGACCGTCGTCGGCGTCGGTGGCGTAGCTGCCTTCGGGAGCGCCGTAGTGCCAGGGGTCGTAGCCCCAGTTGAAGCAGTCCTCGGCGGCGTCCTTCATGGCCGCGGCCTGCTGCGCGTCGCTGGCCGGGCCGGCCGGCGGGATCTCGGGCGTCTTGCAGCCGCGCTCGGGCACCGAGGCGAAGTCGAAGACGGGCAGCAGGTGCACGTCGCTCACGCCGGCCCGGGCCAGGGCCGCCAGATGCTTCATGCCGTCCGCCTCGCGGTCCGTGAAGGCGAGGTATTTGCCGCGGTGCGCGGCCGGCACCGTGGCATCGTTGGCCGAGAAGTCGCGCACGTGGAGCTCGTAAATCACGAGATCGGTGTTGGCACGCGGCGCGGGCCGCGACTGGCCCCAACGTTCGGGCGCGAGCGCCGGATCGGCCAGGTCCGCGACCAGACTGCGCTGCGAATCGGCGCTGAGGCTGACTGAATAAGGATCGGTGACGAGATTGCGCACAAAGCCCGTGCCGGGCACGAAGACATCGACGACGTAGCGGTAGTAGTCGCCACCCGCTGCCCCGCGCTGGACCGGCGCGAGATCGCCCTGCCAGACGCCGCTGCGCGGCAGGCGCTTCAGGGCATCGACCGCAACGGCGGCGCCCTCCGGCCCGGCATAGCGGCAGACGGCGACCTGTTCGGCCGTCGGCGCCCACAGCGCGAAGCGCGTGACGCCATGCAGGGGTGTCGCGCCCAGCGCTGCCTGCGCGTCGGCCGCGTAGAGGTCATCGAGCGCGCCGGGGCTTTGCACGCGGGTCGCGTCGATCACGCGGCCCTGCTCGTCCTCCAGCGCGAGCACGAGCTCGCCACGCAACAGCTCAGGCAGGCGCCCGGCCTCGCGCTGCGGCAATTGCAGGCGCACGCCCGCGCCGATGAAGCCGAACAAGGCATCGGCCGGCAGCGCGCCGGCGAAGGCCTGCAGCTCGACGCGATCCGCCACTGCGGGCTGTTCGCCCGCAGCCAAGCGCAGCCCGCCGAAACGCGCGTGATACAGCACGAAACGCCCGCCCGCTGCAGCCTGGCGCCCGGGCCATTGCAGATGCGCGCGATCGAGCCAGTACGCGCGCGCATCGCTCGCCGTCGCATCGGCCTGCAGCGTCTGCGCCAGCGGCAGGTCGCAGTCGGACAGCGTCGCGGGCGCCTGCGCCATGTCGGCACGCGCCAGCAGCGGCGAGAGGCCGGCCAGCAGCAGGACCAGCGCCTTCTTGTTCTTGCTCATCGTCGTCTCCAATCTTGACCCGCCAATTAGTAGCAAAACTACATTCAGACGGGAAACCCAATTCACTTTACCGGAGATCGCCTCTATGCTTACGAAAACTCGTCGACCAGCAACGACGTAATTTGGCTACAACGTCGCCAGCAATCGGCAAACGGAAATCACCATGCATCTCGCTCCCCCGTCCGCCGGCGCCCTGCCCCGGCTCTTGTGCAGCCTGCTGCTGGCCGCAAGCGCCGCCCAGCACGGCCTGGCCGCGCCCGCGGCCATCGACACCGCGCACGTCGACGCGCACCCGCAGGCCAGCCAGCTCGCGCCCGGCTGGGAGCACGGCGCCTTCATGGAAATCTTCGTGCGCGCCTATCAGGACAGCAACGGCGACGGCATCGGCGACCTGCGCGGCCTCACCGCGCGGCTCGACTACCTCCAGGCGCTCGGCATCAAGGGCATCTGGCTCATGCCGATCACGGCCAGCAGCGATCACGACCACGGCTACGCCACGCTGGACTACCGCCGCATCGAGCCCGCCTACGGCTCGATGGCCGACTTCGACGCGCTGATCCAGGCCGCGCATGCCCGCGGCATCGGCGTCATCATCGACTACGTGCTCAACCACGCCGCGCTGCAGCTCCCCCTGTTCCAGCAGGCGCTGGCCGGGCCGAGCGCGCCCTACCGCGACTGGTTCGTCTGGCAGGACCGCACGCCGCTGGACTGGGACATCTGGGGCCACAACCCCTGGACGGCGACGCCGAACGGCGCCTATTACGGGACCTTCGGCGGCCACATGCCCGACTTCAACCTGCGCAACCCGGCCACGCTGGACTACCACTTCTCGAGCCTGCGCTTTTGGCTCAACCGCGGCCTCGACGGCTTCCGCCTCGACGCCGTGCCGCACCTGATCGAGAACGGCGCCAAGGAATGGAACGATCAGCCCGAGAGCCGCGCGCTGACGAAGCAGGTGCAGGCGCTCGTCAAGGCCTACCCGCAGCGCTACGTCGTCTGCGAGGCCACGGCCGACCCGGTCGCCTATGGCGCCGATGACGTCTGCGGCAGCGCCTTCGCCTTCAACTTCCAGTACGCCATCATGGACGCCGCGCGCGGCAAGCCGGAGGCCGTCAAGACGGTCGCCGCGTACTTCGAGCATGCGCCGCTGTCGATGGCGACCATGCTCACCAACCATGATCTCTTCGCGGGCCAGCGCCCCTGGGACCAGCTCGGCGGCAAGGAAGCGCGCATGAAGCTTGCCGCCGCCAGCTACCTGCTGATGCCGGGCACGCCCTTCATCTACTACGGCGAGGAAATCGGCCAGGCCGGCCGGACCGACCTCGACGGCGACGGCCAGATCCGCTCGCCGATGAGCTGGGGAGCCGACGGACGCGGCTTCACGCAGGGCACGCCCTTCCGCCCGATCGCACCGAACGCTGCGACACATAACCCCGAAGTCGAGCGCAAGGACCCGCACTCGATGCTGGCTTTCTACAAGGCCATGATCGCGCTGCGCAACACGCGCGCCTCGATCGCGCAAGGCGACTACGCCGACGAGGTCCAGGGCCAGCTGATGGTGCTGCGCCGCCGGCTCGGCGCCGAGCAGAGCCTCGTGCTCATCAACTACGCCGAGGCGCCCGCGCAGATCGCGCTCGACGGCCTGCCGCGGGATACGGCGCTGCCGGCGCTCTTCCCTGCCGACGCAGCGGCCGCCCACAGCGACGCCACGGGTCACGCGAGCTTCAGCGTGCCGGCGCTCTCGGTCCTCGTCGTCAAGGCGGATACGCAGCCATGAAGAAACCTCACCTGCTCACGCTCTGTTTCGCCCTGCTGAGCGCCGCGGCGAGCGCCGATGTCGACCACGTCGAGCCGCCTTCGTGGTGGGTCGGCATGCACGCGCCGCGCGTCGAGCTGATGCTGCACGGCTCAGGCCTCGCAGCACTCACACCGCGCATCGCTAGCGACCTGCCCGGCGTACGGCTCGTCGGCTCCAGTGCCGGCACGGCCAACTACCTGTTCGTCGACCTTGAGATCGCGCCCGAGGCTCGGCCTGGGGCCATCAGGATCGAGCTGCTTGATCACGACACGGTGCGCGAGCACGTCGACTACACGCTGGCCGCGCGCGCGCCCGGCTCAGCCGAGCGCCGCGGTTTCGACAGCCATGACGCGGTCTACCTCGTCGTGCCCGACCGCTTCGCCAACGGCGACCCGTCCAACGACAACGCGCCCGGCCTGGGCGACCCGGCCGACCGCCGCAAGCCCGGCGGCCGTCACGGCGGCGACCTCGCCGGCCTGGCGCAGCACCTCGACTACATCGCCGGCCTGGGCTTCACGCAGGTCTGGCCGACGCCGCTGGTCGAGAACCGCCAGCCGGCCTACTCGTACCACGGCTACTCGGCCACCGATCTCTACCGCATCGACCCGCGCTTTGGCACCAACGCCCAGTACCGCGACTTCGTGGCCGCCGCGCGCGCCAAGGGCCTCGGCGTGATCCAGGACGTCGTTCCCAACCACATCGGCTCGGGCCACTGGTGGATGCGCGACCTGCCGCTGCCGGACTGGGTCAATGTGTTCCCGCAGTACACCCAGACCAATCACCGCCACTCGGTCCAGGCCGATCCTTACGCCGCGCCGAGCGACCTCGCGCGCCTGGTCGACGGCTGGTTCTCCGAGCAAATGCCCGACATGGACAGCCACAACCCGCACGTGGCGACCTACCTCGCGCAAAACGCGATCTGGTGGATCGAATACGCCGGCCTCTCGGGCCTGCGCGTCGACACCTACCCGTACTCCGACAAGGCCTTCCTCGCGCAATGGTCCAAGGCCATCATGGACGAGTACCCGCATCTGGGCATGGTCGGCGAGGAGATGAGCGACCGGCCCGAACTGCTCGCCTACTGGCTGCGCGGCCACCACAACGCCGATGGCTACACCTCCAGCCTGCCGGCCTTGATGGACTTCCCGCTTTACGGCGCGTTGCGCGAGGCCTTGATCGAGCCCGAAGGCGCCAGCTTCGGCCGCGGCTGGGGGCGCTTGTTCGAGGCGCAGCTCGGCGACGTGCTCTATCCCGAGCCCGAGCGCCTGTTCCTCCTTGACGGCAACCACGACACCAATCGCATCTACTCGGCGCTCGGCAAGGACGCCAACCTCGTGCGCATGGCGCTGGCCTTCATCGCCACGACGAACCGCACGCCGCAGATGTTCTACGGCACCGAGATCCTGATGGAGAGCCCGGTCGAGCGCGATGACGGGCTTGTGCGGGCGGACATGCCGGGCGGGTGGCGCGGTGATCGCATCGATGCGTTCACGGGCGCGGGCTTGAGTGCGCCGCAGCGGGAGATGCAGGATTTCGTGCGTCGGCTGTTCAATTGGCGCAAGACTTCGCGTGCGGTGGCGGAAGGCAAGCTCATGCATTACGACCCGCAGGGCGGCGTCTACGTCTATTTCCGCTATCTGCCGAATGCCGAGAAGGTCATGGTGGTGCTCAACAAGAATCGCGGGCCGGTGCGGATCGATACGCGGCGGTTTGCGGAGATGCTCGATGGCGGGAGCGTCGGGGTCGATGTGTTGACGGGGCGCGAGGTGGCGTTGGGGCGGGAGCTTGAGGTCGCGGGGCGCGGCACGATGATTCTTGAGGTCAGGGAGATGGGCCGATAGGTCTGTTCGTGCCGCTCACGCAGTCGGCGTTTGTGGCCCTGCGGTGCAGCCCGCAGGGCATCAAGCCCCGACCGCGTGAGCGGCACGGCCCGTCAACCAGGCAGATTCAGCAGCTCGAAAGGCCCACGCCCACTCGCCGCAGTGATCAAACCGAGCACTCGCGCCGGCTCACTGCCCAGCATGTCCCACGTAAACCGCCACGCCCAGTTCCCGCCGAGCACCCCCGGCACATTGACCCGCGCTTCCGACCCCAAGCCCAGCACATCCTGCAGCGGATAGACCGCAAGATTGGCAACCGAGTTCGCACAGCCGCGGATCATGGCCCAGTGAACATCGTGCGGACCGCAAGCGAGATACGACCCCGCAAACGCGCGCTCACGCGGACTCGCGTGATCCCACCAGCCCCGCACCGTGTCGTTGTCGTGCGTGCCCGTATACGCCACGCTCGTACGCGGCCACATATGCGGCAGGAACTCGTGATCGCCTTCCGCACCAAAGCCGAACTGCAGGATCTTCATGCCCGGGAAGCCGCAGCCATCGCGCAGCGCGATGACGTCGTCGGTGATGAAACCCAGGTCCTCGGCCACGATGGGCAGCTTGCCCAGCGCCTTCTCGATCGCGTCGAACAAGGCCTGCCCCGGCCCCTTGAGCCACTGGCCGATGCGGGCATCCATGCGCTCACCGGGGATTTCGTAATAGCCCGCGAAGCCGCGGAAGTGGTCGATGCGGAAGCAATCAGCCTGGTGCAGCGCGCGCTTCACGCGGGCCGTCCACCACGCATAGTTCTCTGCCGCCATGCGGTCCCAGAGATAGAGCGGATTGCCCCAGCGCTGGCCGTCCACCGCCATGGCATCTGGCGGGCAGCCGGCGACGACGCGCGTGTTGAAGTTGGCGTCCAGATCGTAGAGATCCGGGCGCGACCAGCAGTCCGCGCTGTCGTGCGCGACAAAGATCGGCAGGTCGCCCATCAGGCGCACGCCCTTGCCGTTGGCATAGGCTTTGAGCGCGCTGCACTGCACGTCGAACTGCCATTGCACGAACTGCCAGAAAGCGATCTCGTCAGCGTGCTGAACACGGGCCGCGGCCAGGGCCGCCGGTTCGCGGCGCGCGAGCGCGGCCGGCCATTGCCACCAGGGCTGGCCGTTCAGCGGCGAGCGGATCGCCATGAAAAGCGAGTAGTCGTCGAGCCAGGACTTTTCGGCGGCGCGCCATGCGTCGAAGGCCGCGCGGTCTGCCGCCGAGGCCTTCGCGAAGAACCCCGCCGCAGCGCGGCGCAGTTGCTGCTCGCGCCACGGCAGCACGCGGCCGTAGTCGACGCGCGCAGCTTCGAAGCCCGGTACGTCGTCGAGCGTGAGCCAGCCTTTCGCCACCATCGGCTCAAACGCGACGAGCCACTGGTTGCCCGCGAACGCCGAGACCCCCTGGTAAGGGCTGTCGCCGGGGCCGATGGGCGTGACGGGCAGCAGCTGCCACAGCGTCTGGCCGGCGCCCTGGAGCCAGTCGACAAAGCGGTAGGCAGCCGGGCCGAAGTCGCCGGCGCCATGCGGGCCGGGCAGCGAGGTGATGTGCAGCAGCACGCCGGAGCAACGTTGATTGAGGTTCATGGCTTGCAATGTCAAAGATGTGTGAGGACGAGCAGCGCGCGCGGCGGCACCTGCAGGAGGGAATCGAGCGGCTGGCCGCTGGGCTCGAGGCGCCCGCTGCTGTCGAGCGCGAGTCGCCACGGGCCGTTGGCGAGCCCGAAGGCGTGGACCTTCGCCTCGGGATTGAAGATCAGCATCACGCGCGGATGCGCCGCGCCGGCCGCGCGCAGCTGCGCGCCGAAGGCGAGGCTGCCACTGGCGTGCCAGTCGTGCGGCTGCATCTCGTGGCCGCCGGCATTGAACCAGGCGATGCTGGCGTCGCCCGGCCCGCTGTGATCGGCGGAGGGCGTCGCGAACCAGCGGCCCAGGCGCAGCAGCGGCTCGTCGCGGCGCAGCGCGAGCAAGGCCGCGACCAGCGCGTGCGTCTCGGCGTCGGCCGCGGCCCAGTCGAGCCAGGTCGTCGGGTTGTCCTGGCAATAGGCGTTGTTGTTGCCCTGCTGGCTGTTGCCGATCTCGTCGCCGGCGCAAAGCATCGGTGTTCCTTGCGCGAGCAGCAGCGTGGCCAGCATGGCGTGGCGCACCTTGTGGCGCGTGGCCTTGATCTGCGGATCGCTGGTCGGGCCTTCGGCGCCGAAGTTGCCACTCAGTTCGCCGTCGCGGCCGTCGCGGTTGTCCTCGCCGTTGGCCTGGTTGTGCTTGCGCTCATAGGCGACGACGTCGGCGAGCACCCAGCCGTCGTGGACCGAGACGAAGTTGACCGAGGCCGTCGGCGCGCGCTGGCCATGGCGGAACAGATCGCTCGACGCGGTGAAGCGCCGCGCCAGCTCGCCGCGGCTCACGCCACGGCCGAGCCAGTAGCCGCGCACGGCGTCGCGGAACTTGTCGTTCCACTCCAGGAAGCGGCCCGGGAAGCGGCCGACCTGGTAGCCGTCGTAAGCCGCGTCCCAGGGCTCGGCGATCAGGTGCACGCCGGCCAGCACCGGGTCCTGGCGCAGCGCGGTGAAGAAGGCCGACTGCGGCTCGAAGCCGTGGTGCGTGCGGCCGAGCACGGGCGCGAGATCGAAGCGGAAGCCGTCGACGCCCATGTCTTCGACCCAATGGCGCAGCGAATCGAGCACGAACTGCGTGACGCGCGGATGCTGGCAGTTGAGCGTGTTGCCGCAGCCGGTGAGGTTCTCGTTGCGCGCCGGGTCGTCGTGCGCGAGGCGGTAATAGCTGCGGTTGTCCAGGCCGCGGAAGGACAGCGTCGGGCCGAACTCGTTGCCCTCGGGCGTGTGGTTGTAGACCACGTCGAGCACGACTTCGAGGCCGGCCGCGTGCAGCGCGCGCACCATGGCGCGGAACTCCTCGGCCACCTCTGCCGGATCGTCGCGGTGCGCCGCCTGCGCCAGGCGCGGGTCGGCGCAGAAGAAGCCCAGCGTGTTGTAGCCCCAGTAGTTGGGCAGGCCCTTGTCGGCCAGATGCGGCTCGGCAATGCTGTAGTGGACCGGCAGCAGCGACAGCGTCGTCACGCCGAGCTGCTTGAAGTGCTCGATCGACGCCGGATGCGCCAGGCCCGCGTAGGTGCCGCGCAGCGCCGCCGGGACCTTGGGGTGCTGCATCGAGAAGCCCTTGACGTGGACCTCGTAGAGCACGACCTCGGCCGGCGCGATGCGCGGCGCGTTGGCGCGCGGCGAGTCGCTTGAGAGCGCCGCCACGCGCGCCTTCAGCGCATGCACGCTGTTGTCGCGCGCATCGAAGCTGCGCTGGCCGTCCGGGTGGCCGAGCTCGTAGCCGTGGTGCTCGGCGCGCCAGCCGAAGTGGCCGACGATCTCGCGCGCGTACGGGTCGAGCAGCAGCTTGTGCGCGTTGAAGCGATGGCCCTGCCCCGGCGCGTAAGGTCCATGGGCCCGCAGACCGTAGACCAGGCCGGCATCGACGCCGGGCAGGAAGCCGTGGAACACGCCGTCGACCGGGCCATGCAAGGCGTAGCGGCGCAGCTCGCGCTGGCCGGCCGAGTCGAACAGGCAGAGCTCGATCTTCTCGGCATGTTCGGAGAAGACCGCGAAGTTGACGCCGCCGTCGCGCGGCTGCGCGCCGAGCGGCTCGTGGCGGCCTTCGCCGAGGGTGTCAGGCAGTCTCATCGGGCACCAGGAAAAGTGTGGCCAGCGGCGGCAGTGTCAGCTCGATCTGGCCGTTATCCACCGCGATCATGCGCTCGCCGTTGCCCAGATTGCTGCCGCCATAGCAGGCGGCGTCGGTATTGAGCGCCTCGCGCCAGCGTTGCGCGCCCGAGCGAACGGGGACGCGGTAAGCGCTACGCGGCACCGGCGTGAAATTGCAGACGACGATCACTTCGCGCCCGGCGCCGTCGCGGCGCACCCAGGCCAGCACGGAGTTCTCGGCGTCGTCGCCGACCAGCCATTCGAAGCCGGCGGCTTCGCAGTCGAGCCGGTGCAGCGCCGGCTCGCGGCGATAGAGCCGGTTGAGGTCGCGGACCAGTTGCTGCACGCCTCGATGCCGTGCGTCGTCGAGCAATGCCCAGGGCAACGCTTCCTCGAAGCGCCAGTCGCCGGCCTGCGCAAGCTCCTGGCCCATGAAGAGCAGCTTCTTGCCCGGGTGACCCCACATGAAGCCGTAGTAGGCGCGCAAGTTGGCCAACTTCTGCCAGGCGTCGCCGGGCATCTTGTCGAGCATCGAGCCCTTGCCATGCACGACTTCGTCGTGCGAGATGGGCAGGACGAAGTTCTCGCTGAAGGCGTAGACCAGGCCGAAGCTCAGCTTGTCGTGGTGCCAGCGGCGGTGGATCGGGTCCTCGTGCATGTAGCGCAGCGTGTCGTTCATCCAGCCCATATTCCACTTGTAGTGGAAGCCCAGGCCGCCCGCGTAGGTCGGCGCCGAGACGCCGGGAAAGGCCGTCGACTCCTCCGCCACGGTGATGGCGCCGGGCGCCTCGCGGCCGACGACCTCGTTCACGTGGCGCAGGAGCGCGATCGCCTCGATGTTCTCGCGGCCGCCGTGCACATTCGGGATCCATTCGCCGCTGGCGCGCGAGTAGTCGCGGTAGAGCATGGACGCCACGGCGTCGACGCGCAGGCCGTCCACACCCCAGGCATCGAGCCAGTACAACGCGCTGCCGGTGAGGAACTGCCGCACCTCGTTGCGGCCGAAGTTGTAGATCAGCGTGTTCCAGTCGCGGTGGAAGCCCTCGCGCGGATCGGCGTACTCGAAGAGATGCGTGCCGTCGAACTCGGCGAGGCCATGGGCATCGGCCGGAAAGTGCGCGGGCACCCAGTCCAGCAGCAGGCCCAGGCCGGCCGCGTGACAGGCCGCCACGAAGCGGGCAAAACCCTCGGGCGGGCCGAAGCGCGCGCTGGGCGCGAACAGGCCCAGCGTCTGGTAACCCCAGGAGCCGTCGAAGGGGTATTCGCTGACCGGCATGAGCTGGACATGCGTGAAGCCCAGGTCCGCGGCATAACTCGGCAGTTCGGCGGCGAGTTCGTCCCAGGTGGCAAAGCGCCCCGCCGGCTTCTTCCACGAGGCCGCGTGAACTTCGTAGATGCTGATCGGCGCATGGCGCTCGTTCGCGGCGGCGCGGCCTTCGGGAAGCCGGGCCTGGGGCAGCGGCGGCGCGACGATGCTGGCCGTACCAGGCCGCAGCTCTGCCGCACGCGCGAACGGGTCGGCCTTGAGCGGCAGCAGCGCGCCGTCGGCGCCGACGATCTCGAACTTGTAGAGATCGCCGACGGCCGCGTGTGGCACGAAGATCTCCCACACGCCCACGCGATGGCGCAAGCGCATGGCATGGCGGCGCCCGTCCCATTGATTGAAGCTGCCAACGACGCTGACGCGTCGCGCGTTCGGCGCCCACACGGCAAAGCGCGCGCCGGCCACTTCGCCGTGGCTCAGCGCATGCGCGCCGAGCAGGCGGTAGGGCCGCGCGAAGTTGGCGTCGGCCAGCTGGTCGAGCTCGGTATCAAGGAGCTGCGGGCCGAAGGCGTAGGCATCGGCGTAGACGCCTTCGCCGCCGTCAGCCCAGCGCACGGCCAGGCGGTAGTCGAAGCGATTGCGGCGGCGCGGGACGGCAGCCTCGAAGAAGCCGTCGCCGCGCTCGGTCAGCTCGACGAGGCGCTTGCCATCGGCCAGCAGCGCGACCGAGGCCGCGCCCGGCAGCAGCGCACGGATCCAGAGCTTGCCGGCGGCGTCGGCGTGCAGGCCCAGCACCGCGAACGGATCGCCGTGGCGTGCAGCGCACAGGGCCTCGACCTGGTCCGACGCGAGCATCGGCGCCCTGCCCTCAGTCCAGCGTGGTGCGCGCCCAGACGCGCTCGACGTATTCGGCGATCGTGCGGTCCGACGAGAACCAGCCCATGCCGGCGATGTTGAGCGCGGCCTGGCGCGACCAGGCCTCGGGCTTGTCGAAGAGTTCGTCCACGCGCTTTTGCGTCTGGACGTAATGGGCGAAGTCGGCCATGAGCATGTAGACGTCGCTGGTGAGCAGCTTGTTCGTCAGCTCACGATAGCGCGAGGCATCCCCACCCGAGAAGGCTCCGCCGGCGATGGCGTCGATGACGCGCTTGAGCTGGGCGTTTTCCTCGTAGTGCAGGCGCGGGTCGTAGCCCAGCGCCTTCATCTGCGCGACCTGCTCGGTCTTGAGGCCAAAGACGAACATGTTGTCGACGCCCATGGCCTCGGCCATCTCGATATTGGCGCCGTCCCAGGTGCCGATGGTCAGCGCGCCGTTCAGGGCGAACTTCATGTTGCCGGTGCCCGAGGCCTCGGTGCCGGCGGTCGAGATCTGCTCCGACAGGTCGGCCGCCGGGATGATGCGCTCGGCCAGCGAGACGCTGTAGTTGGGCAGGAAGACGAGCTTGAGGCGGTCGCCGACGCGCGGGTCGCTGTTGACCACACGGCCGATGTCGTGGGCGAGCTGGACGATGCTCTTGGCCGCCACATAGGCCGACGCGGCCTTGCCCGCAATGATCACCGTGCGCGGCGTCCAGTGCGCGTCAGGCTTGTCGATGATGGCGTGGTAGCGCGAAACGACGTGCAGCAGGTTCAGCAGCTGGCGCTTGTATTCGTGAATGCGCTTGATCTGCACGTCAAACAGGCTGCCGGCGTTGATGCTGATGCCGAGCTCGCGGCGGATCAGCGCGGCCAGGCGCTCCTTGTTGGCGCGCTTGACCTGGCCAAGCTCGCGGCAGAAGCCGGCGTCCTGCGCCAGCGGCGCGAGGCTCTTCAACTCGGCGAGGTCAGTGCGCCAGCCGTGGCCGATGCGTGTGTCGATCAGCGCGGAGAGGTCCGGATTGGCCTGGCTCAGCCAGCGGCGCGGCGTCACGCCGTTGGTGACGTTGTGGAAGCGCTCGGGGAAGATGCGCGCGTAGTCGGCAAAGATGGTCTGCACCATCAGCTCCGAGTGCAGCGCGGCGACGCCGTTGACGCGGTGCGACGCAACGATCGAGAGCGCGGCCATGCGCACGCGCTTGTCGTTGCTGTCGTCGACCAGCGAGACGCGCCGGATCAGTTCCTCCTCGCCGGGGAAGCGGTTGCGGACTTCGTCGAGGAAGCGCTGGTTGATCTCGTAGATGATCTCGAGGTGGCGCGGCAGCAGCGCCTCGAACATGCGCACCGGCCAGGTCTCGAGCGCCTCCGGCATCAGCGTGTGGTTGGTGTAGCTGACGGCCTGGCGCGTGATCGCCCAGGCGCTGTCCCAGCCCAGGCCGTGCTCGTCGAGCAGCAGGCGCATCAGCTCGGCGGGCGCCAGTGCCGGGTGCGTGTCGTTGAGGTGGATGGCGTTGAGGCGGCCCAGCTCGGCGAGCGGGCGGCCTTCGGCAAGGTGGCGCGCGATCAGGTCCTGCAGCGAGGCGCTGACCAGGAATGCCTCCTGGCGCAGGCGCAGCTCACGACCGGCCTCGGTGCTGTCGTCGGGATAGAGCACCCAGTTCAGCGTGTCGGCGGCGACCTGGCTGGCGGCGGCGGCGCGGTAGTCGCCGCGGCAGAAGGCGGCGAAGTCGATCGTGCCGGCGGCCACCGCGTTCCACTGGCGCAGCGTGGCGACGCGGCGGCTGTGGTGGGCCGGGACGATGAAGTCGTAGGCCTCGGCCTCGACGAGCTCGCTGGGCAGCCAGCGGCGCTGGCCGGCCTCGACCTCGACGCGGCCGCCAAAGCCGACGCGATAGCGGACCTCGGGGCGCGGCACTTCCCAGGGCGCGCCCAGGCGCATCCAGTCATCCGGCGCCTCGACCTGGCGGCCGTTCTGGATCGCCTGCGCGAACATGCCGTAGCGGTAGCGCAGGCCGTAGCCGAAGGACGGCAGGCCGAGCTCGGCGAAGGAGTCGAGGAAGCAGGCCGCGAGACGGCCGAGGCCGCCGTTGCCGAGCGCGGCGTCGGGCTCGGCCTCGAGCACCTCGCCGATCGGGCGGCCGTCCAGCGCGGTCTCGAGCGCGTCCTTCATGCCCAGTGCAGCGAGCGCGTTGCCCAGTGCGCGGCCCATCAGGAATTCCATCGACAGGTAATGGACGCGGCGCACCGGCGCCGTGGCCGGACGCGCGGCGTCCTCGGCCTGGGTTTCGGCCCAGCGCTCGGCCAGCAGGCCGCGGCAGGCCGTTGCGGCGGCGCGCAGGGCGCTGCGCGGCGTGGCCGCTGCGCCGGACTGGGCCAGTTCGGCCTTCATGGCGGCGGCGAAAGCGGCATGGGCCTGGGCGGTGTCGGTCTTGTTCGAAGCCATGTCGAGGCCTTTCTGGCGGGCGCCGGCCGCGGTGTCGGCCTGGCGCGAGAACGTGCGAGTGCTCATGTGCATGGCCCTGGAGACGATCCAGGGCGGGAGAATGCCGCCAAGCGGCGCTGCCTGAAGTATCGGTGACGGCAACTGATTTTGTAGTTTGACTACACGATAAAAAACCAGCAGCGAGTGCAAGCCGTTGATTTTACGGAAATCAATCGGGTTACGAACGGGCAAGTTCTGTTGTTCAACTACGTTTGGCTCTGTATATTGTCTACAAATCCGGCGCCGGGCCATCGTTCGGCGCCCGCATCCCTACAAGCATGAGCAAGGCCCGCGCGCCTGGCCGAGGAGACATCAAGTGGCAGACGTTCGCCTGAGCAACGTGAGCAAGGCCTATGGCGACATCCGCATCCTGCACGGCATCGACCTGGAGATCCGCGACGGCGAGTTCATGGTCTTCGTCGGCCCCTCGGGCTGCGGCAAGTCCACGCTGCTGAGGTCCATCGCCGGCCTCGAGGAGATCACCGGCGGCGAGCTGCGCATCGGCGGCCGCCTCGTCAACGACGTGCCGCCAGCCGAGCGCGGCATCGCCATGGTGTTCCAGAGCTACGCGCTCTACCCGCACATGAACCTGTACGACAACATGGCCTTCGGCCTGAAGCTCGCCAAGGTTCCCAGGAACGAGATCGACACGGCCGTGCGCCACGCCGCGCGCATCCTGCACATCGAGCACCTGCTGGAGCGCAAGCCCAAGGACCTCTCCGGCGGCCAGCGCCAGCGCGTCGCCATCGGCCGCGCCATCGTGCGCAAGCCCGAGGTCTTCTTGTTCGACGAGCCGCTCTCCAACCTTGACGCCGCGCTGCGCGTGCGCATGCGCTACGAGTTCGCCAAGCTGCATGAGGACCTCAAGACGACGATGGTCTACGTCACGCACGACCAGGTCGAGGCCATGACGCTGGCCGATCGCATCGTCGTGCTCTCGGCCGGCAAGATCGAGCAGGTCGGCACGCCGCTGGAGCTCTACGAGCAGCCCGACAACCTCTTCGTGGCCGGCTTCATCGGCAGCCCCAAGATGAACTTCATCGAGGCCGAGATCGTCGAGGCCTCGGCCGGCCACGCACTCGTGCGCCTGGCCGACGGCGCGCAGATCCGCGCGCTGGTCGACGCGGCGCGCGCCGCCCGCGGCGACAAGGTCACGCTGGGCGTGCGGCCCGAGCATTTCGCGATCGGCGCGAGCGAGAACCTGATCCAGACCACCGTCACCTTCGTCGAATCACTCGGCGGCACGACGCACGCCTACTGCGCCTACCCCGGCGTCGAGGACGCGCTGACCTGCGAGTTCGACGGCCGCACGCGCGTGCGTGCCGGCGACCCGCTGGCACTCTCGCTGCCGGCCGAGTTCTGCTATTTGTTCGACGCCCAGGGCCTGGCTTTCAAGCGCCGGCCGGTCGAGGCGGCGGCGGCATGAAGCGCCGTCCGCAACGGCTGCTCGCTGCCCTGCTCGCCGCCCTGACCGCCTCGTCCGCGCTGGCGGCGCCGCCGTACAAGCTGCTCGTCTGGATCAACAGTGACAAGCCCTACGCCGGCCTGCAGAAGGTCGGCGATGCCTTCGAGAAGGAAAGCGGCGTCCAGGTCGTCGTCGAGCACCCGGTCGACGCGCCCGACAAGTTCCAGCAGGCCGCCGGCGCCGGCAAGGGGCCGGACATCTTCTGCTGGCCGCACGACCGTGTCGGCGAGTGGGTCAAGGCGGGCCTGCTGACGCCGCTGAACCCGGGCAAGAAGTTGATGGACGGCGTCGAGGAGCAGGCCTGGCGCGCCTTCACCTTCCGCGGCCGCATCTGGGGCTACCCGATCGCGATCGAGACCTCGGGCCTCATCTACAACAAGGCGCTGGTGCCCAAGCCGCCGGCGACCTGGGACGAGCTGATGGCGCTCGACAACCAGCTCCAGAAGCAGGGCAAGCACGCCGTGCTCTGGGACTACAACAAGAGCTTCTTCTCCTGGCCCATCCTGGCCGGCGCGGGCGGCTTCATCTATGGACGCAACGCCCAGGGCGACTTCGACCCGGCCGAGGTCGGCGTCGACACGCCCGGCGCATTGGTCGGCGCGCAGATGATCAAGCGCCTGATCGACGAACACCACATGCCGCGCGGCGCGCGCTACGCCGAGATGGAAGCCGGCTTCGCGCGCGGCGACGTGGCGATGATGATCTCCGGCGCCTGGGCCTGGGACAACGCGCGCAAGGCCCACGTGGACTTCGGCGTGGCGCCCATCCCCGAGGTCATCCCGGGCCATCCGAGCAAGTCCTTCGTCGGCGTGCTCGGCTGCATGATCGCGGCGCCGAGCCAGCAGAAAGATCTGGCCCGCGAGTTCATCGAGAACCACCTGATGACGCCCGCCGCGCTCAAGGTGCTCGACGCCGACGTGCCCATCGGCGTGCCGGCCAACAAGGCCTTCTACGCCGAGCTCTCGGTCAACCCGCTGATCCGCGCCAGCATGGCCAACGCCCGCAACGGCGAGCCCATCCCGAACGTGCCCGAGGTCGGCCGCTTCTGGACGGCCATGGACGCCGCGCTCGAAGCCATCACCAACGGCCTGCAATCGCCGCAGGACGCGCTCGCAGGCGCCAAGGCGCGCATGCTGCTCAAGAAATAGCCGCCGATGACTTCCGCCCTCCACCCCGCCGGCTACAGCACGCTGCCGCCTTCCGCCATCGAACGCGTCGTGCGCCTGCTGCGCTGGCCGATCACGGCGCTCGCGGCGCTGGCCGCGCTCTATACCGTCTACCTCGTCCAGGCCTCGGGCCAGACCGCCTGGGCGCTCGGCGCGCTCGCGCTGTTCGGCAGCGCCTTCTACATCTACGTCGTCAACCGGCAGTTCGCCTATCGCTACCTCTACCCGGGCGTGGCGGGCATGCTGGTGTTCATCGCCTTCCCGCTGGTGTTCACGGCACAGATCGGCTTCACCAACTATTCGAGCGAGCACCTGCTCTCGGAAGCGCGCGTGCGCGACTACCTGCTCGACCAGGCCGACCCGATCCCCGAGCAACTGATGCGTTTCACGCTGCACGCCGACGGCGCGGAGTACCGCCTCGCGCTGCGCGCCGGCGACGCGGACGACACGGCGGCGCCGCTGTGGATTTCGCCGCCGCTGGCGCTGCGCAATGCACGCGCCGCGCTGACCGTCGACCTGGCCAAGGCCAGCGAAGGCCCGCTGCCGGTGCAGCTGCAGGCCGCCCTGCCGCTGCGCGACGTCATCACGCACCGCGAAGCGCTGATGAAGCTGCAGCTGCGCCTGCCCGGCGCCGCCGATCCGCTGCGCTACCTCGGCGTGCACGAGTTCGGCCCGGTGCGGCATCTCTGGCAGGCCAATGCCGACGGCACGCTCACGCGCACGGCCGACGGCGCAGTCTTCCATGCCGATGAACAAGCCGGTTACCTCACCGGCACCGACGGCGAGCGCATGCTGCCCGGCTTCAAGGTCGGCGTCGGCTGGCACAACTACGCACGCATGGTGCTCGACGCCGAGTTCCGCGGTCCGTTCCTGTCGATCTTCGCGTGGACCGTCACGCTGGCGCTGGGCACGGTGTTCTTCGCCACGGCGCTGGGCATGCTGCTCGCCGTGCTGCTGAACTGGGAAGACCTGCGCGGCCGCACGATCTACCGCACGCTGGTGTTCCTGCCCTACGCGGTGCCGGGCTTCATCTCCATCCTGGTGTTCAAGGGCCTCTTCAACCAGAACTTCGGCGAGATCAACGGCATCCTCAACGCGCTCTTCGGGGTCAAGCCCGCGTGGTTCGCCGACCCGCTGCTGGCCAAGGTCATGCTGCTGATCGTGAACACCTGGCTGGGCTACCCGTACATCATGATCCTGTGCACGGGCCTGCTGAAGGCGATCCCCTCCGACCTCTACGAAGCCTCGGCGCTGGCCGGCGCCGGGCCGCTGACCAACTTCGTCAAGATCACGGCGCCGCTGATCATCAAGCCGCTGGCGCCGCTGCTGGTGAGCGCCTTCGCCTACAACTTCAACAACTTCGTGCTGATCTCGCTGCTGACCGACGGCCGGCCCGATTTCCTCTCGACCAAGATCCCGGCCGGCCAGACCGACATCCTCGTGTCCTACACCTACCGCATCGCCTTCCGCGACTCGGGCACGGACTACGGCCTGGCCGCGGCGATCTCCACGCTCATCTTCCTGCTCGTCGCGGCCATGTCGCTCGTGAACCTGCGGTTGATGAAGAAAGCTCAGGGCTAGCACCATGGCCATCGTCCGAGGCAAACAGGCTCGCACGCGCATCGTCGCGGCGCACGCCCTGCTCATCGTCTTTCTCGTCGTCACGCTGTTCCCGCTGCTGGCGGTGGTGTCGATCTCGCTGCGCAGCGGCAATTTCGCCACCGGCAGCCTGATCCCCGAGCACATCAGCTTCGAGCACTGGCAGCTCGCGCTCGGCATCCCCTACCAGGCCGCCGACGGCAGCCTCGTGCAACCGCCCTTTCCCGTGCTGACCTGGCTGTGGAACTCGATCAAGGTGGCGGGGATCTCGGCCTTCCTGATCGTCGCGATCTCGACGACCGCGGCCTACGCCTTCGCGCGCCTGCGCTTCCCCTTCCAGCAAGGCATCCTCAGCAGCATGCTGCTGCTGCAGATGTTCCCGCCGGTGCTGGCGCTCGTGGCGATCTATTCGATCTTCGAGACCATCGGCAGCTATGTGCCCGCGCTGGGCCTGGAGACGCACGCCGGCCTCGTGCTCGCCTACCTCGGCGGCGTGGCCACGCACATCTGGACCATCAAGGGCTACTTCGAGACCATCCCCGTCGAGATCGAGGAGAACGCCAAGGTCGACGGCGCGACGCACTGGCAAGCCTTTTCGCGCGTGCTGCTGCCGATGGCCGTGCCCATCCTGATGGTGGTCTTCGTGCTGGCCTTCATCGGCACCATCATCGAGTACCCGGTCGCGTCCATCCTGCTGCGCGAGGAAGGCAACCTGACGCTCGCCGTCGGCGCCAAGTACTACCTCAACGACCAGCGCTTCCTGTGGGGCGATTTCGCCGCCGCGGCCGTGCTCTCGGGCCTGCCGATCACGGCCGTGTTCCTGCTTGCGCAGCGCTGGATCGTCTCCGGCCTGACCGCCGGCGGGGTCAAGGGATGAAGGCGCTCGCCGCGCTCGCGCTGTGGGCGCTGGCGACCAGCGCGGCACACGCGGCCGACGTGCAAGCCGCGGCAAGCTGCCGCGCCGACCCCGCTCCGCAGCGCCCGCTCTACCTGCGCGGCACGTCCAACAACTGGCAGGCCGACGACGCGCAGCAGCTGCGCTGGGCCTGCGACCACTACGAGCTCGTCACCCGACTGCAGGGCGACCAGCAATTCAAGATCGCCGACGAGGACTGGTCACCCGACGCCACCTTTGGCGGCACACTCGAGCACCTCGCACCGCAGGGCGCGGCCATCGAACATCGCTTCGCCCCCGGCATCTACCGAATCCGCCTCCGCATGAACGACCTGCATCCCGAGACACCCGCCAGCATCGAGCTCGAAGCCTGCCCCGTGCCTGCCCCTTTCGGCGAGACGACGCTTTACCTGCGCGGCCCGATGAGCGCGTGGGGCACGATGGAGGCGTACGCCTTCCAGTACGCCTGCGACGCCTACTACCTCAACGTGAACCTGCACGGCGAGCAGCATTTCCGCATCGCCGACGCCGCCAACTCCGCCGCGCTGAACTTCGGTGCCGGCGACGCCGGCCGCATCGCCCAGGGCGCGCCGGCCAACCTGTTCCATCACTTCGATGGCCCGCAGACCCTGCGCCTGAGCTTCGAGGCCGGCCAGCCGCGCCTGGACATCGGCCCGCTCACTTTTGCCGACCCGCGCACCCTGCCCGTCACCGACGCCGTGGCGCTGAGCCTGGCCTTCGACTCGCGCGATGCCGCCGACAAGTCGCCCTTCGGCGCCGTGCCCGAGAACACGGCGGTGCGCTTCGAGATCGGCGCCGATGCCGGTGTCGACGCCATGCAGCTCGTGGTCGAGCGCCGCGCGCTGACCGGCAACCAGGAGCAGCTCCACTACACCGAACTCGCGCGCGTGCCCATGCACAAGACCGCGCGCGGCTGGACGGCCGAGTGGACCTTCGGCGCGCCGGCCGTCTACGGCTACTACTTCGTCGCGCGCATCCAGGGCCAGGACTACGTCTTTGAAAACAACGCCGACACGGTCTACTGGACGCGCGAAAAGGGCTCGATGGGCCGCGGCACCGTGGCCGCCCTGCCCGCCGCGCCGGGCAAGATCCGCCGCTATCGCCAGACGGTCTACGCGCGCGACTTCCACGTGCCGGCCTGGGCGCGCGACGCCGTCTACTACTACATCTTCCCGGAGCGCTATCGCAACGGCGACAAGAGCAACGACCCGCGCCCGGGCATCGATCGCTTCCAGGACACCACCGTCGAGCTGCACCGCGACTGGAACAGCAAGCCTTACAAGCCCGGCAGCGGCGACGGCTCCGACGACCGCTACAACAACGACTTCTTCGGCGGCGACCTCGCCGGCATCATCGACAAGCTCGACGACATCAAGGACCTCGGCGCCAACGCGATCTACATGACGCCGATCTGGCAGGCCGCCAGCAACCACAAGTACGACACCGCCGACTACAAGAAGATCGACCCGCACTTCGGCACCGAGGCCGACTTCGACCGCCTGTGCGCCGAAGCGGCCAAGCGCGGCATCCGCATCATCCCCGACGCCTCGCTCAACCACGTCGGCGACGACTCCGTCTACTTCGACCGTTATGGCAACTACGGCTCGAACGGCGCGTTCGAGGGCGGCAAGCCCAACCCGACTTCGCCCTGGGCCGACTGGTTCACCTTCGACAACTCGCAGACCGATCCCGACAAGCAGTACAAGGGTTGGGTCGGCGTCGCCGGCCTGCCCGAGATCAACAAGGCCTCGCCGTCCTTCCGCGCCTTCGCCTATGGCGACGAGGACTCCGTCACCAGGCACTGGCTCCGGCATGGCGCGAGCGGCTGGCGCATGGACGTCGCGCCCTGGGTGCCGGACGACTTCTGGCGCGAGTGGCGCGCCTCGGTCAAGGCCACCAAGCCGGACGCGCTGACGATCGCGGAGACCTGGTTCGACGCCTCCAAGTTCTTCCTCGGCGACGAGTTCGATTCGACGATGAACTACATCTTCCGCAACGCCGTGCTCGACTACGCCGGCGGCGGCGACGCGCGCACGATGGCGGCCAACCTCGAGCTGATGCGCGAGGCCTATCCGCCGCAGAGCTTCTACGCGCTGATGAACCTGCTCTCCACGCACGACGCGGCGCGCTCGCTGTGGGTCTTCGGCTACCACGACGACGGCGACGCCGCCAAGCTCGCGCTGGCCAAGCGCCGCCTGCTGCTCGCCGTGCTGTTCCAGATGAGCTACCCGGGCAGCCCGGCCATCTACTACGGCGACGAAGTCGGCGTCGGCGGCGGCGACGACCCGTACAACCGTGCCACCTACCCATGGCGCGACGAAGGCGGCAAGCCCGACCTGGCCTTGCGCGAGGAGTTCAGGCGCCTCGTCGCCCTGCGCAACGAACACGCGGTGCTGCGCCACGGCACGATCGGCGCGCCGCTGTTCATCGACGAGCACGTGATGGCGCTGCTGCGCGAGGACGGGAAAGCCGCTGCGCTGACGCTGACCAATAACGCCGAGGATCTGCGGCATGCGGCGCTCGCCCTGCCCGCCGCGCTGGCCGGCACGTCGTGGACCGACGCGCTCAGCGGCCAGCGTTTCAAGGCCGGCGCCGACGGGCGCCTCGACATCGACCTGCCGGCCCTGTTCGGCCGCATCCTGATCAAGGACTGATACCGTGGAAACGAGAGAACTGGGCCGCACCGGCCAGCGCGTGTCGCTGCTTGGCTTCGGCGCCATGCACATCAACGACGAGCGCACGAGTGAAGACGAGGCCGGGCGGCTGCTGAACGAGGTGCTCGATCTCGGCATCAATCTGGTCGACACGGCCCGCAGCTACGGCCTTTCCGAAGCCCGCATCGGCCGCCACCTGGCGCACCGGCGCGGCGACTTTTTGCTGTCGACCAAGGTCGGCTACGGCGTCGACGGCGTGCCGGACTGGACGCACGACTGCATCCTCGGCGGCGTCGAGCGTGCGCTCCAGCTGATGCGCACGGACGTGCTCGACATCGCGCACTTCCACTCCTGCCCGCTCGAGGTGCTGCAGCGCGGCGAGATCATCGAGGCACTGAAGAAGGCCCAGGCGCAGGGCAAGGTCCGCTTCGCCGCATACTCGGGCGAGAACGAGGCGCTGCAGTACGCGCTCGATTGCGGCGCCTTCCAGGTGGTGCAGACCTCGATCAGCGTCTGCGACCAGGCCAACCTGCCCAAGCGCCTGCCGCAGGCGGCAGAGCAAGGCATCGGCGTGCTCGCCAAGCGGCCGCTGGCGAGCAATGTCTGGCGCTACGGCGAGCGCCCCGGCGACTTCGCCGAAGGCCATTACTGGGACCGCTGGAAGGCCATGGCCATCGATCCGCAAGGCCTGGACTGGAACACGCTGAGCCTGCGCTTTGCGGCCTTCCAGCCGGGGGTGAGCAGCGTGCTGGTCGGCACGTCCAAGGGCGCGAACCTTGCGCGCAATCTGCAGGCGCTGGCCCAGGGCCCGCTGCCCGATGCGCTGCGCAGCGCTGTCGAGACCGCTTACCGGCCGGAGTGGCCGGGCATCATCTAGGCCCCGGCGTCCAGCCGCTCGCTCAAGGCCGGCATCGGCCGGCCGCCGACGAGGCGCTGGTCGTGCCGATAGTCGTCATTGGCTTCGATGCGCCATTCGTCGCGCTCGTAGCGCTGCTGCAGCCCGCGCACGATGGCGTCGAAGCTCCAGCCCGGCTCGGCGTTGCTGTCGAGGTGCGTGGTGCCGACAAAGCCCTCGCGCAGCAGCGCGAGCAGCGCCGCCGCGGTGTCGTCCATGAACGAACAGGCCGGCCGCCAGAGCCGGCTCGCGCCAATGACGCCGCGCTCGCGCTGCCATTCGTCGAGCGTCTTCAGCATATTGTTGTTGCCCGGCCGCACGGCATCGATCTGCCAGCCGATGCGCACGATGCCGGCGCCCGCACTCGCAGCACGCACGGCGTCCTCGCATTCGATCTTGTAGCGGCCGTAGTCGTCGCGCGCGGTGCGCGCATCGGCGACGCCGTGCGGGCCGTCGGGCGCGTGGTCGAACACCATGACCGTGCTCGTGAACAGATAAGGAAGGCCGCGTTCGGCCGCCCACGCGGCCAGGCGCGCGGCCCAGGCGGCGGAGCCCATGGCGAGGTGGGCGATGCCGTCGATGCCTGCGTCCAGCTGCGCGAGGCTGGCCGGGTCTTCGGGATCGAGCCGGCTGCGGTCCCAGGCGACGACGTCGATGCCGGCCGCACGCGCGGCCGCCGCCAGGTGCGGCGCGAGCGTGCCGTTCAGGCCGGTGACGAGCAGGCGCCGCAGCTCAGCCACGCGCGACGCGCTCAGTTGCAGACATTGGCGGCGGCGGTGTTGTTGCCCTTGGCCATCGCGTCGAGACAGGCCTGGGAGTTGCGCTTCTGGTCGCGCAGCGACTGGTCCTTGGCGCGATCGGCATCCGCCTGGTTGGACTTTGCCAGCGCCGCGGCGACGTCGAGATCCGCCTGCATGTTCGGCGCGCCGGCGGGCCGCTCGATCGTCGCAACGCGGTCATCGCCGGGGACGAGCTGGGTCCAGAAACTGTTCTTGGCGCCGCTGGTCCAGACGGCCGTGACCTGGGGCGTCGTGATCTGCGTCTTGCCGGCCTCGAGCGTGTAGGTCTGCGTGACGGGCGCCGTACCGAGCAGGGTCTGCCCCTGATAAATCTTGGCGCCGGCCGGATTGCTTTCGTAGGTCAGCAGGGCCGAGGTCTTGGGCACGTCGGCACAGCCGGCCAGAACAGCGCCGGCAACCAAGCCCACGGCGGCCAGCAACAGGGAATTCAAAGCTCGCATCGTTTTTCGCTCCTTGTTCAGATCATCTTCTCGATCGGCGGCGCCTTGCAGTGCTCGGCGATGAAGTCGGCGTGCTTGGGCATGTAGCCGACGCAGGTGTTGATCACGCCTTCGATTTCCTCGAGGTACTTCTGGATCTCGTCCTCGGGGATCAGGTCGGTCAGCGGGTGGTAGGACTTCGCTTGGATGCGCTGGCCGTGCAGCACCTGCAGCCAGCTCGTCTTCGTGAAGAGCTCGTTGCCGATTCGCTGCACACGGCCATGGCTGCGGAACAGCTCGATGCGCTCGGCCAGCGAAGCCGGGATGTCCATCGTACGGCAGTAGTTCCAGAACGGCGTATCGCTGCGCTCGGTAGCCTTGTAGTGCAGGATGATGAAGTCGCGCACCCACTCGAACTCCTGCTGCATCGTCCGGTTGTACTCGTCGCGATCGACCTCGCTGAAGCCCGACCCGGGGAAGAAAGTCAGCAGGTGGGCGATACCCATCTGGACCAGATGGATCGAGGTCGACTCGAGCGGTTCGACGAAGCCGCTGGCCAGGCCGACCGAGACGACGTTCTTGTTCCAGGCCTTCTTGCGCCGACCGGTGACGAAGCGGATCGGTCGCGGCTCGGCGAGCGGCTGACCGTCGAGATTGGCAAGCAGTGTCGCGATGGCCTCGTCGTCGCTCAGGTACTTGCTGCAGTAGACGTGGCCATTGCCGATGCGGTGCTGCAGCGGAATGCGCCATTGCCAGCCCGCGGTGCGCGCCGTCGCGCGCGTGTAGGGCAGCAGCTCGGGTGCCGAGGTACAGGGCACGGCGGCAGCGCGATCGCAGGGCAGCCAGTGCGACCAGTCCTCATAGCCGGTCTTGAGGGCGCCCTCGATCAGCAGCGCGCGGAAGCCCGAGCAGTCGACGAACAGATCTCCCTCGATGCGCTCGCCACGCTGCAGGTGAACCGCGGCGACATGCCCGTCGCCCTCGCGCGTCTCGACTTCGGTGATGCGGCCCTCGATGCGCTGCACGCCGCGCTCCTCGGCATAGCCGCGCAGGAACTTGGCGTAGAGATGGGCATCGAAGTGATAGGCATGCGCGATCTGCGCCAGCGGCGAGTTCGGCATGTCGGTGCGTGCGCGCATGAACTTGTTGTGCAGGCACGCCGCCGTGTTGATCGAATAGGCCGCCAGTTCCTTGGCCTTGCCCGCCTGGAACTGCTTGAGCCAGTAGTGGTGGAAGTCGACGGTCCAGTTGTCCTGCCCGACGACGCCGAAGCCGTGGATGTAGCGGTCGCCCAGGCGGCCCCAGTTGACGAACTCGATGCCGAGCTTGAAGGTCGCCTGGGTCTTCCTGACGAAGTCGTCCTCGTCGAGGTCGAGCAGGCGATTGAACAGGCCGATCATCGGGATCGTCGCCTCGCCGACGCCGATGGTGCCGATCTCGTCGGACTCGACGAGCCGGATCTCGTACTGGCCGCGCAGCACCTTGGCGAGTGCCGCCGCCGTCATCCAGCCCGAGGTGCCGCCACCGACGATGACGATGCGTTTGAGCGTTTGTTCTTGCATGTTCAGAAGGCTCCGAATGCAGGGAAGCCCCCGCTCCGGCTCGCGCCGGCGTGCGGGGGCTTCCCGATTCTCACTCCAAGGAATCAGCTCACTCGTACTTGTAGCTGAGCATCAGGATGTACTGATGGCCGGTCTTGTTCTGCGAGTTGACCGATCCATCCTGGTTCAGCTGCGTGTAGACCGGGTCGTTCATGTTGTTGCCTTCGAAGCGAACCGCAAGACCCTTGGCATAGCCGGACTGGATCTCGTAGCCGACCTGGGCGGACACCCAGCTCGAACCCTTGATCGTCTCGAGCGACGGGTAGCCACCGATCGTCGTGTTGGCCACGCTGCCAACGTAGGTCGAACGGTAGTTGTCGGCCAAGAAGGCGCTGAAGCCCCACTTCTCGAAGTACAGCATCGCCTTGGCGTTGCGCTTGGACAGGCCCGGCAGCTGCATCGTTCCCATCGGCACCGTCTGCGACGGGTTCAGGCCGATCAGGTTGGGCAGTTGCACCGAGCTGCTCGTGATCGAGTAGCTGGCCGACGCACCAAAGCCGCTCAGGTAGTGCGTCATCAGGTCGAACGGCGCGGAGCCGGCGAATTCGACGCCCTTGATGTTGCCACCCGAGCCGTTGACCGGCTGCGTGATGGGGCCGACCCACGATGGGACACCGTTTGCCAGCGTGGTGATGCCCACCGAATTGGCCAGCGACTGCAGGTTCACGATGCTCGTCTGCTGCGCTTCGTAGCTGTCGAGCTTCTTATAGAACGTTGCGGCGCTCAGGTAGGCCTTGTTGTTGAAGTACTTCTCAAACGACAGGTCCAGCGCCGTGGCCTTGAAGGGCTTCAGGTAGGGGTTGCCGCCCGATCCGCTCACCACGCCATGGGTGGTGTCCTGCGAGATCGCCAGCGAATTGCGCATGTCGGTCATGCTGTTGCGCGCGATCTGCTTGGACAGGCCGAAGCGCACCAGCTTGCCGGAGCCGAAGTCGCCGGTCAGGTTCAGCGAGGGCAGCACGTCGGTATAGGAGACCCCTTCCGTCACCTCGTTCGGCGCCGGATTCACCAGGACCACATTCGAGTTGATGTTGGCCTGGAAGCCGGTCGAGGACTGCGTCGTGTTCACGATCTGCAGGCCCGCATTGCCGCGCACCGGGATGCCACCCCAGGTCGTGTCGATATTGCCCTTGATGAAGCCCGTCCAGACTTCCTCGCGGACCGCCCAGGTCTTGGAGAGGATGTCGTCGTTGAACTTGGCCTGGAGCGTAGCGCCGGGCCAGAGGCTGGCCGTCGGCACGAAGCTCAGCAGGTTCAAGCCCGTGCCGCCGACGTTGTTCACGACATAGGTGCCAGCTGGGTACGGAATCGTGTTGCCGGCGTTGGGCGTGACCGGGACGATCAGGCCCTCGGTGCCGGTGCGGTTCTTGGTGCGCACCGTGTAGTTGGCGCCGAACTGCAGGCTGGTGAAGATGCCGCCTTCGTCGAGATCGTGCGTGATATCCAGGCGCAGCGCCGAGACCGCGTCGACGATCGTCGGGCCCTTGTCGTAGCCGTCCTGCGGCACGCCGTTCACGCCGCTCCAACCGGTCTGGTCGCGCAGCGTGATGGTGGTCGGGCTGGTGTAGGCGGCCGCGTTGCCCAGCGTGAACTGGGGCGTGCTGCCGGTGGCGTCCCAGGTCAGCGTGTCGGCGCCCGGAATGCCGCCATAGGCCTCGATGTCGCGCTCGACGCGCGTGGCCGAGTTGTGGCTGAAGTCGGTCGTGATCTTCCAGGTCGGCGCGGCCTGGTAGTTGCTGCGCCAGCCGAAGGACTCGATCGAGTCGCTGTCGAAGATGGCCTCGGTGCGATCGATCAGGCCATTGGGGTTGGCGCCGAGCGGAATCGTGCCCTTGACGACGACGCCGTTGCTCACCGTGGCGTTCGTGATGGGAATGCTGGTGACGGGCGTCTGGCCGTTGGGGCCGCTGGCGCCCATGCCGAACTGGGCTTGCGCCTTGGCATCGACGTCGTAGATCTTGGCGCGGTAGTAGTCGACCTCGGTGTTGAACTTGGCGTTTGGCTTGAAGTTGAAGATCGCCGCAAAGCCGTCGCGGGCGTCCGTCACCTTGTCGGTCTTGTAGCCGAAGCCCGCGCCGATCGTGGACGGCATGGCCACGGTGCCGGCGGAGCCGCCGCCGGCCAGGGTCACGTTGTTCGCGTTCGCGCCGCCCCAGCCGTCATTGCCTTCGGAACTCGAGGTGCCGTCGACACGGACATAGCCCAGCGCCACGCCGATCTTGCGGTCCATGAACTGGTCGATATAGGTCAGGCTCTTGCGCTTGCCGTCGCCGGACTCGGTGCCCGGGATGCCGATGTTATTGCGCACCTTCTGGTAGCTCGCCGCAATCGTGCGCTTGCCAAAGGCCAGCGGATCGACCAGGCGCGTGTCCAGCGTGCCGGCCAGGCCGGCGGCCGGCAGCGTGGCGTCCGAGGTCTTGTAGACCGTCGCGGCGCCGATCAGCTCGGCCGGGTAGACCGACAGGTCGACCGCGCGGCTGTCGCCGGTGCTCGACTGCTCGCGGCCGTTCAGCAGATAGGCGTTGAAGTCCGGGCCCAGGCCGCGGATCGAAATCGTCGAGGCCTGGCCGTTCGAGGTGCGCTGCGTCGTCACGCCGGGCAGGCGGGCGAGCGAGTCGGCAATCGTCGTGTCGGGCAGCTTGCCAATGTCTTCGGCCGAGATCGCCTCGACCACGCCGTCGTTGTTGCGCTTGACCGAGATGGCGTCCTCGATGCCCTTGCGGATACCGGTCACGACCACCGTGTCGAGTTGCTGCGTCTGGCCGTTGGCCTGCGTCTGCGTCTGCGTCGTCTGGTCCTGCTGGGCGTGTGCGGCGGTCGCCAACATCAGCGCGGCGCAGCCCAGGGCCACGGGCTTCACGCCCGCCAGATCGCGCGGGAGCCGCTTCGGGCTCTTGCGCTTCGTGATCGAAGTCGTCATTGAATGTCTCCTCAGCTCGTTGGGACTACCAGCTCCGGGTCGTGGCCTGACCAGCGTGGTGCAGGCACATGCGCCCGGTCCGGGAACAAGTATTCCGAAGCGATTTGTACCAAAACTAGATGGGCAACAGTGCTTCGTAAACCCTAAACGTTGCTCGAAAGCGACCTGACACTACGTCAAAACACCCAATTACCACGGGTTATTACTGATTTTCTGCTGCGATTTAGCGCACTTTCCACTGAGGACGGCGTTTGACCTGTAGTCCAACTACAGACACTGCAGCAAGAAAATTGACAAGTACGGACGAGCGCCGGCCGCACCGCGAATCCAGCGCGGCGCCCGGCAAAGAAGGCTCGGCTCAGTGCTGCTCGAGCGCCTGCGCCGCGCCGGCGAGAGCCGCCAGCGTGTCGGTGATCAGGGCCGTAGGGATGCCCTGGAGATAGCCGCGGAAGCGGCCCTTGGCTTCAAAGCGCTCGCGAAACTGCGAAGCGAAGAAACGTTCGCCCAGGCGCGGCACGATGCCGCCGCCAATGAACACGCCGCCGCGCGACCCCAGGGTCAGCGCGACATTGCCGGCAAAGCTGCCGAGCAGGCCGCAGAAGCAGCCCAGCGTGCGCACGCAAGCCTCGTCGCCACCGGCGAGGCCGCGCTCGACGATGGTCTCGGTGGCCAGCGGCGCCGCCGTCGAAAGACCCAGCACGGCCGCCACGGCCTCATGCAACGTCGGCAGGCCGATGCCCGAGAGCAGGCGCTCGGCGGAAACGTGGTCGAAGCTGCGGCGCGTGTAAGCAAGCACGGCGGACTCGAAGTCATCACCGGCCGCGAGCGTCATGTGCCCGCCCTCGCCCGGCAACGCCAGCCAGCCATCGCGACTGCGCACCACACCGGCCACGCCAAGCCCTGTCCCCGGGCCGATGACGGCCAGCACCTGGCCCACCGGGCGATCGACCGCCGCACCAGGCGGCCAGTAACGAAGCTGCGCCGCCTCAAGCCGCGGCAACGACAGCGCCAGCGCCTCGAAGTCATTGAGCAACAGGAACAGGTCCAAGCCCAGCGCCGCCTGGACCGCACGGCGCGAGAAGCTCCAGTGCGCATTGGTCAGCTCGACCTGATCGCCTTCGACCGCGGTGGCCACGGCGAACGCGGCACTGCGTGGCGCCGCGCCCGCGAGGCCTTCACCGCGGATCTGCGCCAGGTAGGCTGCTGCTGCCGCTGCCGGGTCGCCGTAGGCCGTCACCGGCAGGACACGCACATGCTGGACCGGCTCGCCGGGGCCGCCGATCCAGCCGAATCGGGCATTGGTTCCGCCGATGTCGGCCACCAGCCATGGATAGGCGGCGCTCATGGATGCACCACCGCACAAACGGACTGACGCGCCGGCCGACGGCACGTCGATACATAGAATCCAGGCACGTTATTGCTTCTTTGTCTCTGGGCCAACGGGCACCGCCAGCGGGGCGCCACAGGCGTTATGGGGCGACGTCGGCAGCCGCATCTGCTGGGCCGCCTCGCCGAAGTTGCGCGAAAGGTAGCAAAACTACACCACCTAGGCAATAGACGGTTTCCAAGGACTGCGGCGCCTCAAAGCATCGCCACAGGCTGCCGCCAGAGAGCAAGCCGGCTGATTCAGACCCTACAGGAGCAGACAGCCGCGCCAGAACACTGTAGTCTCGCTACAGGAAACACCCACCCGATCCATTCGATGCCGCCGGCCGGAACTGCGCGCAAATCCGCACCAGACCCGTCCAGTCACGGCTTCATAATGCGGCGCGCCCCTTTTGCGTTCTGACCATCCGCTCATGCCCGTTCCGTACGACAGCCCACGCCTGCTGGGCGACATCGGCCGCACGTTTGCACGCTTCGCGATCGAAACCGGCCCGGGCGACATCGGGCACATCGCGTCGCTGCGTTGCGCCGAACACGCCGATTTCCACGCGGCCGTCAGCAGCTATCTCGCCTCGATCTCGGACCTGCCCGGCGGCGTCCAGCAGATCGCGCACATGGCCATCGCCATTGCCAACCCGGTCGAGGGCGACCAGGTGCGCATGACCAACTACCACTGGCAGTTCTCGATCGAGGAGATGCGCGAGCGCCTCGGCCTGGACACGCTGGTGGTCGTCAACGACTTCACCGCGCTGGCGATGGTGCTGCCGCGTCTCGGCCCCAAGGACAAGCGCCAGATCGGCGGCGGCGTGGCGCGCATGCCCAGCGTCGTCGGCGTGCTCGGCGCGGGCTCGGGCCTCGGCGTCTCGGGCCTGATCCCGGCGGGCGACGGCTGGGTCGCGCTGGGCACCGAGGGTGGCCACACAAGCTTCGCGCCGCGTGACGAGCGCGAGATGGCGATCCTGCGCTACGGGCTCACGCGCTTTCCGCACGTGTCCTTCGAGCGCATCTTGTCGGGCCCCGGCATCGAGCTGATCCATGCGGCGCTGTCCGAGCGCGACGGCGTCGCGCCTGCCGAGCTCAGTGCACCGGAGATCTCGCGCCGCGCCCTGGCCGGCAGCGACGCCCGCTGCGCCGAGACCATGGAGATCTTCTGCAGCGTGCTCGGTACGGCGGCCGCCAACCTCGCGGTGACGCTGGGCGCCTTCGGCGGCATCTACATCGGCGGGCGCATCGCGCCGATGCTCGGCGAGCTGCTCGAGCGCTCGCCCTTCCGCACCCGCTTCGAGGACCGCGGCCGCTTCCACGATTACGTCGCCTCGATCCCGACCTACGTCATCACGAACGAGCACGCCACCTTCATGGGCGTGTCGACCATCCTCGACTCGCAGCTGCGCACGCTGCAGCCCGATCCGGGTGCGTCCATCCTCGGCCAGATCCGCCGCGCCCGAGAGCAGCTCTCGCCGGCCGAACTGCGCGTGGCCGAACACGTGCTGGCGCGCCCGCGCGACGTGCTCGGCGAGCCCATCGCCGAAATCGCCAAGGCGGCGCAGGTCAGCCAGCCGACGGTGATTCGCTTCTGCCGCTCGCTCGGCTGCGAGGGCCTCTCGGACTTCAAGCTGCGCCTGGCCTCCGGCCTCACCGGCACGGTGCCGATGACGCACACGCAGGTGCGGCTCGACGACTCGACGATCGAGCTCGGCGCCAAGGTGCTGGGCAATACCGCCTCGGCCATCCTCGACCTGCGCAGCGCGCTCAACCGCGAGATGACCGAGCGCGCCATCGACATGCTGATCAAGGCCGGCCGCATCGAGTTCTTCGCGCTCGGCCATTACAGCGTCGTCGCCAACGACGCGCAGTACAAGTTCCTGCGCTTCGGCATTGCCTGCGGCGCGCAGACCGATCCGCGCCTGCAGCTGCTCGCCGCCCGCGTACTCCGGCCCGGCGATGTCGCCGTGCTGATCAGCTCGAGCGGCCGCCTGAACGAACTGCTCGAAGTCGCCGAGGCCGCGCGCGAGCGCGGCGCGCAGGTCATCGCCATCACGGCCAGCCAGAGCCCGTTGGCGCGCAAGGCCGACGCCGCACTGATCATCGACCACGTCGAGGACGTGACGACGCACCTGCCGATGGTGAGCCGCATCCTGCACCTGCTCGTGATCGACATCCTCGCGGTCGGCGTGGCGATGCGCAGCGGACCCGAAGAACTCGCCGCGTTCGAGGAGCCCGAGACCCGGCCCGGCGACGAAATGATCGAGGCGCCGGCCAAGCGCGGCGCCGCCCGCGCGGCGCCGGGCGTGAGCCTCGCCACGCCGCTCGCCCGGCTGACCTCGCACAGCCGCTAGACTCAGTCAACACATCCGCGAAAGGACCGACCGATGACGCAAGACACGCACTCCACACCGGCCGGCACGCTGACGCGCGAGCAGGGGCTGCAGGCGCTCGACCAGGCCGCGCGGGCCGCACAGACGGCGGGTCAGCCGCTGGCGGTGCTGACGCTGGACCTCGATCACTTCAAGGCCTGGAGCGACGGCGTGGACGCAGGTCGTGCAGCGCAGGCCATCGCGGCCGTCGGCTCGCTGCTGGCGGCCGAGGCCGGCGCGCATGCCAGCCATCTTGGCGGCGACGAGTTCATGCAGATCATGCCTGGCACCGACCTCAGCGCCGCGCTCGCCACGGCCGAGCGCCTGCGCGACGCCATCGCCGGCGCGCTGGCCCACTTCGACGCCCTGCCCCCGCTGACCGCCACGCTGGGCGTGGCCGCGGCGCCGGCCGGCACGCCGTGGTCCGGCACCGCCCTGCTCTCGCTGGCCGATGCGCGCATGACCTTCGCGAAGAAGCGCCTGGAGCCGCACCACAACCTGGCCTACGGCGGCGCGCTGCCGTCGGATTGGTACACGCGCCTGGACATCGATCCCCAGAAATGGCCAACAGCCTGAAGTCGAAGACTCCAGGCTGTTGTTGAGGATCAGGCCGCCTCTCGCGGCCTGGGTTCAGAAGGCGGCAATGCCTGTTTGAGCGCGACCCAAAATGAGCGCATGAATGTCATGCGTTCCCTCGTAGGTATTCACGACCTCGAGGTTGACCAAGTGTCGTGCCACGCCGAACTCGTCCGAGATACCGTTGCCGCCCATCATGTCGCGCGCCATCCGCGCAATGTCGAGCGACTTGCCGCATGAGTTGCGCTTCATGATCGAGGTGATCTCGACCGCGGCCGAGCCCTCGTCCTTCATGCGGCCCAGGCGCAGGCAGCCCTGCAGGCCCAGCGTGATCTCGGTCTGCATGTCGGCGAGCTTCTTCTGGATCAGCTGGTTGGCGGCGAGCGGCTTGCCGAACTGCTTGCGATCCAGCGTGTACTGGCGGGCCTTGTGCCAGCAGTCCTCGGCCGCACCGAGCGCGCCCCAGGCGATGCCGTAGCGCGCGCTGTTCAGGCAGGTGAACGGGCCCTTGAGGCCGCGCACCTCGGGGAAGGCGTTCTCTTCAGGGCAGAAGACCTCGTCCATGACGATCTCGCCGGTGATCGACGCGCGCAGGCCGACCTTGCCGTGGATGGCTGGCGCCGAGAGGCCCTTCCAGCCCTTCTCGAGCACGAAGCCGCGGATCTTGCCGCCGTCGTCCTTGGCCCAGACGACGAAGACGTCGGCGATCGGGCTGTTGGTGATCCACATCTTGGCGCCGCTGATCGAGTAGCCGCCGTCGACCTTCCTGGCGCGCGTGATCATCGAGCCCGGGTCGGAGCCGTGGTTGGGCTCGGTCAGGCCGAAGCAGCCGATCCACTCGCCGCTGGCCAGCTTGGGCAGGTACTTGCGCTTGGTCTGCTCGTTAGCAAACTCGTTGATCGGCACCATCACGAGCGAGCTCTGCACGCTCATCATCGAGCGGTAGCCCGAGTCGACGCGCTCGACCTCGCGGGCGATCAGGCCGTAGCAGACGTAGTTGAGCGCCGCGCCGCCGTACTCCTCGGGGATGGTGGCGCCCAGCAGGCCCAGCTCGCCCATCTCGCGGAAGATGGCCGGGTCGGTCGTCTCGTTGCGGAAGGCATCCAGTACGCGCGGCGCCAGCTTGTCCTGGCAGTAGGCGCGGGCAGCGTCGCGCACGGCGCGCTCGTCGTCGGTGAGCTGCTGGTCCAGCAGCAGCGGGTCATCCCAATGGAACATCGTTTGTCTCCGGATCACGGCACGACGGCCGTTACTTCGATTTCAACCTGGGCCCGGTCCTCGACCAGGGCCGACACTTGAACCGCGGTCATCGCGATGCCGAATTCTCGGCCCAGGACTTCACGGTAGGCCATGCCGATTTCTTTGGCCCTCATCACATATTCGCGCTTGTCCAGCAGGTACCAGGTCATGCGCACGATGTGCTCGGGCCCGGCGCCGCCTTCGGCGAGCACGGCGCGGACATTGTCCAACGCCTGGCGGACCTGGGAGACGAGGTCGTCGCTCTCGAACTGGCACTGGGCGTTCCAGCCGATCTGGCCGGCAACAAAGACCGTGCGGCCGCTGGCCGCCACGCCGTTGGCGTAGCCGCGCGGCGCGGCCCAGCCGGGAGGTTGGAGGATTTGCTTGTTCATTCGGTGAATCTCTGCAATGCGGCCCACAGATCGGCCGGGAAGGGTTCGGGGCGATGCGTTTCGAGCGAGGTGCATACGAGCACCTGTTCGAAGCGCGCGCGTTCGTCGCCGTCCGGGCCGAGATAGCGCACGTCCAGCGTCAGCGAGCTCGTGCCCAGGCGCTTGACGGCCAGCTGCTGCACCAGCGTCTCGCCGCAGCGGCTCACGCGCAGGAACTCGCTCTCGATGCGACGAGAAGGCAAGCCCATGCGTCGCACCGTGATGAAGTCCGCGAACGCGATGCCCAGCGCCTGCGCGAACCAGTCTTCGAGCAGCGCGTTGAGCATCTCGAAGTAGCGCGGGTAGAACACGACGCCCGCCGGATCGCAGTCGGCAAAGCGGACGAGCACGGGGCGTTCGAAGGTCTTCATGCGGCACGCAACCTGAAGCGCTGCAGCTTGCCGGTCTCGGTGCGCGGCAGGCTCGTGCGGAACTCGATGGCGCGCGGGTACTTGTAGGGCGCGATCGTGCGCTTGGCAAAGTCCTGCAGCTCGGCCGTGAGCGCGCTGCCCGCCTCGAAGCCCGCGCGCAGCACGACGAAGGCCTTGACGATCTGCCCGCGCTCCTCGTCGGCCACGCCGATCACAGCGCATTCGGCCACGGCCGGGTGCGCCAGCAGCGCGCTCTCGACCTCGGGCCCGGCGATGTTGTAGCCGCCCGAGATGATCATGTCGTCGGTACGCGCCTGGTAGACGAAATAGCCGTCCGCATCGACGCAATAGGCATCGCCGGTGAGGTTCCAGCCATTCAGGACGTACTGCGCCTGGCGCTCGTCCTTGAGGTAGCGGCAGCCGGTCGGCCCTTTGACGGCCAGGCGCCCGACCTGCCCCGGCGGCAGCGGCTCGCCGTCGTCGCCGAGCACGCAGGCGCGGTAGCCCGGCACGGGCCGGCCCGTGGCGCCGGGGCGCGCGCTGGCTTCGTCGTGGCTGATGAAGATGTGCAGCATCTCGGTGGCGCCGATGCCGTCGATCAGCTCGATGCCGCTGGCGGCCTTCCAGAGCGCGCGCGTCGCGGCCGGCAGCGCCTCGCCGGCGCTCACGCATTTGCGCAACGTCGGCACGGGCTGTTCGGCCAGGCGCGGCGCCATGGCACGGTAGGAGGTCGGCGCCGTGAAGAGCACCGTTGCGCCGTGCCTGGCGATGGCCGGCAGCAGCGCTTCGGGCGCGGCCTTCTCCAGCAACACCGTGCTCGCGCCCACGCTCATCGGGAACAGCAGCAGGCCGCCGAGGCCGAAGGTGAAGGCCAGCGGCGGGCTGCCGATGAAGACGTCGTCAGGCAAGGGCCGCAGGCAGTGGGCTGGCCAGCAACGGCAGATCGCGAGCAGGTCGCGATGGTTGTGCATCGTGCCCTTGGGCTGGCCCGTCGTGCCCGAGGTGAATGCGATCAGCGCGCAGTCCTCGGCCGCCGTGTCGAGCGTCGCGAAGTCGGCCGGCTTGGCGGCGGCGCGCGCTTCGAGCCGGTCCGGCGCGTCGCCACCCCAGCAGCAGACGGCGCGCAGCGTCGGGCACTGCGCGCGCGCGAGTTCGAGCTCCTCGACGAGCCGCGCGTCGCACAGCGCGTGGCTGATCTCGGCCTTGGCGATGATCTGGCCGAGCTCCTTGGCGCGCAGCAGCGGCATGGTCGCCACGCAGATGCCGCCGGCCTTCTGCACGGCGAACCAGCAGGCCGCCAGCATGGCGTTGTTCGGGCCGCGCAGCAGCACGCGGTTGCCGGGCACCAGCCCCAGGTCTTCGACCAGCACGCGGGCGATGCGGTTGGCCTCGGCCTGCAGGCGCGCATAACTCCAGGTTTCGGCGTCAGTGCGGATGCAGGGGCGCTCGCCCTCGCCGGCGGCCACGCGCGCGTCGAGCAGCTCGGCCGCGCAGTTGAGGCGTTCGGGAAACTGCAGCTCGGGCAGCTCGAAGATCAGCTCCGGCCACTGCTCGCGCGGCGGCAGGCCTTCGAGCGCGAAGCGGTCGACGTGGGCGCTGGGTGTCACTTGAGAAGCTCCCGGCCGATGATGAGCTGCTGGACTTCGCTGGCACCCTCGTAGATGCGCAGGGCGCGCACTTCGCGATAGAGCGACTCGACGATTTCGCCGCGCCGCACGCCGCGCCCGCCGAACATCTGCACGGCGGCGTCGACGACGCGCTGGGCGCCTTCGGTGGCGACGAGCTTGGCCATCGCGGCTTCCTTGGTGACGTTGCGGCCCTGGTCGCGCGCCCAGGCGGCGCGGTAGACGAGCAGCGCGGCGCTGTCGACTTCGCAGGCCATGTCGGCGAGCTTGGCCTGGGCGAGCGGCAGGCTGGAGAGCGTCGCGCCGAACATCGCGCGCGACTGGGCGTGGGCCAGCGCCTCGGCCTGCGCGCGGCGCGCAAAGCCCAGCGCCGCGGCCGCGACGGAGGTGCGGAAGATGTCGAGCGTGCGCATCGCGAGCTTGAAGCCTTCGCCCGCGGCGCCGAGCCGCTGCGTGGCCGGCACGCGGCAGTGGGCGAAGCGCAGGCGCGCCAGCGGGTGCGGCGCGATCACGTCGATGCGCTCGGCGATCTCGAAGCCCGGCGTGCCGGCGTCGACGAGGAAGGCGCTGAGGCCTCGCGAGCCCGGCGCTTCGCCGGTGCGCGCGAAGACGACGTAGAAGTCGGCGATGCCGCCGTTGGAGATCCAGGTCTTCTCGCCGTTGAGCACATAACTGTCTCCATCGGCGGTGGCGGCGCATTGCATGGCGGCCACGTCGGAGCCGGCGTCCGGCTCGGAGAGTGCGAAGGCGGCGAGCCATTCGCCGGCGGCGACTTTGGGCAGGTAGCGCGCGCGTTGTTCGGGCGTACCGACGAGCGAGATGGCGCCGGAGCCCAGGCCTTGCATGGCGAAGGCGAAGTCGGCGAGGCCGTCGTGCCGCGCCAGTGTTTCGCGCAGCAGGCAGATCGCACGCGTATCGATGCCGCGGCCTTGGTCGACGGCGTGGTGGAGCCAGCCGCCGTTGCCGAGCTTTTGCACGAGGGTGCGGCAGGTGGCGTCGATGTTCCCGTGGTCGACGTGGGTGAGATGTGTGGCGCACCAGGCTTCTAGGTCCGTGGCCAGTTCGCGGTGGCGATCTTCGAAGAAAGGCCAGCTCAGATGTTCCATGGGAGTCCTTTGGTTCCACTGCTTGCACTGCTTCGACCGAGCGCGACGCGGGCCGCGGGCGGGGCCGTCCACTCCATGTCCTCCGGCCGCTGCGCGGCCTCCCCCTTTACTTGCGTGGCCGGCCCCGCCCGCAACCCGCGTCCTGCCACGACCTGCGCACGGCCGCGACGGCAGCGCGCGGTGCTGATCGCAGGCACGAGCGGGAGGGCGGACTGGCCCGCAGCGCAGGTAAAGGGGGAATGCCGCGTCAGCGGCAGGAGGACACGGAGCTGCGGGCCAGTCCGCCCTTCCGCGCCTCGCGGCAGTACGAAACCGTGAACCGACACCACTTCTCAATCCCCCTCGAACACCGGCCGCTCTTTCGCGACAAACGCGTGATACGCCCGATGAAAGTCCTGCGTCATCATGCAGATCGCCTGCGCCTGGGCCTCGCTCTCGATGGCCTCGTCGACGCCCATGGACCATTCCTGATGCAGCATCCTCTTGGTCATCGCATGCCCGAACGAAGGCCCTTGCGCAATCTCCTGCGCCCACGCCACGCTCTCTCCCAACAGCGCCTCGGGCGCAGCGATACGGTTCAGGAACCCCCAGGCCAGCGCCTCTTCCCCTGGCAGGCTGCGGCCCGTGTAGAGCAGCTCCGACGCGCGCCCCTGCCCGACGATGCGCGGCAGCAGCGCGCAGGCGCCCATGTCGCAGCCGGCCAGGCCGACGCGCGTGAACAGGAACGCCGTCTTGCTGCGCGCCGTACCGACGCGCAGGTCAGACGCCATCGCCATGATCGCGCCGGCACCGGCGCAGACACCATCGATCGCCGCGAACACCGGCTGCGGACAGGCGCGCATGGCCTTGACGAGATCGCCCGTCATGCGCGTGAAGGCCAGCAGGTCCGGCATGCTCATCTGCGTGAGCGGGCCGATGATCTCGTGCACGTCACCGCCCGAGCAGAAATTGCCGCCCGCGCCCGTCACGACGATGGCGCGCACCTCGTCCACGTAGCTCAGCTGCCGGAACAGGTCGCGCAATTCAGCGTAGGAATCGAAGGTCAACGGGTTCTTGCGCTCCGGGCGGTTCATCGTGATCACGCCGACTGCGCCCTGCTGCGCCCACCCGAAATGCCGCGGCGCGAAGCCCGCGAGCGAGACGCGGTTGCCCGCTGCGATGTGCTTGTCCATCAGCTCTCCTTGGACTTCGTGTTCATGAGATGGGTCTTGAGCTGCGCCAGCTGCTCGTAGACCTGCGTTTTTTCCTTGGCGTTCCAGCCGGCCAGCAGCTCGACGACCCACTGCTCGTGCGTCGCGGCCATCTTGCGGAAGGCGCGGCGCCCGGCCGGCGTCAGCAGCACATTGATCGAGCGCCGGTCGCTCGGATGCGCCTGGCGCTCGACCAGGCCTTCGGCCTCCAGCTGGTCGGTGATGCCCGTGACGTTGCCGCCGGTGACCATCAGCCGCTCGGAGAGCTCGCGCATGGTCAGCCCGTCCTGGCTGCGATCGAGCTGGGCCATCATGTCGAAGCGCGGCAGCGTGGTGCCGAACTCGCGGCGCAGGCGATCGCGGATCTGGTCCTCGATGCGCGTCGTGCAGGCGAGCAGCCGCAGCCAGAGCTTGAGCGCCTGGTGGTCATCGGCCGTGACGCGGGATTCGATGTCGGCGCTCATGCGATTTCCCCTCCACAAACGGCAATCGCCTGGCCGTTGATGCCAGCGCTCTCGCGCCGCGCCAGCCAGGCCACGGTCGCCGCGACTTCCTCAGGCGCGATCAAGCGCCCCTGCGGGTTGCTGGCTGCGAGGCTGGCGCGCGCCTCCTCGGCCGTGCGGCCGGTCTTGGCCACGATATTGGCCACGGCCTCGGCGACGATCTCGGTGTCGGTATAGCCGGGGCAGACGGCGTTGACAGTGACGCCGTTCCTGGCCAGCTCCTGCGCCAGCGCGCGCGTCAGGCCCAGCACGCCGTGCTTGGCCGCGCAGTAGGCCGCGACATAGGCATAGCCCTTGAGCGCCGCCGTGCTCGCCACGTTGACGATGCGCCCGAAGCCGCGCTCCACCATGCCCGGCACGACGGCCTGCGTGCACAGGAAGGTGCCGGTCAGGTTGACGTCGAGCATGCGTTGCCAGTGCGCGAGGTCGGTGCGCTTGAAGGCGCGGCTCTCGACCTGGCCGGCGTTGTTGACGAGCAGGTCGAGCGGGCCGAGCGCTTCGAAAGCCGCGGCCACGCTGGCGGCGTCGGCAATGTCGACGACGGCGATGCCGGCCGCGCCGATCGCCTCGCACTGCGCGCGCAGGCGCTCCTCGCGACGGCCCATCAGCACGACGCTGGCGCCCTCAGCCACGAGGCGCGCCGCCACGGCCGCGCCGATGCCGCTGCCACCGCCGGTGACCGCTGCGCGCAATCCAGTCAAGGGGAGCGCCGTGCTCATACCAGTCCTTCTCGTTCAACGGTGCTGCGTGCCTGGGCACGCTGGCGCTCGAACTCGCGTTCGAGCTGCGACTTGCCCGACAAATACTGTCGCGGCCATTCGACGCCGGTAAAGCCGATGCGCGCCGCCTCGGTCAGCGTCCACGCCGGATTGGCCAGGTGCGGGCGCGCGACGGCGCAGAGATCGGCGCGGCCCGACGCGATGATGCTGTTGGCGTGGTCCGCCTCGCTGATCGCGCCGACGGCCATGGCGGCGATGCCGACTTCGTTGCGGATGCGCTCAGCGAACGGCGTCTGCCACATGCGTCCGTAGACGGGCTTCTCGGCCTTGCTGACCTGACCCGATGACACGTCGATCAGGTCGGCGCCCGCGGCCTTGAAGCTGCGCGCGATCTCGACGGCGTCCTCGACGGTGGTGCCGCCGTCGACCCAGTCGTGCGCCGAGATCCGCACCGACATCGGCTTGTGCGCCGGCCAGACGGCGCGCAGCGCGGCGAAGACTTCGAGCGGGAAGCGCAGGCGGTTTTGGAGCGCGCCGCCGTAGTCGTCAATGCGGTGGTTGGTCAGCGGCGAGATGAAGCTGGAGAGCAGGTAGCCGTGGGCGCAGTGAAGCTCCAGCCAGTCGAAGCCGGCTGCCTCGGCGCGCTGGGCCGCCGCGATGAAATCAGCTTTGACGACGTCCATGTCGGCGCGCGTCATCGCACGCGCCTGCTGGCTGCGGCCGGACAAGTATTGCTGCTCGCTCGCGGCGATCAGCGGCCAGTCCTGGCCTTCGGGCAGCGGCTCGTCGATGCCGTCCCAGGCCACGCGCGTGGCGCCCTTGGCGCCGGCATGGCCCAGCTGCATCGCGATCTTGGCGGTGCTGTGCCCGTGCACGAAGTCGACGACGCGTTTCCAGCCGGCGGCCTGCGCGTCGTTCCACAGCCCCGGGCAGCCCGGCGTGATGCGCGCGTCGGCGCTGACGCAGGTCATCTCGGCAAAGACGAGGCCGGCCCCGCCCGTGGCGCGCGCGCCCAGGTGCGCCAGATGCCAATCGGCCGGCACGCCGTCCACGCAGCTGTACTGTGCCATCGGCGAGACGACGATGCGGTTCTTGAGCGTCAGCTCGCGCACGCGGAACGGCGTGAACATCGGCGGCACGGCTTGCTGAACGCCGCTCTGCCCGGCCAGCCATTGCTCGAAGCCGCGGACGTAGGCGGGATCGCGCTCGCGCAGGTTCTCGTGCGAGATACGCTGCGAGCGCGTCATCAGCGAATAGGCGAACTGCTCGGGCGCGAGGCGCGCATGGCGCTCGACGTTCTCGAACCATTCGGTCGAGTTGCGCGCGGCGTTCTGGATGCGCAGCACGTCGATCGAGCGCGCGGCCTCGTAGCGTTGCAGTGCGGCCGAGAGGTCGCCCTCGCTGCGGCCGATTTCGGCGGACAGTACGATGGCGTCTTCAAGTGCGAGCTTGGTGCCCGAGCCGATCGAGAAATGCGCGGTGTGCGCGGCGTCGCCCATCAACACGATCGGCGTGCCGTCGGCACGGCGATGCACCCACTGCTTGCAGACCACGCGCGGGAAGCGCAGCCATTGCGCCGAGCCGCGCAGATGTGCCGCATTGGAGACGAGCTTCTCGCCGCCGAGCACGTCCTTGAAGAGGTTTTCGCAGAAGGCGATGCCCTCTTCCTTGCTCATCGCTTCCAGGCCCGCGGCCTGCCAGACGGGTTCGGGCGTCTCGACGATGAAGGTCGACGCGAGGCCGTCCCGCGCGGTGTCGAAGCGGTAGGCATGGGCCTGGAACCAGCCCCACTGGGTTTTCTGGAAGTCGAAGGTAAAGGCTTCGAAGCGCCGCGCCGTGCCGAGCCAGACGAAGCGGCAGTTGCGCAGGTCGATGTCGGGCTGGTAGGTGTCGGCGTATTTCTGGCGGATGCGGCTGTTGAGGCCGTCGGCGGCGATGACGAGATCGGCGTCGATGTTTTCGTCGTCGGGCGCTTCGGTACCGAACTTCAAGTCGACGCCGAGCTCGCGGCAGCGCTGCTGCAGGATGCCGAGCAGCCGCATGCGGCCGATGCCGCAGAAGCCGTGGCCGCCGGAGCGCATGCGTCGGCCCTGAAAGAAGACGTCGATGTCGTCCCAGTGGTTGAAGGCGTCGAGGATCTGTGCGGCCGTCTGCGGATCGGCCTGCTTGAGCGCGGCCAACGTCTGGTCGGAGAACACGACGCCCCAGCCGAAGGTGCTGGCGGCGGCGTTGCGCTCGATGACGGTGACTTCATGGCGCGCGTCCTGCTTCTTCATCAGCAGCGCGAAATACAGGCCGGCCGGCCCGCCGCCGACGCAGGTGATGCGCATGGAACCGTCTCCTAGCTCTTGGTCGGCGTCAACTTTAGGAGGAGATATTTTAAATGTCAAGCAAATGGGGTGGGTTTGCTTTTGCTGAGATTGGAGCTTGGCAGCGCTGCGGCGCGGGGCGGTGCGGGACTCGGCGGGAGCGGTCGGCCGAAGGCCGACTTCCCTCGAATGCTCGCGGGACCGGGCCGGACCGAACTCGCTTCGCTACGCGCCGCTCACACAAACGGTCCGAGTCAGATTGTTGATGCGCGCTGCGCGCGCGCCCGGCCCCGCTGCGCTTCTCGGCGCACCCTTGATGTCGTCCCGCACCGCCCCGCGCCGCAGCGCTGCCTGGCACGACCGCGGCAGTACGAACGACGAACCGCCTCGGTGGTGACAGCGAGTGCGGCCCCGCAGGCTGCGGGGTGCATCGGTGCCGCTGAGGGCGCAGGAGGCCGGCGAGGCGCGCTTTAGCGCGCTTCAAAAACTGACTCGACACGCCTGTTCGAGCGGCGCGTAGCAAAGCGAGGTT
>Ga0213872_10000182_pt1 | contig 56427 bp, 60 predicted proteins | sample VelepicomBERX_R2_FD_160071 | JGI IMG/M metagenome (GOLD analysis project Ga0213872, IMG submission 160071) | Rhizosphere microbial communities from Vellozia epidendroides in rupestrian grasslands, the National Park of Serra do Cipo, Brazil - RX_R2 | ecosystem: Host-associated > Plants > Roots >... | reverse complement strand
GAGATATTTCTCTAAGCCCGCCACTATAGGAAGGGCAATGATCTCGGGGACTTCGTAGCTGTGGAGTTGCAAAATGCGTTGCTGAAGCGCCGGGAACCGCTCCCCGGTGGTTTTGATGAGCAGCGGCATCTCCTCGGCGGTTTCCACGTTGCCCTTCCAGCGATAAAGGCTGCGAATCGGCGGAAGAATATTGACACACGCCGCGAAACGTTCCTCCACCAGCGCTGCCGCGATGCGCTCTGCTTCGCCAACATTGCCGCAAGTACAGAGAACGACCATAGAATCCGTCATGAATAGCCTGATTTTACTGGATCTTTCGTTTAAACATGTTTATAAAGATATGTAGGGATTTCTCCGCTCGATGTTACGCAACTATCTCCGTCCGGTGGCCGCTATAGCAGCTCTTGCAGGTCTGGGCGCCTACGCGACTATCATGTTGCGGGGCCCGCAGGGACTGAGTGCCTGGAGCGAGAAACGGCATGAGATTCGGGTGCTCGAAGAGCAGAATGCAAACCTGCAGCGCGACATCGAAGCGAAGAAAATCCGGATCGAGAAATTGAAGACTGATCCGAGCACGCAGATTCTGGAGCTGGAGAAGCTTGGATTTCTGCACGAGCACGACACGCAGTTCAAGATCGCCGGACAGCATGTCGCGACGGACTCGAGCCAACCGGGTACAGCTAGCGAAGGCTCACAGCCGGCGGCGCGCTAAGACGCGATTCGGAGCCCTGCTTCGAAACGGCGGAACGAATCGCTTTTGCAATCTCAGAAATCGTCTCCTCATCGGCCAGAAGCATGCGATGCGGGAACCAGAAGGCATCCCGAACACACGCTTCTGCAACAGGACACGGCATCACCCGGCAGGCGACCTCTTGAAAAACGGGGTTCTGATAGAGCGTGTGCGGGTAGAAAGGGGTACACGGTACACCCGCTATCCCCAGGCGAGCATGAAATTCATCGCGCGTAACGGCCGCGCCGGGGAGCAAGCGGCCAAGCAAAAGGTAGTGGCTGTTTCGTGTGATTGCTTCCGGTTTGTATTGCCAAACGATCTCCTTCCGGTCTGACAATTCGCTCTTCAGAAATTGCGCGTTCGCCGTGCGGGTATCGATCTGTTCGTTCAGGTCCTCGAACTGCGCGAGCAGGACGGCAGCCTGAAACGCAGTCAACCTGAAGTTTGTACCAAGGCGGTGGTGTTCGTAGAAGCTGCGGCCGGCTATGCGCCCGCAATTGGCAACCGAACGGGCGCGCTCGGCAAAGCTTTCGTCGGAGGTAACGAGCATGCCGCCTTCGCCCGAACACAGAACTTTACCGTTCTGGAAGCTGAAGGAACCCGCGATGCCGAAGCTCCCTGCCCTCCTGTTGTTCCATTCGGAACCATGGGCATGTGCCGCATCCTCGATAAAAAACAGACTGTGCTGGCGGCAGATTGCCTCAAGTTCGTCGACATTGCACATCGCACCGCCGAAGTGGACGGCGAGCAGGGCCTTTGTGCGGGAAGAAATTGCTTCGCGCACGCGTTCCGGATCGATATTAAATGAGTACTCTTCGATATCGACAAAGACGGGTACGGCGCCGACGCGCGCAACCGCAGTGGCCGTCGATATAAAAGAGATGGCCGGAACAATGACCTCATCGCCGGGACCGATCCCAAGAAGGGTGAGGGCCAATTCGAGCGTAACGGTGCCATTGAATGCGCTGATGCCGAATGCGGCGTGCTGATAGGTGGCGAAGCTCTGTTCGAACTCGGTGACGAAGGGATGGAAACCACCCCATTGAGGGCTTTCGAGCACCATGCGAAGCAATTCAGCCTCGCGTTCACCGGCTTGCGGCCAGGAAGGGATCTGCATGGAAACTGCTCCCAGTGTAGACAATCCGGGCAGCAAGCACGTGTAAGAATCGGGGTAGATGTCAGTGTACGAAGAACGCAAAGAAGAGCTCGAGCGCTACGAGTTCATGATGGGACAGGAGCGCGGGCGTCTTGCGGTCACGCTTGACTGTATTACCGATGCGCTGGTGCTGGTGGGGCAGCACGGGGTGTATTGCCAAAGTGGGCGGCAATTTGGCAAACCCGCAATGGACATTCAGCTCATTACCAAGAGCCTGGCAGACGCAAAAGAACTGATTACAAGCGTTCTGGAACTGAAGGCAAACACGCGGAAACAACAGAGCTAGAGGTTTTGAGCTAGAGGTCTTGCAGGAACGGGTTGCGTTCCTTCTCGCGGCCGATGGTGGTGGTTTGGCCGTGGCCGGGGACGACGATGGCATCCTCCGGCAGATCGAGCAGCCGGGTTTTAATGGAAGACAGAATCTGGCGCGAGTTACCGCCGGGCAGGTCGGTCCGGCCGATGGAATCGCGGAACAGCGTATCGCCGGCAATAAGCTTGCTTTCGTCCGGAATCCACAGACAAAGGCTGCCGGGGGTGTGGCCGGGCGTCCGGAGCACGTGAAATTCGGCATTGCCGAGATTGAGGACCGTGGCGTCATTCGCAGCAGCGTCTACTTCGGTCCGCGCAGGCGTCTCTACGCCCAGCCAGCGCGCCTGCACGTCCAGCATGTCCAGCAACGCGGTATCGCGCTCATCCATGTAGACGGGGGCTCCGGTGAGAGCGCGGAGTTTCTGCGCAGCGGCTACGTGGTCGATGTGCGCGTGCGTAATGACAATGGCCTTCACTTTGAGCCGATGCTTGTCCAGGATAGCGGTGATCTTCTCGATTTCGTCACCGGGATCAATCACGATGGCCTCCTGGGTCTGCTCGTCACCGAAGATGGAGCAGTTGCACTGCAGTAATCCCACCGGAAGAATGAAATGGAGCATGCCTGGGCGCGGCCTCACCCCAGTGTAGCGATGCGGCGCGGCCTTTTGAATTGTGATAGAGTGCCGCGTAACACGGGAGGGTTCATGAGACGCGGAATACTCGTTGCGGTGCTGCTAATGGCTGCGACAGGGCGATGCTGGCCCCAGGCGTTTGATCCGAATACGCCCGACGGGGCCATGGTCGCACAGATTCAGAGTGAATCGGACGCGGCGCATAAGCAGGCCTTGCTCGAAGAGTTTGTAGAAAAGTTTCCGACGAGTAAACAAGCCGGCTGGGCGTGGGGACAATTGCAAGGAGTGTATTTGCAGGCGCAGCAGTATGACAAAGCGCTCGCGGCAGGCGAGAAGTCGCTCCAGAGCAATCCGGACTCTACGGAGGCCGCATATAACAATCTGAAGGCGGCGGAGGCGAAGAACGATCCCGACGGGGTTATGAAATGGTCGGCCGAGACTTCAAAGCTCACACGCAAGGAAGCTGCATCGCCCACTGCCGACAAGGCCCGGGTAGATTATGCGAAGCAGGTCGATACCTACACGGAATATTCGGTGTACGCCATGTCCTTGAAGACGACGGATCCGGCGAAGATTGTCGTGTTGGTGAGTTCGCTGGAGCAGCGAAATCCACAGAGTCCGTATTTAAGCAAAGCGTACGGGCGATACCTGAATGCGCTGCGGCAGACGGGACAGGGCGACAAGGCCGGGACAGAAGCGGAGCAGGAGTTGCAGCGGGATCCGTCGAATGAAGACGTTCTGTTGTTCGCGGCGGACTATAACCGCGAGAAGAAGGATCTGGCGAAGACGCTGACGTACTCGCAGAAGCTGATCGAAGTGATGCAGACCAAGCCGAAACCGGAGGAAGTCAGCGACGCCGATTGGGAGAAAAAGAAGCAGACCATGATGGGGGTCGCCTACTGGATGCAGGGGATCAGCTACAACGGGCAACAGCAGTATGGGCAGGCGGACAAAGCACTGCGACAGGCGCTGCCATTAGTAAAGGGCGATGACCAGTTGCTGCCGGTTGTTTTGTTTCAGCTCGGTGTCGCGGATTTCGAATTGGGTAAGACCTCGAAGAATCGGGCCATGCTGCAGGATGCTTTAAAGTTTTCGCAGCAATCGGCCGCGATGAAGAGTCCGGTGCAGACGGACGCAGCGAACAACGTGAAAACCATCAGCCGGGCGCTGGGGCCACGGAAATAAAGGGCGCAGACGGCGCCGCGGCGGATCGAGCGGACAGATCATATGTTAACGACAAGTAACCGCAAAAGTACTAGACTTGCCTGTTCAAAGAGGCTATACTTGACCCGCTTGTCGCCATGCCAACCACACACTGGTTTGACGAACTCACAAAGAATGTCGCGGGTATTCTAGCGTCCCGGGCCGTCGCGCCCCCCACCCGCCGCCCAGTAATACCAACCCTGCCGGTGACCGATTTGTGCGGACGGCGGAAGATCGGCAATGCCATTGCTCGGGAAGTGTCTCAGAGCGATAGCGGAGTCACACTGAATCATCAGCTGATTTTTGATCCGGAGACGAAAGCCGCGCAAAGCAACACGACGGTGAGCAGAGCGGGAACTCCGATTCTGAAGTACCAGGTATCGTCGACCCAGTCGGGCTCGATGACCGCGACCACGACGTATGGAGCGGACTTCCAAGGTGCAAAGAGCGTAACCATCACCAGCAAGAATGGCATCTCGTTCCACGGCACTCTGGACGGGCGGTCATTTACGATCACCAAAACCGCACGTAGTAGCACCCCTGTTTTCGCGGACGGCAAGCCGGCGCCGAAAATCTTCGCGGACTCCAATCTGCTCTCGACCATCGAACAGCTCAGGGGCGAGGTTTCACGCTCCCTCACTTCTTGCGGAGCAACTGCGTCCGCGCTCCTCGCTGTCGGCCCTCAGATTGCGGATGAACTAAGTAACGGCGCCGCCTTGTCACATACAATTTCCGCACGCGGCGGCGTGTTCCGCCCTCGCACCGCGATCGCTGCCCCAGGCGACGATTGGTACGAACCCGCGAGTGAGGATCACGTATCCTGCCTCAATTGCGAGGACGGTTGTAACCAGACGTACGAGAATCAAGTGACTAGTTGGGAGTGCATTCTCTCGCTAGGCGCTTGCGTTCCCTTTTCCCTCGCCCAGTGGGGCGTTTGTATGGCGGCTTGTAATTTGCCCGGAGGCGGATGTCTTCCCAACCCCTGCGGGTTCTTCACAACCTGCGGTGTCGGCGACAATTGTTTCAGCTTCCAAGGTGGTGACCTCTGCTGTCCGAGTACGGCTGCCCTTTGCAATAACGTTTGTTGCGGCAACGATATCCACAGTTGTCTTCCGAACGGCTCTTGCGGATGCACCAGCGACCAAGTAGCCTGCGGAAACAACTGCTGCAGTTCGGGTCAAGTCTGTATTGAGGGTCAGTGCTGCCAGCCGGGACAGACCGTCCTGAACGGGAAGTGCTGCAATTCCCAGAACGTTTGCGGCGACGTTTGTTGCGATGAGCTTGCCACGTGCGCCGACCCGGCACACGGGCTCTGCTGTCCCTTCACCGACGTGGTTTGCAACAAGACGTGCTGCGCCACCGGTTCGCAATGCATAGACAACGCCTGCTGCCCGCACAGCCAGATCTGCGGCGGCGTCTGCTGCCCGAACGGCGAGACCTGCATCGATGCGGCGACTCATCAGTGCAGTAAATGTCCCACCGGTTCGGTTCCGTGTTTACCGAGTGAGGGCACTGGCCTTTGCTGCGCACCGAACGTCGACTGCTGCCCCGGTACGTGCTGCAAACCCGGTGAAATCTGCATGGCCTCCGTGGTGAACGGAACGACCACCTTCTATTGCGGCACCGAGGTCATTCAGTGATTGCATTGGATGCCGGCCTGCTAGGAGCCAGAGCGCTCCTGGCAGGCATTTTCCTCCTCGCAGGAATCTCTAAGCTACTGGATTTGGAACGTTCGCGTCGCGCCGTCGCCGGCTTCGGTGTGCCCGAACGTCTTGCTCATTTCGCGGGCCTTTGGCTGCCCATTTTCGAATGCCTGATAGCTGCTGCCCTACTGCCGGGTGGTGCTTCGTGGCTTGGTTCGCTCGCTTCATTGGGCCTTCTCTCCCTGTTCGTTGCTGGTATAGCGATCAACATGGCCCGCGGGCGCAAACCCGAGTGCAACTGTTTCGGACAACTCCACTCGGCTCCGGTTGGCTGGTCCACCCTAGCCAGGAGTATTCTCCTGTCTGGCGTCGCGTTGTTTGTGGCGCTTGGCGAGCAGGGCCGCTCAAGCCCCAGTTTTGCCGCCTGGCTCGGCGTCAATCCCGTCCAAACCGCTCTCACGCTGCTGGGCATAGTCGCAACGCTGCTGCTCATGCTTCAAGTGCTTAAGCAGCAGGGACGCATACTGCTTCGCCTGGAAGCCATGGAGAGCGGGATGAACCAGCGCGCAACCAGTGAACCTAAACCGTCCACCCCCGCGCCGAGCCCGCAAGGTCTCCCCGTCGGGACACGCGCTCCGGCATTCCGACTCACTGCCCTTGACGGTGTCGAGTGGTCGCTCGAAGGCCTGCTGCGCAGAGGTAAACCGGTTCTGCTCCTCTTCACGAACCCCGGTTGCGGTCCCTGCATGTCGCTGCTGCGGGATATTTCTCAATGGGCGCGGGAAGCGGCCGACACGCTAAGCATCGTGCTGATTAGCGAGGGAAGCAAGTCGCAGAATCTCGAGAAGGTTGGCAACGCGTTCGCCGTACCCGTGTTGTTGCAAGCCAATCGCGAGATTGCAGAAGCGTACCAAGCATACGGCACTCCGGCCGCACTCGTCGTGCGTACAGACGGGACCATCGGAAGCCCGGTCGCCATGGGTGTGGACCGGGTTCGAGAGTTGGCGCTTCGCATCGTCCAACGGAGCAAAGGCGCACAAAACGGGGGGCTGGCGGCGGCTTCATCCGTGATGCTCCAGTCTGGCGACCTTATACCCTCCGTGCCACTGCAGAATGTAGACGGGGCTCTCATCGGCTTGTCGGATCTGGTCGCAAAGAATCGCACACTGATTGTATTCTGGAATCCCGCTTGCGGCTTCTGTCAGCGGATGCTTGAAGAGTTGCGGGAATGGGATACGAACCGCAGCGCGGACTCGCCCGGTCTGGTTGTGGTCTCGAGTGGAACCGTCGCACAGAATCGAGAAATGCGACTAATCTCGCCGGTGCTGTCGGATCCACAGTCAAGAGTCTCGACTCAGTTTGGCGCTCGCGGGACACCAATGGCCGTCCTGATCGATTCTGGCCGTATCGCCTCCTCGGTCGTTGCCGGCAAGCAGGACATCTTTGCGCTCGCCAGCGAGTTTGCGGCGACGGCCGCGATGTCGATTTAGCGTAGTTATCGACCTCCAAGTAAGGTGTGGAAGCCGGAGGAAACCGGGTTTGTGGTTTCGCCGGCTTCCAGGCCCCCGTCTTTTCCAAGGCGCCGCTAGGGCTTTGCGGCCCGCCGTCAACGTTCCCTCTCCGCTCTTTCAAACCGGACGGATTTGCCCTCCGAAATAATATGCTATATACTCCTAAACAGGAGACAGACCCGTCATGCGGCCAACCTACCCGGCCACCGGCTATGACCCAGCCCCTCTGGTCGACCTGACGTCACGATCGGAGCGGGAGCGCCTCAGTGCATCCGCTCTCAAAGGGTTCTTCAACCTGGCAGACCGCTGGGGCATCCGGGACGAAGACGCGCGCGCCCTTCTTGGCGGTGTCTCGAATGGCCCTTATTACAAATGGAAGAAAGAGCCCGACCGTTTGCTCGATGCCGATGTTCTGACCAGAATTTCGTACCTGATCGGCATTTTCAAGGCGCTCAACATCCTTTATGGCGAAACGCTGGCAGATGAGTGGGTGAAGCTGCCCAATAGCAATCGGATTTTTGGCGGGCGCACACCTCTGGACTACATGATGCGCGGAGGCGTTCCCGCCATGCAGATTGTCCGGCGGCTGCTCGATGCGAGGCGCGGAGGGATGTGAATGAGCCAAGTGATTTGCCGCCGATTCGTCTGGTCCGCCAGTACGACACCCATCGTCTGATCCCCTGCAAGTACAATCCCGACTTCGCCAGCGTGCTTGTGAGAATCGCGGACAGCGACGAGCATCTGCGAGATCTGTTTGATCTGGATCACGCTACCAATGAACGCTTGTGGGCCGAGAACGGACTGCTGCCCGGGATTGGAAGCCACGAACTGGTGTTTGGCGTTCCGAACTACCGCATCATTAATGCGGCCTTCACTCACGCGCACCCCCTGGGGTCACGCTTTAATGGTCCGGATCGCGGAGCATGGTACGCGGCGTTTGCCCTCAAAACCGCGCAAGCCGAGGTGGCATTCCACAAGTCGACGGAATATGCCGAGATTGGCCGATTCGACGATAGCATCACCTACGACGACTATCTGGCAGACTTCAGCGGCAACTTTCATGACATCCGGAACGCACCGGACTTTAATTGCGCGCTGGCTCCCGACAGCTACGTGGCGTCGCAAGTGCTTGCGCGGCGTCTTCTTGATGCCGGGTCGTTGGGTATCACTTATCCAAGTGTCAGGCGTGCGGGCGGCACCTGTATCGCCTGCTTCCGTCCCAGCCTCGTCATTAACGTGCGCAAAGACAGAAGATACCGCTTTACGTGGGAGGGCCATCCTCTTCCGAAGATCGTTTGTATGAGCACGAAGAGCTGATCTCTGACTCGGCAATCACGTGCCGTTTCTACTCAATATCGGACCACTTGTTCCTCCGCGCACGCCGTGCGATGGAGGCCAGGGCCGTTGTGATAGCGCCAAACACGCAGGATAAAGGGATCGCGAGACCGGGTCCGATCCGCGGCGGCTCAGAGAACATTGTGCAGGCACCGGCAGCAAGGGCGGCGGTGGCCAAGACACCAGCGATAAACCGGGTACTCCAGATGGTTTCGGCAAGGAAAAGAAGCGCGGAAGCGGCGATCAACCCCAGACTGCCGGTAGATGGCGACTGCCGGTAGAGAACGTAGCCTCCAGTGACAAGCGCAGCGGCACCGAGCAATCCTTGAAATACGCGGCCCGGCCAGATGAACTCACAATAAATGCCCAGCACGCCGAAGATCGCAAGCACGAAGGCCGTGTTGGGGCCGATCCAGAATGGGTTGGGCAAAGCGTGTCGAAAGCTAAGAGAGTTCAGGCCAAGCCGCGGCGGGCTGCCCATCCTGCAAATTCTGGTCTGTCATGCGGAGAGGCAGTTCGAACCAGAACGTCGAGCCCGGAGATGGGGCATTATTGCAGATCCCGATTGTACCTCCCATGATTTCGACGAGCTGTTTGCAGATAGCCAGACCGAGGCCGGTTCCCCCGAAGCGGCGACGCGTGGTCCCGTCGGCCTGAAAAAACGCTTCAAAGATGCGCTCACGAACGGCATCCTGCACGCCGATTCCCGTATCGATCACCTCGCAGCGTATTTTGCCGTTATCGCAGCAGAACAGGCGGATGTGAACGCCGCCGCTGGGAGTGAACTTGATCGCGTTCGCAATCAGATTGGTAAGGATCTGGCGGAAGCGAACGCTGTCGCCGTAGATCAGGGTAGGCAAACCAGGGCCGATCTCGAAGGTCAGCGATAAATCCTTGGCGGTCGCCCGCAGGCGGAGCAGCTTGACAACGGCCTTCAGACTTTCGTGAATATCGAAAGCTTCCCAAGTTACGGAAAGGCGGCCGGCATCAATCTGGGAAAGGTCGAGCAGGTCATTGATGATGGTCAGCAGGTCATGGGAGCACTGGCTGACCGCATCGGCATACTCGCGCTGATCGGGGGTCAGGTCTGTGCTCTTAAGAAGGTTAATCATTCCCATGATCCCGTTCATGGGCGTCCGGAGCTCGTGCGAGGTGTTCGCCAGGAACTGCTCCTTGAGCTGGGTGGCTTCCCGGGCGAGACGCAAAGCGGTGCTGAGCTCTTCATTTTTCTCTTGCAAGGCCCGTGCCGATTCGAGCAGCCGCTGCTGTGCCTGCTTCCGCTCCGTCACATCGCGACCCATGCTCTGGATACCGACCGGGTGCCCGCGGCGGTAAACGACGCGCGAACTGATTTCCAGGTAGCGCACTACACCCGTTTTTGTAAGAAGCGGGATTTCTTCATGCTGCCGGTTGCTGCCGCCAAGATGGGCGCGGATGATATCGAGGATCTGGCCCCGCGCGTCGGGAACAACAAGTTCTTCGAAGCTTCTGCCCAAGACCTCATTGCGGGAGTAGCCCGTGAGGTGCTCGGCCGCCCGGTTCACGGCGAGAATCCTGCCCTTCAGGTCGTGGAGCAGGATAACGTCGTTTGCGTTCTCAAACAACTCCCGGAAACGCTCCTCGCTCGCGCGTAGAGCTTCCTCTGTTGTGCGGCGGACCGTCTCGTCATGGATGAGTAGAAGGCGACACTCAACATCGCAGATGGCGAAGGGACAGGAGATCAAGCTGACTACCACCTCCTGCTTGGCCGCTCCGAGGTGCGTGACCGGACCGATGGAAGCCATTGGTTTCTTGAGCTCTTCCAGCAGCACATCCGTATCGGGCCCTGGCTCAAGCAAGAAGAGGTCCAGCACGTTGAGATGCCGTATCTCCTCCCGGTTGTGACCATAAAGGGCGACGGCGCTGTTGTTCGCGTCCTGGATCAGCAGCGTATCAGCGGAATAGACGATGGCCGGAACCGGGTATTCCAAGAAAATCCGCTCATAGTCAGAGATCTGCCCCTCGAGCTCGAATACGCGCGCCTCAAGTTCGGCAACCCGCAAACGCAAGCGCTCCGGATCGAGGAGTTGACCGTCTTGAGCGAGGATTTCCTTAGTTGCGATAGACCGCCGCCAGCCTTCGGCTATTAAAGACTTACTGTAGCAGCGAATTAACAAATGAGGAACAGCTCACTAAAGATAAAGGAGTAACGTCTGTTCCCCCTTCTCAAGTCCGGTCGCGAGGCTCGCTCCGTTAGGAGCATAACAGTTCTACAATCTATGATTTCCCAACATTTCCTGCGGGGAATGTTTTAACGGGTAATTCACCGTGGGCAAATCGGCTAGCAACAATCTTCCACGACATTTGGGTTGGGGATTGACATCAAATGCCTGTTACAGCCCAGACGACATTCCAGTTTTTCTGGCACGAGCACTCCGTTTCGAAACAATTCCGCGCAGGTGTGTCGCTGCACAGCCACACCATGTATTCGGAAGAGAGCCTGGATATGGTTCCGCGCTACACGGCCAGGGTGCCTTACCTGGGCAGTGCGATTCGGCGAGAAGAAGCCAAGTACAGCGCGAGAAACGCGAAAGACTTCGATTTCGGCCATGCATTCTGGACTCCGCCACTCGCGCCGCGGCAGGCGTACCGGCTGGAGGAGAAACAGATCCAACGGAAATTCGAGCTGCCGGCTTTGGTCTCGCTTACGGACCACGACGATATTCAGGCCGGAACGCTGCTACGCGTGCTCGACCGGTTCCGTAAGGCGCCGATATCCACTGAATGGACGATCCCGTTTGGGCCTACGTTCTTTCATCTCGGAGTTCACAACCTGCCGGCCGGCGAGGCCGGTGCGATCATGGATCGGCTCGCGCGGTACACGGCAGGCGAGGCGACGGATAGCCTTGGCGAACTGTTGCACGTTCTGAATGGATACGCGGACGTCCTGCTGGTTCTGAACCATCCGTATTGGGACGAAAAAGGCATCGGCGCCGCTGAGCATGAACAACTGCTGTTCCGGCTCATTCAGGAGCATGGAAAATTTTTTCACGCTCTGGAATTGAATGGCCTTCGATCATGGCGCGAAAACAGGCAAGTGATACGGCTCGGGCGGGAAAGTAATCTCCCCTTGATCTCGGGCGGCGACCGGCACGGGCGCGAGCCCAATGCCATTCTCAATCTGGCACGGTCCGCGACATTTGTGGAGTTCATTCAGGAGGTACGGTACGAGGGCTTTAGCCATGTGGTGTTCATGCCGCAGTACCATGAGCCACTGAAGCTGAGAGTGTTACAGACCATGGTCGACGTTGTTCGCGATTATCCGGAAAACGCGCCGGGCCGGCGGACGTGGGCAGACCGTGTGTTCTATCGCGACCCGATCACCGGCGCCCCTTCCCCCATCTCGCAGATCTGGAACGACGGAGGGCCCAGGATCGTGAAGCATTTCATAGCAGCGATGCGCCTGCTTGAATGGCGCGGTGTGCGCTCGGCGCTCAGAATTGCGTTGGATGACAAGGCGACGGTATGGTCTGATCAACAGGCGGCGCTATAGATGAATTACCCTCGGGCCGCCTTCCTGCCGGACACCTTTCACGAAGTAAACGGTGTCGCGCGCACCAGCCGACAATTCGAGGCCTTCGCCCGGCGCCGGCAAATTCCCTTCCTCAGCATTCACTGCGGCCGGACGAGGGAAACAACGCAGGACGGCAACGTGAGGGTAGTGCAATTGACCCGGGGTCCTGTCTGTATTGGCCTGGATGCCAATCTGGATTACGATCCCTTTCTGTTTCGGCAGGCAGAATTCGTGCTGAAGGAACTGCAAGCGTTCGGTGCGGAGCTCATTCACATCACCGGGCCGGGCGATCTGGGGGCATTAGGATGCTACGCCGCCAGGCGGCTGAATCTTCCGCTCGTGATTTCCTGGCATACGAGCCTGCATGAGTATGCGGGGCGCCGGTTGGAGCGTGCGCTGGGCTTCGCCGGCCCGCGATTAAGCGGCAAGGCAGGCTCGAAGGTGGAAAAGCTCGCGCTACAGATCCTCGCCTGGTACTACCGTAAAGCCGATGTGGTGCTGGCTCCCAACGAGGAGTTGATAGAGCTGATGCACCAGTTCACCAGAAAACCGGTGTTACTGATGCAGCGGGGAGTCGACACGAATTTGTTTTCGCCGGCACACCGCAACCGTGTGACCGAGACCTTTCGAATCGGCTACGTCGGCCGGCTCACGGCCGAGAAGGGCGTGCGATTTCTGGCCGAGATGGCGAACACTTTAGTCACGCTGGGCCGCGAACACTTCGAAATCATGGTGGTCGGGGAGGGCCGCGAACAGGCCTGGCTGCGGAAGAACACCCCGCACGCGATCTTCGCAGGTGTGCTCGAAGGCGAGCGCCTGTCGGAAGCGTACGCCAACATGGACCTGTTCGTCTTTCCTTCGACGACCGACACCTTCGGCAATGTCGTACTGGAGGCGCTGGCATCAGGCGTTCCGGCGGTGGTAACGAACAGCGGCGGACCGAAATTCCTGGTGAAGTCAGGGGAAACAGGGCACGTGGCGGCTTCCGGGTGGGACTTTATCAGCTTTGTCAATCAACTGATGACGGATCCTGAACGGCAGAGGCGGATGAGTAAGGCGGCTCGCCACTACGCCTGCCTGCAATCTTGGGATAGCGTCTTCGAGCAGGTGTTTCAAGCTTACGAGCACTGCCGCCCATCGACGGGGACGTGGCTGCACGCAGCAGACATTGGAAACACCCGCATACCGGAATCCCGACGCACGGCCAATTCCGCCAGCTTTCCACTTTGATTGGCGCGCCCCAGCAAAGGACCCGTGCGCCCCTTTGTTATCCTCTCGGTTGAATGACCGGGGTAGTGCTTGACGGCAAGAAGATCAGTCGTGAGATACAGGAGGAGCTGCGGCCTCGGATAGAGGCCTTGCGGGCCGCCAAACGGGCGCCCGCGCTTGCCGTTGTACTTGTCGGCGAGAATCCTGCGTCGCAGATCTACGTTCGGAGCAAGATTAAAGCTTGCCACGACCTGGGGATCCGGAGCATTGAGCTGCGGCCGCCGGGCGATATCAGCACGGAAGAGCTCATCTCGCAGATCGTGCCGCTCACGAAGGATCCCGAGGTCGATGGCATCCTCGTCCAGATGCCGCTTCCCAAGCAGATTGACGCCGATAAAGTCACGTCGTACGTAGACCCGATGCGCGATGTAGATGGTTTCGGCACCCACAACCTGGGTAGCCTGGTGTTAAACGATCCCGCACCGCGGGCCTGCACTCCGGCGGGAATCATGGAAATGCTCAAGCGCTACCGGATTCCGATTGCAGGCAGGCATGCCGTAGTCGTCGGCCGCAGCAACATTGTCGGCAAGCCGATGGCCCTGATGCTACTGCATGAGAATGCCACGGTGACGATCTGCCACTCGCGGACAAAGAATCTGGCCGAGGAATGCCGGCGCGCCGACATTCTGGTCGCGGCGATCGGCAAAGCGGAGGCGATTACTGCCGAGCACATCAAACCGGGCGCGGTGGTGGTTGATGTGGGGATGAACCGGCTCACCGATCCGGCCCAGGTGCACCGGCTGCTTGGACATGATCCGGCGCGCATGGCGGCGTTCGCAAAGAGCGGCAGCGCGTTGGTTGGAGATGTGGAACCGAGGGCGATGCAGGAGCTCTCTTCAGCCTACACGCCGGTTCCGGGCGGCGTCGGCCCCCTGACCATCGCGATGCTGATGGCGAACACCGTTCTGCTCGCCGAGATGCGCCTGAACGGCAGAAGTTCAGGATGTTAAAAGTCGGCCTTACGGGGGGATACGCGAGCGGTAAATCGTTTGTGGCGGCCGAACTCGAGCGCCTCGGATGCCATCTGATCTACGCGGACCGACTTGGGCATATTGTGCTCGAGCCCGGCGGCGAAGCCTTCGAACCGACGCTTCAGGAGTTCGGGCACGAGATTCTGGCGGCCGACGGAATTATCGATCGGAAGAAGCTCGCCTCTATCGTGTTCGCGGACCCGCCGCGGCTGGCGTTACTGAACAGCTTCATTCACCCTGCGGTGATCCGTCTGGAAGAACAGATGATCACAGAGTTTGCGGCACAGAACCCTCACGGCGTGACAGTTATCGAAGCAGCTATCCTGATCGAAACGGGCCGGTACAAGTTTTTCGACCGCTTGATTTTGACGACCTGCCGCCTGGAAACCCAGATCGCACGCGCTATGGCGCGGGATAAGCTCACCAGGGAGCAGGTATTGGCGCGCCTCGACCGGCAATTGCCGGGGGACGAGAAAAGAAAGTACGCTGACTACGTGATCGATACCGATGGCCCGAAAGCCAGGACCGTTTGCGAGGTGCAGAAAGTATACTCCGAACTGAAAGAGCTGGCTGAAAGCAAACGTGTATGAAACTGCGCACGCTGGTTTGGGCATTCCTGCTGTTGTTCTCTTTCGTCTGGCTGACGTCGCGCGCAAATTGGAGCTTGCGGTCCATGATGGCGCCGATGTTCCGCGCGGGATTGAAATGGACAGAGCCGGCATCCGTTCATGGTGAAGGCTACACGACGGAAGAGCAGAACAGCATCGATATTTACAAAACGGCCCGAACGGCAACGGTTTACATCACGAGCACAACGGTGCGTCGCGACTTTTTCTTCCAGCCGTACGCCACGCAGAGTCTGGGCTCCGGATTTCTCATCAATGAGGATGGTTTCATCCTGACGAACTTCCATGTGGTTTCCGGCAGCAGCCGCATTCAGGTGACGTTGTCAGACCAGAGCCAGTATTATGCGAAGGCGCTCGATACCGATCGATCCGACGATCTGGCGCTGATCAAAATCGACCCAAAGAAGAGCGTTCCCTTCCTGCGGCTGGGCGATTCCGACCGGCTGGAGGTTGGACAGAAGGTGCTGGCCATCGGCAATCCTTTTGGCCTCGAAGGGACCCTCACAGTGGGTGTGGTGAGTTCGATCGGCAGAGAGTTCAACGCCGAGAACAACGAGCATCTGCAAGGAATGATCCAGACGGATGCGGCAATCAATGGAGGAAACAGCGGCGGACCGCTGCTCGATTCCTCCGGCAACGTGATCGGCATTAACACCGCCATCCTCGGACAGACCAACATAGGCATAGGCTTCGCGCTGCCGATTAACCGCGCGAAGGCGCTGTTGAGCGACTATCGAGCCGGGCGGGTGACGGAGCGGCCGAGGGTTGGTGTCAGCACGGAGTACGTAGCGGGCGACCTGGCAGAAGCTCTCGGACTGCCCAGGCGGGGCGGCCTGCTGGTACAACGCGTGGGTCGAGGCTCGTCTGAAGATATGGCCGGCATCCGGGGAGCTCGCGAGGTTGTGGCCGTCGGCAACGTCGAACTCGGCGTCGGCGGAGATTTGATTGTGGCGATCGATGGAAAACCGGTGCAACGCGGAGACGCACTGGTGGAGGCGATTTCCCAGAAGCACGTAGGCGACACCATCGTGCTCGCTATTTACCGGAATGGCCGGTCCCTGAACCTGAACGTCAAGCTGCAGCGGCCCCCTGCAGACGTAAGTTGACCGGCTATTCGTTCGCTGCAAACGGGCTGAAGTTGGTTCCGTAATCGAAGTAGTCGACGCTCTCAGTGCGTTTGAGGAAGTTTACGACGGCGTAGGTCACGGGTGTCATCAGCGTCTCGTAAACGACTTTGATCACATACCCCGAGACGATCAACTGAACGAGCACTCCCACCGGCTGCACTCCGTAGAAAGCGACGAACATGACGACGGTGGTATCGACAGCCTGACCCACGACGGTAGAACCTATAGTCCGCGTCCAGAGAAAGCGCCCCCTGGTCAGCAGCTTCAGCTTAGCGAGCGTAAAGGAATTAGCAAACTCTCCACACCAATACGCAATGAGACTGGCGAGAACAATCCGGCCTACAGGCTTGAAGATTGTCGCAAAAGCTACCTGATCGGTGTACTCCGGCGCCGGAGGGATGATCACCGCTATGTATGTCAGAGCAACCAGAATGAAAGATGCAAAGAAGCCGTACCAGATGGCACGCCGGGAGGCGGAATACCCGTACACCTCGGTGAAAATATCACCGAATATGTAGGTGATCGGGAACAGCATTTGAGCACAACTGACCCGAAAGTCGAAGGGGATAAAGGGGCGCAGATTAATAGCAAAGAACTTCGCGGCGATGATGTTCGACACGAGTAAAACCGTGACAAACAGGGTAATGAAAGCGTCGAGATATTTGTATTGATGGTCCCTCTTAAGGAGGGAGCCGACGCCAGGCTTCTGGTCGGGGGTTTGGGTTACCTGCATGAGTTATCGGATGTAGCGGATTATAGGCACAGCTATTGGTTTAGAACTCAATAACGGCGATTTTTCCATCCGTGATGAGTTTATCTCCGGTGGCATTCGAGGGGTTCGAGGGCAAGCCGGTTCGATCCACCAGCGCCAATCCGCGAACATGCCCGGTGAACAGCATGTCATTCACCACCTTTGCCCGCTCTTTGTCGATCTCCGGATCGATTCCGTGGGTGAACGACCCGCTTTCCTTTGAAAACGCGATGCTGATGTCATGAGTCGCCGCACCCACCCAGACCGGCTGTCCCTGGAAGGTTTGGGGCCGAAGCCAGATACGAATATGATGCCGCTTCTCGAACGTATTGTTCTGCTTTTGAAAGGTAAGGGAAGGGGGAGCGCCATCCAGGTACAGGATTGACATAGGCGCTTCGGCGTAACCCCGGCTCTCGATCAGCGCTTTGGCCGTTTCCATCTCCGAAGCACGATTTCTTTCAGTCGAGGTAGACCAGCCGGCCTCCTGGAAAGCGGCTTTAAGCTGCTCCATGCTGCCGATAAATATCAAGTTGGTGATGTCTGAGGGGCTTGGCGGATTTTCCGCCACCGTTTGGACCGGCTGCCGGCTCACCAGTTGAACTACGGCCTCGGCAGGCGTGATTGCCGCAACGTTTGGGACGCCTGCCGGAGAAGACCAATCGAATGCCTTAGTGACCTTCAGCTTCATCTCGACCCCAGGTTTGAAGTCGACGGCTGGCTCCACTGGTTTCACGATTGCACTCTTCACAGCCGACAGAATCTGGCTCAAACCCTGGTATTGGCTCGCGAGTTTTGTGATTCCCTGGTCCATTCTGGCTTGAATAGTCTGCGATTGATTAATGCCGGTGATGAGCCCCGAATCATCCACGCTTTCGCGGGCATTGTCAACAGATTCCAGTACGCAGTAGAGCGCCTGTGAATGACCATGGCCATCTTCCAGTTTCGTGAACTGGATGCGCAGCGTCGCTGGCTGTTCGGCGGTATCGGCGGTTGCGGCGACGGCGGGAGCGGCGTTGGCAGTGTTGCCGGCGACCTTGGTACCGGCTGCGATCACGGGCGTTCCGTTCACGAAAACGGGAGCGATTACGACGCCTGTGACGGGCTGACCCGAAGGTTTGTCGCTGCTGGCTTCCGATGTAAGGCGGACGTCCAATTCAGTGCCAAAGGGCACCATGGCGGCCGACACCGGCCCGGCGAACAACAGCAAAGTTGAAGCAAGAATCCAAAGGCGAAATCTCATCGAGCGAGCGAAAAGATAGTGAGGCTGATTCGGGCGTGGAAGCGAGGGATCTTACACAGCCCTAGTTATAATCGGATGGTGTTACGCGGCCCGATTACCCTCCTCTTAGCCATCCTAGTACTTCTTGCCGCCTGCAATAAAGCAATGAGGTCCAAGGACAAGGTTCAGGAAGCCATTATGCATCGCCTCGAGACGAGCACCGGCCTCAACATGAACAGCCTGGACATAACGACCACTTCGGTTACCTTCGAAAAAAATAAGGCCTACGCGACCGTGGCGTTTCATCCTAAGGGTGATCCTGCGGTAAACAGCGGGATGACCATGCGCTACACGCTGGAAGCGCGCGACGGGCAGTGGGTGGTGGTGAACGTGGCGGATTCGCAGGGACATGGGGTGGCGGGACACGGAACGGCAAGTTCCGACAGCCTCCCGCCTGGTCATCCGGCGATTGACTCGCCTCCCGCGGGGAGCGCGGCGCCGGCAGCGGCAAATCCGCAAATGACACCAGGCTCACAAGCTAGCGACGGAAAATCTCAATGAAGACAGTTGCTGTATTGGGTGGTGGTCCTGCAGGTGCAACCGCGGCGGAGCGATTAGCCCGCGGCGGTCTGAAGGTGATTGTTCTCGATGAGAAGCTGGCTTGGGAAAAGCCCTGCGGCGGGGGCATCACGTTCAAGGCGTACTCGCAGTATCCCTATTTGATCGAGAACGACACGCCGAAGAAGGTGGTGTCCGATGCCCTGCTCGCTGCGCCCAAGTCAGGGGCGTTCACGTCGGTCAAGATGGCGCTCCAGCGTCCGCTGTTGATTTACTCACGGGTCGATCTCAACGGCATGCTGCTGCGGCGTGCGGAGGCGGCCGGCGCAATGATCGAGAAAGAGCGGGTACTTGGATTGGATCGTGCGTCCTCGGGATGGCGGATCCGCACCCGCTCAGGCACTCTGAATGCCGATTATTGCGTGGTGGCGACAGGCGCAAGGAATCCGCTGCGGGATGTTGGAACGCAGTACACCGCGCAAGACACCATGTATGCACTCGGCTACTGGGTGCCGACCGATCAACAGCATATCGACATCCAATTCCTTCCCAAGCTCGAGGGCTATATCTGGGTTTTCCCGCGCGCCGGACATCTTTCGATCGGTATTTGCGGCAAAGGGGAATCGGCGCAGTGCCTGCGCGCCCGCCTGGAGCGCTACATGGAAGAGAAAGGCATCGAGCGCAATAACGCCAAGTTCTACGGGCATATGCTGCCGGCACTTGAATCGCGGGGATGGCGGAATAACCGTCTTGCTGGCGCCGGCTGGATTGCAGTGGGTGATGCGGGCGGATTAGTAGATCCGATTACAGGGGAAGGCCTGTACTATGCCGTCCGTTCCGGCGATCTGGCGAGCCAGGTAGTGCTCAACGAGCAGGAGCCGGAGCGGAAAGCCGAGGTCTACCGGCAGCTCATCTCGCGCGATTTCGGACTGGACCTTACCTACGGCGCCGGATTGGCAAAACGACTGTTTTGCGGGGCAATCGTTTTCGGAGCAGTACCCACTAGAATGATCGACTTCATGAAGCGCAGCCCCAAGTTTTGCGAAATCATGCAGGATCTGTTTGCGGGAACGCAGCCATATCTGGAACTAAAGAACAGGTTGCTTCGAAACGTGAATACCACTTTGCATGAGATTCTGATGAGCTTTCTGTTTCGCAAGCTGATTCTGGGCGAAACGCAGGCATGAACACAAGTCAATCGGAAGCCCTCTTCGCGCGGGCCAAGCAAAGCATACCGGGCGGAGTAAATTCACCTGTGCGCGCGTTTCGGGGAGTGGGCGGCACGCCCCGTTTCATCGCCCGGGGCGAAGGCTCGCATCTTTTCGATGTCGATGGAAACGAGTACATCGAATACGTCGGCTCATGGGGACCGCTGATTTTGGGTCACCGCCCGAAGCCGGTCATCGATGCGATTGCGGCCGTACTCGAGCTTGGAACCAGCTTCGGGGCTCCTACGGCGCGAGAGTTGGAACTCGCGGAGCTGATTATAGATGCGGTGCCGTCCGTGGAGATGGTGCGGCTGGTGAACTCGGGGACCGAAGCGTGCATGTCGGCCATCCGGCTGGCTCGCGGGTTCACCGGACGCGACCTGACGGTAAAGTTCGAGGGATGCTACCACGGTCACGTGGATTCGCTGCTGGTAAAGGCGGGGTCAGGCGTGGCGACCTTGAGCCTGCCGGATACCGTCGGTGTGCCAGCGGCATTTTCGGAGACGACCATCGCCCTGCCCTACAACGACCTGGATCAAGTAGAAGAAGCGTTTCGCGCGCAGGGCGACCGCATCGCATCGATAATTGTCGAGCCCGTGGTGGGCAACATGGGCTGTGTGCCGCCAGAGCCGGGATTCCTTCAAGGCCTGCGGCGTGTGACGGAGCAATATGGCGCCTTGCTGATCTTCGATGAGGTCATGACCGGCTTCCGGCTGAGCCGCGGCGGAGCCCAGCAGTTGTACGGAGTGAGCCCGGACCTCACCACCCTGGGCAAGATTGTCGGCGCGGGCCTGCCGCTCGCTGCCTACGGCGGCCGGGCCGACATCATGAGCAAGGTTGCGCCCGCCGGCCCGGTTTACCAGGCCGGAACGCTCTCTGGAAATCCGCTCGCGGTTAGCGCAGGAATTGCGATGCTGACTTATCTGGAAAAGCATCCCGAGGTGTACGACAGACTCGAGAAGTCCTCAGCCGAGCTTGCGGCGTGCGTCCCCGCAGGCGCGTGCGTGAACCGGGTGGGTTCGATGATGACCTATTTCTTCCAGGACGGCAGTGCGCACGGTAGGCATGTAAGGAACTATGAAGACGCCAAACGTTCCAACACGGCCGTCTTCAGCAGGTTCTTTCACCACATGCTCGAACGCGGGGTCTATCTGCCACCCTCGCAGTTTGAAGCGGCGTTCGTCTCGGCTGCGCACACGCCGCAGGACCTTGCCTACACTGCGCAAGTTATACGGGAATTCGCCGCAAACCCGTGAGTAGGAACTCGCAAGAGCGCGTTTTGGTGACAGGCGCGGCAAAACGCATCGGCAGAGTCATCGCAATCGAACTGGCGCGCCGCGGCTTCGACGTCGCCATTCACTACAACACGTCGCGAGCGGAAGCGGAACAAGTATCACGCGAGTGCGGCGGCGCGCCCGTTTTTCAGGCGGACTTAAGCAGCGTCGATGAGATCCGGCGGTTGTTTCGTAAAGTGAAGGAACAGTTCGGGCCGCTCCATTGCCTGGTGAACAATGCCGCGCGTTTCACGCGAATGGACCCGCTCGAGATCACCGAAGCCGACTGGGATTTCCTTCACAACGTGAATCTCAAAGGTACGTTCTTCTGCTGCCAGGAGGGCGCACGGCACATGAGGCAACTCGGCGGGGGACGGATCGTGAACATCAGCTCGCTGGGCGGCATCCGGCCTTGGGCTGAGCACCCGCATTATTGCGCCTCAAAAGCGGGCCTCATTATGCTGACAAAAGCACTGGCGAAGGCGCTGGCGCCTGAGATTACCGTGAACTCCGTGGCTCCCGGAGTGATTTCGTTCAACGATGTGGACATGAGAGCTCAGGCAATGATCGACGCGACGCCGATGCGCCGGCCGGGAAGGCCGGAGGAGATCGCGGATGCAGTGTATTTCTTTCTCACAGCACCCACGTTCATAACGGGACAAATTCTGGCTGTGGACGGTGGACTGAGCCATAAGTAGCCGCAAGCGATGGAAAACAGTGCGTGGGAAATGACTCATTCGGTGGAGACCGACGCGACTGCCCTGTTTGCCTGGAGCTACTGGACAGACGTCCGCAACTGGGCTGATCCGCCGGCGGAATTTGAACTGCATGGACCGTTCGCGGCTGGGACACGCGGAACGACGAAACTGCCCGCCCAGGCGCCTCTGCAATGGGTGATTCGAGAGGTCAATCCACCCAAAAGTGCGACGATCGAGGTCCGGCTGGACGACGCGACATTGTCTTTCGAGTGGCGATTCGAGGATATTGGTAACGACCGAACGCGACTCAGGCAGCGCGTTGTGCTCCGCGGCAAGGGCGCTGGAGCCTATGTTTCACAGTTGGAGTCGACACTCGCCTCCAGCCTTCCCGAGGGTATGAACAGACTCGCCTTGGCAATCGCGAACGCCAGCGCTGCGGAAGCGGTCAGATTGCACGGCCCGCGAAAAACGCATCGCGATGGTGATGAATCGCCGGCGGATCAGTAAAAACGATCGAAATCACGTCGAAGCGGACCTGGTTCCAGGCGATGCCGGCCCGGGTCGCCCAGCTATGAGCCGCTCGGATGATATGCCGCTGCTTTTCCGGGTCGATCGCGCGGTCCGGACTGCCGAACTCGGCTGAAGTGCGCGATTTTACTTCGACGAAAACGACAATCTCGCCATCGCGCGCAACAATATCTATTTCGGAATCGGCGCCAGGCCGGTAATTGCGCGCAAGAACCTTGAATCCAGCGCGATGAAGATAGCGATGAGCCAGATCTTCGCCCCGGCGGCCGAGCGCTGCGTCGTGTGAAAGGGTGTTCCGCTGCTTCTTCTGCCGGAGCGAATCGCTCAGCTTCCAGATCCATTGATGTGGCTGGAAAGACCAGCCGACTCGTCCTTCACCGCCTCGATCTGCCATTCGATAACCTTGCCTCGGACGAGATAGCAGAGGTAGAACTCCCAGAACCGCCGGAACCAGCGGAAGCGGTTGACCAGAAACTCAAAACCCAGGTATCTCCACAGAGCAAGTAACTTCACCCGGGTGGAAATCTCACGGAAACGGGCTTTTGAGTAATAGCCGTAGCCGCCGTTATCTGCGCCGAAATAGCGCAGAGAAAAGCTGTTCAGGTGCCAGCGGTGGGTGGGGTCGCAGAAGGAGCTGAAATCGGTGTAGTGAGGCGTAACAACGACGGCGAGGCCCCCGGGCGTGAGCAGACGGTGAAACTCTTCGAGCGCGCGGATCACGTCCGAAACATGCTCGATGACGTGGATGGCGCGCAGCTCGCGGAAGGAGCTGTCGCGGAACGGGAACGGAAACTGGTCCAGATCAGCGATCACGTCGGCGCGGGTGTTCGGATTGCGATCAAGGCCGATGGCGCCAGGATATTTGTTGATACCGCAGCCGACGTCCAGAACAGGGAGCGGTTGCGCTGCGCGCGCACGCTCCGCGTGTTCGATTTGCGCGCTCTCCTGTGCGCTTACTGTTCCAGAGACTGCAGACACTGCTCCAGTGTATCCATCGCGAAGTCCGCCTGATCACGCGAGATTACGAGCGGCGGGCACAGGCGAACGCTATTCTGGCCGGCGCCCAGAATGAGCAGGCCGCGTTCGAAAGCCATGGATTCGAGGCGGTCGCGCAGATCGGGTGCACGCTCTTTCGTCTCCTGGTCGCGGACGATTTCGACACCTATCATGAGACCGAGGCCGCGGACATCTCCCACAAAACGGAATCGGGCGGGCCATGATTTCATGCGTTCTAACATGTACCGTCCGATCGCGGCGGCGTGTTCCACCAGCGTTTGCTCTAACAGCTCAATGGTGGTGAGGGCAGCGGCGACGGACACCGGGTTGCCCCCGAAGGTGGAAGCGTGCGCGCCAGGAGGCCACTGCATAACTTCCGCGCGCGCGACAGTTGCCGAGAGAGGCATGCCGCTGGCGATTCCTTTCGCCAGGGTGACAATATCCGGCGAGACCTCGAAGTGCTCGGAAGCGAACATACGGCCCGTCCTGCCCATGCCGCTTTGCACTTCATCGTGCACCAGCAGTATGCCGTATTTATCTGCAATTCGCCGCAGCTCCTCATGGAATTTTTTCGGCGGAACCAGGTAGCCGCCCTCACCTTGCACGGGCTCGACCACAATCGCAGCGACCTCCTCGGCGGGAAGAATGGTCTTGAAAAGCTGCTCCTCCAGGACTTTCACGCATTCCACGCTGCAGGTTTCCGGCTGCTTACCGTACGGACAGCGATAGCAATACGCATAGGGGATGTGGTGCACCGGAAGCGGCGGATGAAACCCGCGACGCTGGGTAATCTTGCTGCCGGTGAGAGAAAGGGCTCCCATCGTGCGGCCATGGAAACCGCCCAAGAAGGCAATGAACTTATCCCGCCCGGTGTTATAGCGCGCCATCTTGATGGCAGCTTCCACTGCTTCAGCACCGGAATTGCCGAAGTACACACGGCGCGGCACATCGCCGGGCGTCAAAGCTGCCAACTTTTCCGCCAGCCGCACCATGCTTTCGTAATAGAAGTCGGTGCCGGACATGTGCAGGAACTCGGCAGCCTGGTTTTGGATGGCCGCAACTACCGCCGGGTGGGAGTGACCGCTCGCGACTACCGCGATTCCGGCGGCAAAATCGAGAAAATAGTTGCCGTCCACGTCCTCGACGACGGCTCCTCGACCGCGTTTCATGACGAACGGGTAGCAGCGCGTGTAGGAGGGTGAGAGGACCGCGTTATCCCGCTCGATGATCTCTTTCGCCTTCGGACCGGGCAGAGAAGTCACCAAAGAAGGCAGCACCGGATACGCGGCGTTCTGCGTTAGCACCATAAAGAACCTCGATGAGGGGGTTGCAGGCGGACAGGGAGGGCCGTCAGGAGCGCTGCTGCTAGTCAGAGCCGAACAGAGAGGGCCGCGTGCTGGCGGGGATCGCCATATATTCACTTTAATCGAAACTTCGTATGACAGGAAACCGTCGTCCCGATTGCCGGCGGCGCGTCGGAAAGGACCCGGAGGGTAAGGCCGGCTACTTAAGACCGTTACAATGGAGCATGTCCGAGGAAAAAACATCCTCACCGAGTTTTGAAGCGAGCCTGGACGAGTTGGAGCGCATCGTCAAGGAGCTCGAAAAGGGCGATCTCCCGCTCGAACAGAGCCTCGCTCTATTCGAAACCGGGATGCGGCTCAGCGCGGAGTGCAAGCGGCAATTAGAGGAGGCCGAATCACGCGTAGAAATCCTGATGAAGAAAGGCTCCGAGGTTGTGGCTGTTCCCTTCAACCCTGAGAGAACTGGCAAATGACGAGCGTAGAACAAAGCAGTCTGCAAGAGTATCTTGCTGAGCAGGTTCTGGTAGTGGATCGTGTACTGAACGAATGGGTGCCGGCCGAAAACGTGGACCCTGGCATCATTCATCGTGCGATGCGTTACAGCTTGTTTGCCGGTGGAAAGCGCATCCGTCCGGTGCTGGCCATTGCCGCTGCACGGGCCGTGTCTGATGCGCCCGACGGCGTGGAGAACGCCGCCGCGACACTGGAACTGATCCACACTTATTCGTTGATCCACGACGATCTGCCTGCGCTAGATAATGACGACTTGCGCCGCGGCAGGCCAACCTGCCACAAAGTTTTCGGCGATGCCATGGCTATTCTAGCCGGAGACGCACTCCTGACCCTGGCGTTTGAAGTCTTGAGCCGGCTTCCGGGCGTGGGCGCGGAGCGGAAGATTCGCCTGGTGGAAGAATTATCCCGAGCCTCCGGAACCCGCGGCGGAATGATCGGCGGCCAGGTCAACGACATCGAAGGCGAGGGGAAGCATCCCACGCCGCTACTGCTTGAATCCATTCACCGCGCGAAGACGGGCGCCCTTTTGCGAGCCAGTGTCCGAATGGGCGCAATCTACGCAGGCGCCCGCCACCAGGAACTTGCCGCGATCTCGGAGTATGGCGAGCACATCGGCCTGGCGTTCCAGATCATCGATGACGTTCTGGACGTGGAGGAACCGTCAGAGTCTCTGGGCAAAACGGCCGGCAAAGATCAGGCGCAGCGAAAAGTGACGTTTCCTGCCGTATATGGGCTGGAACGCTCTCGCGAAATGGCCGAAAAGGAGCGTCTGGCCGCGCACGCCGCGCTGCGAATCTTCGACGACCGTGCCGACCGGTTGCGCCAGATCGCCGATTTCGTCGTGCAACGAAAGGCCTGACCATTTGCCTCCTGCGCCGAAAGCTGCGGGCAGATCAAACAAACAGCGGTTGGATGTGGCGCTGGTGGAACGCCAGCTTGTGGAATCGCGTGAGAAGGCCCAGGCCCTGATTCTGGCCGGCAAGGTGACAGTGGATAACCAAAGGGCCGACAAGCCCGGGCGTCCGGTGGATGCCGGTAGCCGCATCAGCGTGGAGCAACCTCTGAAATACGTCAGCCGCGGCGGGCTCAAGCTGGAGGCTGCGCTCGAACGGTTCCATATCTCCGCAGGCGGCAAGGTCTGTCTCGACATCGGCGCTTCGACGGGCGGTTTCACTGACTGCCTGCTGCAGCATGGCGCGCTGCGAGTTCACGCAGTGGATACCGGTGCCGGACAGATTGACTGGAAGCTGCGGACCGACCCGCGGGTGGTTCTTCACGAGCATGTCAATTCCCGGCACTTGACCTTCGACAAAATTGGCGAAGAGGCGGACTTGATAGCGTGCGATGTCAGCTTCATTTCCGTTACCCTGTTGATTCCCGCTTTGGCGCCGTTACTTGCTTCTGACGGCGACTGGATCATTCTTGTGAAGCCCCAGTTCGAAGCGGGCCGCGAGGCGGTAGGCAGCGGCGGAATCGTGCGGGATCCCGCGGCCCACCAATTTGCGTGCGAGAAGGTGGCCGGCGCCTTGCACGCCGCGGGATTTGTCACAGCCATCGCCGACAGTCCGATACTGGGTGCCGAGGGCAACAGGGAATTCTTATTGCACGCCCGCAAACTCACAACAGGGGCTTAAGCCACTTGTAAAGAGTAGTCGCGTTACTCTGTTGTTGGCACCGAACGCGACGCATGCGGCAGATAAAAATTGTCGGAATCATCTCAAAACCGAATTTGGCGGAAGCAGCCCCTATTGTTTCCGGACTTCTCACCTGGCTGATAGAACGCGGAATCGAGTATCGCTACGACCGCCACACCGCCGTGTACGCGGGCGGCGGCCCGTTCTTCTCTAGAGAGGATTTGCCCCACGGCACCGACCTCATCATCGTCCTCGGCGGCGACGGCACTCTGCTCTCGGGAGCGCGCGTGGTTGCCGGACTGGACATCCCGCTGTTCGCCGTGAACCTGGGGCGCCTCGGGTTCCTCACCGCGATTCGGGTGGAGGATCTTTATCCCGAACTGGAGCGGGCGCTCCGCGGAGAGCACGAGATCGGCGTACGGCGCATGGTGGATTGCGAACTCGTGCGGAACGGGGAGTCGATTGCAAGCTACTCCGCACTGAACGATGTGGTGATCACAAAGTCGCAACTGGCACGCATGATCGACCTCGATACCTGCGTCGACGACCACTTTGTAGCCGCTTATCGAGCAGATGGTTTGATTGTTTCGACGCCTACGGGTTCCACAGCGTACTCGCTGTCGGCAGGAGGGCCGGTCGTTTTCCCCTCTGTGAGCGCACTCTGTATCACGCCGATCTGCCCACATATGCTCACGAACCGGCCTGTAATTGTGCCGGACACCAGTATTATTCAAATCTTTATTCAAGGGGACGAAGGCCCTTACTTGACGATTGACGGCCAGGTAGGAGAACCTCTTTCAAAAGGCGACACCGTTATCTGCCGTTCGTCCCCGAAGACGATCCAGTTGATTCGCCCGCCAAAGATTCTTTTCTTCGATGTACTCAGGGAAAAGCTCAAATGGGGAGAACGATAGAAACGGCAAAACGATAGAAACAATAGATACGTAATGAAACGGCTGAAAAAGCTATCGCTGACAGCCTGGATTCTGATTGCCCTGGTTGCGGGCATACTCATCGGAGTCTTTTTCCCCGGCTTCGCGCGCGATCTTGCGCCCGTGAGTAACATCTTCCTCCGGTTGATCAAGTCGATTGTCGGACCATTGCTGTTCGGAACCCTGGTCTACGGAATCGCTTCCGCCGGCGAACTGAGAACGATGGGGCGCATCGCTCTGAAAGCTATCACTTACTTCGAGCTGGCGACCACTCTCGCACTCGTGATCGGCCTGGTGATCGTGAACGTGATGCAGCCGGGCGCCCGTTTGAGCTTGGCAGGAGAGAATGGCGCTGCCCTGCCCGCTCTATCGAAACCGGTTTCATTGAGCACTGTTCTGGAGCACGCCGTCCCCAGCAACGTTTTCGAATCGCTCGCCCAAAACGACGTGCTGCAGATGGTGGTGTTCTTCTTCCTGTTTGGAGCTGCCTGTTCGGCCGTGGGCGCCAAGGCTCAACCGGTGATCGACTTCTCGGGCTCCGTAGCAGAAGTAATGTTTCGCTACTCGAAATATGTAATGTACACGGCGCCTTTCGGGGTGGGCGCGGCCATTGCAGTGACTGTCGGATCTAAGGGTGCGAGCGTGCTGTTCGGGCTCGGCAAGCTGATCGGTACCCTTTATCTGGCGCAGGCGCTGTTTGTCATTCTGGTGCTTGGCTCGGCGCTGGCCATCGCGCGGGTACCGGTAGGCCGGTTCTTCCGGGCCGCGAGACAACCATTCCTGCTGGCGTTTTCCACCGCATCGAGCGAGGCCGCTCTTCCGCTCGCGCTCGAGAACATGGAGCGCTTTGGAGTTCCGAAACACATCGTCGGCTTCGTGCTTCCAACCGGCTACAGCTTCAATCTCGACGGATCAACGCTGTATCTTTCCGTGGCATCTCTATTCGTGGCGCAAGCAGCCGGCGTTCACATGCCGCTCAGCACGCAAATCGCGATGATGCTGACGCTGATGCTCACGAGCAAAGGAGCGGCAGCCGTACCTCGCGCCGCTCTGGTGATTCTGGCTGGCACGCTTGGCACGTTTCACCTGCCGCTCGAAGGGGTCACGCTAGTACTCGGAGTAGATGCGCTCATGGACATGTGCCGGACTTCAGTGAACGTGTTGGGCAACTGCGTAGCGACAGCGGTTGTGGCACGTTGGGAAGGTGTGAAGCTGAGCGCAACAGGCGCTGAGGTCGAGCTCGCGGTGCTAGAAGATTAAGCTGAGGCGATGATTCTTCAGCCATGGAGAAGATTAATCCCTTTGGATCGTCTCCGAACGAGTAGCAGAATCGTGACCGCTGCTAATTAACTCCGCATTTCGCAACTATCAGCGTGATGTCGTCTTGCTGTTCGCGTGTGCTGAACTCGCGAACTTCGTCGACAAGTGCTGCGACTAAAGCCTGTGCATCCAGTTGATCGTGCCGCTGAAGCGCTTCGATGAGGCGCTGTTCCCCGAACTCTTCTCCTTGACCATTGAATGATTCAGTCACGCCATCGGTGTAGAGCACGAGGGTGTCTCCGCCTAAGAGCGTCCTTTCCCGTATGGCACAATCCCATTCTTTGAACAATCCCAGGACTGTACAAGTCGATTCAAGCCGCTCAAGAGTTCGGTCGTTCCGGAGAAGCAGGGCAGAGAGATGGCCGCAATTTGCATAGCGAACTCGCTGCGTTTTGTCGTCGTATTCGGCAAAGAAGAGCGTGGCGTAGATGCTGTCGGTAGTGTTCTCGTAAAAGAGCTGGTTCACTGATTGCAAGAACCGGCACGGCTTATCTAGAGCTGTTGCGAACTGGCTCCGCAGGTTCGCCTGTAGATTGGCCATCAAAAGAGCGGCAGCGATTCCTTTCCCTGACACGTCGCCGATGACCAGCCCAAGCCGGTCCTGATCCAGCTTCACGAAATCGTAGTAATCGCCGCCCACTTCGCGAGCTTGAATGCAAGTGCCCGCATATGTGAGCGTCTTGAGAGACGGCGCTGTTTGAGGAAAGAGCCTTGCCTGCACCTGTTTTGCAATTTCCAGCTCTTGGAGAGCACGGCGTTCTGCTTCCAGCTTCTCGGCTATCGCGCGGCGTTGTGTTTCGACTTCTCGAGTAATGTCGTCCCATCCCGCCAGGACAAAGGAGTTTCCGTCCAAATCGTCAAAAACGGTGAAGACTCCACCCCATGTGCCTTTCTGAGGTGGGTGATGAAAGCGGACGCCACGATCACGCCAGGTGTGGAAGTTGGCGGTTACGTCGTCCGTGACAAAAACCGCACATTGCCCAGAATGACCGATCAGCTTATATTCTTCCGAGTCAGGTTTGGGCGCGATCAATGCCAGCAGTGCGCTGCCATCCGGAGGCGAAATCAGAACGAAGCGACCGTGCTCCGCAAAGTGATAATCAACGATCAGCCTAAATCCGAGCTGCTCCGAATAGAACCGCAGGCTTCGGTCCTGATCGCGAACGAAAACAGGGACATGATGAAGGCGGAGGTAGGAGGCATCTCGATTCCCGCCGAGCGTTATTTCCTCCGTCCAATTTGAAGAAGCAGGACTGCCCATCGGCGCGATTATAAATCTGATGCTTGTCTCCCGTTCCGGGGGGGTCGCAATTCTGTAATCGCTGATTCGACTAAAGGCGCGTCAGCGCGCTACTCCGCAGCTTTGGTTGCCAGTGCTTCCACCGCGGCTCGGCGGCCATCAAGGCATTTCAGCGCCCAAAGCAGCTGAGCCATACGGCTGCGATTCAGAGGACCCTATAACCATGTTTACCGAGAACTAAACGGACGTCATCACCGGGAGTGGTGAAAGTCGGAAAGTATCTGGCCTGGCACTTCGCGCAAACTGGACAAAAAACCGCAGTTATCGAGCGGCGCTGAATTGGCGGCTCTTTGCCGGACATCAATTGCCTCCCCAGCAAAAACGAGATCTGGAGCGCGAAAGTCGCGAATCTTGTTTATCAGGCAGGCAGATATACCGCCGAAATGGGACTGGAAGTGGCTGGCGTCGAAATAGTTAAGTCGGTTCCAACAGCAGCGCAACTCACTTGCGGCACCAGATGCGCTGGATGCCGGTCGCCTTGCCCGTGTTTTCGTCGGCATTGATGACAACGCCGTGCAGTTCGACACCATGCCTGGCGGCCTCCATACGCCCGGCGAGGCCGGTGAGGAAGCGGCGGAGAATTATATCCTTGTCTACGCCAATGACTGAATCGTACGGCCCTGTCATCCCGGCATCGGTCTGATACGCCATGCCGCCGGGCAGAATGCGCGCATCCGCTGTGGGGATGTGCGTGTGCGTGCCGATCATCGCTGTGGCGCGCCCGTCCAGGTACCAGCCCATTCCGACTTTTTCACTCGTCAGCTCTGCGTGAAAATCCACAAAGCGGATTTTGATGGCCGGGTCGAGCGATTCCAGCAGTTCGTCCGCCTTGCGAAACGGGCAATCGATGTTTGCCATGTGAGCGCGTCCCTGTAAGTTCAGCACGGCGTAAGGCACGCCGTTGCGCGCTTTGGCAGTGAAGACACCGGTTCCGGGAAGGCCGGCGGGATAGTTCGCTGGACGCAACAGCCGCGGCTGATGCTCCATGTAATCGTGGATCTCGCGCTTATCAAAGCTGTGATTCCCGCCGGTAAGGACATCCAGACCCAGGGCGAGCAGTTCTTCCGCGATAAGGGGTGTAATGCCGAAGCCCCCCGCACTGTTCTCCGCATTCGCAATTGCCAGATCGATCTTGAATTCGGTGATGAGGCGGTTGAGATGATCCGCAACGATACTGCGGCCACCGGAGGCAAAAATATCACCGATGAAAAGAATGTTCATTGATGCGGGACGGATGAGAGAAAAAGCGTTCCCGAGAGAGCGTCGACTCCGGAATCCGTCATTGACCCCTAAAATGGCAAGGGGGGAATCCTCCGAGCGCCTTCAGGCTTCTCCATGGTGTTGTTGCACCGGAGCATGCACACCAGCACTTAATTCGAGCGGGACTCCATGACATTGACTATCGGATCAATTTTTAGGAGACCAGAGGGACGCTCCCGCAGGAGAACGCTTACTTGTAAGAATAACAGAACTGCCGAATTTTCTAGATAGCCTTCAGCCGTTCTGCGATCTCTTTTTCTGATATCGCGCCTTCCTTGATGACTCGCCAGTACGGTTCCGTGATGTCCACCGTAGTCGAACCGGGGCCGGCGCAAAGCCCGCCGTCGAGCACCAGGTCCAGCCGCCCGTCCATTGCCGCAAAGAGCTCGATACCGCTACAGATAGTCGGTTCGCCGGAGATATTCGCGCTCGTCGCAATCAGGGCATGACCTATCTTTTCGATAATCGCGTTGAGCACGGCCGACTTGGTTTGCCGCATGGCCAACCGTCCCGTGTTGCCTGTTACCTTGAGCGGCACCTTGGCGGAAGCGGGAACGATCATCGTCAAGGGGCCCGGCCAAAAGTGGCGCGCAAGAATATAAAAACGGCTATTCAGTTCCGTGGCGATATCTTCCGCCATGAGCACGTCAGAGACGGCGAGGGGAAGCGAGCGCACAGGGTCGCGGCCCTTGGAGGCAAAGACGCGGCCGACCGCCTGCAGGTTGAGAGGATCGGCGACAAGCACGTAAAGCGCGTCCGTCGGAACGCCGATAACGTGCCCGCGGGAGATCCCTTCCGCCGCCCGCGCTATCGCTTCCGGTAGGGGATTTTCTGTGTCAATAGGTATAAGGTCTGTGGCCACGTCTGGACAAGCGAGGGTGAGATTACGGTATTCAGGACTTCTGAATACTACGTAAGTTTACCGTTCGCCGAGTGCTTCGGCAACCTGCACGGCCATCTCATATCGTCCGAAGGGAGCACTTAGCTGCGCACCCTGCACAACGTGCCGGATGCGAGCCGCCATCTCCTGAGCAATAGCGATGCCTTCCGCGCGCGCCTTCTCCGCGCTGTCGGCGCGGCGCATGCGGTCCATGTAAGCCTGCGGCACAGGAACGCGCAGTTCGTTCACCATGAACTCGGCGTTCCGGTAGCTGGTGAGCGGCCATATGCCGGCGATTACCGGAATCCGGTAGTGCTCGACTCTCTTGAGAAATGACTCGAGCATGTCCAGATCGAAAACGGGTTGCGTCACCACGTATTCCGCGCCCGCTTCCATCTTCCAGGCAAAGCGCCGCAGTTCCTCGTCCATGTTCAACGCACCTGGATTTGCACCCACGCCGAGCAGCAGCGCAGTTTGCGAACCTATAGGATTCCCCCCGATGTCCAAACCGTGATTCAGATTGTTCACGATGTTGGTCAACCCGATGGAATCGACGTCAAACACTGCAGTGGCATCGGGATAGGTCCCCATGCGCGGGGGGTCGCCTGTGATGCAGATGAGATTGCGCACCCCGATGGTATGAGCGCCGAGCAGCGAAGACTGCATGCTGAGGATGTTTCGGTCGCGGCAACAGAAGTGCAAAACCGCTTCGATGCCTGCCTGCTGCTGAATCAGGTGGCACGTGACCTCGGCGCTGAGACGGGCGCTCGCCCGCGGGCCGTCGGGAACATTGATGCAATCAATGCCGTTTTCCTTGCAGAGTCGCGCGCCCGCGATTTCCCGGGAAGCGTCTACCCCGCGCGGCGGCAGAATCTCGACGAAAGCGACAAACCTGCCTTGCGCGAGTTTGGCGCCGAGTTGTGATTTTTCCGCGACTGAGATTTTGGGCAGCCGCTTTACCTCCGGCTTCCCGTCCTCGACGACAGTAACGGTTATCCGATGCTGCACGGGCTGCAGCGACCGGACCTCACTATGGATGTGCTTAATGTGCTCCGGTGTAGTGCCGCAGCAGCCGCCGATGATGCGTACGCCGGCTTGGAGGAAGCGGCGCGCATACTGGGCCATGTACTCCGGCGAACACAAGTAAATGTTGCGGCCCTCCACTGTTGCCGGCAATCCTGCATTCGGCATTGCACTGAGGGGCTTGCCGGTCAGCGGCGCCATCCTCTCAAACGTTTCGAGCGCCACTTTCGGACCGGCGGAGCAGTTGACGCCGATGACGTCAACCGGCAGCTCATTCAGAATCCTGGTGAAGCTGTCGGTGCTGGTTCCGTCGCGCAGGCTGCCGTCGTCATTGACGGTTACCTGCGCCACGATTACCATTTCCTCTCCAGCCGTTTCCCTCGCGGCGAGAATGGCTTCCCGCAGTTCGCTAATATCGTAAAAAGTTTCGAGAACGATCAGGTCAACACCAGCACCGATCAAAGCCTCTGCCTGTTCGCGGAAGATTGCACGCGCTTCGGCGAAGGACATCGGTCCGAGAGGCTCGATTCGGGTGCCTAGAGGACCGATCGCACCCGCCACAAACGCTCGCTCACCCGCCGCTTCACGCGCCAGACGAACTCCCGCTTCGTTGATTGCCTTCAGCTTCTCAGCAAAGCCGTAGGCGGCCAGCCGCACGCGATTCCCGCCGAAGGTGTTGGTCTCCAGCACCTCGGCCCCGGCGCGCACATACTCCTGGTGAATCTCCTTCACCAGTTGCGGCGACGAGAGATTCAATTCATCGAAACAGCGGTTGATGAAGATGCCCTTGGCATACAGCATCGTACCCATTGCGCCGTCCGCCACGATGATTTTCGATTGCAGTTTGTTTCGGAACTCGGCAGCCCGAGTCTGAGTGATTGGTTCAACGGCAGTCATGGACACAAGTCGAAGATACGACGCCTCTTTTCTTCGAGATCTACCGATTGTAACCTGTCATTCCACCACCCGCCGCAGCGTAAGCGGCCTTCCGGCGCGCAGTTGCAGGTGTTCAGCAGCGCTTCCCTGATTCATACCGAGCTCGACATATCCGGAGCTTCCAAAGTAGGCGAAGCAGACGCCGGGAGGGGCCTGGCCGAACGTTGTATGAAACTCAGTGACCACGTGGCGTCCCGAAGCTACCTGAAATCCGGCGGCGGCCAGGGGGCCCGATTCGAAATTCGTGATTACGTTGCCGAAGCGATCTACGCTGAGAACTTTGCCGGACCAGACACCGGGCGCGAGTTCGGCCGGCAGCAGGTTTGGCAGCATTTCCACCCAGCCGCAGACGGGTCCCACATCCTCCGGACGTGCGGTACCCGCGGCCAGCGCACCTGCCACCGGCGCAAAGATGTCGCGTCCGTGGAATGTGCTGGAGGGCTGATTAGGCCATAAGCTTTTATTGACGACCTCACGGATGACAGCCTTCGGTTCGCGGCTCAGAACCAGGCTCAAAACGCCATTGTCGGGGGCTACGAAGGTATGCCCGCTTACCTGGGCGATGATGGCCCGGCGCGAAGTGCCGACCCCGGGATCGATGACCACCACATGAACGGTGCCGGGCGGAAAATAGGACGCCGCCTGCTCAATCGCATAGGCTCCCGCCTCAATTGAAAAAGGCGGGATCTCGTGTGAGATGTCTACGAGCGTTGCGTTAGGGCAGCGTGTGAGCAGAACGCCCTTCATGGTCCCCACGTAATGATCGGAGGTTCCGAAGTCGGTAGTCAGCGTAATTACGGGGCGGGAAAAAGAAGACGACATACGCTGCTAAAATTGTATTGAAGCCGCGTATTTCTGCCAGCCTCAGCCTCACACGCAAGCTCGGTTTAAGTTGAATCTTGCTGTACTTCGATCACAATGCGACCACGCCTGTTGCGCCGGAAGTTGCGGACGCAATGATAGCCGCGCTGCGCGAAGTGTACGGCAACCCCTCCAGTACGCACAGTCAAGGACAGGCCGCGCGCCAGCGGCTGGAAGCGGCACGAAGAACGATCGCCGAGGCATTAGGAGCCTCATCAGCCGAATTTGTTTTCACCAGCGGTGGTACGGAGTCGAATAATCTCGCGATCCTGGGAATCCTGAGAGCCCTGGCGGGCAAGCCCAGGCATGCGATAACAACCGCCATTGAGCATCCTTCCGTGCTCGAGTGTTTCCGCCAGTTGGAGCGCGAGGCTTTTGAAGTCTCGTATCTCCCGCCTGACAGGCACGGGATGATCGATCCTGGTGCTGTCGCAAACGCCCTGCAACCGCAGACGGCCCTTGTCTCGGTCATGCATGCGAACAACGAAGTGGGAACTGTGCAGCGCGTTGCCGCAATCGCGGCCCTGGTTCGCGAATGCCGCGCAGCCGGACAGGAGATCTATCTGCACTCGGACGGCGTGCAGGCGCTTGGCAAGGTCGGCCTCGACCTGGACGTCCTCGGTGTCGATCTGTATTCCGTTAGCGCACACAAAATCTATGCGCCGAAGGGCGTAGGCGGTCTGTATGTACGCAAAGGAACGCCGCTGCACGGTATCCAGTTGGGCGGCAGGCACGAACGGGAACGGCGTGCAGGAACGGAAAACGTACCCGGCGCGATTGCATTCGCTCGCGCAGTGGAGCTGTGCTCAGCGGATGAGCCGATTCGCTGTAGTACACTTCGCGACCGTTTTGAAGAGAGGATTCTTGCAATAGAAGGCGTAGAGAGGAACGGGCCATTGGCCGGCAGGTTACCCAATACCAGCAATCTGTTGTTCCACGGCATCTCGGGAGAGGCCTTGCTGATCGCGCTGGATATGCAGGGCATGGCAGTCTCGACCGGCTCGGCGTGCAGCAGCGGCTCAATTGAACCATCGCATGTGCTGCTTGCCATGGGCCGAACCGTGGACGAGGCACGTTCGAGCATCCGCTTCTCCTTTGGCCGGTACAACAGTGCGGAAGAAATCGATCGGCTCGCAGAGGTTGTAATCGCCTGCGCCGGCCGTCTCCGCAAAGCGAAAGCGCGCGAGGTGCAGCTTGTCTGAGGCAGCTCCCATTGCGGTTGCCATGTCGGGCGGCGTCGACAGTTCGGTGGTCGCCGGTCTTCTGCATCGTCAGGGAAATCGCGTTGTCGGCCTCACCATGCAGCTTTGGAATCAGCGAAGGCTGCCGGAACTAGCCCCGGAGGAAGGCGTGACCGGGCGCTGCTGCTCGCTGGACGATGTCTATGATGCGCGGTTTGTCGCATCAGTAATCGGTATTCCGTACTACGTCGTGAACTTTGAAGAACGGTTCGAGCAGCAGGTGGTTAAGCCGTTTGTAGAGGACTATCTCGCCGGGCGCACGCCGATTCCATGCACGTTGTGCAACAACTTCATCAAATTCGACCAGTTTCTCGAGATGGCGGATGGTGTCGGAGCCGATAAAATCGCGACCGGCCATTATGCTCGCCTGGGCTTCGATGACAAGACAGGCCGCTACCAGATGCGCACAAGCGTGGACGCAGGTAAGGATCAGACATATTTTCTCTTTGGCCTTACGCAAGAGCAACTCGCGCGAACGCTGTTCCCCCTTGGCGGAATGGTGAAGACACAGGTTCGCGACCTGGCGAAAGAACTGCGGCTTCCGGTGGCGGAGAAGCACGATAGCCAGGAAATCTGTTTTGTACCGAACGGCGATTACGCAGCATTCATCGACGCATATTTCAAGGAGCAGGGCCTTGATCCGGCAGCCACGCAAGGCGAGATCGTCGACTCCGAAGGGAAGCACCTCGGCCGGCATTCCGGAGCTCACCACTTCACCGTCGGGCAGCGGCGAGGATTGCGCATTGCCGCAGGCGAGCCGCTTTACGTAATTGCGACTGAGCCGTCTTCTCAACGAGTGATCGTGGGCCGCAACGAGCAGTTAATGCGCAGCTCTCTTTTTGCCCGTGAGGTGAACTGGCTGTCTATCGCGCCGCCGGCGGAGCCGCGCCGCGCCCGGGTGAAAATCCGAAACAAGCACGTCGCGGCGGAGGCGACGCTGCAGCCTACTTCCAATCCCATCCGCGTCGAAGTCCGCTTCGACCAACCACAGCGCGCAGTGACACCAGGCCAGGCGGCTGTCTTCTACGACGGTGATCTGGTGCTCGGCGGTGGGTGGATCGAATAAACTCCTGATTTGGCTCAACGCAAGAATTGGCTACAAATCCGTGCGGAGTACTCGGTGGCTGCCGCGCTTTTGGGGTGTCTTCGGCATCTTCCCCTCCCGGCAGCGCGGCGGGCGGCTATGGCGGCGGCTCGCCTGCTTGACATTGCGTTGCCGAAGCTCCGCCGCGTCGCTCTGATCAATCTGTCGTTCGCATTCCCTGCCCTGGACAACGCTGCACGGAACCGGATCGTCGATGGTGTTTTTCGAAGCATCGCCCGGCTTCTGGTTGCGATGGCGCGCTTTCCCGATCTCAACCACAGCAACATCTCTCAGTGGATCGGCTATGAAGGCCTCGAGCATTATCTGTGCGCGAAACAGAAGGGCCGCGGCGTCCTGATCGCAACAGCCCACCTGGGCAACTGGGAGCTAAGCGCGTTTGCGCATGCCCTCATGACGGAAGCGATGAATGTCATGGTGCGTCCGCTTGATAATCCGTTGATTGATGAGCTGGTGGAGACGCGGCGCACGCTCTCCGGTAATCATCTGATCTTCAAAAAGGACGCCGCGCGTACCGTTCTACGCGCGTTGAAGAATGAGGAAGCGGTTGGCATCCTGATCGACCAGAACGCGGCACTCGCGGAAGGCGTTTTCATCCGGTTCTTTGGCAAGTACGCATCGGCCGCATCGGCCTTTGTCAAGCTGGCCCATCACTCTCAGACGCCGGTGGTACCCGGTTTTGCGCTATGGGACGAACCATCGCAGCGCTACATTTTGCGTTTTTATCCTGAGGTGCCCATGACCGGCGATGAACTGGCCGACACGCAGCGCATTCACACTCAATTTGAAGAGATCATCCGGCAATATCCAGACCAGTGGATGTGGATTCATCGCCGCTGGAAGACGCGGCCACCCGGCCAACCGCCGCTGTATTAGAACGATTCGCCCCCCGAGTGCGGCCGTGCGATGGGACGCTGATCCAGGCCGGTTACGGCTATCACCACTCCGTCAAGAGAAGCCGGAATAGAGATTGGCCCTTCATAACTCAGGTATTTCTTGCCGTCACTGCTGGTGAAGTATTGCAGATGGATTCCGAACGCGGCATCCATCTGCTGCACGGTCCCTCGCACGCGTATGCAGCGCGTCGCCAGATTCTCATCGATCACAGACAGGCCCTGCTGCAGGACAAACGATCTCACAGCCTCCATATCGCCAGGTTCGGCACTGGTTATGCCGCCGGCATCCTCGCGCGAAACCGGCTTGAACTCTCCGGAGAGCAACTGTTTTTCGATATCCGGCAGACCCTCGCGATGCCGCACCAGGATCGTTGCCGTCATGAGGTGGCCTGGATCAGCAGGCGCGACGGTTTGCTCCGCCGCGCGCCGCTTCGGTGCGCTGCCTGGAATTTCGACACGCGCTGCGCTCATACGAACTCCTTTACTGACTGGATCCGCTGCCGCTGCCACCTGTTGTTGACGACAGCATGTTCAGAATCGCCGTGCCGTTCGGACTTCCCAATCCGGTACAGGCATCCCAACCCGCTCCTGCACTGTAATAGCCGAGATTGCTGTCGTCGTTGTTGCCGCTCGTGATGTCCTGAAACACCGATTCGCCAAGCCCATACAACTTAGGATTCAGGAACCCGACCGGTGTCCCAAGCTGCTGGTTAAGCAGAGCGACCAGGGCAGCCCAGAGAGGCGCCACCGCGCTTGTCCCGCCCACTATTTGAGCCTGCCCGTCGACTAGTACGTTGTAGCCAGTGGAAGGATCTGCGTTCCCGGCCACATCCGGAACGCCTCGGCCGACGAAATTCGCTTCAGGTTGAAGTGGCACGCCCGCCGAGCTTTGATAGCTCGGCAGCGCAAACACGATACTCACGCCGCCACCCGTAGCGCCTTCGTTGTTTGCGATCTCGTTCCAAACCACCTCCGAGGCGATCGCGTTGCTTGATGCCTGGAGAGTAGTCCCGCCGCAAGCCAGAGCGTATGGACTCGATGCCGGAAAATCGACGTGCAGTTTGCCGTCGCCTGCGCCGTCAGTCGACCCGTTGTCGCCCGCGGCGACGGTCACCGTGACGCCCAGCGTGGCGGCGTCCTGCAAAGCAGCATTCATCGCTGTCTGGGATTGCTGCGTCCACGAATCCTCAGGTCCGCCCCAACTGATGGAGACAACCGAAGGCTTTCGCGTGGTGTCATGCACAGCGTTCGTGATCGCATCGATGAACCCCTGATCCGTATTGGGCGCGAAGTAAACTGCGATATTCGCCCCGGGCGCAATCGATCCGGCAACTTCGATATCCAGCATCACCTCGCCGTCTGCTTGCGAGCCAGGCGAGTTGACTCCACCATCTACCGAGACGGCGGTAACGCTCGGGGTCGGCACGCCTAGCCCACTGAAATAAGTCTCGAGATCGGTCGTGCTGTACCCGCCGCCTAACTCGATAATGCCAATGGTTTGCCCGCTGCCGTTGACACCCGTCGGATAGTTGTATAGCGCGGCAACCTGCGGCGGGTTGAATGTTGTGGAAGTCGCAGCCCCTGCGGCAGCGGGCCGTGAGCGAAAATGGGCCCTCGCTACCGGGCGGCTATCCAGCCCGAGCACCGCGATGACCACGCCTTCCAGCTCAGACGGGATAGTGAGCGGTCCGGTTCTTCCCCGAAATTTTTCACCGGTTCTCGGCTGGAAATAAAACAAGTTTGTGCCAAATGCTTTTTCCAGCGCGGCGGTGGTTCCGGCCAGCAGCACCTGGCGCTTGCGAATACTAATGTCTGCGACAGTCAGCTGGAACTCGTGCGCAAATCTTTCGATCAGTGCAGTATCTTTCGCATCAGCACCATACCGATGCGGAAACTCGTCGTGCGTCACGCGAACCACTCGAGCGTGATCCATGCCTACCGCTGGATGGCCTCCCCTGCGTCGCAGAATCAGCGTCACAAGCACTGTTTCCTTCGGTTCGACCGCACCCACCTGCTGTGCATTCAGTGGGGCGGGCCTATGACTGCCGGGTAAGGTCACTCTTTTTTCAAAGGGCATCCGCCGCTGTTCCTCCTCGGTTTTGAATCGCAGCGACCAGTGTATCCCCTGATCCATTGGAGACAACAACTGTGCGTAGTACGATCGTGACTAAAAGAGTAGACGCGCACCCAGGGGCAACCCAAACGTCCTCTGCGCTGAAGCAAAAGCGCACGACAAATCTCTGACTGCGTACAATGTGCCCGAGTGACCATTGCAAATGAAATTGAGATCCGCCAGCTTTCCGCATTGAGTGAATTCGCCGAAGCAGTGCGGTTACAGCGCGAGATTTGGGGCTTCGACGATGTCGAACTGTTGCCTCGTCGTTTGTTTGTCGTTGCCAGTAAGATTGGCGGCCAAGTGCTTGGCGCCTTTGACGGCGCCAAAATGGCCGCGTTCTGCCTTTGCATCCCCGGATTGAAGCCGGGGGCAAATATTACCTCCACAGCCACATGTTGGGGGTTCTGCCTGAATACCGCAATCTAGGGCTGGGCAGGATGATGAAGCTGAAGCAGCGCGAATATGCACTTCGCAGTGACGTCGACCTGATCGAGTGGACCTTCGATCCGCTCGAACTCAAAAACGCGTTCTTCAATATCGAGCGGCTCGGTGCCATCGTGCGCCGGTACGTGCATAACCAGTACGGAACCACGTCCAGTCACTTGCACGGCGGACTGCCGACAGACCGTCTTGTTCCGGAATGGTGGATACGATCGCGCCGTGTAGAAGAGCTGTTGTCGCGCGGGCTGCTGGAACACGGCAACGTCGAGGCAAGAATCTCCGTACCTGCCGACATCGCCGCCATTCGTCAGCAGGCGCCGGATAAAGCTCGCGAAATCCAGCGGCAGATCGCAGCCCGCTTCGACGAGTTGTTCCGATCGGAGCTTGCCGTTATCGGATTCGAGAAGACCGGGTCTGCTGGGACATACTTGTTAGGTCGATGGGAATCAGAGTAGAGCGAATTATTCTGCGGCACATCCGCATGCCGCTTGTGCATTTCTTCGAAACTAGCTTCGGCCGCACCTTCGAGCGCGACATCATTCTGGTGGAAGCCGTCGCGGACGGTGTTTCGGGATGGGGCGAAGTCACGGCCGGCGAAAATCCTTTCTATAACGAGGAGTGGACCGGTTCCATCTGGCCGCTGCTGATTGACTACGTTGCGCCGCGTATTCTCCACCACACCTTCGAGTCTGCGGCTGGCGTGGCGGCGCGCACCGCACACATCCGGGGACACAACATGGCGCGCGGCGGGATGGAAGCGGCCGTCTGGGACCTGGAAAGCCGCCTCAAAAATGAACCGCTCTGGAAAACAATTGGCGGGGGCGCGCGTAAGGAGATCCCCTGTGGCGTCTCGATTGGCATTCAAGACTCCGTCGAGCAATTACTCGAAAAGATCGAGCGAGAGCTTTCAGCCGGCTACCAGCGGATCAAGATGAAGATTAAACCCGGCTGGGATGTCGACGTGATCCGCCGGGTACGCGAGCGCTTTCCGGAAATCAAGTTGATGGCAGATGCGAATTCGGCCTACACGCTGAACGATCTCGACCATCTCAAGAAGCTCGACGAGTTCTACCTCATGATGATCGAACAGCCGCTCGCGCATGATGACATCATCGACCATGCGGTCCTTCAGGCGGCGCTCGAGACGCCCATCTGCCTGGACGAATCCATTCGCTCGGCTCATCACGCGGAACAGGCGATCCGGCTCAAAGCCGGTCAAATCATCAATATCAAGCTTGGCCGGGTGGGTGGGTTCGCGGAGGCAAAGCGCGTCCACGACGTCTGCGAGGCCAACCTCATTCCGGTGTGGTGTGGCGGCATGCTCGAATCCGGTATAGGCCGCGCTCACAATATCGCGCTCTCCACCTTACCCGATTTCGTTCTGCCCGGTGATGTTTCGGCAAGCAAGCGCTATTGGAAGCAAGACATCATCACGCCGCCGGTTGAGGTCACACCCGACGGCACCATCCTGGTTCCCGATGGCCCCGGCTTCGGATTTGATTTGGATCTCGATTACTTGGAATCGATTGTGCTTCGCTGTGAGCGACTCGAATAGAACTTAATCGTATTTTCATCCGAAAGCAGCACTTTTACGGGTATCCTTGGTGAATATATGCTGAACCCAGGGATTTTCCGCGAGTACGACATTCGCGGAATTGCTGATGAAGAGTTACGCGACGATGATGTTGAAGTTCTCGGGCGCGGACTCGCAACCTATCTCATTCGCCATAGCGGGCGCACAATTTGTCTGGGTCGCGATTGCAGGCTTAGCGGAGAGCGTCTGCAGGCCGCATTGCTGAAAGGCCTTCTGGCTGCCGGAGCCCGGGTGCTGGACATTGGCGTCGTGCCCACGCCGGTGCTATATTATTCTGCCGTTCATTTCAAAGCCGATGGCGCCATAATGATCACCGGCAGCCACAATCCACCCGAGTACAACGGCTTCAAGACCGTCTGCGGAAGCGGCACTCTGCATGGCGAGCATATTCAGGCAGTCAGAAAGTTGATTGTGAATGGCGACTTCGAATCGGGAGAAGGCTCTCACGAAAAAGTGGATGCAGTCACTCCGTATGTCGACGAGATAGCCGGACAATTTTCGTTCGAGCGTAAGGTGAAAGTAATCTTTGATGCCGGCAACGGCACTGCCGGGCCCGTGCTGCAGCGCATTCTTGAGAGGCTGAATGTCTCGGCGACGGAACTTTTTTTCGAAATGGACGGCCATTTCCCGAATCACCACCCCGATCCGACGGTGCTTTCGAACCTCAAGCATTTGCAAGCAGCGGTCGCAACACAAAAGGCGGAGCTTGGCATCGCCTTTGACGGCGACTCGGATCGTATCGGCGCCGTAGACGAACACGGGTCCGTTATCTACGGCGACATGCTTCTGCTGATCTTCGGCCGCGAAATTCTGTCGCGCAAACCGGGCGCGACGTTCATTGGCGAAGTCAAATGCTCGCAAGTTCTGTATGACAAGCTTGCTGAGTTCGGCGGCCGTCCCGTTATGTTCAAAACCGGGCACTCCCTGATCAAAGCCAAGATGAAGGAAGAGAAAGCCGAGCTGGCGGGCGAGATGTCGGGACACATGTTCTTCGCCGATCGCTACTACGGTTATGACGACGCGATCTATGCGGCCTGCCGGTTACTCGAAATTGTTTCGAAATCGGGCCGCCCGTTATCGCATCAGCTCGACGGAATACCGAAGCTTGTTTCCACGCCGGAGCTGCGGGTCGATTGCGCGGATGACAAAAAGTTCCAGGTTGTCGAGAAAGTCGCGGACATCGTTCGCCGTCATCATCCGGTTATCGACGTCGATGGCGTGCGGGTGCCGTTCGAACACGGTTGGGGACTCGTTCGCGCCTCGAATACGCAGCCCGTTCTGGTCATGCGCTTCGAAGCGTCCTCCGATCAGCGCCTCGACGAATACCAGCGCGAGCTGGAAGGAATCGTCGAAAAGGCGAAGGAAGCTGTAGGAGCCTGAGCTGAGGTAGTCGGGCCCGCGGAAACGCGGGCGCCCAACTTAGTCATCAGCTCTTCCAGAAGCACCCCAATCCTTCGGCGATGAGTTGCCTCCATTGCCCACCTTCTTTCCGGAGCACCTTCATATCCCCACCGCTGCACATCGGCCCACAGTTGTCGTTCATTGACACAACAGCAATAGTTTTCTCGGGATTGAAGCCGACGGCGGACAACTCGACAATGCCCGGAAAGTTTTGATGATTACGCATATATCTTCCCAGTGCAGAAGAAGGTCTCCAGAACCTGCCCGCAAACTCCGTTTCGGGAGCAAGTTCATAAGGCTTATCCACGGTGAAGAGGCGCGACAGGTTCCATCTGGATCGATTCACTCGCTCATAATCGCCTAACGCTAGAGCGACGAGGGCGCTGTACTCGGGACTGGGCTTAACACAATCTCCGGGTGGCAACGGGGAGTAAGGAACCGTCTTCTGTCTGATGATGACCGAGGCTGCCTCTGTATAGGCGCGATTTTCGCGCAGAATCACCGCGTAGACCCTGTATGCCTCCGCGTCCGTATAGACCTTGGTGGTGCTCAAAACGGAATATGGAACGCCGGAGGAAGAGTTGCACAGGCTAACAACAACCAAGATGATCGAGAGACTGGAACTCTTCGTGAATGGCACAAGCCCACCCGGATGTATTGATCGATCCTTACGTGACACAGCGATCAGGAGTAGAGACACCAATCCTGGCTGCGCAGTTCCCGCCGGATCAGGTTTCGTTCACGGACCATTCGAGATCCATGCACGGTTCAGCGACCCAGGGATGTCATGCATGGGAGACCAGCTTAAACCCGAGAAGCTCGCGAAAATCGTCGAAGCACTCTGGATAAACCCAATGCAATTGGTAACCGTCGACGCCGGGTTGAGGAACACAAGTCATCCCTTGTGCTGTGCATTGGGTGATGAACTCGGGTTCCGGGGTTTCCTTCGAAGGAATCGCTGTCACATAGCCCTCGTGCAGGATCTCAGGACCGTCAAAGTTCGCGAACTCCGCCCAACATCCACTGCAATGGTCGTGATCGCATTCTGGACTTAGCGCTGTGTAGGTGTCCAACCTGAACGTTGCCTTTTCAAGGTACTCGATGTTCGCGTAGCGCCAGTCTTCCTTCAAGCTCATCCCATTGGCCCTAGTTTCACAGTGTATTTGTCCCCATCAGACCACGTCACCTGCACGACCCCATCGACGTTCGCAAGGAGACAATCCCGGACCGCAACGATATTCATCTCATAAAAATACAACTGCAAGTTGTGCGTCAGCATGCTTGTGGCTACGGCTTGCCAGGGTTCCGGCGCATTAAACCCTCAGCGTTTTCGGACAGCGAGATGAACTCTCTGGCTGGATAGATCCGCTTTGTTGCCAAGGATTTACTAGTTCTTGGGCCCTACATTCTCCGTGCGCCCCGCAAGCGGCTTCACAATGGGCCCACCGCAAACGCCTACGCCCGTATTCAGCAACGCATTCAAAAGATTGAACAGCACAGCGTAAACCACCTGCTCCGTCACAGGCTGCCGCCCTGGCATACGGAAGCCGCCCGGCAGTTCCTTGGCGATTTGCAAACGAACGGCGTGCGGCAGGGCGCGTCCACGCCGGTCACGCTGGTTGGCGAGCGAAAGAGGGGTTTGCAGTATGCTGCCGGATTTACCGTCGACGTAAAACTGGCAGCGTGAAAACCAACCGAGATTTCCCGGGTCGGCGGCGTCGAACAGCAGCAGCGGAGCCTGTCTGTCGGTAGCCGCTAAATCTACAGACATCACTCGCTGGTGATCTTCAATCTTGAATTCAAATCCGGCTTGCTTGGCAATATTCCCGATAAGATCGGGGTCCAATTCCAGCAGCAAATATTTATTTGGTCCAGCCTCGAGAACTTGCATTGGCCAATTACATTCTAGCCATGTGTCTCTGCGGCAAGCGTACCCCGAAGATTTGCGGCATGTTTCCGGTAAATCTCGTGATCGCCCTCGCTGAACTGCACGAATTTCACAACGCGGACGGTCCCGGCATGGTGCTGCAGCCATGCTGCAGCGCTTTTTAATGCGATTTCGGCGGCTGCTTCGATGGGATAGCCGTAGATTCCGGTGCTGATGGACGGGAAACTGATCGTTTTCACGTCGCGCTCCGCGGCAAGATTCAGGCAGGTCGTGTAACAGGATGCAAGCAGTTCGGGCTCGCCGTGCCTGCCGTCGCGATACCGGGGTCCAACGGCGTGAAAAACGTATTTCGCCGGCAACTTCCCGGCGCCCGTTGCCACCGCGCTCCCGGTCTCGCAATGGCCGATGGCGCTTCGAATCTCATCCAGCTCGTGCATGATCTCCGGACCGCCAGCGCGATGGATGGCGCCATCCACCCCACCGCCGCCCGCAAGCTGCGAGTTGGCCGCGTTCACGATGGCGTCCACCGCGATGGTGGTGATATCGCCTTTCAGCAGTTGAAGCTGGCAAAGACCAATTCGGATGACAAGCTCGGACCCCATAGAGCGAAGCTAGATCGACGCCGCAATAGCATCCAGCAGGAACGCCACGTTCTCCTCCGTCGCCAGCGGACCCATGGTGCCGATACGAAGGATCTTGCCGGCAAGCTGGCCCAGCCCTCCCGCGATCTCAATATTGTATTTCTGCAACAGTGCTTCACGCAGCTTCGCTTCGTCTACGGAATCCGGAGGAGTGACGGTGGTGACGTGCCAGATTCTCTCGTCCGCACGCTTTACCAGAAGTTGGAAGCCGAGGCGCTGCAGTCCTTCGACAAGCTTCTCGCCTGCGCGGCGGTGCCGCTCCCATCGATTCTGCAGCCCTTCCTCTTCGATTACCGCGAGCCCCTGGTGCATGGCGTAATAGAGCGGCGGTGAGGGCGTGTGCTGGTACACGTGCGGCGGCTCGAAGTATTTCGACATGACTGCGAGATCCAGATACCAGCTAAAAGGCAGCTCCGCCCGCTTCTCGACGCGTTCCCAGGCTCTGGGCGAAACCGCAATAGGCGACAGGCCGGCCGGGCAGCTTAAACCCTTCTGCGAGCAACTGTACGCCACATCGATTCCCACGGCATCCATCTCCACCGGCATAGCACCGAGCGATGTGACGCAATCAGCAATAACCAGCGTATTCACTGCGCGCGCCGCAGCAGTAATGTTCCGGCCGGATTGGTACGCGCCGGTCGAGGTCTCCGCCTGTACAAAGCCGACAACGTCCGGCCGCTCACGCTCAATGAAGTCCTGCGCCTCAGCAGCCGTGAAGATCTCACCCCAGGGTTTCTCCAGGCGCACGACCACTGCGCGCTGCCTCTGGCCCATTAAGGTCATGCGATCGGCGAAGTGGCCCGCCGCAAAAATCGCGAACTTTGAGCCCGGCGTGACGAAGTTCACCACGGCGGCTTCCATAGCCGCGCTTCCGCTCCCCGGAACCATGAACACTTTCTCGCTGTTCGTTCCGAGGGCCTGCCGCAAGCCGGCCTGGATTTCCGCCATGATCTCCAGGAAGTACGGATCGCGCATGCCTACAATCGGCTGCGCCATCGCTTCATATGCCCTGGGGTCCACCATGGAGGGGCCGGGACCATACATGAGGCGCTTTGGCGGCGCGATGCGCTTTGTCTCTGTAGCCAGCATGTTTTCAAAGTATCAGGATCGCGACTGCCCAGCAGTTCAACTCAGGCTACTCTACTCGCTTTCGAGGCTGGTTTCGGCCCATTCCACCGAGGAGACTTCGGCACAGGTTCTTAGCTGTTCAACCAGCTCTTCGAGCAGCACATTCTCCCGATTGCTGGCTTCAACCACCGCCTGAACAAACGTGTCATCGGTATCGCTGGCATCGTCGGTTCGCAGTTCGCGCAGCAGAAGGGGCCGTTCGGCGAGAGCCCGAATTATGAGATCACGGACGTGATGTTCGGCAACCGCCGGACACGTCACCCTAATCCGGTACAGGACCGCTTCACTGATTCGCGCAAGCGAACGTTTATCGATGAAACGTGAGACCGGCCGCAAGATGAGATTGATGCCCACCAGTAGAGCCGTCACGAACACGGCAACCAACAGTTGGCCCGCGCCGGCACACGCGCCCACCGCGGCGGAACACCACAACGTTGCGGCGGTATTGAGTCCTCGAATACTGCCGCCCTCTTTCATGATGGCGCCCGCTCCCAGAAACCCGACTCCCGAGATGACATACGCGATGATATTCGTCGTAGTGGGGCCGGCTATGGTCGCGCCCAAGTCGACAAATGCGGCCGCACCAAAACAGACTAGGGTGTTGGTGCGCATACCCGCCGCGCGCTGCCGCCACTGTCGTTCGGCGCCAATGATGGAGCCCAGGAAAAGTGCAAGGATCAGCCGGGGATAAGTAGGCTGTTCAAGAAGGGGAACCCGAGATGTCCACCACTGCAGCCACGGATTCACCATGGAAAGATATGGTGGGCCCTAGAGAACTCGAATCTCTGACCTCTACCGTGTCAAGGTAGCGCTCTAACCAACTGAGCTAAGGGCCCGCGGGCGTGTAATCTCCAACATACCACGCACACTTAGCCTGAACGTTACCTTCCCATACCGCGGTGTCCCGATACAGAATCAATAGATTATGCCAACCGCATTGATTACCGGCGCATCCATAGGCCTTGGGCGCGAATTCGCCCGGATCTGTGCCCGCGACGGTCTGGATGTTGTACTTACCGCCAGATCGGAACCGCAGCTCGAAAGCCTGGCCGATGAAATCCGGCGCGAGACCGGGCGAACGGCGGTCGTCCTCGCCAGGGATCTGTCGTACCCGGCTGCGCCCCGCGAAATCTTTGACGATCTCGGGGGCCGGGGCATCGCCATCGACGTTCTCATCAACAATGCGGGATTCGGGCTGAACGGACTCTCCTGGCAACTGCCCTATGACGAATGCATGAAGATGATCCAGGTCAATATCACCGCCCTCACCGCTTTGACCCGCCTGTTTCTTCCCGTCTTTGTTCAACGGCGCAGCGGCCGTATTCTCAACATCGCCTCCACCGCCGCGTTCCAACCCGGGCCCCTCATGGCGGTGTACTACGCAACAAAGGCATACGTCCTTTCGTTTTCCGAAGCCATCCACAACGAGGCTCGCGATTTCGGCGTCACCGTTACTTGCCTGTGTCCCGGAGCCACGAAGACAGAGTTCGACAAACGCGCGGGAATGGCGAACAGCAGGTTGTTCACGAGCGGCCGTGCAATGGATGCGGCAACGGTTGCGCAAATCGGCTACGACGCGATGATGGAAGGCAAGCCGGAAGTGATTGCCGGAGGCCTCAACGCGCTGATTGCCTTCTCCACGCGCTTTGCTTCACGGCAGACGACGGCATCCATCGCGCGCCGTTTCCAGGAAAGCGCATAACTGACGCGACGAATTGCCAGCCTGCGCGAAACTGGAGTTACCCTGTTCGCGCATGATACATCGCAAGCGGTCCCGCACCGCCGGGAAAGTCGATTTATTACTCCTGTGAGCCGGTCCGCGCTTGTTGAAAGCGCCTTCGAGCATTTCCGCTCACGGCGCATGGCACTCTTTGAGAAAACGTTCCGGATTTCATCTGAGACCCGCGTGCTCGACGTGGGAGGCTCGCCCGAAATCTGGCGGTATGCCCGTGTTCGTCCGTCTTTGACGCTCATGAATCTCCCTAGCGCCCTCGTTGCGAACACTGGCGAACTAACACAGGTTGCCGGCGACGGGCGCATGTTACCATTCCGCGATGGCGCCTTCGATATTGTGTTTAGTAATTCGGTTATCGAGCACGTCGGCACACGCCAGGATCAGCAGAGCTTCGCAAGCGAGGTCGCCCGAGTCGGCCGCCATTACTGGATCCAGACTCCCAATCGCCGCTTCCCCATTGAACTGCACCTCATGATGCCGCTGGTTCACAGGCTGCCGAAGCCCCTGGCACGTGCCATCGTAAAGCGCTTCACCGTCTGGCAGCTGCTGGAAAAACCGACGGAACCGCAGCGCGCCTTCTACATCAACCATTTCCTGAACGAGCTCAACCTGCTCGATGCCGGTACCCTGCAATCGCTCTTCCCCGCAGCGCGCATCCTGACCGAACGTACTCTGGGTTTAGCCAAGTCCTTGATAGCGGTTCGAACCTGAAATTCACGAGCCATGCAGCGCGATTCCGGCCGGGCGCCGTTAGGTGAACTCGCTATCCTCTTCCTGAAACTCGGGACGCTCGCCTTCGGGGGGCCGGCGGCTCATATCGCCATCATGCGGCAAGAAGTCGTGGACCGCCGAAAGTGGCTGACCGATGCCGAATTTCTTGACCTGCTGGGCGCTGCCAACCTCATTCCCGGCCCAAGCTCTACAGAATTGGCAATTCACATCGGTTTCAGAAAGGCCGGCTGGATGGGCCTGGTCCTCGCCGGAGTTTGCTTTATACTTCCCGCGGCGCTGATCGTGCTCGGTCTCGCTATGCTGTACCAGCGCTGGCACACGCTTCCACAGGTTGCAGGCGTGATGTACGGCGTGAAGCCGGTGGTGGTTGCCATCGTCCTCCAAGCCCTGCGGGCCTTGGCGCTCTCCGCGCTACGAACCAAAGCGTCGCTGGCGGTTGCGTTCGTCGGGTTCGCGTTGGCCTCCGCCGGCGTGCATGAACTGGTCGTCCTCATAGGCTGTGGGTTGCTGCTGCTTCTGATTCGCAGCATCAAAGCCGGCCAGCCGTCTGTATTGCCGCTCTTTATGCCCGCGGCCATTCCGAAGCCCCGCTGGGCCGTCCTTGCAGTTACTTCCCCTCTGCTCGCCTCGCACAGCCTGTGGCGGCTCTTCCTGGTGTTTCTGAAGATCGGGTCGGTCGCATTCGGCAGCGGTTACGTCCTGCTTGCGTTCCTGAAATCAGACCTGGTGGACCGCCTCCATTGGCTGACAAGCCGGCAATTACTCGATGCTGTGGCGGTCGGACAAATTACTCCCGGCCCCGTCTTCACGACCGCGACGTTCATCGGCTATCTGCTCGCCGGCATCCCCGGCGCACTCCTCGGCACTATCGCGATCTTCCTGCCTGGATTCCTTTTCGTCTCTATCAGTGGTCCGCTGATCCCCAAAATCCGCCAGTCACCGGCTGCCGCGGCGGCGCTGGATGGCGTCACCGTTGGGTCGCTGGCGCTAATCGCCTGGGTTCTCGTTGCGCTTGGCCGCGCCGCATTAGTCGACCTATGGAGCATTGCTCTCGCACTGGCCTGCATCCTTCTCCTCTTTCGCTTCCGCATAAACTCCGTGTGGCTGATTCTGGCCGGCGGCACACTGGGCGCCCTGCTGTCTCTGCGCGGTTGAGCCGGCTATATCGATACCCGCAACTTTTCGGTTGCGTTTCTCGAAAACATTGAGCTAGTATGCAACCTGGAGGTTGCATGTGATTACATCCGAACTGAGCAAGATTGAGCGGTCCGTCATCGTCGCCGCTCCCCGTAGCCGCGTCTGGCGCGCACTCACGAACGTCCGGGAGTTCTGCAGGTGGTTTTCGGCGGAGACGGCCCATCCGGAGGGCTCCTTCCAACCCGGTGTGCGCGTCCGCCTGGTCTCTACCGCCGAGACGTGTAGCGGGTCCGTCTTTTTCGTTGAGATCGAAGAGATGACTCCCGAACAGATCTTTTCGTGGCGCTGGCACCCGGGCACGGTGCAACCGGACGTCGACTATTCGAATGAACCAATGACCCTCGTTACCTTCCTGCTCGAAGATGCAGCCGCGGGCACAAAAGTGACCGTCACCGAAAGCGGCTTCGATCGCCTTTCGCTGGCTCGTCGCGCAGGCGTGTTCGAAGGGAACAGGGCTGGCTGGGATCATCAGATGAATGCGCTCGAAAAGTATCTGCGTGAAGCCGCGTAGCCTGCCGTTCAAAACTTCCGCCGCCGTATTTAGCGCTCTGGGCGACGAGACTCGCCTGCGCCTTGTGGCTCGCCTCTCCGCGGGCGAGCCGCTTTCGATCACACAACTCGCATTCGGAACGAATCTCACGCGTCAGGCTGTCACCAAACACCTGCATGTGCTTGCCCATGCCCGGTTGGTCCACCACCGCAAACAGGGGCGCGAGCAGCTTTGGACATTCGATCCTCAAAAAATCCAAGACGCCCGCCGCATGCTCGATCGCATTGGGCAGGAATGGGAATCGGCGCTGTCCCGGCTCAAAGCGATCGTCGAAAGCGATGACGGAGGGTGAGCGTGCTGTAACGTAAGCAGATATGCGATTCACGCGGATCTCCGCCTGTCTGCTGCTTTTCTTCTGTGCGCTGCCGGTCCTCTCACAACAACCACCGCCAAGCCGGCATCTCTTCTTTCGTGTAGTTGTCGGAAAGGAGTTCGCTCAACCGGTTTCAGGCCGCCTCCTGATCTTCCTCAAGACCGGAACAGGCGCGGCGGAGGTCGACACGAGTCCTTTCAGGCCAACGGAGGTGTCCGTAGCCGCAAAGGAGATCCAAGACATCGCACCGGGCGAAGCCGTGGAGATCGATACGGATGACATCGCGTATCCCTCCGGCTTCTCGCGTCTGCCATCCGGCGACTACCAGGCGCAAGCCGTCGTTGATGTAAATCATTCCTATGATTACAGCGGCCGCTCTCCGGAGGATCCCATCAGCGAGGTAACTCCGCTCGTGCACTTTTCGCCTGCGGCTTCTCCTGAACCGACGCTTGTATTGACGCAAACCGCACCGGCGCGCACGCGAACGAAATCATCTGACAGCCAGTCCGCGGCAGCGATCCACACCGAGGACTTCATCAGCCCTGTTCTCTCCCGGTTTTGGGGCCGTCCCATTCACATGCGCGCTTTGGTTGTTGAGCCGCCTGGCTACGGCAATCAGCCGAATCAGCACTATCCGGCGGTGTACTTCACGCACGGATTCGGCGCACGTTTCGATTACCTGCGGGCCAACGGCGAGATGCTCTTCAGGCGGATGAATGACAACAAAATGCCGCGCATGCTCTGGATCCTGCTCGATGAATCGAGCCCGAGCGGTACTCACGAGTTCGCAGACTCGGCCAACAACGGGCCGTGGGGCCGCGCGCTGACCACCGAGTTCATTCCTTACCTCGAATCTCGCTATCGCCTCGACCCCCGGCCGGGCGCGCGATTTCTGAATGGCCACTCCTCAGGCGGCTGGGCCACTCTGTGGCTGCAGGTCACCTATCCGAAAATTTTCGGCGGAACGTGGTCCACCTCGCCCGATCCCAGCGACTTTCACGACTTCACGGGACCCGACCTATATGCCCCGCACGCCAACGTTTATCACCGGCCGGACGGATCACCCTACCCGCTCGTTCGCATGAATGGAAAGCCGGTCGCGACTCTCGAGGAGTTCGCTCGCCTCGAATCCGTACTGGGCTCCTACGGCGGGCAGCTTGCTTCGTTTGAATGGGTCTTTTCGCCCAGAGGTTCCGACGGGCGTCCGCTTCAGATGTTCGATCGCGTGACCGGCGATGTGCACCCGGACGTGGTGGAGGCTTGGAAAAAGTACGACATCTCGCGCATCTTGTCCACCCGCTGGCGCACACTCGCTCCAGATTTGAATGGCAAGATCCACCTTATCGTCGGCACCGCCGATACCTTTTACCTTGACGGCGCCGCACACAAGCTGAAGGCTACGTTGGACTCGCTCCATGCGGACGCCGAAGTGAGGTTTATCGAAAACCGCACCCACTTCGATCTCTACAAGGTTGGGAGTGATTCGCAAGGCCTGTTCGACCAGATCGCCCGGCAAATGTATCAGAGCTGGCAAGCAAGCTCGCGGAGCGCCCATGCGGCTCCCACAGGCCCGGCGGGTAAGCTTACACCCACAGCGCCGTAAGCGAAATCGCAATACCGATCACGGCTGAAGCGACGCTCCCGAGAAACAGCGGCCGGCGCCTCGTGAGAATCGAGAGCGAGGCAACCACGATTGCGACTTCGAGAAAAACTTCTCCGAAGTGGAACCGGTCCGCCTCGTTTCCTGCCTTGTCGCGTTCTTTTTCGAAATCGCGCGCCTTCTCCTGAATCTCCGCGGACTGCGTTTTGTACTTGTTCGAATCCTGTGCGTACTTATTGACCGCCGCCGGATTGGCCTTCACTTCCGCCAAAGTGTCGCCCGTCACTTGGGCGACATAGCGCCGGATGTCCTTCGCCTGGTAATACGCCCATTGATCCGAAGCGAGTTGCTGATTCAACAATTTCTCCGTGTTGAAATGCGTCCCCAGGACGGACACGATAGCAAGCAGTGCTGCGATAATCGCCATGCTTCCCGCCACTGTTTTATCGAAGGGATCCTGGGCGTGATGAACGTGCTCTCCTACTTCCTCATTTGCGGACATGAGGACAAGCTAGCACGAAGCTACTACGGCCCGTTTTCCTGTACGCGGCGCGTTTGTTCCGCCATCTTCGAAACCTCCCGGACTAGCCCGCGATAGTTCAGATTGTCGAGCGTACGGAATGGAAACCAGCGTCCTTCACGCCACGATGAGTAGTACCAGCGGCTGAATAGCGCGAGCTGCTCCAGCCTGTTTCCGCTCTTGTCAACGTTCGCAAGGGCAGCCCCAAGCCGTTCACGAATCTCCGAATCCAGCGACTTGGCCGGCACTTGCTCTGCCGAAAAGTCGAGCGATACCGCAGGCTGCCAGATTCCTCCCAGCATCGGCCAAAGCCGGAACTCGAGCGGTCGCGTGCCCGACGTGACCGCCACGCCATTGAACTCCTCGACGGCCCGCACCACTTCGTCCCGCGCCTTCGCCGTACCCTGCACTCTCTCTAGCCGCTTCTGGATCTGGCTCGCCTGCTCGAACTCGAGTTCCCCGCTGGCTCGATCCCGCGCAATGGTCAGCACGGAGAGCGCGCTCTTTCCGTTGGTAGCGAGAAAGTCCGCCACGCGCTCTGCCTCGCTGCCATATTCGGTCTCGCTCACCGCGCACTGGCATGGACGCATGCACTGGCTCATTTCGCCGTAGATGCAGCCCGGATGCCCCGGATGAGGATTCAGCACTTCCGTGCAGCGCCGTATCTGAAAAAGGCCGAGGACCTCCTGCTCATAGAGTTGCGCCGCGTCGCGCGTTCGAAACGGGCCATACAGAGCCCGCCCTTGCTGCGGCAGACGATTCATCACCTCCAGCCGCGGAAACCGGTCTTCCGTCTTCAATCCGACGAACCATGGCATCCGCAGCTTGAGGTACTTCCGGTATTCGGTTGGAAGCTCGAGCTTCGCCACTTCGTACAGGAATAACGAGGTCTCGAGCTTCGATCCGGTCAGCCAGCAGCTCACAGTCGTGATCCTCTGCCGCAAGCTGCTAATGCCGGCGCCGGAACCGGGATACGATGATACAAGCCAACGGGATAACCTGCGGTGCAGGTTTACCGACCAGCCCAGATGAGCTTGTGCTCCGGCTATCGCCAGAAGATAGATTCCGCGCGAACCCCTGAGGGCGTCGAGCCGCTCCGCCAGGTCGGGCGCATCGGGTGCGAAGCTAATGGGCAAGGGAAGTTTCACAAAAGAGTCGTTCGGGGTTCAATCGAATTGTACAGATCGGGTATTATTTTTCTCCACCGCACCACGCTGGGCCTTGTGCCGGACCGCCACTTGACACGACTGCGGCTCAGTCTAGAATAGGTGTTATTTCGCTATGCAGGGATGTCAGCACGGGCGAACCGAGTTCCTTTACCGGCGCGATGGCGTGGATTATGTCCGCTGCCTCGATTGCGGTCAAGTTTTTGAGGCCGAAGATCTGGACACGGTTCCCGTTTACGAAGACGAAGAAGAGAAGCCAAAGAAGCGCCGTTAACCTTTCTGCGCCAGCGTGAGATCCTAGAGCGAACTGGGCCATGCCCCATCTGACCCGCGTCTCAACTCTTCAAAGAAGCTCGTTGAAAGCTCCGCTCCGTATTGTTTCGATCGGCGGCGGCACAGGTTTATCTACGCTTCTTTCGGGTTTGAAAAAGCATGCGCCGGGCGCTAATCAAACTGCCGAAGCAGGCGCGCCCGTCGTCGATATCACCGCCGTCGTGACAGTGAGCGACGATGGCGGCAGCTCCGGCCGCCTCCGCCGCGATTTCGATATTCTCCCGCCGGGGGACATTCGAAATTGCATGACGGCGCTGTCTGAGGACGAAGATCTTCTGTCGCAATTGTTTCGGTATCGTTTCGCTAGCGGCCGCGGCCTGAAAGGGCACAGTTTCGGCAACCTGTTTCTCACGGCCATGCACCAGATCACAGGAGACTTCGCCCACGCGGTCCGGCTTTCTTCCGAAATTCTGGCGATTCGCGGCCGCATCTTCCCGGCCACTTCCGCGAACACAACCCTCGAAGCCGTTCTCAAGGACGGCTCCATCGTTCGCGGCGAAACGAATATCAGCAAGAGCCGTAGTCCCATTGAGACCGTCCGGCTGCTGCCGAGTTGCTGCGATCCGCTCCCCA